>SMVA01052106.1_pt1 | contig 23349 bp, 22 predicted proteins | sample 2456451 | NCBI WGS metagenome assembly SMVA01 (sample SAMN11095933, study PRJNA526329) | marine sediment metagenome | biome: Marine sediment; feature: Surficial sediment; material: Deep marine sediment; isolation source: Hadal surficial sediment | place: Pacific Ocean | collected 2014-05 | depth... | reverse complement strand
GCTGTTGGTGTCCGAAAAAGTCGCAGCCCTGGCCGAAATTGCCAGTGCCCTGGAAGATTGGTGGCCGGTGGTCACGTCGATGCCGTCTGCGTCGACCAGTTCTGGCCGCGCGGAATCAAATTTGAAAAAGCAGTTTGGCGTCTCCAGTCTGGATGGGTTTGGTCACTTCAGTCGCGCCGACCTGGCGGCTGCCGGGGGCATCGTTGCCTATTTGGAAGACACACAAAAGGGTTCACTGCCCCGCCTGCAACCGCCCAAACAGGCTGACAGCGGTGCGGTTATGGCCATCGACAGCGCGACAAGGCGCAATCTGGAATTGTCGCGCACCATGTTGGGCGACCGAAATGGCAGCCTGTTGGACACTATTGATCGCACGCTCACCAGTGCGGGCGCTCGCATGCTGGCCGATCGACTGGCCTCGCCACTTTGTGGCCCCCAGGCCATCGATGATCGTCTCAATATGGTGGACTGGCTGTTGGCGCGGCCTGGCCTCTTGGGCAAGGTTCGCCAGTCCATGACCCAGTGCCCGGATCTGGAGCGCGCTTTGTCGAGGATATCCCTGGGCCGCGGTGGCCCGCGCGACATTAAGGCGATCCAACGGGGGCTGGAACAGGCGTTTCATCTGCGCAACATGCTGGTCAAAGCGCGCGGCCAGGAAAGCCTGGGCAAAATGCCCAACGGTCTGTCGCTGGTCGAAGGCGATCTGGGCAACCATGGAGCGTTGATCGATCTGTTGTCCCGGGCCATTGTCGAAGAACCACCGCTTTTGTCGCGCGACGGCGGCTTTGTGGCCGAAGGCTATGATGCCGCGTTGGACGAGCTGCGGCAATTACGCGACCATTCCCGCCAATTGATTGCCGAGCTGCAAGGCACGTATCGCGACCAGACAGCGATTTCCAGCCTGAAGGTCAAACACAATAATGTGCTGGGCTACTATATCGAAGTCCCCGCCGCCCACGGCGACAAGCTGATGAGCGCGCCGTTGAACGAAACCTATATTCACCGTCAGACCATGGCGGGTGCCGTCCGGTTCAACACGACAGAGTTGGCCAGCCTCGATCAGCGGATTTCCCGGGCCGGGGACCAGGCACTGGCAACCGAGCTGAGTATTTTCGAAAAAATGGCGAATGAGATATCGGCCCATTGGGCAGCCATTACCCTGGCGGCCCAAGCTGTGTCGCAATTGGATGTCGCGGCAGCGACCGCCGAGCTGACGCATGAGCAGAACCTGTGTCGCCCCAGGGTCGACGACAGCCTGGCGTTCGAGATTGTCCAGGGTCGCCACCCCGTGGTCGAGGCCGCTTTGGCAAAATTGCAAGACACGCCCTTTATCGCCAATGATTGCGATTTGGGGGATGGCAAACGTCTGTGGCTGGTTACCGGGCCTAATATGGCGGGCAAAAGTACGTTTTTGCGACAGAACGCCCTGATTGTGATTTTGGCGCAGATGGGCTGTTACGTGCCCGCCAGGTCGGCCCATATTGGGGTGGTGGACCGGTTATTTTCCCGAGTCGGTGCCGCCGATGACCTGGCGCGGGGTCGATCGACCTTTATGGTCGAAATGGTGGAAACCGCCGCGATCCTGAACCAGGCAACCAAGCACTCGCTGGTCATTCTGGACGAAATAGGCCGCGGCACTGCCACCTATGATGGCCTGTCCATCGCCTGGGCCACTGTTGAGCATCTGCATGACATCAATGCCTGTCGGGCGCTATTTGCTACCCATTATCATGAATTGACCGCCCTGGCGGAAACCCTGTCGCATATCGCCCCCCATACCGTTCGGGTGCGGGAATGGAAAGGCGACGTGGTCTTTTTGCACGAAGTGGGCGCAGGCACAGCCGACCGGTCATACGGTATTCAGGTCGCCAAGCTGGCCGGCCTGCCACCGACAGTGATCTCTCGCGCCAAGGATGTGTTGGAACGCCTGGAATCAGCAGAAACGGCCAATGCCGCCCGTGAGTTAACAGATTTATTGCCCTTGTTCAGCACCCATGTATCGCAGCACAATGCAGCACCTTCTGGGCCATCGGTCGCCGACCTTGCGCTTGATGATATCAATCCCGACGAATTGTCGCCACGAGAGGCCCTGGAGCACCTGTATCGGCTGAAGCAATTGCGGGACGACAACAGTGGCGATTAGGCGCTTTTCCGGGGGTCCGATTTTTCAGTGCCAATAATCGTTCAAACGCCTAGAATGGCCCGATGGACCGTATACCCAATCAAAAAGCGATTATTGATCGCAACGCCCTGACAGCTGCAATGGATGACCGCGCCTTAGATGCGTCGTCAGACCAAATGCGCGGCATTGCCCACGAAATGTTGTCCGACGCGTTGAAGGCAGGAACCGAAGAAATCAGAGCGCGTTTGTTGGGCGGCCAGAACGGTCGGCAGGCAGCCACTGCCCGGTCATTCCTGGTCGATCAGATTATCCGCATCCTCTACGACTTTACCCTGGCCTACCAATATCCGATGACCAACCCGACCAAATCAGAGCATCTGTGTATTGCCGCTGTTGGCGGTTATGGCCGGTCTGAACTGGCGCCCTTCTCTGACATCGATCTGTTGTTTCTGCTGCCCTACAAACAAACAGCCTGGGGCGAACAGGTTATCGAAAGCATGCTCTACGTCATGTGGGACCTTGGCTTGAAGGTTGGCTATTCTGTGCGTTCGGTCGATGATTGTATCTCCATGTCCAAACAGGACCTGACCATCCGCACGGCTTTGCTGGAATCGCGGTATCTGTGGGGCGACAAAGACCTGTTCAGCGAATTGAAGACGCGCTTTGACAGCGACGTGGTTGCCAATACCGGCCCCGATTTTGTCGAAAAGAAGCTGTTGGAACGCGACCAACGCCACGCCAGAATGGGCGATTCTCGCTATGTCGTGGAACCGAACCTGAAGGATGGCAAGGGCGGCTTGCGTGATCTGCAGACATTATACTGGATCGCGAAATATCTTTATCGCACGAACGATGTCAAAGAACTGGTCGCCAAAGGGGTGTTGACCGAGGCCGAACACCGGCTGTTCTCGAAAGCGGAAAACTTCCTGTGGACGGTGCGCTGCCATCTGCATGATATGACAGGCCGACCAGAAGAACGCCTGACCTTTGACGTCCAGGGCCCGCTGGCTGAACGGCTGAATTATGTGGATCGGCCGGGCATTTCTGGTGTCGAGCGCTTCATGCGGCACTATTTCCTGACGGCCAAGGATGTCGGTGATTTAACCCGCATCTTCTGTGCCTATCTGGAAGAACAGCACCAGAAGAAACCGCTTTTAAGCATGCCGCGCTTTGGCCTGCGCAAGCGCCGGGTTGATGGCTTTGCAGTGGAAGGCGACCGCATCAACTTTATAAACGATAACCAGATTGTCGACGATCCGGTGTCGATATTGCGGCTGTTTCAGGTGGCCCAGGTCAATAGCCTCGACATCCACCCCAACGCCTTGCGACTGATCACCCAGAACCTGCGGCTGATCAGCTCAAAGATGCGCCGTGACGTTGAGGCCAACAAGATTTTCATTGATATTTTGACGTCCAAAAAGGAACCAGCGATTACCTTGCGCCGGATGAATGAAGCAGGCGTCTTTGGTCGCTTTATTCCCGACTTTGGGCGGGTTGTCGCGCAGATGCAGCATGACATGTATCACCATTATACCGTCGACGAACACACCATCCGGGCCATCGACATATTGTCTCAGATAGAGGCCGGTGAAATGGCGGTGGATCACCCAACGCTGGATAGCGTCATCCACAAGGTTTTGTCTCGTAAGGTATTATATGTGTCGTTGTTGCTACACGACATCGCCAAGGGCCGCGGTGGCGACCACTCGGTCCTGGGGGCCGAAGTTGCCGAAAAGCTGTGCCCTCGATTTGGCTTTACCGAGGCCGAAACTGAAACCACGGCCTGGCTGGTGCGCAACCATTTGCAGATGAGCAATGTTGCCTTCAAGCGTGACCTGGCAGATCCAAAAACAGCCGCCGATTTTGCTGAAGTGGTGCAAAGTGTCGAACGGTTGCGGTTGTTGGTCTGCCTGACAGTGGCCGATATTCGTGCTGTGGGCCCCGGTATCTGGAATGGCTGGAAGGGTCAATTGTTACGCGATCTCTATTTCATCACGGTCGACCATCTGGACGGTGGTCAGGGCGGCGAAGGGTTGAAATATCGTGCCCAGGCAGCGATCGATGAACTGAGGGAGAAGCTTCCTGCCTGGGACGAAAAGGCATTTGATGACTATGTGAACCGCCACACGCCCGCTTATTGGACCAGCGTGCCGTTGGATACCCGTGTTCGGGATGCCGAGTTGTTGAAATTGGCCGATGCGTCAGGCGATAAATTTTGCATCTCTATGCGTTCAGACAACTTTACGTCAAAGACCGAACTGACACTTTATACGGAAGATCATCCTGGCCTGTTTGCGCGCCTGGCTGGCGCTATTGCGGTGGTTGGGGCGACAATTGTGGATGCCAAGATTTTCACCACCAAAGACGGCATGGCGCTGGATCACTTCACGCTCCAAGACTATGACGGCGAAGCCTTTAAAAGTAAGGCCAAGATGGACCGGCTGGAACAGGTGATCCGCCAGACCATGGCGGGCGACATCATCCCGCGCCAAGTCTTGTCGAAGCCAGAGGCCATCCCCAGCAGAACCCGCAAGGTCTTTACTGTTTCTCCCTCTGTGTTGATCGATAACAATGCCAGCGACACCCATACGGTGATCGAAGTCAGCGGTCGTGATCGTCCGGGCTTTGTTTCTGACGTCACACGGGCTCTGTTTGACCTTAAACTGACGATCTCCAGCGCGCAGGTCACGACCTATGGTGAACGCGCTGTTGATACTTTTTATGTCCGCGATCTATTCGGGCACAAAATCACCCACGAAAGCCGGTTCAAGCGGATTGAAGAGCGCATTTTGGATGGGCTGAAAAATGGTGCACGACCATCCGATGAAACGGATGATCAAACTTCAGATTCCGCGGCGGCATAAAGCCAGTGCTGTTTAGGTTTGTTGCGACGATTGGCGGGCTGACGGCCATCAGCCGTGTCCTCGGCTTTGCGCGGGATATCCTGATGACGGCCTTTTTGGGGGCTGGCTGGGTTGCCGACTGTTTTGTCGTTGCCTTCAAGCTACCCAATTTCTTCAGGCGTCTATTTGCCGAAGGGGCCTTCAATGCCGCCTTTGTGCCGTTGTTTTCTGAAAAACTCAAAGATCATGATCCGGGGACGGTGTTGCCCGCAGACGCCAGGCGTTTCGCCGAAGAAACCTATTCGGTGCTGCTATTGGTGTTGTTTGCCTTTGTCGGGCTGATGGAAATATTCATGCCCTGGGTCATGCTGGTGCTGGCCAACGGCTTTTCCGACCAACCTGACAAGTTTGCCCTGGCGGTCACCCTGACGCGGATTACCTTTCCCTATTTGATGTTGATCAGCTTGGTTTCGTTGTTGGGCGGGGTTCTGAATTCTTTGCAGAAATTCGCCGCCGTTGCTGCGACGCCCATTTTGCTGAATCTGTCGATTATCGGCGGATTGCTGGCCCTACACGATGTTTTGCCCACGCCTGGCCATGCTCTGTCTGTCGGGGTGACTTTGGGCGGGCTGGTGCAGTTCTTGTGGCTGGCTATCGTCATGCGTCGACACGGCATTGCACTGCGTTTGCGCAGGCCAACCCTGACACCTGGGGTCAAAAAGTTGCTGTTGCTGATGGCACCGGTGGCACTGGGTGCAGGTGCCATGCAGGTCAATCTATTGATCGACATTATCATTGCGTCATTTTTGCCCGAGGGGTCGCTTTCCTATTTGTTTTATGCCGACCGCTTGAATCAGCTGCCCATTGGTATTGTCGGTGTCGCCATTGGCACCGCTGTTTTGCCAATGCTGTCGCGCCAATTGGCCGACGGGCAGGACGCAAACGCAATGGCGACGCTGAACCGATCTATTGAACTGGCTTTGTTTTTTGCGGTTCCCGCAGCGGTTGCCCTGATGATCATCCCCGGCCCTTTGATCGCCGGATTATTCGAGCGCGGGGCCTTTGATGCCGTCGATACGGCGAAGACGGCGGCGGCTTTGCTGGCTTATGCAGCGGGGTTACCAGCCTATGTGTTGATCAAAGTTATGAGCCCTGCCTTTTTTGCGCGTCAGGATACCAAATCGCCGGTGCGCTATTCGATTATTGCGCTGGTGCTGAACATTGTGTTGAACCTGATATTGATGGGGCCGCTACTCCATGTCGGCCTTGCCCTGGCAACCGCCATATCGGCCTGGGTCAATGTTGCGCTTTTATATTATGGCCTGTCGCGCAAAGGATATCTGGCTATTGATCGCCGGTTAGGCCAGCGCCTGCCAAGACTAGCGCTCGCATCGGCCATCATGGGCGGTGCTTTGTGGTTTTTGGCCGATCGTCTGGCGCCCCTGTTTCACCAGGGTGAAAGCATGCGCATCTTGGCGGTACTGGGACTGGTTGTTGGCGGCGGGGTTGTATTTGGCCTGTCTGCCCAATTGGTTGGGGCGTTGCGGCTGTCAGAATTGCGCCCGCTATTGCGCGGCGAAGTCAGTTGACGCTAGCTGGGCAACGGGCGATAAGGCCGGGGTTAATTGCCAGTTGAAGCCTAATCCAGAGAAAGATCATGAGCGCGCCACAAAAAACTTATCCAGCGGCCCCGACTGACCGAATTTTTTCCGGTGTTCAGCCGACGGGGAATCTGCACCTGGGCAACTACCTTGGGGCGATCCGTAATTGGGTGCGCTTGCAACATGACTTTGAGAGCATCTATTGCCTGGTCGATATGCACGCCATCACCCAGTTTCAGGACCCGGATGATCTGCGCGCCAATGTTCGTGAAGCCACAGCGGGCCTGTTGGCAGCGGGCATTGACCCCAAAAAGTCGATTGTCTTTAACCAGAGCCAGGTGCCCGCCCATGCCGAATTGGCCTGGATTTTGAATTGTGTCGCCCGCATGGGCTGGTTGAACCGGATGACCCAGTTCAAGGACAAGGCGGGCAAGAACCGCGAGGGCGCCAGCGTTGGCCTGTTCGTGTATCCCAATCTGATGGCGGCAGACATCCTGTTGTATCGGTCGACCCACGTGCCTGTGGGTGACGACCAAAAACAACATCTTGAGCTGGCCCGTGACATTGCCCAAAAATTCAATGGCGACTATGGGGTCGATTTTTTTCCGCTGCCCGAACCGGTTATTAACGCCGAGGCCGCACGGATTATGTCGCTGCGCGACGGCACCGCAAAGATGAGCAAGTCTGACCTGTCAGACGCCACGCGGATCAATCTGACAGATGACGCCGACACCATTGCCAAGAAAATTCGCAAGGCCCGCACCGACCCAGACGCCCTGCCCAGCGAAGTGGCCGGTCTGGCTGACCGTGTAGAGGCCCGCAATCTGTTGACGATCTATGGTGCCTTGCAGGACAAAACCCTGGAAGAAGTATGCGCCGAATTCGGTGGCAGTACCTTTGCAGACTTCAAAAAGGCCCTCACAGAGGTGGCTGTCGGGCACCTTGGTCCGATAACCGCTGAAATGACGCGCCTGACCGACGACACGACTTATGTGGATTCGGTGTTAAAAGACGGGGCGTTGCGTGCCCGTGACCTGGCTGCCCCAATTTTACGCGACGTTCACGATATCGTGGGGTTCTTGCAGCCATGGGGTAACTAACCTATCTATTAAGGGCGAGAACACCGCCTGTTCGAGGCGAATGATGATCGCAATGTTGGGAGCAATGACATGACTTCAAGAATGACAAATATGGCTATGGCCGTCCTGCTGGTTTTCGGGCTGGGTGGGTGTGCGTCCAGTTTCAAGTCTGATGTTTCCAGCTGGCACCAATTGCCCCCGCCCAATGGCGAAAGTTTTGTGATCATTGCCAAAGATCCAGCCAAGCGCACCAGCATCGAATTTGCGCATTATGCCGAACAGGTAAGCCAACGGTTGCAAGCCCTCGGCTATCGCCCCGTGCGGTCTGACGAACAGGCGATGCTGGTTGTTCGAGTAGACTACGGTGTCTCTACAGGGCGGACCGAGATCAAGTCATATGGCAGCTATATGGGTATGGGCTATGGCCGTGGCCTTTATGGGTATGGGTATGGGTATGGCCCCCACCCCTATTATTATGGTGGCTTCGATACGGGCGATATTCGGTCTTACGCCGTCTATAGCCGGTATCTGGAAATGGAAATTGCCTCGGCCAACAACGCCTTGACGAACCTGTATGAAAGCAAAGTGATCAGCGACGGCAAGAATAAGCGGCTGGAAGAGGTGATGCCGTATCTGGTGGAATCCATGTTTACCGATTTTCCCGGCCCCAGCGGCGTCACCCGCGAGGTCGTGCTGGAGCCTACCAAGAACGCAGGCAGTTATTAGAAGCTGCAACCGAACCTTTGTGATTTCTGTCCAATTTGATAGGCTGAGTGCGGTTTAAGCAATCGGTTACGCATTTATGAGTACAGAAATGGCCGCAAAGGCAGACGCCCCGCAGAAAGACAGCCGGTTTCTGGTTGTTGTCGATAACACGCCAGAATGTCGGAATGCCTGGCAATTTGCCGCTCGACGGGCGCACCATGTGGGTGGCTCTGTCGTGCTGGCGCATATTATTGATCCCCCCGATTTTCAGCATTGGATGTCTGTGGAAGACGTGATGCGCGAAGAAGCGCGCCAAGATGCCATGGAAGTGTTGCGTGCGGTTGCCGTCCAGATTGAAGATGACATCGGACCCCGGCCGGAATTGGTGGTCCGTGAAGGCAAGGCAGCAGAACAAATCTTGCTGATGCTCGAAGAAGACCCGTCGATTCAATACTTTGTGCTGGCTGCGGGGTCTGAAAAAGAAGGACCAGGCCCGCTGGTAAATACGTTTTCAGGCAGTCTGATCAGCGCCATGCCGATACCGGTTGTGATTGTGCCAGGCCATCTGTCACTGGACCAAATCGCTCAGATAGCCTAAAACTCCACCGCAAAATGCCTTATGCCTTGAATTTATGCAGCGCGAGGGGCATATAATTAGACGAAATTGGTCCACTTTGGAGCACACTATGTTTATCGAAACCGAACAAACGCCAAATCCGGCGACCCTGAAATTCCTGCCTGGCCGTGATGTGCTGGGCGATCGCACGGCCTATTACTCGCAGCGTGATGCTGCGGCGAAGTCACCGCTGGCCCTGCGCTTGTTTGATGTGGATGGCGTGGCGGCTGTCTTTTTGGGGTCTGACTTTGTCACGATCACCACAGATGGCGCCGACTGGCAGGACCTGAAGCCGGCCATTTTGGGTGTCATCATGGAACATTTCACCGCAGGCTTGCCGGTGATGGAAGCTGATAGCGCGCCGGCTGCATCAGCCCATGCAGATGATGGCGACGACAGTGAAATTGTCATCCAGATCAAGGAGCTGCTGGACACTCGGGTACGCCCCGCTGTGGCCCAGGATGGTGGCGATATCGTTTACGAACGGTTTGAAGACGGCGTGGTTTACCTGCATATGCAGGGGTCCTGCGCTGGCTGCCCCAGTTCGACGGCAACCTTGCAATACGGCATCCAGAACCTGTTGCAGCACTTCATTCCTGAAGTCACCGAAGTTCGCCCCGTTTAAGATCCTTCAGCTGCAGAGAGAATATTTTGAACAAGCCTCTTGATGACGCGGCACTGGATACGCTGTTCCGCGATGCCCGCTCGCAAAATAAATGGTTGGACAAGCCGGTGTCAGAACAGTCGCTGCGCGATCTGTTCGATCTGATGAAATGGGCACCCACCAGCGCCAACAGCTTCCCGATTCGGATTGTTTTTGCCCATAGTCAGGCTGAAAAAGACCGCCTGGCAACTATGGTGCTTGAAAGTAATATCGAAAAGGTCAAAGGCGCCGCGGCCGTTGCGATCATGGGCTATGACACGCAATTCTTTGATCATCTGCCAGATCTGTTCCCGCATGATCCAACCGCACGCAGCTGGTTTTCTGATGCACCCGACCTGGCAGAAGCCACGGCATTCCGTAACAGCTCGTTGCAGGGCGCCTATCTGATGATGGCCGCGCGGTCTATGGGCCTGGATTGTGGGCCGCTGTCAGGGTTTGATATGGATGCGGTGGACGCAGCCTATTTCCCCGGCGGCACCATCAAATGCAACTTTTTGTGTGCGCTGGGCTATGGCGACCCCGAGGGTTTGTTTGATCGCAGCCCGCGCCCCGATTTCGATAAATTCTGTACTGTTCTGTAATGGTAATGGTGCACCACTCAGGGTGTCACCAACGCTTTAGGGACATGTTTCATGATCACCCTGGCCTTTGATACGGCCATGGGGGCTGGCTCTGCCATTGTTGATGAAGATGGCGCCACGCTGGGACTGCAGCGAGAGTCAAATTCACGAGCCTTGGCTGAACAATTGGTGCCGATGGTCGAGGCAACGCTTGATCAGGCCGGGCACAGCTATTCCTCTGTCGACCGCATTGGCGTAACAACTGGCCCTGGCACCTTTACGGGCATGCGCATTGGTATGGCCGCCGCGCGAGCGATGGCCCTGGCGGCTGGCAAGCCCCTTATCGGTGTCTCGACATTAGAAGTCGTCGCGCAACAGGCGGCGGACGATCACGTACAGGCCACACAAATAACCGCTTGCTTTGATGCCCGCCGAGGCGAGGTATACCTGCAGATTTTCAATCAATCGAACGGCCAGCTTGCTGCCGCGACAGAACCGGTAGTTCTGTCTGTGGATGATGCTCTGGCGCAATTGTCGTCAGTGCCCGGGATTGTTGTGGGCACCGGCAGACACCTAATGGCATCGCTGGATCATCTGCAATACCTCGACGGGTATGACCAGATCGACCCCAAGACACTGGTCCAGATCGTGCGGACACGTCCTATTCCCGCCGAGATGCCGCTGCCTTTGTATTTGCGGGCTCCGGACGCAAAATTACCGGGCGGCAAAAGCCTGGAAGCGTCATGAGCCAATTGTCGGCACCGCCAATCAAGATCGAAAAGGCAGGCCTGGCATCAGGGTCGCTGTTGGAGGCTCTGCATGCAGCGGCTTTTTATCAACCCGGTGACGAAACATGGACCGCTCGGGCGTTCTCAGATGTCTTGAACGCCATCGGCTCTTTTTGCTTGGTGGCGATCCATCAGCAAGCTGACGCCCAAGACCCATGCGGATTTGCTGCCTGCCGGGTTCGGGTGCAAGAGGCCGAATTGTTGTCTTTGGGCGTGACCCCGTCTTTTCGCCATCAAGGCATCGCCAAATTGTTGATCGAACGCGTTGCTGCCGGGTGCCGACAAATGGGCGCGCGCAATTTGTTTCTGGAGGTTGCCGAAGACAACCCCCATGCGCAACAATTGTACCTATCCATAGGATTTGATGAAGTTGGCACCCGCAAAGATTATTACCAACGCCTGAACAACCAACGGGTGAACGCCCAAACCATGCGTCTGGTGCTGGATTAGGCGGCCGAGTCGTCGCCAACCTGCAAAATCAGTCGATATTGCCTGGAATCGGGGATGGTTTCTTCCTCTGAAGACTTGGGCAGTTCATCCAGTGACAGTAAAGCATGGCCATCAAGCGTGAGCGCCTCTGGCAGGTTTTCAAGCGGTTCGCCCTCGGACAGTAATATCTCAACTATCTGGCTAGGCTGGCATTTTTCCAGGAACAATCGTGCTTTGACAAAGGTCATTGGGCATAAGTCATGGGTAATATCCAAACAATCGGATACTTCAATACTATTGTCCTGTTCGTCCAACATTTTCTTTAATACTTATTGTTGTTGCAAGTTAATGACTATATAAGCTGCCCGGAACATGAAAACCACAATTTACTGATGGAAAAATAATGGAAAATGACAACGACGACTATGTAGAACGCAGCGAACTACTTGCGCTGACCTCAGATATTGTTTCTTCGCATGTATCCAATAATAGCATCGCCATGGCGGATGTGCCGGGATTGATCGAACAGGTCTTCCTTTCCCTTGAAAAGCTGGGGTCGCCAAAAGCAGAACCCGCAGCAGAACGCCCCAAACCAGCCGTCCCCATTCGCCGGTCTGTCCTGCCTGACTACATCGTCTGCCTGGAAGACGGCAAAAAGCTGAAGATGCTCAAACGTCATCTACGCACGGCTTATGATATGACCCCTGACGACTATCGTGAACGTTGGGGCCTGCCCGCTGATTACCCGATGGTGGCCCCAAACTATGCGGAACAACGTCGGACCCTGGCCAAGAAGATTGGCCTTGGCACCCAGCGCGGCAAGCGCAAAAAATAAAACTGCTGTCAGCCCTTCCAGACAATCTATCAAAATTGGTCAGTTCTCGGGTCAATTTGATTCTAATTGAGGTGGAAAGCCTCTAGAATAGGCCTATGCCAGACAGAATCGAACGATTGTGCATTGAAAAGGGAATGCGAATGACGGATCAGCGCCGGGTTATCGCCCGTGTGCTGTCGGAATCCGCCGATCACCCTGATGTCGAGGAAGTCTTCGATCGCGCCGCCAAGATAGATGACAATATCAGCATCGCGACGGTCTATCGAACGGTCCGCCTGTTCGAGGAAGCGGGCATTCTGGAACGCCATGACTTTGGCGATGGTCGCGCCCGCTATGAAGAACGCAGCGAAGTGCACCATGATCATCTGATCGATGTGCAATCTGGCCGCGTCATCGAATTCAACAGTGATGAAATTGAAGCGCTGCAGGAAGGTGTCGCCCGTGAATTGGGCTATCGTCTGGTCGGCCATCGGCTAGAGCTGTTTGCCGTCAAAATCGATTGCGAGGATGACGCATGATCGAGGCTGTGTCTTGAGTACAGTGCGCGCCTGCTTCAGCCTTATTGGCCTGCTGTTTTGTGTGTTGATCATCATCCCTGTCCAAACAATTATGATCCCGATTGGCGGTAAAAAGGCCTCGCTGGCGCCCCGTCTATTTTTTGCATCCCTGTCCCGCATCTTTGGGATACGGATCGACATTATCGGCCAGCCAACCACCCTGGCACCCACTCTCTATGTTTCTAACCATATATCTTGGCTGGATATTTTTGTATTTGGTGGCATTTTGCGCGGGTCTTTTGTGGCGCGTGGCGACCTTAAGGGGTGGCCAATATTTGGCTATCTGTCGACGCTGCAGCAAACGGTATTTGTTGATCGCGACAGTCCAGTGCGCGCCGGTAAACAGCTGGACCAGCTGAGCGAACGGCTGCAGGCAGATGACAGCCTGATCTTGTTTCCCGAAGGGACCAGTAGCCCGGGCACCAAGGTGTTGCCCTTTAAAAGCAGCCTTTTTGCGGTGGCAGAAAGGTGGACCGAGGACCGCCCCCTTTATATACAGCCCATGTCACTATCCTATACGGCCATCAATGGCATGCCGCTGACGCGACATTATCGTCCCTATGTTGGCTGGTATGGGGACATGGATTTACCGCCTCATTTTTGGCAATTATTGAAATTGGGCCGGCTGACCGCCACCATTGAATTCCATGATCCAATTTCGACCACAAACATGACATCTCGCAAGAAGATGAGCGCACAGTGCCAACAGACCATCGCTGCCAGTGTCGAGCGGCTGCACGGCTGGGACCGGGCGGCCTAGGATGGCTGGACCCCTTGACCATAATATGCCGTATAATGGGCCATGCTTGACTCCCCCCGCGCTGGTGATAGGGTGCCGCGCCTTGGGCCAGTATAGGCTGGCGGAAACTGCTTTTAAGACCAGAGAATTCGATCATGGGTAAACGCCTTTATATAAAGACCTATGGCTGCCAGATGAATGAGTATGATTCGTCGCGCATGGCCGACATCCTGATCCCGCTGGGCTATACGCTTAGCGAGACGCCTGCGGATGCTGATCTGGTGATTTTGAATACCTGCCATATTCGTGAAAAAGCGGCAGAAAAGGTCTATTCCGAAATTGGCCGGCTGCGCTTGTTGAAAGAAAAGCGCGCTGCAGATGGCGGCGAGATGATGATTGCCATTGGCGGCTGTGTCGCCCAGGCGCAGGGCGAAGAAATCATGCGACGAGCCCCTGCGGTCGATATGGTGTTTGGTCCGCAATCCTATCAGGCTCTGCCAGAGCTGATCGAACAGGCCAAACTGGCCCGCAATGGCAAAGTGTCAGAGCGCCCTGCCGCGATGGATTTTGCCGCGGTAGACAAATTTGACCGGCTGCCAGAACAGACATCTCCGCAGGGTGTCAGCGCTTTTCTGACCATTCAGGAAGGCTGTGACAAATTCTGCACATTCTGTGTTGTGCCCTACACTCGGGGGGCCGAACATTCGCGCTCTGTTGCTGAACTGATCACAGAGGCCAACCAGATCATTGCTCACGGGACGGCAGAAATTACCCTCTTGGGCCAGAACGTGAATGCCTATGCCGGCGATGATGGCACAGGCAATCCGGCAAGCCTGGCGTCATTGATGCACGAATTGGCCAAGATCGATGGCCTGCAGCGCATTCGCTATACAACGTCGCATCCGCGCGATGTCGATGATGCCTTGATTGCCGCCCATGCAGATATTCCGAAAATCATGCCCTACCTGCATCTGCCAGTACAAAGCGGGTCGGACCGGATACTCGAGGCCATGAACCGTAAGCACACGGCCGATGACTATCGCGCCATTGTCGCGCGCCTTCGTGCGGCGCGGCCCGACCTTGCGCTGTCCAGTGACTTTATCGTTGGCTTCCCAGGCGAAACAGACGAAGACTTTGAAGCCACGATGCAATTGGTGCGCGACATAACCTATGGCAGTGCCTATTCATTCAAATACAGCCCGCGTCCGGGCACGCCTGCATCCGACATGGATGATCAGGTCGATGAGGACGTCAAGTCAGCGCGCTTGCGTATTCTGCAGGACGAACTTGGGCGTCAACAGAAAGCCTTTAATGAAAGCCTGGTTGGTACTGTGCAATCAGTGCTGTTCGAGAGGCCCGGTCGCCATGCCGGTCAGTGGGTTGGTCGCAGCCCCTTCATGCAAGCAGTCAGCGTCGACGGTGCCGAAGCTGCGGGCATTCAGGCCGGGACGCTGTGCGACGTAGAAATCACTGGCACCTACGCCAATAGCCTGGCGGGAAGGTTGGTCAATTTAGGTGATACGGTGGCTGCAGAATGAGCAAAGACAAGAACAATGCTTCGATCGTTCTCGACTTTGATGACAATGCAGTCCTCCCCGAACTTTTTGGCGAACACGATTCGCATCTGGCGTTGATCGAAGAGCGACTGGACGTGTCGTTGTCGTCGCGCGGTAATCGCGTGTCTGTGTCCGGCGCAGTAGAAGACGGCCAGCTGGCCAATAACGTACTGCAGATGCTGTATGCCCGGTTGCGTGACGGATTGCCCGTTGGCACCGGTGATGTCGAGGGCGCCATCCGCCTGGCGCGGGCCAATACCCGCGACAGTGCCGAGATCGCCCGCGGCAAAAACGGCTATGCCGTCCACACCAAGCGCCGCACCATCACGCCGCGCAGTATGCAGCAGGCGCAGTATATTGAACAAATTCGCACCAATCAGCTGATTTTTGCCATTGGCCCTGCGGGGACAGGTAAAACCTATCTGGCCGTTGCCGTGGCGGTTTCAATGTTGCTAGACGGGTCTGTCGAACGGTTGATCCTGTCGCGCCCAGCGGTAGAGGCGGGGGAAAGCATTGGCTTTTTGCCAGGTGATATGCGCGAGAAGGTCGATCCTTATCTGCGGCCGCTCTACGATGCCTTGCACGACATGATGCCCGATGTTCAGGTTGAAAAGCTGCTGTCCAACGGCACCATCGAAGTCGCGCCCCTTGGGTTTATGCGCGGTCGGACCTTGTCCAACGCCTTTATAATCCTTGACGAAGCACAGAACACGACACCCATGCAGATGAAGATGTTTCTGACGCGGCTTGGCGAAAATTCCCGCATGATTGTGGCCGGTGACCCCACCCAGGTTGATTTACCACCCGGGGCAAAGTCTGGCCTGCAGGATGCCACAGATATTTTGGGTCGGGTCGACGGTATATCGATGGTTCGATTTGGCGAATCAGATGTGGTGCGCCATCCCTTGGTGTCCAAAATGGTCCAGGCCTATAACGCCCGGGACAAGCGGCTGGAAGCAGAACGCAAGAAACGCCGGGACAAACTGGCGCGCGAAGCGGCCATACCACCGTCAGTGCCATCTGAAGAGTAATGATGTTGCAGGTCGCGATCAGTATTGAAGATGACAGCTGGCAAGACCTCGCCACCAACGTCACTTCACTGTGCGAATCTTCGCTGACAAAGGCTTGGCAATCACTGGACGACCAGTCTGGTTCAGAAGCCTGGGTCAGCATATTGCTGACAAACGATCAGCAGATGCAGTCCCTCAACAGCCAGTATCGCAATAAAGACAAGCCGACAAATGTGCTGTCTTTTCCATCACCCGAGAATACGGCGATGTCAGAAGGTGAAGGCCATGTACTGGGTGACATTGCATTGTCGGCACAGACCATTGTTCGAGAGGCGGCAGAACAGTCCAAAACTGTGCCGGATCATCTGGCGCATTTACTTGTCCATGGCCTGCTGCATCTTTTGGGGTATGATCACGAAGTTGACGACGAGGCTGCTGTGATGGAACAATTGGAAATTGATATTCTGGCAACCATGGATGTTCCCAACCCTTATGGTCACATTCTATGATCGGGCCCTATGACCAGACCCAACAGCGGACAAACCCCAAAATGAATGACAATGGATCATCGCCAGACGCCACAGCCTCTGCCGGGGGCACGTCTTCCCTGGCGCGTTGGGCCAGCAGTTTGATGGCTAAACTTCGAGGTAAAGAGCCGTCGCTGCGGGAATCCCTGGAAGATGTCATTGAAGAACACGGCGACGACAGGGGCGACCTGACCAGCGAAGAGCGCCTGATGTTACTAAACATCGTGTCTCTGCGAGAGCTGGATATCAGCGATGTGATGGTTCCCCGTGCAGACATTGTGGCCATCGATATCGACACGCCATTTGACGAAATGGTGCAAGTCTTCAAACAGACGACGCATTCGCGATTGCCCCTCTTTCGAGATACTTTGGATGATGTCATTGGCATGGTGCACATCAAGGATGTCGTGGGGGCACTGGCGGGCGAAGGTGCCGACAAGGCACCGCCGCGTATTGCCGATATCAAACGACGGGTCTTGTTTGTGCCGCCATCGATGGAAGTGATCGACCTGCTGTTGAACATGCGGATTAACCGCATTCATATGGCCCTTGTGATCGACGAATATGGTGGTACCGATGGTTTGGTCACCATTGAAGATCTGATCGAACAGATTGTCGGCGAAATTGAAGACGAACATGATGAACAAGCAGGCCCCCTGATCAAACAACAGCGTGACGGCGTGCTGGACGTGGATGCTCGTGCCGCTGTTGCCGATCTAGAGGCGATGATCAACGTGGACGTTTTGTCCGATGACCAGGACGAAGAGGTCGATACCGTCGGCGGACTTGTGTTCACCCTCGCGGGTCGAGTGCCGGTGCGTGGCGAAGTTATCGCCCATGAAAGCGGCATCGAATTTGAAGTCATCGAGGCTGATGCTCGGCGGTTAAAACGCCTGCGCGTGCGGCTGTCGAAAGACACGTAATGAACGCAGTGCCTTCTTGGCTTGCAGCCCGTGTTGCCTGGCAAAAATGGATTCTGATATTGCTGGCCGGCGGTGGCGTCACCCTGGCATTGCCGCCGATCTATGCGGTGCCGGTTTTGTGGCTGAGTTTCCCCCTTATCATTTTGATGCTCGATCAGGCAGAGCGGCTGCGGACTGTCATTTGGTTGGGCTGGTTGTTTGGGGCCGGCCACATGCTGACAGGCCTTTATTGGGTAGGTAACGCGCTTGAAATTGCCGGGGCGCCGCCCCAACTGGCAGTGCTGCTGCCGTTGTCGATGGCTTTCTATCCCGCGGCTGTTGGCGCGCTGTATTGGTATGCCAGCCGGTGGCTTGTGGCCCGGGGATGGCTGTCTTTGATGTCGGTGCAGGCTGGTTTTTTGTTTGCAGTTTGCTGGCTGGCGGGGGAATGGCTGCGGGGTAATCTGTTCACGGGCTTTCCCTGGAACTTGGTTGGCTATAGTTGGGCATTCTCTGATGTGATGTCCCAGGCTGTATCTCTGTTTGGTACCTATGGCCTGTCGCTGCTGACAGTCTTCATAGCTGTCCTGCCTCTGACCCTGATCAATCGTCCGGCAAAGTCGCTGTCGACATGGGGTGGTTTGGTCATGGCTTTGGCGCTGTTGGCGGTGCAATTTGGCTTTGGCTATGGGCGTCTCGCCGATGCAGGGCCGACGCAATTTCACGATATCCGCGTCCGGTTGGTGCAAACGAACATTCAGCAAAAGGACAAATGGCGGCCCGATCTGAGGACCGAAAATTTCGTCAAACATCTGATGCTCTCGGAAAGGCCGGGCGGCAAGGACATAGACCTTTTGGTCTGGCCTGAAACGGCGGTGCCTTACTATTTGGACGAAGATCCCTATCGGACTGTCATGATGGGGCGAATTATTAAACCTGGTGGCTTCATTGTGACCGGGGTGCCAAGACGTGAAATTTTACCCGATCGGTCCAGGCGTTTTTTCAACAGCCTTTTGGTTATTGGCGCGGATGGCGCCGTTCGCGATACCTTCGACAAATTTCATCTCGTTCCATTTGGCGAATATGTCCCCTTCCATGATCTGTTGAAGAAATTAGGGATTGAGAAATTGGTCGAAGGGGCAGGTGATTTTTCGCCGGGCCAGGGTCTGCAGTCAATAAATTTGTCCGGACTTGCATCCATGAGCCCTCTGATCTGTTACGAAGTGATCTTCCCTGGTCAGGTAATTCCCGAAGGTCCCCGACCAGACTTTATTATGAACGTGACCAATGACGCATGGTACGGACGGTCATCTGGTCCGTATCAGCATTTGATGATCACTCGGTTCAGGGCTATCGAAGAAGGGCTTCCCGTGCTGCGTGCAGCAGGAACCGGCATATCGGCGATTATCGATGCCCATGGCCGCGTGGTCCAGAAATTGGGATTGCACAAAGCGGGTATTGTTGACGGGATGTTGCCTCAAGCCGTTGTAGTAACGCCTCTTTTCGGGGTTTGGGGAAATGCAATTGTTCTCGTATTTGCCCTGCTGCTGGGCCTGCTTGTGGTATTGGTGGGAAGGTTCTCTACCGTCAATTCACCCCGTACAGAACGAGTCGCTTGATTCTCTGGCAGTGTGGTCCTAATGCTGTTGCCTAGGAAAAGGCAACAATCACATCAATTATATTTGTATGTCGCTCAGAGTGCCGCTATCGTGGCGCGGATTATGATGCGGTCTAATAACGGGAGAACATAGGGTGGAACACAAACCCAACCCGGTCGATGTACACGTAGGGAAACGCCTGCGCGAACGCAGGTCAGTTCTGGGAATTACGCAAGAGAAACTGGGGAAAGAGCTGGGGCTTTCCTTCCAACAGGTTCAGAAATACGAACGCGGTGCAAATCGGGTCGGCGCAAGTCGCCTGTTCCAATTGTGCCGTATTCTCGAGGTTGCTCCTCAATATTTCTTTGACGGTTTGTCGTGGAAGAAATCTTCCCCGGCGCCAGGCATGTCCGATGCAGATCAGGTACTCTTCGATGGTGAGAAAGAAATGACCCGAGAGGTCATGAAGCTCGTCCAGGCCTTCCGGAAAATTCCTGGCGAGAAAGCCCGCCAAGGCATCATTGATCTGGCGAAAGCACTGGCTGCCGACGCCAAAAAGTAACGCTCCTCTGGGCATGTGACGCGCCCATACTCCTTGTCGAATTCTATATGTAGAATTCTTTATATAAGGAAACCTTTATGCTTGTCCGGTATAGGGGGCGCTGGTATATACGGGCAACGCCCGTTCAGCGCTGGCTTGTCCATGCGTGTTGAACTTGGCTGTTGAACGCCTGCCCATCTTGGTCAGGTTCGATGACAGGAGCAAAACTTGGCCCGCCAAGACTATCAATTTACCAGTGAATCTGTTTCTGAAGGCCACCCCGATAAAGTCTGTGATTTGATTTCCGACTCTGTGGTGGATGCCTATCTTGCTGCAGATCCCTTGTCGCGCGTTGCGGTGGAAACACTGGTGACCAAGCAAAAGATTGTCCTTGCCGGTGAAGTGCGCGGGCCAGACCATGTCCTTGCCGAACTGGAATCGATTGCTCGACAGAAAGTTCGGGAAATCGGGTATGAACAAATCGGCTTCCATTGGCAGAGCGCCGATGTGCAGGTTCTGGTGCATGGCCAGTCTGTTGATATTGCCCAGGGCGTCGATGCAGGTGAAGGCAAGGATGAGGGCGCTGGTGATCAGGGCATCATGTTTGGGTATGCCTGTCGCGAGACGGACTCTTTCATGCCTGCGCCAATCCACTATTCCCACAAAATCCTACGGGATCTGGCCGCCGCTCGCCATGATGGCCGCGCGCCAGAACTGGGACCAGATTCCAAAAGCCAGGTCACAGTGCGTTATGAAGGTGGCAAACCCGTGGCGGCTGCCTCTGTGGTCGTTTCCACCCAGCACAGCGAAAACTTGTCGCAGGGTGACGTCGAAGCCCTGGTGCGCCCCTATATTAATGACGCTCTGCCCGATGGGTGGATCACCAATGACACGGAATTTTTCATCAATCCGACCGGTCGCTTTGTGATCGGGGGTCCTGAGGGTGATACAGGCCTGACGGGCCGCAAGATTATTGTCGACACATATGGGGGTGCTGCCCCCCATGGTGGTGGCGCATTTTCGGGCAAGGATCCGACCAAAGTTGACCGCTCTGCTGCCTATGCCGCGCGCTATCTGGCCAAAAATGTCGTTGCTGCGGGTCTGGCAGACCGCTGCACCATCCAGCTTTCCTATGCGATCGGTGTGTCCAAGCCGTTGTCGCTCTATGTCGATTTGTTAGGTACGGGATCGGTTGATGAACGCAAGTTGGAAACGGTGTTGATGGACATCATGGACCTGAGCCCGCGCGGCATCCGCGAACATTTACAGCTTAGTCGGCCTATATATGCCCGTACGGCTGCTTATGGCCATTTTGGCCGCGCGCCGGAAGATGATGGAGGGTTCAGCTGGGAACAATTGGACCTCGTTGATGCGCTTCAACAGTCCATCGGCTAATCTGCGAACATCATGACCAAGACGCCAGTATCATGACCAAAACGGATGTATCAGGGGAGAAACCCCGACCTCATCGACTCTACGGACGACGCCGTGGCAAGACAATGTCGCCGTCGCGGCGCGCATTGGTCGATGATGTATTGCCCAAGTTAATGGTGCCGACACCATCCGCATCGGGCACACTGACGGCCGCGGATTTGTTTGATCCCGCCCCTGGGGCGCTTTGGATGGAAATCGGCTTTGGTAAAGGCGAGCATTTGGCCTGGCAGGCCGGGCAGAACCCGGATGTCGGGTTTATCGGGGTTGAACCCTTTGTTAACGGGTTGGCATCTTTGATCGACGAAATCGATGGTAAAGATGTCAACAATATCCGCCTGTTTGATGATGATGCGGCGCTGGTATTGCAAAGCTTGGCCCCGGGTTCTCTGTCCCGGGTGTTTATCCTGTTCCCGGACCCGTGGCCCAAGGCGCGCCATCACAAGCGACGCTTCATTCGGCCTGACAATCTGGACCTGATCAGCGATGCCATGGGTGAAGGCGGTGAATTGCGCATCGGCACCGACCACGCCGACTATGGCAACTGGATATTGCGACAGATGAACCGGCGTTCAGACTTTGACTGGCTTGCCGAATGCCCGGCCGATTGGCGGGAACGGCCCGATGATTGGCCGCAGACCCGATACGAGGCCAAAGCTGTCCGCGACGGGCGCTCTTCGATCTATTTACGCTATCGCCAAAACGGCCTGTCCAGGGGGCCTTGAAAATTTTGTTGAATTTGGTATAGTGCCCGCTCTCTTGACATAGTCGGCAGGGGCATTTGCCTCACCGAAGAATTGGCAGAGTGGGCTTTTCGCCCGCTCTTTTTGTTTATAAGGGCCTTATTGGCCTTTGGTTTATACGGGCCTTATTGGCCTGGCAGGAAACGGCAGGCGACATGGCGAATCTGGCAGACCCAGTCCGCGATCTGATCGAACCGACCATCGAATCGATGGGGTTCGAACTTGTGCGCGTGGCGTTCTCGGGGGATGTGCAGACGACGCTGCAAATTATGGCGGAACGTCCCGACGGGACCATGACCGTCGAAAGTTGCGCCCGTATCAGCCGCGCCGTCTCTGCGATTCTCGATGTTGAAGACCCCATTGCCGGGGAATATAATCTCGAAGTCAGCTCGCCGGGGATCGATCGCCCCCTGGTAAAGCTTAAAGATTTTGTACGGTTCGCCGGTCATGAAGCCCGTGTTGTGATGTTGTCTCCGGTTGACGGGCAGCGCAAGTTCCGGGGCCAGATCATGGATGTCCAAGATGACCATGTGCTGCTGGCCAATAATCACAGTACATACAGCTTGGCGCTCAACGATATTTCGTCGGCTAAACTTGTCCTGACGGATGAACTGATAGACGCCCATATGGCTGCGCAAGCAGCCGCCAACGACAGCCTGGCAGCCCAAGAGGCCGCGCCGGCACAAGAACAGCAAGACTAAAGGAGCACGCGATGTCCAGTGCAGTGAGTGCAAATAGATTAGAGCTTCTGCAGGTTGCAGATGCGGTTGCACGTGAAAAACTTATCGACAAAGAACTTGTCATCGAGGCCCTGGAAGAAGCCATTCAGAAGGCGGCCCGATCTCGCTATGGTATGGAGCACGACATTCGCACAGTGATCGACCGCAATACCGGCGACATTCGCCTTTATCGCGTGATCACAGTTACCGAGGCCGAAGAAATCGAAAATGAATCGGCGCAGCTGACCCTTGAACAAGCACAGGCGCAATATCCGGATGAAACCCTCGAAATGGGTTCCGAAGTCCGTGAAGAATTACCGCCGATAGATTTTGGCCGTATCGCCGCGCAGACGGCCAAGCAGGTCATCACACAAAAAGTCCGTGATGCTGAACGCGAACGTCAGTATGAGGAATACAAAGACCGGGCCAACGAAGTCACCAACGGCATCGTCAAGCGTGTGGAATATGGCAACGTCGTGATCGATTTGGGTCGCGCCGAAGCCGTGATTCGCCGCGATGAGGGCATCCCCCGCGAAAACTTGCGTACCGGTGACCGTGTGCGCGCCTATATCTTTGATGTCCGCAACGAACCACGTGGTCCGCAGATCTTTCTTTCACGAACGCGTCCTGAATTTATGGCCGAATTGTTCGCCCAGGAAGTGCCAGAAATTTATGACGGCATCATCACCATCAAGGCCGTGGCCCGTGACCCGGGCAGTCGTGCCAAGATTGCGGTGACATCCAGTGATTCAGGCGTCGACCCCGTCGGCGCCTGCGTTGGTAT
>SMVA01399738.1_pt1 | contig 23361 bp, 15 predicted proteins | sample 2456451 | NCBI WGS metagenome assembly SMVA01 (sample SAMN11095933, study PRJNA526329) | marine sediment metagenome | biome: Marine sediment; feature: Surficial sediment; material: Deep marine sediment; isolation source: Hadal surficial sediment | place: Pacific Ocean | collected 2014-05 | depth... | reverse complement strand
TTGTTGATATATAGTATAGATAGTATTTTCCTTCAAAATATTTAATCTTCGGATTGTGCGCAGTAATGGCATCCCAGTTTCCTTCACCTCTTCCTTTTAAAACTGTTTCTTTAAATTTCCATGGGCCTGTTGGGGATTTTGAAGTAGCGTGGGCAATTTCAGAATGTGTCAGCCACCCGGTAAAACCGTAATCCTTTTTCCATCGGGAATAGAACAAATGGTATTTACCTTTTTTGTCTTTTACAATGGATGTACCCCAATTAAAATACCCTTCTGTTTTAAAGATATTCTCTTCTGAAATAGGTTCAAATCTGTCATATAAATACAGATCATCCACTCCCTTTTGTGCAAAACTAAGCAATGGAATTAATAAGAGTATTTTAAATAATTTGATTTTCATCGCATTAATTCATTGAGTTCAAATTCGCATCTAACCAAATTGTTTGGTCTGCTTTTAGTTGAATCTCTTTTTCTAAATTTTTATATACTATTTTTTTATTTATATCATGTTTTGAGCTAAGTCCAATTTTAGTCAGTTTTCCATCTTTCCATTCAATACTTATTTCAATATTTCCACGAGCTTTTAGCCCTGTAATTTTTCCTGCATTCCAATTATCGGGTAGTGTTGGAAGGATCCTGATAAATCCTTCATGAGATTGCATGAGTAATTCGGCTACACCTGCGGTAAAACCAAAATTCCCATCAATTTGAAAAGGAGGATGCTCATCAAATAAATTATCGGCCACCGATATTTGCAGGAATTTTCTGATATTTTCTTCGGCCGATTTTTGATCAAATAGACGGGCATTGAGATTGATCATCCAAACCCTGCTCCATCCTGTTCCGGCACCTCCATATTGCAATCTGTGGGTAATGGTTTTTTTAGCAGCTTCAAAGGCGATTGTATCACTTGCAATAATTTGATCACTGGGGTGTAAGGCATATAAATGTGACATGTGTCTATGACCTTTTTCAGGTTCGTCATAGGGTTCATTCCATTCCAAAATCCTGCCGTCTTCACCCACAACAATACCCGGATGAAGTTCGGCTCTTTTAGTTTTTACCTCCTGAACAAATTCACTTTCATCTCCCAAAATTTTAGCGGCTTCCAAAACATGATCAAATACATCTGCTATAATCTGATGGCCCATAGCACTTCCGAAAGAAACAGCAGCAGGTTTTCCATCAGCTGCAAAATAGGAATTTTCGGGCGATGTTTCCGGTACGGATACCCATGTATTGGATTGCTCATCTCTTACCAGCCAGTCCAGGTAAAATTCAGCAAATGATTTCATAGCCGGATAGGCTCTATTTTTTAAAAATTCTTTGTCCTGGGTATATTGAAAATGTTCCCAATAGTGTTGGGCACACCATCCGCCACCATGGATCCACGATCCCCAATAAGCTCGTTCGGCTCTCATCCAGGGAGCCGCCCAAAGATCAGTTGCATGATGTAATACAGCGCCTCTGTCTATACCATATTGTTCCTTGGCTGTAATTTTTCCACGTACGATCAATCTATCCAGTAAATCGAAAAAAGGTTCATGTAACTCACTTAAATTGGTGACTTCAGCGGGCCAATAATTCATTTGCAAATTAATATTCAAATGATAATCTGCATTCCAGGGAGCTTCAATATGATCATTCCATATACCTTGTAAATTGGCAGGATTGGTACCGGGCCTTGAACTGGAAATTAACAAATATCTCCCATATTGAAATAGTTTAGCCACTAAGTCCGGATCATCATAACCATCTTCAATTCTTTTCAATCTTTTGTCTGTAGCCAAAGAATCCAATTCGTGGCCTCCCAAATCAAAATCCATTCGATCATATAATTTTTTATAATCCCGGGTATGTCTTTTTAATAAATATTCAAAGGATTTATCTTCTAATGCAGTTAAATTTACAATGTTTCTCTCTTTATAATTTTCATGATAAAAAGAGGTGTTACACACGATAAATAAAGTTGCTTTTTGAACCCCTTTTAATATCAATTCTCCATTTTTAGCTTCAATGGTACCGGATTCGTTTCTTACTTTTAATCTGGTTTCAAATTTGACTCCATAATCAATTGGAAATGGTTTTGAATCTTTCACCCCTCCATATTGCGTAACCATTCCATCCATGATAATTTCATTATTTGACGGATTTGATAGTTTTATGGTAACATGTCCGTTGTCTAAAGGGCGGTCCAATTTCAGGCTAAAATTCATGCCATCTTCGGCAGTGCTAGTTAATTCAATTACTAAAACATCATCTACTGCCGATGCAAAAACTTTTTCAGAAAATTCATTGCCCTCTGACATATAATTTACTGAAACCAGTGCATCGTCTAAACTTAAAGACCGCTTATAATTTTCAATTTTCTTTTCGTTTTTAAAAGAGATAAACAAATCTCCCATGGTTTGATGCGATCGTTTAATGGATTTATATGAAAATTTTTCAACGATCAATTGATCTACTTCATGGTTTTTACCCTCTTTTAAAAGTTGTCGAATTTGGTTTAAATCTTCTACAGTTCCTTTTGAATTTCCCCAATCCGGACCACCTGACCACATAGAATCTTCATTCAATTGAATCCGCTCATTTTGAGGATTACCAAACACCATGGCTCCTAAACGGCCATTGCCCACGGGTAGTGCCTGCATCCAATTTTCGGCGGGTTGTTCGTACCATAATATTTGTTGGTGAGTTTCAACGGATTCTTTCTTTTGACAAGAGATCAATGTCAATAAAGAAATTAGGAAGGTTATTTTAAGGTTAGTTTTCATTTATTTAATACTATAAAAATTGATGGCATTTCCGCCCATGATTTTGTCCTGAACCTCATTGGGTAAATGGGATATGTAATTTTCAACAATTTCCAGTTGTTGCTGATATTCTGCCGCTAATAAACAAACCGGCCAATCAGAACCAAATAGGATTCTATTGGCGCCAAAAGCATTGAATATCACATCCAAATAAGGATCAAAGTCTTTCGATTTCCATGAGTTCCAATCGGCTTCGGTAACCATGCCGGAAATTTTACACATTACATTTGGTGATTTGGCAAGGGACTCCATATTCTTTTTCCAATTTTCAATTTTGCCTTCCTTAATCAAGGGTTTGGCGATATGGTCAACCACAAATTTTTGATTGGGAAATTTATTGACCAATTCAATCGATGCCGGTAATTGAGATGGAAAAACCAAGATATCATAGGTTAAATCAAATTGCTTCAATAAGGAGATGCCCCGCTGAAATTTTTCATCCAACATATAATCGTCGGGTTCGGCTTGTACAATATGTCTGACACCCTTTAATTTTTCGAATCGGGCAAAATAGGCCAATCTTTCTTCAATATTTTCTGCTTTTAAATCAACCCACCCTACAACGCCTTTGATAAATGAATTATTTTCGGCCAACGACAGTAAAAATTCTGTTTCTGCTTCCGATTGATCCGCTTGAACAGCAATACAACCATCAATTGCATTTTTTTTTAAAATAGGTTGAAGGTCAAGAGGTAAAAAATCCCTACGGATGACTTTCATATGATCTTCAATCCAACTGTTTTTAACAGGATCATATTTCCAAAAATGCTGATGACTGTCTATGTTCATTTTATTTTAATTTTTCTATTTGGTCTTTAATAAACTTAGCCCATACTTCATATCCTTCCGGATTGATATGTATTCCATCTCCGCCATAATATGTCTTATCTAAATTGCCATTTTTATCTGAAAAAAGATCGATCAAATTGAAATATTTAATCGACTCATCATAAGCAAAAGCAGCAATATTCTTATGAATTTTATTATACTTTTCTCTTCGGTCTGAATCCTTTTGCAATCCTGTTGGAAGAGGCCCAAATAATAATATGGACGCATTGGGTATATTTTGTTTTATGAATTCAATATCTTTTTTGATCCCTTCTGCAATTTCTTTCGCCGTATTGTAAGGGAAGTTATTGACGCCAATGGCCAATGCAACAAATTCGGGATTAGCTTTGGAATAATCACCTTGTTGGATTCTAAAAGCAACATGTTCCGTTCTATCACCTGAAATACCGGCACCGATCCATTGTAAATCCTTAAAATATTTATGAGCAGCTTTCAAACCCGGTTTATAGGTTACCAAGGTACGATTTCCTCCCCATCCCTGGGTGATGGAATTTCCAATTAGCAATAAATCAATATTATCTGACACGCTGCATAAAGAATCTATTTCGTTTTTTTGATACCACCAGCCCTTTCCTTTTTTCCATCCGGCTGCAGATCTGTATTCCGACCCCGGGCTTGGTATAACTGCAAAATTTATTTTGTTATTTGTAGCTCTTAAAATAAAGTCGACAATAGGTGTTGGGTTTTTTAGACTATGAGGATGATGTCCAATACCCTTTTTATAAATAACATTGATATTGCCACCTTCATCCTTGATTTGTGTTTCAAAGAGCCTCGTGTTTTCATCTACGGGAACAACCTGATCGGCCTCTCCGCAAACATGTAGTATTGGAAATCCTGCTTTGACTATTTCTTTTGTTTTATGAATTGGATTTCCTTTAAAATTATCAATCAATTCCTGGCTATCTAAATTATATTGTTCTTTGAATTTTTTCCAATCCGATGAAGAACCCTTTCCTTCACCCATTCCTCCCGGCCAGCTTTTACCATCAAGAACGGGAGCATCCGCATAAACACAGACAACTTTATCAGGATTTTCAACAGCCCAATTATAAACTATGAATCCGCCCCGACTCATTCCTTCGAGTGCTACTTTTTTGGAAAGGCCTGCATTAGCCATCAATTGATAGAAATTATTCCATCTTTTGACAGCCTCATCGGATCCAAAAAGATCGGCGACATCGCAATAAACTATATGAAAGCCTCTTTCTAATAAAGCAATGTCTGTCTGGGGTTCATGACCCCAAAACCTTGCCCGCCATACCCAATTGTGATTTTTATTCACTTTTTTTGGCTTTACTATTTTACAGGAGACTCCTTTATAATCAAAATCAAATAGTTGAAAACCGTGGAAATTAGATATTTTAAATTGTTGAATCTTTGCCTCTTGCAGAATATTAAAACTATTATCTGATTCCAATTTAACAACTTCATAAAGTCTTTTGGCTATCACCGTTGCTCCCAATGAGGAGGGATGAATTTTGTCAGGGATTAGGTTTTCCTGATTGACAAAAAGCTGGTAAAGATCAATCACTTCACTCCCTGTTTCAAAAGCCACCTGTAGGGTTAGAGGAATGATTTTGTCTTTAATGATAGGGTTCCAAATACCGGTTGAATCATCTGCAAATGACGGCAAGGGTAATAATAAGACAACACGAAGATTTTCATTATTTTCTTTAAAAGATCGGATCATCTCTTTATAGTCTTTATTAAATTCATCCAGATGAATCCTATTTTGGAGTTTACTGTCATTGCTGCCCAATTTGATAAAAAGAATATCCGGATCAAAGTTTTTGGCATCTTTAAATTCCCGGGTATTCCAATAAGGATAATCGCCTTTTTTTAAAAGAGTCCGGCCGCTTACACCAAAATTCATAACCTTATAATCATTACCTAGCATGGCTTCTAATTGTTTTGGGAAAGCATTTTTTTGTCGATTCACGATGGTCGAACCATACGTAATACTATTACCCACACAAGCAATTTTAATTGGAGTTTTTGGAGAGAGATTGTTAAGAGGATTATTTTGTTGAAAGGCCAATAAAGATTGGACGGTAAAGAAAGCGAATAGAAAAAACAGGGGAACCAAACCCTTTTTAAAGGCATCTATTCCTATATATTTTTTAGTCAGGTATTTATGGCAACTATTTTGATCTGAATTCATAGGATAAGTAAACTCTAAAGATTTAAGCTTCAATTTCAGTAATCAATGATAGATCTTTAATTTTATTAAAATAATGATTTACAAAAATATATCTTGAATTTTTCAATAACAACCTATGAACTTACGAACTATGATACTTTTTTTGCCTTTAAAGTGTTTTAAATAATTTTGGAAACTATTTAATATTAATGTTCATGCATTCCATAAAGTTCCATTATTATTAAATAGATTTGCCTAAATCGATTTTCAAAAAAAAGAATCGGATTGAACATGTAAAAAAGTATAAATTAATGAAAAGAATTTTATTTAGTATCCTAATTTTATCACTTGCAATAGTATCATGCAATTCTAAGAAGCTTCAAATGGGTGAGGTGGCAATCATTCCACAACCCAATGAACAAATTATCGGCAAGGGTCATTTTGAATTTAAGAAAAACACCGTAGTATCCGTAGAAAATGAAGAACAACAAAAAATTGCAAATAATTTTTTAAATCGATTTGAATTTGTTGCCGGATGGAAGCCGGAAGTAAGTATTGGTAAAAAGGGAGACATACGTTTTATAACTGATAATGATCTTGAAAAGGAAGCTTATGTATTGAATGTCTCCGAAAACGGAATTCAAATAAGGGCAAATTCCAATGCAGGTTTCTTTTATGCCATTCAAAGTTTAAAGCAATTGATGCCTATAAATTATTATTCCAAAGAGAAACAAATGGATATTAGATGGGCCATACCTGTTGTTAAAATTAAGGATAGCCCTGCTTTTCAATGGAGGGGATATATGTTGGATGTTTCCAGGCATTTTTTTGATGTTGAACAGGTCAAAAAGGTAATTGATTTTATGTCAGAACTAAAATTAAACAGATTTCATTGGCATTTGGCCGATGATCAAGGTTGGAGAATTGAGATTAAAAGTTATCCGAAACTGACTGAGATCGGAGCCTGGAGAATGGATTATAACGTAACCGATGAAACCATTTCTAATTGGTTTGGACGTCCTGTTCAAAAACCCGGTGAAAAACCAACTTATGGTGGGTTTTATACGCAAGAGCAGATCAAAGAAATCGTATCCTATGCAAAAGAAAGATATATAGAAGTAATTCCCGAAATAGATATGCCCGGCCATGCCCAGGCAACCATAGCCGCCTACCCGGAAATAGGATGCGTCAATGCAGCACCCTATGTTGCAACCGGTGGTGTGGTTAAAAATAATACTTACAATCCGGGGAAAGAGGAAACTTTTGAATTTGCAGATAAGATGTTAAATGAGGTGATGGATTTATTTCCTTTTGAATATGTTCATATTGGAGGGGATGAATGTAATAAGAGTCAATGGAAGGAAGATCCCTATGCTCAAAAAAGAATGCGGGATGAAGGCTTGAAAGATGCACATGAATTACAAAGTTATTTTATCAAAAGGATTGAAAAAATAATCAATAAAAGAGGAAAGAAAATGATAGGATGGGATGAGATTTTAGAAGGTGGATTGGCACCCAATGCTACGGTGATGAGTTGGCGCGGAGAGGCAGGAGGTATCAAATCGGTAAAAGCCGGACATGATGTGATTATGACCCCAAGCAAGTACTGTTATATTGATTTAAAACAAGGTCATGATGATCTGGAACCTAATTTGGGTTATTCACAACTTCTGTTATCAAAATCATATGGATACCAGGTGATTCCCGATGAATTGAGCGAGGAAGAAGGCAAGCATATTTTGGGGATACAAGCCAATATGTGGACAGAATCCATCAGTGATTGGGGAAAATTAACTTATATGAGTTTGCCCAGAACCTATGCCATAGCTGAAACCGGATGGACAGATCAATCGGTTAAGGACTGGGATGGTTTTGTAAACAGATTATATGTTCAAATGAAAAGATTGGATCAACAGAATGTAAGATATGCTGTGAGCGCCTTTAGCCCTTGGATTGATCATATAGCTAAGGAAAATGGAATAGAAGTAAGTTTTAAAACAGAGGCTAATAATTTGGATATTCATTATAGTTTAGATGGTTCTGAACCCACATCGGCCTCTAAAAAATATGAAGCACCGTTTATTATTGAAAAGAGTGCTAAAATAAAGGCTCAATCTTTTAGAGATGGAATTCCGGTAGGAACTGTTTCAGAATTGGATTTCCCTGTCCATTTGGCAGCAGGATCTGTTGTTAAGAGCATTTATGATTCTGATGAAAAAGAATATGCGAAACTAACAGACCTCAATTATGGCAAACTATATAAAGGAGATAAAAATTGGCAGGAGTTTGATGAGGATATGGAAGTAGAGATTCTTCTTGAAGAACCAACAACTATCAAAGAGGTTTCCATGAACTTTTTACGATTTACAATTTCAGGTGTTTATATACCTTCAAAAGTTGAAATTTTTGGGGCAATGGATGATCAGGAATATCAAAAATTAGGAGAAGTGTTGTTAAAAGAGGAAAGTTTAGAACAGGGTAGAAATAAAATCAAAGCCAACATTGAGTTTGATTCAATTCAGGTAAACAAAATAAAAATTATAGCGCCTGTGGTCAATCCCATTCCGGAAGGTCATCACCGTGCCGGTGAAAAAGGAAAGCTGATGGTGGATGAAATTGTTGTTTTTTAGATGATTTTTGCCGTTGTTGGTGTTTTCCACCAACAACTATGAATAGAATAGTAGCTGCATAAAATTGCGGGCATTCTTCTGGATGATTGAATATTATTTAATAACATTTATCAATTGGTGTAAAAGGAATAGATCAATTGTTGGTGGAAAACACCAACAATGGCTAAATATTTATAATTGTTCAAAAATGAATTCCTGATCATAGGAAATTACAAAATATTACTATAAATCGATTTCAGATCGAGTTGATCTCCCATATCTTCCTGTAATTTGATTAAATCAATTAATAAAGATTTTATTTTATCAGAATTAGCCGGATCAGAAGATATATCAGTTAATTCCAGAGGATCATTTTCCAGATCATAAAGTAAAGTTTTTTGGGATTTGGGATAAAGAATTAGTTTAAAATTATCTTTTCTTATCATGCGTTGAGAACCTTTTTCATAGGTGCCGTAAACAGCCTTATAATTTCCTTGGGTTTCCTCGCCTTTTACTATATTCAGGAAACTATTAAACTCCACATATTCCGGTTTTTGAACTCCGGCTAACTCCAGGGTAGTGGCCATAATGTCCTGCATATAAACATCTGTTCCAATTTTTTTGCCTTTGGGGATACCGGGACCTACAACCATCAAAGGGACTCTCATACTATGATCGTACATATTTTGTTTTCCTAATAAACCATGTTCTCCACAAGCCAGGCCATGATCAGAAGTAAAGAAGATATAGGTATTTTCTTTAAGCCCTTTTTTTTCCAGGGCATCCAGAATGTCCTTGATCTGGTCATCCAAATGAGAAGTGATGGCATAATATTCCTGCCGGTTGACTTTTACCGAATATTCCGTTCTTGGAAAGGGCGCCAGCCTCTCATCTCTCAATTTTCTACCCGCACCCATGATCTCATTGTAGGGATATTCAGGTACAAAACTTTCAGGTACACTGATATTTTCAAGTGGATACATATCAACATATTTCTTGGGAGATTGCCTGGGATCATGAGGTGCATTAAAAGCGATATACATAAAAAACGGATCCTCTTTTTGGGCTGCACTATCAATAAATGAAACCGCATCGTCTTTTACCAATTCACTCCAATGTTTTCCACCTTCCCAATAACCTCCGAATTCTTTTTTCCAGGGTTTCCATAGCGTATCGTTTACGCTTAACGGACGATTATATCCTTCAGGGGTATCATGAGGCATTCCTCTAAGTACATGCCCTACATGGTTAAATATTTTTTTTGGTTTGGCCTGTACATGCCATTTTCCGGTCATATAAGTATCGTAACCTGCCGTTTGCATTAACCTAGGCCAGGTTTTATCAAGGTCCTCATCCTTGGAATAATTGCCCGATATTTGTTGGGCTCTCCATATAGAACGTCCGCTAATCACCATGGCCCGTGAAGCTACACAGATAGCTCCATTCCAGCCACCCATATTATAGGCATGGGTTAAGGTTACACCCTGTTCCACCAATTTATCCATGGTGGGCGTTTTAATTTCCATGTTTCCTAAAGCATGAACTGCTTTATAACTTTGATCATCAGAAAACAAGAAAATAATATTGGGTTTTTTATTGACTTTGGTTTCAGCACTTGATTTTTCCATGTTTTCCTTACAGCCAAATAGGCAAAGAACCAATATAAGATTTAAATAAATTAGATTTTTCATTTCAAAAATTATTATAATTATTAATATTTTGACTAGCCAAATATATGAATTGGCTGAAATAATATGTTTTACTCTTAATCCTCCTTCTCCGTTTTTGGCGGATCGGAATGTCAAGATTTTTGCTTGGCAAACTCAATTTAATACCTCGTATACCAGTCTGCCACAGTCATGCTTGTGTCGAGGTAGTTTATTTATTTGACTTTACTTCTTCTGCCAAACCCTTTGTTTTTAATTCCAGTTTTAGACTGGCTTCATCACTACCTGAAAATTTACAATCGATTTTGATCTTGTGTTTTCCTTTACTCAAAGAAAACAAAGAGGGATCAATACGGATTGATTCCAATCTGTTCCATGATTTATCATATAAAACAACTTCGTTTCCACCCTCATATTTTAGATTTTCGCCAGGTGCAAGAAAAATGTCTAAATCTATCTTCTTAAAATCATCAATTTCAATAAATAATTTAGAAGCTGTGCTTTTATTGGTGGTCGTTAATATAAATTGCAGAGGCTGTTCGGGATGGATATTTTCGAATTCAAATGTTGACCAAACAGGTTCTCCCGGTTGACGAATGATGAGTTTATGTTCATATCGTTGTACATGGTAGGGTATCAAATTCCATTGATTATCGGATACGGTTTCCAAAGTAAATTCAGCCTTAATATTTTCCATTCTTTTCTTTTGATCTGCAGAGAATGCTTTTGACATTCGGGCTTTTTCCCATTGTTTAATTTTTTCAAGAATTTCATCTCCAAATCCGTTTTTCTCAACGAGCGTATTTGAAGTAACCAAGGCATATCCTGCATCAAAAGCGGCACTTCTAGCCAACATCCATTCGATATCTTCGATACTTGTATTGTCTCGCATACTAAACCAACCTAACATACAAGGAATATAATTCCTTCTAAAATAATCTTGATTTAATATACGGTACGAAGTCTGACTTTCTCTAAAACCAGCATACCAAGGCTCCCCCCAATTCATTCTAGTAAACATATGCCAGAAAAAATGACCTGGTTTACTAGCATCCATTAAAAAGTCGTTTTTTATGGTTGGTTTCAATTGATCGTACCATGTTTTCGTCATAAACAATTCCCCATAAGCACCCATTCCGGTGGACAAGTTTCCTTCCAGCCCATCGAAAGAAATTTGTTTTAATCCGGTTTCATTATACAATTTTGCAAGGGTTGAACCCATTTCAATAGTGAGTTCTGTATTACTTAAAAAAGTTTTATATGCATGATCAATTAATTTCTCTATTTTTTTACCTTTTTTATAGGACGCGGCTACAGTTTTGAAAGCTCCTCTTTCACAGTTTAATAGTATCCAGGGGGCACTCTCCGATACTTTTTCGTATCTGATAATTTCATCGCCAATAACGACTGCGTGGAGGCTGTTATTTTTCATTTGATTGAAATAAGTGGGATCCTTGATTTCAATATTTTTTTCATCAATGCTTATATCATTCATCAATATACTTCCACCAACTTTAGCCAATCTTTTATCAGGAACAGGTGATACATAAGAGTCATTGGTCGTAATAAAATTTGAAAGGGTATGCAAACCAACTTTGATTCCTTGTTTTTCAGCCCGATCCACACATTCCTTCATACTCTCCCAATTGTTAGGAAATTGTTTTGTTTTCAAATCAAAATGACCCCAGTTTTCAAAAGGGCCTCCCTGATACAAATATTTTAACCCGGCTCGTTTTGTCAAATCAATGGCTTTGTCAATATTCTCGATATTAAATCCTTGAATCAGGTAGGCCGAAGTTGCCTCCGTAGCTCTTTTAGCCCAGATTCCGTTAAGCATGGGATGTGGCAAGCCTTCATTCAATTCAATTTTTTCAATGATATCTAAAACTTCATCTGGTTTGCAGCCGAAAAGTGCAATTTTAGAACCAATTAAACCTTTATCGTCAAAAGCTGGAGCTACATATTTTTCGTGATTTAAATTAGAAATGACTCTTTCTTTAGATCTATTTCTTGTATAGGCTTGTAAGGAACTTCCATAATCTCTAGGATAGGCCGTATGGCCTCTATATAAGATGTCCAGAGAATCTGAAACATCAACAAGGCTAGTTGTACTAAAAATATTGTATTGGGGAGCATTATCACTTGAAGTTGGGAATCCACCTAACGTTCTTGTATTTAAACTTTGTATTCCTATAGAGAAATTTTTATTCCGAACCACTCCAATAGTTTCTCCAATGGTTTCTTTGATGGTTGTTTTAAACGGGCCCCATGTTACCAATTCAACTTTATCAATATTTGATAACTCTATTAATTCAAAGGTCAAGTAATCATCATTTGTGGTGACTTTTATCTTGGCTTTAATATCATTTTTAACGAAAGTTAATTCAAGTTCATTTTCCTCTCGATTATATTTTAACTTTGAAGGGTACTCTAATTCATTGTTAACCTGAATGGCCAATAAGGCGTTTTCCTTATCGATAAATTCATAATTTTTTTGTCCAATTAGATCCATCAAACCAGTAACTTTACCGGTGTTTTGAAATTCAATTTTAAAATTCTTGGTTAAGAATGAACTTTCATTGTCACTGTTGCAACTCAGGAAAAGTATGAAACTTAAGGCATAAATTAATTTGTCTAATTTTATCATGCGTCTTTTAATTAAATTTTTAAAAAAAAAGTGAATGATTCAATGGGTGGCTTATTGAGTCATAAATTCCCATATCACTTTTTTATGATAACCATAGGGTTTTCCTTTTTCGGGCTTTGAAATGCTTCCCTTTAATTTTCCTTTCTTATCTTTTTTCACTTGTATCTCTACTTCTGAAAAGTCACCTTTTTCAAAATCGAAACTCACTCCATCATCATCGTAAAGAATAAAATTCCCTTCTTTCATTCCGTAATGCCTGATGATCAGATTTACCTTTTCTCCTGCTTTTGGAGCTTGCCTTTGTACCGGCCTCATAGGAATGATTCCACCATCTCGTACAAATAATGGAATTTTTTCAATTCCCGGACTTACGGTAATAATTTCATTTTCACCGACATATTTCCCATCGTAAAAGTCAAACCATTTTCCTTTGGGTAATATTATATTCCTTTCCTTTTCACCTGCAAACATAGGAGCCACCAGTATATGATCACCCATCATGTATTGGTCTTTAATTTCACTTTTAACAGCTATTTCATAGGGGTTTTTCGTTGATTCTAATTTACCTTCAGTAGATTTCTGTTCAAATGAAAACCCTTCTGTTAAATTCATTGCTCTAAAAGGAGGCAAGCCCTCAAAATGATATTGTGAAAAAACAGTATAGATATAAGGCAACAATTGCATTCTTAAATTAGCAACTTCTCTAACAGCGTTTTCTACCTCAGGAAATGACCAGGGTTTTGTGCCATCTGCCCAGGCATTTAACATAGCCATAGGAGAAAAACATACCGATTGCATTCTGCGAAGCCATTCTTCGGCACTTTTAGAAGCTCGAACTTCCGGTGTCCATAACACCCCAATATAACTGCTATTGATTAAGGCTGTGATAAAATCTCTGTGGCTGTAATAATCATTATAAATTACATAAGGCATAGCACTGGCACCTGCATTGGAAGCTCTTACCAATCCGTAAGTTCGCTGGTTCAATTCTTTAAACCATTTTCCCGTCATATCCTGGATCAATAAGCCATAAACCTGTCGCATTTGTTCGCCACTATAACCTGAAGGGAAGGTGGCAACATCGGGCCATAACCAAGAATCATAACCATCAACTTCATCTATTTTATATCCGCTTACGCCAATATCTAAATGATTTTCAAGGAAATGTTTCTTAAAAATATCGCGTGTTTCTTTGATGGTAAAATCAGGTACAATACCATTCCAGACAGTATGTGATCCAGTTAAGTTTTTCAATTTTGGATATAAAGATCCTATGGGTGAAACATAAGGATTCAACCATAAATTAGAACGGACTCCCAAAGCTTTCAAATCGCTATTGAACTTTTTGGGGTCTGGAAAGCGTGTTTTGTCCCACTCAAAAGTACAGGGATAAGCCATGCTTTGCCAGCCCGGTTCAACTCCTATAAAATCTAATGGGAAATTGTGTTCTTCAAATTCTTTGGCCTCTTTTAGAATATCAGCGTCGCTATAAAGTGTTGGAACTCGTTGTGTAAATCCCAAGCCCCATTTTGGAGGAAGATAACCACCACCATTATAAAGATTGTATCGCTGAACAGCTTCCATGGGCGATGAACCTCCATAAATGTAAATATCTGTACCTTGAGCAGGAACCAAAATTTCCACAGCATCCGAATAAGGTTGTGGATTCCATTGTTTGTCAGTATTTCGATCTCTTAAAACAGGTGGATCATCGGTATCAACACGAATAGCTGTTCCTGCATAAACTGTAATATACCGGGCAGCATCAATCAAAACTCCATAGCCTTTGGAAGAAACATAAAAGGGAACAGGTGCATGAGTACGGCCATTATCCCTACCTCCATAATGATCTACATGAAGCTGCATAATTCTTCCCCGTTGATGAACCGTTTTAAAGTTCAGTCCAAAACCATAGATCTGCTCATCCCTCGTCAATGGAAATCGCAAATAAACCTTTCCATCAATAACTTCTGCATTGATTTTATCTTTTGAAAAGGGAAAAGTTACACTTGGAAGATTTTGTAATGCTTCAACTTTGGGTTGAATATCGGCTGCCTTAAGCAAGCTTATCGACTCAGGAACGCCGACGCTAGCTTTCCAAATACCATTTTGAATTTCTTTCCAATTTAAGTCTTGTGAAAACCCGGTAATTGTAAAAAAAGAGATTAAAAAAAAAGAGATACTTAGTCGACTTGAGAGTTTCATGTTCTTATAATTATTTTATTTATTGATAAGCTTTGACATCTTGCTTTGATGTTCCCAATCCTTCAATTCCTAATTCTACCACATCACCAGGTTTTAAATATTTTGGGGGATTGAAACCCAACCCAACGCCAAACGGTGTTCCTGTTGAAATAATATCACCCGGTAACAAGGTCATAAATTGACTGATATAACTTACAACTTCCTGGATGTTAAAAATAAAATCGGAAGTAGAACTGTTCTGAACTTTCTCTCCGTTTAAAGTTAACCATAGATTCAGGTTATTCGGATTTTCTATCTCATCTTTTGTTGCTATAAACGGTCCTAGTGGAGCGAATGTATCACAACTTTTTCCTTTAACCCATTGCCCTTCTTTTTCCAATTGAAAGGCTCTTTCGCTATAATCATTGTGTAATACGTAGCCAGCAACATGATCCAAAGCATTTTCTTCGGAAACATAACTTGCCTTCTTTCCTATGACAACTGCCAACTCAACTTCCCAGTCTGATTTTTCGCTTCCTTTGGGTATAATCAGGTCATCATTTGGGCCAACAATTGCACTTGTGGCTTTAAAGAATAGAACAGGCTCTTTTGGAACAGCCATTCCACTTTCTGCTGCATGCTTTGCATAATTTAACCCTACACATACTATTTTTGAAGGTCGGACTAAAGGTGGGCCTAAACGAACAGAATTGTCAATAATTGGACAATCAACCTCATTGCTTTCTAACCAGGAACTTAATCGTTCAATTCCTTCATTTCCGAAGAAATTTTCATCAAAATCTGCTCCAAAAGCAGAAATATCTATTCTTGAACCGTTGTTTAATTGAACTCCGGGTTTTTCCTGTCCCGCTTCTCCAAATCTTATTAATTTCATCTCTCTATATTTTTATTAATGATGTTAATTTTCTTTATTTAATAAACCGATTCATATTCTCAAATTTAAATTTATTCAAAAAAATCTATTTCTGCTATGGCCGCTGTTTTTTTATTTATAGCAATGACCTTTGATTGAATTTGAATATATCTCGTCTTTATAGATCCCTCTCCAACAATTTTTAGATTACCTAATTCCGGTGTGATTTTTAAAGGTGTGTTCAATCGGTTTTCTCCAGCTTGTATTTGAATTATAATAGGTATATTTTTATCCTTTTTTCTTATTGACGAGGCCTCTGACAATACTTCTACAATAGAATTAAATACCAATTGATTTTTTTCTTTACTTTCAGCTTCTCCCGTTGAACTGACGTAAATAGTTTCTATGGAAGGCTCACAACTTGTAATTAATAAAAGAAAAGCAATGTAAAAAACTAATCTATTCATCTATTTTGAGATTTTAATCGCCCAGACATAATCAATGATCATATTTTCATCATTCAAAAATTTAGTTAACTAATTAAGTAATCACCACACTAGCCATTCAATTTAATAAATCCGCCATCAATCGGGTAATCTGTTCCGGTAATAAAGCCTGCTTCATCGGAACATAAAAACAAGGCTAAATTTGCAATTTCTTCGGGTTTTCCCATTCTTCCGATGGGCTGTGTTTTTGATAATTTCTCAAACATTTCTTCCTCCTTACCGGGATAATTTTGCGCTATAAAATTATCAACAAAGGGTGTATGTACTCTTCCGGGAGAAATACAATTACAACGAATATTATCTGCTATATAATCCTTCGCAACCGAATAAGTCATGGTAAGAACTGCTCCTTTCGACATAGAATAAGCAAAACGATCTGAAAGGCCTACGGAAGAAGCAATGGAAGCGAGGTTTAAAATGACTCCTCCATTTTCTTTCATATGTGAAACACAAGCATGAATGCAATTGTATACTCCTTTTACATTCACATTGTATATGCGATCCAAATCCGACTCCGTAGTGTTTTCTATATTTCCAATATGTGCTATGCCGGCATTGTTTACTAAAATATCCAGACGATGTTGTTCGGTTATTTTATTTATGACTTTTTTTACCTGTTGATGATTAGAAACATCACATTGATAAAAACTGGCTTGGTTTCCGTTTTTTATAATGTCCTCAACAGTTTGTTGGCCGGTTTCCTTATTGAATTCTAAAATACATACATGCGCTCCCTGATTCGCAAATTTCTCAGAAATTGCTTTGCCTATTCCACTGGCACCACCGGTAACAATAGCGGTTTTTCCTTTTAGACTAAATAGTGTCATCTTTCTTTATTTTTTGTTCCTCTTGCCATATTTTTCCTTGAGGAAATTCATAATCTATTAATGATTGTTTCTTCATTGTAATACTATACCCCGGTAATTCAGGAGGCATATAGGCTCCATTAATTAGTTTGACAGGATCTAAAAAATGTTCGTGTAAATGATCTACATATTCAATGATTCTGTCATCCATGGAGGCACTAATAGCAATAAAATCAATCATGGATAAATGTTGTACATATTCGCACAATCCTACACCACCTGCATGCGGGCAAACCGGAATATTAAATTTTGCCGCCATCAACAAGATAGCGAGAATTTCATTCACACCACCTACACGACAACTATCAATCTGACATATTTCAATGGCACCAGCCTGCATGAGTTGCTTGAACATGACTCTATTTTGGCAGTGTTCGCCTGTGGCAACTTTTATGGGTGCTACAGCCTTTGCAATTTTTGCATGGCCTAGAATGTCATCCGGACTCGTAGGTTCTTCAATCCACCAAGGATTAAATTTAGCCAATGATTCCATATTTAAAATGGCTTCATCAACATCCCATTTTTGATTTGCATCCATCATTAATTGTAAATCTTCACCAATTTCTTCGCGAATGATTGCTGCCCTTCGCATATCATCTTGTAAATTGGAACCTACTTTCATCTTCATATGTTTGAAACCATCTGCCTTAGCTTGCTTACATAGGGCCCTCATTTTTTCATCGGAATAGCCGAGCCATCCTGCGGATGTTGTATAGGCCGGATATCCGTCTTTTAGTAACAGATTAATTCGTTCTTGTTTGGATGCTTCATTTTTGGTCAATAAATCTAAGGCTTCTTGAGGTGTTATAGCATCTGTGATATAGGTAAAATCGATACATTTTACCAATTCTTCAGGGCTCATATCGGCCAATAATTTCCATAATGGTTTTTGCTCTACTTTTGCATATAAATCCCAAACGGCATTTACTACTGCTCCTGTTGCCAAATGGATAACTCCCTTTTCGGGGCCTAACCATCTCAATTGACTATCACCGGTGATCATCTTCCAAAAAGCACCCATATCTTTTATAAAATCATTAAGATTTTTACCTATGATTAGCGGAACTAAGGATTTGATAGCGGCAACACATATTTCATTGCCTCTTCCAATTGTAAAAGTAAGTCCGTGACCTTCAATATTATCCGGGTGATTTGTTTTTAAAATTACATAGGCGGCCGAATAATCCGGATCCGGATTCATAGCATCGGAACCATCTAAGGATTTGCTTGTTGGAAAGCGTATATCTTTGATATCAACATCAGTAATTAAAATGTCATTCATTAGATTGGATTAAAAAAGTTAATGCAAAAATATAGCTTACAGATTTCAACAACAACAATTGAAGTCACTATATCTGATACTTTTTTTGCCTAATAATCGAACTCAGATTTATAAGTGTATTAATCTTTGTTATGATGAAGTTTGATATATTTTGAAGGAGACATTCCCTTGATTTTTTTGAATTGACGGTTGAAATTAGAAATATTATTAAAACCAGATTCGAAACAGATGGTTGTAATATCGCTTTTATTTTCTATCATTAGTTTACAGGAATATCCAATTCTGACATCATTTAAAAATCTGGAAAAAGGTTTTCTGTTTACTCTTTTAAAAAACCTGCTAAATGATGCCGGATTCATATTGATAATATCGGCAAGATCTTTTAGGTAAATCGTATTGGTAAAATTCTTATAAACATATTCATAAGTTTTGATCATATTTTTGTTATTGATATAAGTAAAGGAATCCATATATCCACTACTTGATAACAAGGTATAATGTTTATGATTGGCAAGATAGTTTAACATATTTATCAATTCCATAGTTTTTTTAAAACCATCAAGATCGGTTATTTGATTAAATTTAAGAATGAAGTCTTTACTTAATTCTGTAAATTTAATCCCAAGTTTTGCCCTTACAATTAGCTTTGAAATATGGTTCATTTCCGGAATTTTAAAGAATTCCCGTCCAAGAAATTCCTTTTCAAAATGAATGGCTACAGCTTCTGCAATTAAATTTGAAGATTTATCAAAATATTCATCACTGTTAAGCCACATATGTGGGAGATTTTCTCCAATTAAAATGACTTCTCCTTCTTCAAATTTTTCAATACTGTCACCAATGAATCGGGTTCCCCTACTTTTTTTAATATAAACCAATTCAAGTTCGGGATGAAAGTGCCATACTTTTAAAAAGTATGGGTAATTGTTAATTTTTGTTGTAAAAGAACAATCATTTAAACTACTTCTATCTAATAAATGAAGTTTCATAAATATATTTATTACCTTATTTGAGTGATGATCGTAAATATAGGTAAAAAAAGTATTATAATTAAAATACCAGATGATTTAAAAACCGAGTGAATTTTATTTTATAAACTCTTTAATAATTCCTAAATTGGCAAGTGGAGGAATAAGAAATTTGGAATTAACATTTTTGAAATAATAACTATATGAAGAATTTAAAAGCATTCATCTCACTTTCGATTTTAGGCAGCATATTATTTCTATTTATAAATTGTTCAGATAAGGCTGAAAAAATAGAAATGTCAAAGATCGATTTGTTGCAATATGTTGATCCATTTATTGGCACCGGATTTCATGGCCATACTTTTCCCGGGCCGGTTCGGCCTCATGGTATGGTACAATTAAGCCCTGATACAAAATTAAATGGTTGGGATGCATCAAGCGGTTATCATTATGATGACAATACCATTTATGGATTTTCACATACCCATTTGAGCGGTACAGGAATCGGAGATATGGGTGATATTTTAATGCTTCCTTACACTGGCAACAGTGAGGGAAAGCCCATAGCAACTTTTGACAAAAAAGATGAACAGGCAAAAGTTGGCTATTATTCGGTAAAGTTTAATAATTATGACGTAAAAGCCGAACTGGCGGTAACCGATCGTGTTGGGATTCACCAATATCATTATTACGGAGATCAGCCAAAGAAATTATTGGTGGATATTGGTCATATTTTACAGCGCACCTGGGGTCATAGTAATATTTATAATGAATTGGAAATTATAGATCATAAAACCATAAGAGGTTTAAAACATTCCAAAGGCTGGGCCAATGATCACAAAGTATATTTCTATGCAGAGTTTTCCAGTCCATTTGTGATTGATTCTGTTATCGTAGATCAAAAATCTATTGAGAAATCATTAATATACAAGGGAAAAAACATCTATGCCAAATTTGGTTTTAATGAATTGAAGGAGGCTGAACCCTTATTTATTAAGCTTAGTATTTCTGCTGTGGATACTCAGGGAGCCAAGAAAAATATGGAGGCTGAGCTGAATGACTGGGATTTTAAGAAAGTACAAAAAGAAACTGAAGAAGCCTGGGAAAAAGAGCTTCAAAAAATCAGGGTATATACCGATAATACAGATGATCTGACTGTTTTTTATACAGCCATGTATCATAGTATGATTGCACCGATGATGTACCAGGATGTGGATGGCCGATATCGGGGAATGGACAAGCAAATTTATCAATCCGAAAAAGATGAAATGAATTATACTGTGTATTCTTTGTGGGATACATTTAGAGCCTTACACCCTTTGATGACTATTATAGATGAAGAAAAATCAGCAGACTGGGTCAATAATTTATTAAAAAAATATCAAGAAGGAGACTTTTTACCTATGTGGCCCCTGGCATCAAATTATACGTCTACCATGGTAGGTTATCCGGCAGTGGCCAATATAGCCGATGCCCTGGCCAAAGGAATTCCGGGAATCGATAAAAAATTGGCTTTGGAGGCAGCTGTTCATAGTGCATCTTATAAACCTTGGCTGGTTGAAAACACCAACAATCCTCGAAAGAAAGGCCTCATGCCCCTATACAATAAATACGTAAATGAAGACAAGTATATTCCGGCCGATAAAATTATAAAATCGGTTTCTTTTGGTTTGGAAATGGCCTATTACGACTGGTGTATTGCAAATATTGCCAGATTGAATCATCAAGATTCGCTTGCAAATGTTTTCGAAAAAAGAGCTAAAAATTACGAGCATTATTTTGATGCAGAAACAGGTTTTATGAGAGGTAAAAATGAAAATGGCACTTGGGTTTCACCTTTTAATCCTAAATATTCAAGTCATGAAGCTTCTCCATATGTAGAAGGAAATGCATGGCAATGGACCTGGTTTGTACCTCATGATGTTGAGGGATTGATCAATTTGTATGGCAGTAAAGAAAATTTTATCCAAAAGTTAGATACCTTATTTACCACTTCCTCAGAAATCGAAGGAGAAGATGCCAGTGGAGATATAACCGGTTTGATTGGTCAATATGCACATGGCAACGAACCCAGCCATCATATCACTTATTTTTATACCCTCGCCGGCCAGCCCTGGAAAACCCAAAATTTGGTAGACCAAATATTAAAGAATTTTTATTCCACTAAGCCTGATGGAATAATAGGGAATGAAGATTGCGGACAAATGAGCGCCTGGTATATATTGAATGCCATGGGTTTTTACCAGGTAACACCGGGAAAACCAATATATACTATTGGAAGACCCCTATTTGATAAGGTAGAAATTCCATTAGCAAATGGCAAAGTATTTACAATTATTACGGATAATAATAGTTCTGAAAATATGTATGTTCAGGAGTTTTTTATAAATGATATCAAACAGGAAGATTTATTCTTTCATCATAGTGACATTAAAAATGGCCGTATATTGAGAATTATTATGGGATCTGAGCCAAAGAAATAATGAATTTAGAGAAATATTAAAAGAGTAAAATATTCACCTTGTATTGAAGAATAAAAAAGCAGAATTATTGAAGTAATTCTGCTTTTTTATTCTTTAGATCACCTAGTTTATTCTTTCAAAATCAGGTTTTAGAAGAAGGTCTATACTTTTCTTTTACCCGAGATATCTAGTTCCCCTTCTGAATAAGAAACAGTTCCTGCGAAAGATTTCTTTTCAAAATCAAGGTCAAATATTACTTTTTCAGATTCTACATATAAGTAAAAGGTTAAATTATTATTTTTGACAACCACATCTTCAATATCTGTTTTATATCCACCCATCATGGTATATCCTGTTAATTTTCCATCCTTTTTTTCAATGATCAATTCACCTTCCTGATATTCATATGGCGCATCGGGTACCGAATATTCCCATGTTCCAATGACAATCTTAGAATCATCTATCGATTCATTTACCGCAAAACTTGACATGATAACTACCGATAATATCATTGCACTTGTTAAAATAATTTTTTTCATAATTTTTATTTAGTTTGTATTTTTATTCGCTGTCAAATATAAGAAAAATCGTTTCTACATTTGTATAATGGTACATTTTTGGGATAAACTATCAAAATATGGTATGAATGGAATCATAAGTTTGCAAGCATATTGTTTATTTCAGATAATTATTGGAACTCTAACTTTGAGCCAAACCTTTGAGTCAATACTTGCTGTACAGATGTACTTATTTATTATAACCAATTTTTGTTATCGGTTTTGGATTTTCCTTCTTTTCCAAAAGTTGATCCAGATAACCAAAAACTAGTTCAATATTTTGATTTTGATGGATAGTTTCTTTTCTATTTTTTCAATTTTCAGTAACAAGTCTTTATGAGTAAGAAGCATTTCTTTTAGTTGGATATAAACTCTCATAATCTTTATATTAACTGCAATCGCTCATTCACTATTTAAAACACTGGATAACATTAAAATACCATGTTCGGTAAATGCATAAGGCTCATTTCTTCGGCTTCCCCAACTTGATGTCGCAAATTGCGACTTCAAGTTTTTCCATTCTTCAATTGTAAGTCTAAACATAAAGTCTTCAGGAAAACGACCTATATTCCTTTTGATTTGTTCATTTAATCTTCTTGTTTCTACTTGATATAGTTCTGCCAGATCATTGTCAATCATTACTTTTTGACCTCTAATCAAGTATATTTTATTAGTAATTACTTCGTTTGTTATGATGCTTTTACTCATTTTTCCATTCTTAATTAGTGCCAGCAAGAAAACTACATAATTTTCAAGTCTTTGATAAGAAAGCGTCAAGGACGAGGCTTGCGAAGTTTTGAAAATCAAGGAGTTCACTTTTGTGAATGACTGTTTTTAAAACGAGTGTAACGAAGTAATTGACGTTTTCTTGCAGAGACTAATTAGTATCAATTTAAATCTTAATATTGGGTATAGCAATTTGCGATACCTTTCA
>SMVA01417316.1_pt1 | contig 23366 bp, 19 predicted proteins | sample 2456451 | NCBI WGS metagenome assembly SMVA01 (sample SAMN11095933, study PRJNA526329) | marine sediment metagenome | biome: Marine sediment; feature: Surficial sediment; material: Deep marine sediment; isolation source: Hadal surficial sediment | place: Pacific Ocean | collected 2014-05 | depth... | reverse complement strand
GGTGCGCGGTGGTCCCGGACTGCGGCTACAGCTGGGGCGTGAGTTGGGCAGCGTGCGAGAGCTGGCGGTGATGATGAATGATATCCTGGATCATATGGAGTTTTTGATGCAGGGCGTTCGTCGGGTATCCGATAACATCGCACATGATTTGCGCACGCCGCTTACCCGTATACGCAACCACTTGAGCCAGCTGCGCTCCGCTTTGAAGACGGCCAGCGAAGAAGATGTCGAGACAATTATTGAGGAGTGCGATGAACTGCTGGCGTCGTTTAACGCGCTGTTGCGTATCTCGGCACTGGAGGCAGGTAGTGCCCTTAGCGGGGGAGCCGACATAGAGCTGCGAAAAGTACTGCGCGATGTGGTGGAGCTGTATGAGCCGGTGGCGGAGGAAAAAGGGGTGGAGATTATCCTCAATATAGACCGGGATTTCTATTGCTCGGGTGAGGTAGACCTGCTGTTTCAGTTGTTTGCCAATTTACTGGATAACGCGGTCAAGTATACGCCCTTCGGGGGGCGTGTTGAGCTGCGACTGCATACCCGGCCGGCACAGGACGATGCACCCGCGGTGCACAGTATTATTATTGCCGACACCGGCCCGGGTATTTCGCCGGCACAGCGAAAAAATGTGTTTCGTCGCTTTTACCGGGTGGAGGCCAGCCGGGGAGAGCAACCCGGCCATGGCCTCGGCTTGAGCCTGGTGCAGGCCATTGCCCAATACCACCACGGCAGCGTCGAACTGGGTAGCAACAACCCCGGTTTGCTGGTGCGGGTCAAGCTTCCCGAGCTGGAAAGCTAGCCCGTCGACGCAACGTCGAGCCGATTTGTCTGGGCTGGGGAATTTGAACCCGACGGAATCACTGATGATGAAGCTGTTGTCGCCGTGCAGAAAATGTACAGCATGGGTATCGGTTATATTAAAAAGGCGGTGGATGGGCTCTAGCTGCCCGGCCGCTTTCTGAATACTCCTTAAATCGATTCATCAATACCTCTTACTTCCACTTTGCTAATTTGGATGCCCATCTGATTCGGTAGCTTCGACATCATGGGTTGTCATGTTACCCTCACCGGATATTTTTTATTGGAACATTCTGATGAAGGGCTTGTTTAAGTTTCTGAAGTGGACGGGTCTACTACTTCTGTTGATCATCGTGGCCACCTATGGGGTCGCAACTAGCGGTTTGAGGGTGCTCGATCAGGCTGCCAGAGATGACCTCGGCGGTGACTATATCCAGACCGAGAACGGCATATTATCCTATACCCGGCAAGGTTCGCTGGATGCGCCCACATTAATTTTAGTACATGGCTTCAGTACGCCAAAATTTGTTTGGGAGCAGGTGACGCCGTCGCTGCTAGCCGCTGGCTACCAGGTTATTACCTTCGATCACCTCGGCCGCGGCTTTTCCGATCGTCCCGAGGGCCCCTACGATTCTGCGTTATACCAAAGTGAATTATCTGGACTAATCGCTGGTTTGGAGCTTGCAACCCCGCTCACCCTGGTGGGTTATTCGATGGGCGGTGCCAATGTGGTTGATTATGCGGCTTCTAATCCAGAGCAGGTTAAACAGCTCGTCCTGATAGCGCCAGCTGGCTACATGCGTAACGCTGAATCACTTGCGCCATTGAGCGCACCGTTAATCGGGGAGTGGCTGGCGACAGTATTCGGTAAACGATTTGCCTACAGCGCTATCAAGGCCGAAGTCGACTCCGGGTCCGCCCCTGCGGATATGCTAGTAAAGTTCGAACAACAAGCCGTATACCGGGGCTATACCGATGCGCTGCTGTCTACCATACGGCATTTCCCCATGGCTGATTTTGCGCATCGATATCGAATCGTGGCTGACGCCGGCATCCCTGTCTCTGCAATCTGGGGTACTGCCGATCAAATCGTGCCCTACGCCGGTGCCGCCTTGATGGCGGAAGATGTTCCACAGCTCAAACTGACCACCATTGACGGTGCGAATCACAGCATGACATATGGTCGTGCTGACGCCGTCGCGACAGCACTTGTGAACGCACTTGATGACACTTAAGCCAGAGGACAACCACAGAGAATCGACACGCTGGGCGTGCCGTTAGAGAGCCCAATTTGAAAAATCTGGATGGTACTGATGTCGACTAATTGGCGACTTGGGCTCAGTTTTTCACTGGTCACCGCCATTATGTGGGGCGCCCTTCCCATCGCCCTGAAGGTCGTTCTGGGTGAGATGGATAGCATCACCGTCACGTGGTATCGCTTTTCAATATCCGCGGCGATCGCCCTGGCTTGGTATGGACGCCGCAGTGTCGGCGCGATCAAGCGCTTACTCAGTCGACCGTTGTGGCCGTTCACCCTGCTCGCAGTCGCCGGTCTATTAACAAATTATATCTTCTACCTGATTGGCCTGGACCACACCACCGCCGAGGCGGCACAGATTTTGATTCAGCTGGCTCCCCTGATGTTGTTGGTTGGCAGCGTATGGTTTTTCAAGGAACCATTCTCAGCGGCGCAGTGGCTAGGCGTAATAGCCTTCACGGTAGGCCTTCTACTGTTTTTCCATCACCGCCTGCGTACTCTGGCGAGCATTGAAGAGAGCTATCTGCTGGGATTGTTCGTGCTCTTACTCGCCGCCATCACCTGGGCTGGCTATGGACTGGCACAGAAATATCTTCTCAAATATGTCAACGCCAACGACTTGCTACTTTTGATCTATATCGCTGGCACGCTCTGCTTCTTGCCCGCCGCGTCCCCCGGCCAAATTCAGCAACTCGATGGGCTTGCGCTAATTATGTTGGTCTTCGCTTCATTCAATACTATTATTGCCTACAGCAGTTTTGGTCTTGCGATGACTCACTGGGAAGCCAGCAGTGTCAGCGCCGTCATTACCATCGCCCCGCTGCTGACCTTGTTTTTCGTATTCTTGAGCAATGCTCTCTACCCAGGTTTTATACAGACTGAACCATTGGACTGGATGAATTGGCTGGGTGCGGTGCTGGTAGTTGGCGGCTCTACCCGGGCGGCCTTTGGAACAAGGCGATAAGGGCTCATTTTTTTGAACTGCGACATGAGGATTTAATATGGACTTATCCTAAGCTGTGCCATGGTCTGAACGGCGCAGCCTTCTTTTTATTGCACAATACCACCACGGCAGCGTCGAACTGGGCAGCAACAACCCCGGTTTGTTTGTGCGGGTCAAGCTTCCCGAGCTGGAAAGCTAGCGCTCAATCAAAATCGGCCGCGCTGTGCCTTTCAATAAGCTGTTCTTCTTCCGGCCCCCAGGCTCTATTCACACGCCGGCCCCGCTGTACCGCCGGGCGTTGTTGGAACTCCTCGGCCCAGCGCACCACGTGTGTGTATGACTTAACATCCAGGAACTCCTCGGCCTCGTAGATGTTTTCCAGCACCAATGCGCCATACCAGGCACAATTGGCCATGTCGGCAATGGTGTATTCATCACCGCACAAGTAGCGTCGCGAGGCCAGGTTTTGGTCCAGCACATCCAGTTGACGCTTCACTTCCATGGCGTAGCGATTGATTGGATACTCGTACTTTTCCGGTGCGTAGGCATAAAAGTGGCCAAAGCCACCGCCCAGGAAGGGCACACTGCCCATTTGCCAGAATAACCAGGACATGCATTCTGCGCGTTGCGCGGGTTCTGTTGGCAGGAAGGCGCCAAATTTTTCCGCCAGGTAGACCAGTATGGCGCCGGACTCAAAGACCCGGATGGGTGGTGTAGTGCTCATATCGACCAGTGCGGGTATCTTGGAGTTTGGGTTGACAGCCACAAAGCCACTGCCAAACTGTGCACCGTCGCCGATATTAACGAGGTAGGCATCGTACTCGGCACCACTGTGCCCCAATGCCAGCAATTCCTCCAGCATCACAGTCACCTTCACGCCGTTGGGCGTTGCCAGGGAATAAAGCTGTAGGGGGTGCTCGCCCACAGGCAGTTCCTTGTCGTGGGTGGCACCGGCAATGGGGCGATTAATGTTGGCAAATTTACCGCCGCTTTCTGAGTCCCATGTCCAGATCTTTGGGGGGCTGTAGTCGCTCATAGTTGTTTCTTCTTTCCTGTTGTTGGCGTGTCTTAGCGATAAGGCTTATGCTGCACGGGTGCCGAGTTAAACCGTTTCAATAATTTTTGCAACAGGGAAAGAAATACCATGAAACTGTACACCTATGATCCAGCGCCAAACCCAAAGCGCTTGGCGCTGTTTATGAAATACAAGGGCATCACAATTGAAACTCAGCAAATCGATTTGATGACCGCTGAGCAACTGGGCGACGAGTTTCGCAGTATCAACCCGGAGTGTACGGTGCCCGCCCTGGTACTGGACGATGGCACAGTCTTGACCGAAGTTGTGGGAATTTGTGTGTATCTGGAAGCGCTTTACCCGGACAAACCGCTACTGGGCAGTACCGGCCTGGAAAAAGCACAGGTTATTTCCTGGGACCACAAACTGTTCCTCGGCCCCTTTATGGCGGTTGCCAGCATGCTGCGCAACACCGGCGAAGGCTTTCGTGAACGGGCCTTACCCGGCCCCCTGGATCTTCCGCAGATCCCCGAATTGGCCGAACGAGGTTTGTTGCAGTTGCAGCATATATTGCCGAAAATTGACGCTCATCTCGCTGCCAGCCCATGGCTAGCGGGGGATAATTTTTCCCTGGCGGATATCGATTTGCTGACGCTTGTGGGCTTCATGGCCTGGGTAAAGCAATCACTGCCGCAGGAATGCATTCACCTGAAATCGTGGCATGAGCGCGCTGCAGCGGAGCTGGCGTAGAGCCTGGAAATAAGGCGCTGAATTCAGTGCCCGGGATAGCGCTACTCTTGCAGTTTAATGTGGGTGGTGTCGGGCGCTTTTTCACTGTCGGTTTTTTTGTATTGTTCCTCCAGCACATCAGTGCCGGGTGGCGCCACCTGCAGTTGGGACAGGTCCAGGTCCGGGGTATCCGCCGCCGGGGGCGCACAGTCTGAAAAATCCGTGCCCTCGGGGGAAAGGCTAATGCCGTCGGTGTCGGGGTTGAGCTGGGTGCGGGTGTCGGCAAGGTTGGGAATGTCTTCACCCACCTCACCCACACTGAGGTGGCTGGTATCGGGCGCTACCGCCGTCGTATTTTGGGGCTCGCCCAGGTCGGTGCCGGCGGCGCTCAACTCAATGCCTGAGATGTCGACATCATTGCTGGCGGGAACTGATCTCTCTTCAGGGCGCAGTAAATCTTCCCCCGGGGAGGCCAGGTTCAAGCCCGGCTCCTGCCTGGGCTGCTCCGGCGCAGGGGTTTGCGACGGCGTGGCGGCAGCCGTATTGTCGCGGATAATGGCCACTGCGCCGGCCCTCGCCAATGCCTGTTTGTACTTTTCGGCGGTGGCTTTATCACAGCCCCGCTTCAGTAGCTGTGTTTTTCCACTGAATAATTTGTTCAGTGTCTCGGTATTGGCCTTGAACAGCTTTTGCACGTTTTGACGCACGTCCTGCAGTGCTCTCCCCTCTAGCAGCTGTCCGGCGAAAGAGACATCGTAGCGCGAATCCATAGTGTGACCTCTATTGGTGACAGGGATTCTGCTAGTATACCCCGGTATGCAAAGGCTGAGCACCGAAAAAAATGAGTGACCGCGTCCCAACCCGCTTTGTGCGAACCCTGCTAAAAATGGCCAGTGAAAAAGGCTACGATTTTTCTGCCATACTGGCCGATGCCGGCGTGGAATTTGACCCTATGAATGAACACGCTGCCGGTTATCGCGCGGAAGTCAGTGCGATGCAATACTCCCGTATCTACCAGCAGATATTGCTGTTGCGACAGGACGAAACCTTCGGGGCCAATGGCAGCGCCATGGCAACACCTGGTGGCTTCCGCATGATGTGTTATTGCATTATCTCCTGTGACAACCTGGGGCAGGCTATTACCCGCGCCTCGGAGTTCTACCGCACGTTTTTCGACGAGAGTGGCCAGCTCTATGCCAATTTTACCGAGCAGTACGCCCGTGTCGGCTACCGCACGCTCAATAAAACAGGCAGTCAAGTGGCCGCCGCCGATGCCTATGGCCTGTCCATGTGGCACTGTTTCTTTGGCTGGCTATGCGGTCGTGCCATAAGCCTGAAGCGGGTCGATTTCTCCGGCGCTACACCGCAAAACCTGCATCGTTACCAGAACCTGTTCAACTGTCCTCTGTATTTCAATCAGCGCCACGACCTGATGTATTTTGACAGTGAGTGTTTGAGTTGGCCGGTGGTACACACCGAGCACTCCCTGCGGGAGTTTTTGCGCACTGCCCCCTACCAGTTGCTGATGATGGAAGGGGGCAACTCCGACAATCTTACCGCTCAGGTCAAGGCCATGATTGGACACGATTTCAGCGAGGGCTCGCCCAGTTTTGATACGATTAGTGGCGCCTTGAATCTGTCAGCGCCTACTTTGCGCCGGCGACTGAAAGATGAGGGCACCACGTTTCAGCAATTGAAAGACAGCTGCCGTTGCCAGGCCGCTCAGCTCTACCTGTCGCGCCCCGAGCAATCTATCAACGAGGTGGCACTGGAAATGGGATTTACCGACCCCAGTGCCTTTCACCGCTCCTTTAAAAAATGGACCGGTATGACGCCGGGACAGTTCCGTTCAGGGCAGGGCAAGGGCGGTGACGGAGCGCACTCTTAGGGTTTGCCGTGTCGCAGGCCTCGGTTATAATTCGCCCCCCGACCCGTGGAGAACCCATGAATACACAAGATCAAATTGAGACGAAGTTAAGCAGCCTGTTCAAGCCCACTGTTTTGCAGGTGATCAACGAGAGCAACCAGCACAATGTGCCCCCCAACTCGGAAACGCATTTCAAGGTGGTGATTGTCAGCGAGGGCTTTATGGGTTCGCGAAATGTGGCCAGGCATCAACAGGTTTATGCCGCACTGGCGGAGCAGTTGCAGGGGCCGGTACATGCACTTGCCCTGCATACCTATACGCCCCAGGAGTGGTCGCAAAAAAATGAGTCCGCACCGGCTTCACCCGATTGCCTGGGTGGCAACAAAAAAGAGCCGTTGTGAGCGATCCCACCAGCACCCCCTTCATCGTGGCGGCACTGTATAAATTTGTGGTGCTGGAAGACTTCCATGAATTGCGTCAGCCCCTGCTGCACCGGTGTATAGCCGCGGGCCTCAAGGGTACGCTACTACTGGCCCGAGAGGGCATTAACGGCACAATCGCGGGTAGTAGGGCGGGCGTGGATACGGTAATTGCCTACCTCAAAAGTGATGCTCGCCTGGCCGACCTGGAGCACAAGGAATCTGTTGATTCCCGCATGCCCTTTAATCGGATGAAGGTCAAGCTCAAAAAAGAGATTGTTACCATGGGGGTGGAGGCAATAGACCCCAACGAGGTAGTGGGCACCTATGTGGAGCCACGCGACTGGAACGCCTTGCTCAGCGACCCCGATGTGGTTTTGATCGACACCCGAAATGATTATGAAGTGAGCATAGGCAGCTTTACCGGCGCCGTTGACCCTCGCACCACCACCTTTCGCGAGTTTCCCGCCTATGTGCGTGCCAACTTCGACCCCGGGAAGAACAAAAAGGTGGCCATGTTCTGCACCGGCGGTATCCGCTGTGAGAAAGCCTCTGCCTTCATGTTGAAAGAGGGCTTTGACGAGGTATTTCATTTGCGCGGGGGTATTTTAAAATACCTGGAGGAAGTTCCGCAGGAGGAGAGTATCTGGGAGGGCGAGTGTTTTGTTTTTGACAACCGGGTGGCGGTGAATCACAAACTGGAAAAAGGGCGGTACGACCAGTGCTATGGCTGTAGACACCCCATCACCGAGGAAGACAAGCGCTCGAGTAAATATCTCAAGGGCGTTTGTTGTCCCGGCTGCCACGACACATTGAGTCAGGACCAAAAAGCGCGGTTTAGTGAACGACAAAAACAGATAGAGTTGGCGGCGGCACGCAACGAAAAACACATAGGCGCGGCTGCGCCGTTGCCCCGGGACGCCAGACCGGAGGAGGGTCTGTAACATGGCTGTAATTACTTGTGGTGAACGGCTGGTAGAACTGCTGGAGGACTACGGCGTCGACACGGTGTTTGGCATTCCGGGTAACCACACGGTGCAACTGTATCGCGGTCTGGCCCAATCGGGCATACGCCACATTTCACCGCGACACGAGCAGGGCGCGGGTTTTATGGCCGACGGCTACGCCAGGGCCAGCGGGCGTCCCGGCGTGTGTTTTCTCATCAGCGGTCCCGGCCTGACCAATGCCATGACGCCCATGATGCAGGCACTGGCAGATTCCATCCCCATGCTTGTCATCTCGGCCGTCGCTGCACGGCATCAGTTAGGGATGGGTGAGGGCCATTTACACGAATTGCCCAACCAGAACGCGTTGGTCAGCCAATGCTGCCGTTTTAGCCACACCTTGATGCGGCCCGACGAACTGCCCCGGGTTTTGGCGCGCGCCTTCGCTGTATTCAGTTCCCAGCGTCCCGGCCCTGTCCATATCGAAATCCCCCTGGATATCATTACCGCGGATGCCAGCCATGTTTCCCCCCAGCGCTGGCCGCCCTGCCTGCCTGCCGCCGCCAGTGCCGAGGCAATAACCGCCGCCAGAGACTTGCTGCTGGCGGCTGACAATCCCTGCCTGATTGCAGGGGGTGGTGCGGTAGAAGCCGGTGCAGAATTGCGCGCTATTGCCGAGCAATTGAACGCGCCGCTTGTCAATACCGTGAATGCCAAGGGCCTGCTGCCCCCGGATCATCCCCTGGCAGTGGGTGGCAGCCCCAGCCTGCCGGCGGTGAGACAGTTACTGGCAGAATCAGATGTGATTCTGGCCGTGGCAACTGAGTTTGGTGAGACCGACTACGATATGCTGTTCGTGGGAGATTTACAGCTGGAGGCCAAGCTGATTCGCATTGATATAGACGCTGCCCAGCTGTGCCGAAACCTGCAACCCCATCTGGCCATTTGCGGCGATGCCAGGTTGTCACTCAAGGCGCTGAGTGCGGCGCTTCCCGCCGCACCCAACACTGTAGAGTCTTCCCGGGTAGCTGATGTGCGGGCCGCCATCCGCGCTGAGCAGCATTACCACGGCGAGTTCCAGGCGTTCTTTGACGTGCTGCAGACATCGCTGCCGGGTCTGGTGCTGGTGGGCGATTCCACCTTGCCAAGCTACTACGCTGTGTGGCAGTACGAGCCCGCGGGTGCCAGGCAATACTTTCATTCGGCGACGGGGGGTGGCACGCTGGGGTATGCAATACCCGCGGCCATGGGGGCTAGCCTGGGTCGGCCCGGTGCCCCCGTTGTGGCCCTGATTGGTGATGGCTCGGCGCAGTTCACCCTGCCGGAATTGGCGGCGGGGGTACAGGCCGGGTTATCCGTGGTGGTTATCGTGTGGAATAACCACGGTTATAGCGAGATTAAACAGGGGATGCTGGCCTCAAAGGTTGCGCCTATCGGAGTGGACATACCGGCACCTGATTTCGTAGCGATGGCCCAGGCCATGGGCTGCATCGCAGAAAAACCCGCCGACCTGGCGGCACTGGCACTGGCGTTGACCCGCGCTGCCGGTAGAACGGTCCCCACGCTGTTGGAATTGGAGCAGTCCCGGTTCATATCCCAGCCCGCGGGCCAGTGGTATTAAATAGGCTTACAAATTTGGAGGAATGCAGTGTTCTTTAAGGTTAAAGACGATTCGTATGCGGAGATAACGGGTAGCCAGGCCTTTCGCCACCTGATTGTTTTCCAGATAAAGCTGGCGGCGGATGCCGTGCGCGATTTGCTATTGAGCCCGATCAGCATCGTGGTATTTTTTGTCGATGCTGTGCGCAAACCCACCCTGGAAGAAAGTTGGTATCTGCGCTTGATGATACTGGGTCGTCAATCCGACCGGGTGATCAATCTGTTCGATGAACACAAGGATGCCGGTCACTACACGGTTGATGAGTCTATAGAGGAGCTGGAGCGATTACTGCGCGGGGCCAAAAAGCCCGATGTGGACTCTACCTCAGACTAGCGTGCAGTGCCCAGCGAAAATCAGCTACCGGTACGAAGACGGTAAACTCGCCTCCATCACCCTGGGAAATTACTCCCGCCAGCAGTGGTTCGCCCTGTGAACTGAGCTGTACCACAGCCCCGCCAGAGGCGCCTTTCCTCGCACTGCAATTACTTGCATGCCCCTCTTCTCCGGCGTTGGGTGGCAATAGTATGGAACAATCCGCATCATAGCTGAGCTGATTTTCCGGACTATTTTTTGAATAGCCCGCCATGACTATGGGCCGTAGCACATCCGCTTTTTCGGGGTGTACTTTCAAGGCGCGAATGGTGTCGCTGGGCACCGCCTGCTGTAATCTCAAAATCGCCCAGTCGGCATGCATGCCACCGCCGTCTACAACTCTGTAGGCCTGGGTGGTAAAGCTCTCATCGCTACCGTATAGCAAGGTAAAGCGGATTGCCTTGCTCAAGTCCCGGTAAAATTCCAGGCAGTGCCAGGCGGTGACAATGACGTTGGCACTGTCGTCGCTGCCGGCCTTAGCAACCAATGTGGCGCTGCAATCTTCGCGGTGATTGAGTTGATGGCCCCGCTCGAACTTCACGCCCGGTACGTGTAGCTTGCCCACGGCGCGCAGCCAGGGGGGCGAGTCGGGGCCAACCACTTGTGCTGGCCCCGCCAGGCCGGGTTCATTGACGGCGAAAAACAGCGGCCAGGTAAACAGGGCCAGCGAGCGACAGAGTGGGCCAAAGCGGCGGCGGTGTTGCCTGCTCATGGGCATATTTTGTGTTGTGGCATAACAATCTGGCCCGTCGTTGCCAAAAGGGGGCTTGGACAGTTCCCGTGGGGCGTTTAGGATGTCTGAAGAATAATTGTAATTTCAATGAACGTAAAGCGATACGGGCCGGGTTGCCCCGGGGCCATACCTCAAATGAAGGATGCACGGGTCGCTAATCAACCGTATAACTGTCAGTCTGAACGATAAATGAGTAAACAGGGGAGTTCGCGATGAATGAATATGGATTAGAGTCAGCCCGTGCACAATCGCTATTGGAAGCCGCCAGGGCCATGGCGCCAGAGTTGATTGAACGGGTGGCGCAGTGCAAGGCTGACGGCAAAGTACCCGATGAGACCATGGCAAAGTTTAGCGAGGCCGGCTTTTTTAGAGTGCTGCAACCCGAGAAGTGGGGCGGTTACGCCATGGACCCGCAAGTCTTTTATGCCCTGAGCCTGGAAATAGCACAGCATTGCATGTCCAGCGCCTGGGTGCTGGGTGTTATCGCGGTACACAACTGGCAACTGGCTGTGTTTGACGACCAAGCAGCCGCGGACGTGTGGGCCGATGACAGCTCGGTCTTACTGTCGTCCTCCTATGCGCCGGTGGGCAAGGTGAAGATTGTGGAGGGGGGTTATCAACTGAGTGGTCGCTGGAGTTTTTCCAGTGGCTCTGCTCATTGTCAATGGGCTTTATTGGGCGCTGTGGTACCCACGCCGGAAGCCCCCTTTGATATGGCCAACTATCGCACCTTCCTGGTTCCCATCAGTGATTACGAAATTCTCGATAACTGGGATGTCATTGGCCTGCAGGGAACGGGCAGTGACGATATTGTTGTAACAGATGCCTTTGTGCCCGAACACCGCACCCACAAGGCCGTGGACGGGTTTTTATGTGATAACCCGGGCAATGCCGTCAATGATGCGCCTCTGTACCGCATGCCTTTTATGCAGGTTTTTGTGCGCGCAGTTTGCACCGCGACACTGGGCGCGCTGGATGGTTCTCTGGCTGCGTTTATCGAGGTGGCCAAGACGCGCCGCGTCGGCCCCATGAAAATGTCCGATGACCCCGGTGCCAGGCTGCTGGCCGCCGAGGTAAAAACCTCAATCGAAGAAATGAAGCGCACGCTGTTCAGCAACTTCGACGCCATGATGGCCTGCACCCGGGCCGGGCAGCCTATTCCTATGCTGGATCGTGCCCGCTATCGCTATGACTCTGCGGTAGTGGCCGACCGCTGCGCCGAAATGTCGGCGAAAATGCTCAAAGCCTCCGGCAGTGGCGGTATTCGCCACGGCAGCCCGCTGTTGGCACGCCACCTGGATATACTGGCCAGCCAGGCCCACGTGGCCAACGTGACGCCACCTTTTGCCAATAATCTGGGTGGTATGTTGTTTGGCGAAGAAACTGCCGATACGGCAATTTGACAGCCGGAGGTGTGTTGAAATGAGCAACATGACAATGAAAGGACTGTTACCCGAGGGTAACTACGCACAGTGCGCCAATGGCTACGCCATGCACTATTTGGATGAGGGGCAGGGCGAGGTCGTGGTTTTTCTGCACGGTTCCGGCCCGGGTGCCAGCGGCCACAGCAATTTTAAGGGTAATTACCCCGCGCTGGTGGCGGCGGGTTATCGCTGTATTATTCCGGACCATATTGGCTACGGTTTTTCCGACAAACCCGATGATGTCGCTCACCCCCTTTCATTTTTTGTCGAAACTATCAAGCAAACCCTGGACTGTGCCGGGGTAGAAAAATGCACGGTGGTGGGTAACTCACTGGGTGGCGCCATCGCCATCGGGTTGGCGCTGGATTACCCGCAGCTGGTTGAGAAACTTATCCTGATGGCCCCGGGTGGCTTAAGCGAGTTGGCCGAGTATCAGCAAATGCCCGGTATGCAGAAGGTGTTCCAGGTATTTGGTTCCGGCGAGCCGGTGACTCCCGCTGTCATGAAAGATTTATTTGCCAGCGGACTGATGCATGACCCCATCCACGCCACCGACGAACTGGTGGCAGAGCGTATGCAGATCATGCAGACTATGAATGGCCACGTGATGGCCACCATGAGCATTCCCGTACTCACCAAGCGCCTGGCAGAACTTCAGTGTCCGGTGCTGGGCTTCTGGGGCATGGATGAACGCATGATGCCCGAAAATGGCATCATGGCCCTGGCACACAACGTGAAGAAGCTGCAGTTGGTGCTACTCACCGAGTGCGGGCACTGGGTGATGGTAGAACATCAGGCCTTGTTCAATCGCCATTGCCTGGACTTCCTGAAACACTAGCAGCTGGAAACGATACCCATGGACAACGAAAAAGTAAACGCGCTGGGTGATGAACTGTATCGGGCGTTGCGCAGCCAGACCACCCTGGCACCGCTTACAGAGCGTGAGAACGACATCACCATTGAAGATGCCTATCACATCTCCCAGCGCATGGTGAGCCAGCGCGTCAAGCTTGACGGTGAGAAAATAATCGGCAAGAAAATAGGCGTCACCAGTGCCCCGGTGCAGGAAATGCTGGGCGTATTTCAGCCGGATTTTGGTTTCCTGACCGACGCCATGCACTACCGGGATGGCGCAGAAATTTTCATAGCGGGCAATCTTATCCAGCCCCGGGCAGAAGGGGAGATAGCGTTTCGCCTGAAAAGCGACCTGGTGGGTCCGGGTATCACCGAGCAGGATGTGCTGGATGCCACCGAGTCCATCATGCCGTGTTTCGAGATAGTCGACTCGCGCATACAGGACTGGAATATCAAGATAGAAGACACTGTCTCTGACAATGCCTCCTGTGGTGTGTTCACCCTGGGCAGCAACGAGGTGGACCCACGCACGGTAGACCTGCCAAAACTTAAAATGAAAGTGTACAAGAACGGTGAACTGCACAGCGAGGGCCTGGGCGCTGCTGTGCAGGGAAATCCGTTGACAGCGGTGGCTTGGCTAGCGAATACCCTGGGTGAGTTTGGTATCGCATTCAAGGCGGGCGAAATCATCCTGTCCGGCTCCCTGGTACCGCTGATTCCGGTCGTCGCCGGTGATAGAATGCATTTGGAACTGGAAGGTGTTGGAACAGCGTCTTGCAGCTTCGTTTAGGGTTTTGAAGTTTAGGGGGAATTATCCGGGTCTGGTGGTTTGGAACCCTTTTCAAGATACGCCGTGAATCCATCCATGGAGGCTCGGCTGCCGCGTCCCTGCGGCAGACGATCTTGAAAAGGGTTCCAAACCACCAGACCCTGGGCAACGTGCTAATCTTCGAATCCAAACGTGGTCTACTATTGGTGTGTGAACAATACATTATTCAAATTGTATATTGCAGAGGCAAGGCAGTGGTTCCAGAGAGGCTTTTCAGGACCGTGGAGCGCATGGAGGCGCTGGTCCGGCATCCCGGATACGAGCCTCCATGGATGGATTCACGGCGTGTCCTGAAAAGCCTGTCTGGAACCAATGCCTGGGAATACAAAACCGAACTAATCAATACATTGTGACAACAGAACAAAGGAAACACATGAGCCAGAAAATCAAAGCCGCCATAATCGGCCCCGGCAACATCGGCACCGACCTGCTGGTGAAAGCCATGCGCAGCGATGTGATTGAACCCGTGTGGATGGTGGGTGTGGTCGAAGACTCCCCCGGCCTGGCCCGGGCCAGGGAATTGGGCCTGAAGACAACGGCCGAGGGTGTGGAGGGCATGCTGCCCACCATGATAGCCGATGGTGTGCAGATATGTTTTGATGCCACCTCCGCTTATGTGCACGCGGAAAATAGCCGCAAGGTCATTGAGCAGGGTGCGGTGATGATCGATTTGACGCCTGCAGCCATAGGCCTCTTTTGCGTGCCTTCGGTAAACCTTGCGGAAGCCGTGGCGGCAAAAGCGATGAACGTGAACATGGTCACCTGCGGGGGTCAGGCGACAATCCCGCTGGTTGCCGCCGTGAGTCGGGTACAGGCCGTGTCCTATGGCGAAATTATCGCCACGGTCAGTTCCAAATCGGCGGGGCCGGGTACGCGTAAGAATATTGACGAATTTACTCGCACTACCGCCAGTGGCATAGTCAGTGTGGGTGGCGCGGCAGAGGGCAAAGCCATTATTGTGATTAACCCGGCGGAGCCACCGCTCATCATGCGCGATACCGTGCACTGCCTGACGGTGGAGGAACCCGACCAGGAGGCCATCACCCAGTCTGTCATGGATATGATCGCCGAGGTGCAGAAATATGTACCGGGCTACACCCTTAAAAACGGCCCCGTGTTCGACGGTAAGCGCGTATCCATTTATATGGAGGTGGAAGGTCTGGGCGACTTTCTTCCCAAATACGCCGGCAACCTGGATATCATGACCGCTGCCGGTCTGCGCACTGCAGAAATGTACGCCGAAGAAATATTGTCGGGTAATTTTGTACCCAGCGCCGCCTGATTAACCGAACGCAATACAGAGACTAGAGCCATGGATTTATCCGGAATGAAAGTCACCCTGCACGATATGTGCCTCAGGGATGGCATGCACCCCAAGCGCCACCAGATTTCGGTGGAAGAAATGGTGACCATAGCGAAGGCCATGGACGAGGCGGGCATGCCGATGATTGAAGTGACCCATGGTGATGGTCTGGGCGGTGCGTCGGTAAACTACGGTTTTCCGGCAGCTAGCGATGAAGAGTACCTAACGGCGGTTTGCAAAGAGATGAAAAATACCAGGGTCTCGGCGCTTTTGCTGCCGGGCATAGGCACGGTGGACCACCTGAAAATGGCCGTGGACTGTGGTATTTCCACCATCCGTGTGGCAACCCATTGTTCTGAGGCCGATGTTTCAGAACAGCACATCCAGAAGGCGACAGAATACGACAATCTGGATACTGTCGGTTTCCTGATGATGGCGCATATGATTGAGCCAGATGAGTTAGTCACTCAACTCAAACTGATGGAATCCTATGGCGCCAACTGTGTGTATGTCACCGACTCCGCTGGCTATATGTTGCCGGACGATGTGACCGCGCGCATCGGTCTGGCGCGCCGGGAATTGAAGCCCGAAACCGAGCTGGGTTTTCATGGCCATCACAATATGGCCTTGGGTATCGCCAATTCACTGGCTGCGATTGAGGCTGGAGCCAATCGCATTGATGGCTCTCTGGCCGGCCTGGGGGCTGGGGCGGGCAATACGCCGCTGGAAGTCCTGGTGGCGGTGCTGGATCGCATGGACGTGGAGACCGGTATCGATCTGTTCAAGGCCATGGATGTCGCGGAGGATCTGGTAATTCCCATGATGGACCACATGGTGCGGGTAGACCGCGACGCGCTTACACTGGGTTATGCGGGGGTCTATTCCTCCTTCTTGTTATTCGCCAAGCGCAGTGCGGAAAAATACAATCTCTCTTCCCGGGATATCCTGATGGAGTTGGGTCGCCGCCGCACGGTAGGTGGCCAGGAAGATATGATAGAAGACCTTGCGCTGGATATGGCCAGGGCTGCAGGTACGCTTTAGTCGCCCTACAGGCTTAGTTCCATCGCGAGCGCCGGGGTGTGGCTTTGGCCTCCGACAAACATTGGGCTTGTAGCACACAATAGTTTGGGCTGGATATTGAGTACCGGGCTTTACTGATGCTACTGTGGCAAGCCCGTAACCTCTGGTAGTGTCCAACGCATGTCTGATGTCCGCCTTGTAATCGGCAACAAAAACTATTCCTCCTGGTCATTGCGGGCCTGGTTGTGCCTGCGCAAATGCAAACTCGAATTTGAAGAAGTTCTTCTACCCCTGGATACGCCAGAGTTTAAGGCACGTATCAGCGAATACTCCCCGACCGGGCGTGTGCCTGTGTTGTGGCACAAGGGCAACCCCATATGGGATTCGCTGGCCATCTGTGAATACGCCAACGATGTGTTTGCCGCTGGCAGTCTGTGGCCGGATGATGTCGCAAGTCGCGGTCTGGGTCGCTCCATGGTCGCCGAAATGCACAGCGGCTTTATGCATTTACGCAATGACATGCCTATGAACTGCCGCGTGAAGAATCGGCATGTACCGATGAGCGATGGCTTACAGGCCGACATTGACCGCATGTGTTCACTTTGGACGACAGCGCTTGTCGCTCATAGCGCAGGGGGTTCATGGTTGTTGGGAGGCTTTAGTATCGCCGATGCAATGTTCGCGCCTGTGGTGATGCGCTTTCGCAACTACGGTGTGGATGTGCCCGCGCAGGTACAAGCTTATTGCGACCATGTACTGGGCGATGCTGATATGCAGGCCTGGGTAGCGGCGGGCCGCAAAGAAACCTGGATTGTTGAGGCAGACGAAGCAGGTAGCGAACAGCCTCTTGCTTGAATTTACCCTTGTGCCCATTGCTTTTTTTACCTCGGCCCTGGCCGCTGCGATTGGCATGGGGGGCGGTGTGTTGCTCATCGCCCTGATGCCTGGCCTGGTTCCCGCAGCGGCCATAATTCCCATTCACGCAATAACCCAGCTGAGCAGCAATGTTTCACGCGCGGCTTTTGCCTGGCGGGACATAGACTGGCGTTTAATTCCGGCGGTTACCGTCGGGTCGCTCGCTGGGGCCTGGTTTGGTGCAGAGCTATATGCCAGCCTGGACCTGCGCTGGCTACCGGCGCTGATAGGCGGCATTATCCTGCTTATCACCTGGTTTAAACTGCCCCGGCCACAGGGGGCAGGGCAGCTTGCCCTGGTGCTGTTGGGCTTTTACCAAACCGGCCTGGGTATGTTGGCGGGCGCCACTGGCCCACTGGGTGCCGCTGTGTTGCTGCGACATAATCGTGATAGAGATTGGCTGGTGGTTAACACCGCGGTCTACATGAGCCTGAATCACGCGGTGAGGATGCTTGCTTTCGGACTGCTGGGCTTCGCCTTTATGCCGTGGATCACCTTGATTATCGCTATGACGGTTGCCGTTACCGTGGGGTCCTGGGTGGGAACAAAAATACGATCGAAAATTCCGCAGAAGAACTTTCACCTCTGGTTCAAGTTACTGATAACAGTGCTCGCCCTGCGTATGATTGTACTGTCAATCGTCAACTTCTCTGTATAGACCAACACACCCCTGCTAAATCCCGATTGCTTGTCTTCCCGTTTAAGGTTTTTCATAACAGGGCTTTTGGTGACCCAGTTGTTTGCCTGTATAGCCATTGGCCCGCGTGAAGCCCCACCAAATCCACCGGTGGGAAAGACGCTGGTCTACGAGTGTGCAGGCTATGAATTTATCGCCCGTACGGGCCCCGGCGAGATGGCCGTGTGGATGGAGATCAATACCTGGTTCTATCGTGTCAGTACAGCGCTTCCGGCGAGAAATATGTGGAGGGCTGAATTCTTTTGGTCCCCTGTTGCACCAGCGGGTCGAAGTCCTGAATGCCCAGGCTTATTCGATTGAAACCCACCCCCTTGAGCAGCGCGATAGTTTCGGGGTCTACCGTGCGCGGGTCAATGTCTATGGAATACTCGCGATAACCTTTATCCAGAAGCCTGAAATACCTGGTCAACAGCTACGTCAGGTATTCCTGGGCGACCCTAGCCTTCGCGTAACAATTTTATTACAGCCGCAGTAGTAGTAAATATCCCGACAGAAGGACAGGTGAACATAAGGCAACAGGGATTCAAGGCTGAGCCCCGGGGATGCCTGGTAATCGTCCAGGGGGAAGTCCCGACGAAATTGTGGAGCGGTGGGAGGTATAACGCGGCCCCTGGCAGGCATATTTTTGTGCCAGGTCTATCCCCGCTTCATTGTTGGGTGAGAGGGTCTCGTGGGGGCTGGTGTGGCTGGCGATCAAACTTATAGTTCTTTGGGTGGAGTGGCCGATAGCAACTACAACACAGTACGGCCTTGATCCAGGTCAAGCTGAGGGCACTGCGCCCGTGACTGACTACGCCAGTGATGCCACACTTTTGAGAATGAGCCGTACCAATTCAGCCTGGCGCGATACACCCGTTTTTCCGAAGATAGATTTTAACTGAGCTCTGGCCGTGTGCGGAGAGATGTTTTGTGTTTGGGAGGCCTGTGCCAGGCTTAGCCCCCGGGCGAGCAGGATGGCCAAATTGGCCTCTGCGGGTGTCAGGCCCAGCAAATCTCCCAGGACCTGCTGAGAGGCACTGTCCTGCAGGTCTGGGTCACTGATAAAAATGGCGGCACAGGGGCTGGATTGGCCCTCGCTCCACTGGGAGGTGGGTACAGGCTTGATAACAAGGCCCAGGTCGGAACGCCCCGCGCCCCGGGGTACACTCAGGGCCCTGACAACGGACGTTTCCCGCTTCTGCTGCGCCGCAATAACAGCCTGCAGAGCTTCTTGCAACCGCCTATTGGTATCGCGGCCTGCGATATGCAGGTGCGCCCCCTTCAGAGAGATACCGTGGCCATCCGCCAACATAGTCTTGGCAATCGCATTGGTGTTGAGGAGTTTGCCCTGCTCATCCAGAATGATGGTTGCCACCGACAACTGGTCTACGGCGCCGGCGTAGAGATCTCGCTCCGAGGTGGTCCGGTTGAGCTTGGCGTATATCTGTATGGCGCGCTGCAAGTGGGGACTTATATAGGCAAGCAGTTCTCTGTCGCGCTCGCTAAATTGTGGCTCGTTTTTGCGCCGGGACAGCCTCAGGCGTGCCAGCATGCCCCCCGGCTCCAGTGTGTCTACACCCAGTATGCGAAAGAGGTCTATTGGCTTCAGATAGTGCCGGTAATAATCCGATGCCACTAACTGCTCGTCGGGTAGAATGTCTTGCAGGCTTATTACCTGCCCAGGGGGCAAATTGAGAAAGGGATCCAGGGCAAAAAATTCCTCGCGATATATTCTCAGCTCCCAATCGTCGGGGTCTGCCAGTCCGGCAGGCGGTGCCTCGGCGTTACTCTGTGGTCTCACGCTGTTGAGAATGACCCCCTTGTCACCCGCTGCCGGCGGCCGCAACACCAGCGACGCCACCTGAGCGTCCAGGAGTTGACGCAGGGCGGGCAGGGCACTTTGCCAGGGGTGATCCTCCAGAGCACCCTGGTAGATAAGTCCCACCAGGTGGTCCAGTTCAGAGTCGACATTAATGGACTTACTCACGCGCTGAGTTTGCCGGTGATGTGAACCAGGCGACATACTATTTTTCAATATTGGCGAGGCCGGCGGCGATTTCGGGAAGTAATTTGGGCTTGCCAACGCCCCAGCCCTGCAGGTAGTCCACGCCAATTTCAACCAGCTTGTCTATGATATTCTTGTTCTCCACAGATTCGGCGATGGTCTTTTGACCCAGAAAATGCGCCAGATCATTGATGGAACGCGTCATGGCGTAGTCGTTGCGATTGCTGTCTATTTCCTTGATAAAGGTGCCGTCTATTTTTACGTAATCGACGGGCAGTTCGCGCAAATAGTTGTGGCTTGCCAGTCCGGTGCCAAAATCATCGATGGAGAACTTACAGCCAATATTTCGGAAGGCCTGAACAAAGTCGGCGGCCTTGGTCAAGTTGGATATGGTGCCGGTCTCGGTAATTTCGAAGCAGAGCTTGCTGGTGCCCACACCAAATTCGGAGATTTGCTCCAGCAGATAGTCCAGAAAGCTATCGTCGGTGATGCTGCTGCCGGACAGGTTGATGGATAAATGGGGCACAATTTTCTGGCTGTCCATCAATTGGCTTATCCAGCTAAAGGCCTCTTTCACTACCCAGCGATCAACCAGGCCCATGTAGCCATAGCGCTCGGCGGATTTTATAAATTCTATGGGTGATGAAAGCGAGCCATCTTTATTACTCAAGCCCAACAGCAACTCAAAATGTTGCGACACCCCTTCACTGCCGTCTACGGTTGTTTGCACAATGGGCTGGGCGCGCAACACGAAGCGATCGGTTTCCAGAGTTGTCTGTATACGGGATTTGGCTTCGAGTAAAGACTTCTTGTAGTTGTCGATATCGGCCTGGTCCTCCTCGTACTCCACCACCTGGTTGCGGCCGCGATCCTTGGCAAGGCGCATGGCGGATTGAGCGAATTCCATGACCTCATTAACGCCCGGGCTGTAGCTGCGAATGGGTGCCACGCCTATGGAAACCGTGAAGGTGACATTTTCGTCCTCGATTTCGACGCTGCTGGCGCCGATGTCAGCGCGAATTTTTTCAGCTTTTTGTACGGCTTGTTCGATAGACTGGTCTAGCAACAGCACAGCAAACTCATCGCCCTCGATGCGCGAGGAGGAAGACTTTTTGCCATGAAGTTGCGCTAGTAACTTAGCGAATTCATGCAAAACCAGGTCACCATTGGTTTCATCGTAAACCTGATTGACCAGGTCGAACTGGTCGATGTTCAGCCACATTACCGCATGCTGAGACTGCTTGCGCTGCGCGTGATGCAATGCGCGCGCCGCTTGTTGTAAAAAGGTGTCGTAGTTTATGAGCTTGGTGAGGGAGTCGTGATTGCGGGCAAAACTCAGAGACTTTTGCACATGTTCCAGAGTGTCGTACATGCTCTGGTCTACCAGTGACAGTTTCTCGGCAACGGTGGGCGGTTTCACCCCCCGGCTGAGTTGCCGCGCCAATTGAACGGCACTGACATCAGCGTGACGCTGGCCCAGTTCGTTGACGAAGATAAAACGATCCTTGTCGTCACTGATCCACGCCAACTGCATGCGCCGTTTTTGACCATCCTTGTCCTTGTAATTCAGCCAGGTCCCTTTGCGCATCTGTTCAACCCGTTGTACCCAACGGTTTATGCGGGGCAGGGACTTAATTTTCGAACGAACTTCCCCCGGCTCGGGCTGTGTGCTTTCCTCTTCTACGGCAACGGGTACCATGGTGATGTCCTGCCGTCCACTGAGAATCTCTCGCAATTCACTCAGCGCGTCCTCGTGGGCAACACTGGTTGGCAGGGCGGCCGATATCTGCTGGCTTATCATGTCGATAAGCGGTTCAGCTTCCAGGGAGCGCTCCACCAGCAGATCGTCGTCTATGCCATCTTGGTGTTGTTCGCTCAGCCACAGGGAAAGTACATCCAGTGTTTTGACGTGCTCTTTCCAGGTGTTGCTGTCTGTGCCCTCACGAATATGTGTCAACACCAGTAAATCACGCAGGCCGCTTTCGACCAGTTGTAGCAGAACCTCTGGGGCCTCCGGTGGCGAAATTCTTGCATTGATGACAGCGGCAGCGGCTGCTTGTGCAGCCCTCAGTTTCTGCTGCCCCTCCTGGGTTTTAACCACCCGCTCGCGGTTGCGCTCCTGGGCTCGCTGCTGCTGCGTTACCAGCTTCTCAACTTTGGCCAAGGCCTGGTCAAAAACAATACTGTCGTCGTCATAGTCCGCGATAATTTTGTCGACGATTTTCTCAATGCGTGTTTCCAGCGCCTTGTTGGGGAAGTTGGCAGAGGCGGCCAGTTGTGCCAGCTTGTCCACCACGCCTCGTGCGGGGTGGTTCCGGTCCACAAAAAAGCGAGGTTCCAACAGGGCGAGTTTGGCCATGGGTATTTGCAGGTTGCCCAGGGCGGGTTTGAGCTCGCTGGTGACATCCACCTGCGATTTGATAGTGCCAAACAGGTTGTCGACCAAATCCAGCTGATTGATACTTTCCTGCGACAAACCCCGCTTACCGCTGAATTCATCGATATTCTCCCGGTTGGCTGTTAGATAGTCGCGCAGTGAGGCGGTTTCCAGTAGGGCCCCTCTGACCTCGGGGCGTTGTTGCAGTGCACCCAGGGCATCGGCAACACTGGGTGCGTCAGCCAGGAATTCCTGCGGAATATCATCTTCAATCGGTTTGCCCGACAGCAGGGCGTCTGCCTCGCGTTTGAAGTTCAGTGCGGTGATGACACTGTTGTACAGCGCATCGGGTGAGAAATGGTCGCTGAATTGACCGCTGCTGGTTGCTTGTGAGGACTGCGCTGGCCCACCCAGCTGCGCCTGGGCCGCCAGTGTGTCTTGCCGGGGTGGCCGTTTGGGTTCAGCTCGCTTCAACGGCTTCTTTTTTCTGGACTTGAGTAACGTGCCGCTGGCCTTAACCTGTTTTTCGAGATCGGGGCGCATTCCCGCCTCGCGCAATGGCTGGTTCAGTGCCTCATAATAAGTACCCAGTTTGCCAATAAATTCGGTGTCGAAGCGCTTCAGGATAACGGCGATGACCTCCTTCGGAATTTCTTTGCCGCGCAGTGACCGGGGGAAGGCTCTGGCGATGTGTTCAATGTGAACGGGCAGGTGTACCGTGTTCGGGTCAACCTCAACCATCGCCGCCAGTCGAATAGTGAGACACTCCAGGGGGATACGATATTTCTCCAAGCCGGAATCAACTATTTTGTTGATGGCCAGGTGCGTTTCAAATTCCTCGATGCTGATCAGGCCCAACTCATGGGCACTGCGCGCCTGCTGCACCTCGGCATAGGGGTCCTTGTCCTCCCGGGTGACATTCTCGTAACGCATGTCGAGTTCAGCTTTGAGGCTGTTGCTGATTGCCAGGGTGTTTCGTTTAATGGCATTCATCGCGTCGTAATAGGCATTGCAGCCAGAGGCGTCCGGTTTTACCCGGGCGGATTGTTTGAACAGATATTCGATCAAGTCGGCCAGGAAGCCATCGAATTCCCTCTGCAGCAGCTCGATGCTTTGCCGGCGTAGGCAGGCAAAGGCCTCTCCAGCGGAGCGTCCAGGGGCGGGAACTTTTGCTTTGTTCTCGGGCATTCGATTTTTATCAGGTTCTGGCTGAATCGCTTCGGGTGC
>SMVA01184392.1_pt1 | contig 23373 bp, 11 predicted proteins | sample 2456451 | NCBI WGS metagenome assembly SMVA01 (sample SAMN11095933, study PRJNA526329) | marine sediment metagenome | biome: Marine sediment; feature: Surficial sediment; material: Deep marine sediment; isolation source: Hadal surficial sediment | place: Pacific Ocean | collected 2014-05 | depth... | reverse complement strand
TGGCCGATCGCGCCGAGCAGAAGATCCGCGCCGAGTACACCGCCCGGCAGGCGGAAACCGAGCTCAGCGTCATGCAGGCGGGTTCCGCGGCGATGTCCGATGAGGTCGACCGGCTGGCGTCGGAGCACGAAACGTTGTCCAACCGTCTGGTCATGTATGAAACCGGCTCTTTCCCGGCGCGACCGAAGGAGTCGGACGACGCGGATGAATCTGAGCTGAGCCCGCCAGAGGAAGATTTCCTGCCCGACTGTTGACGCCCGTTGTCGGTGGACTCCATTATTGCGTCAGAGCAATAAATTCGCCGACATTCACACCGATGGGCTGAAATTTCGATGAAACTGGGTTTCGTGGCCGGTTATTCGCCGGCACAAGTCGAACTGCCGATGGCGCAGATCATGGAGGCCGAGCGCCTCGGCTATGATTCCATCTGGACGTCCGAGGCGTACGGGTCGGATGCCGTTTCCCCGGCCGCATGGATACTCGCGCTGACCTCGCGCATCAAAGTCGGGACCGCCATCATGCAGATGCCGGCGCGCACGCCGACCTGTGCGGCCATGACGGCGATGACCCTCGATGCGATGTCGGGCGGACGCTTCATGCTCGGCATCGGTCCGTCCGGCCCCGGTGTCATCGAGGGTTGGTATGGTGTGCCGTACGGCAAGCCGTTGACCCGCACCCGTGAATACATCGCGATCATCCGGCAGATCATCGAGCGCAAGGATCGGCTCGAGCATGTCGGCGAGCACTACCAGATCCCATACACCGGCGAGGGCGCGACCGGGCTTGGCCGGCCGATGAAGAGCATCCTGCACGGCAACCCGAACCTGCAGATCTACACCGCGGCGATTACGCCGAACGGGCTGCGCTGCAGCGGCGAGATCGCCAACGGCGTGTTCCCGATCTGGATGAATCCCGAACGTTTCGACCTGATCGGGCCTTCTCTTGAGGCGGGTTTCGCACGCGCCGACGAGGACAAGTCGCTGCAGAACTTCGACGTTGCGCCGTTCGTCAACGTCGTGCTCGGCGATGATCTCGACGCATGCCGCGCGCAGGTCAAGCAGCAGATGGCCTTGTATATCGGCGGTATGGGTCCGCGCGGGCGCAATTTTTACAACGACTATGCGGGTCGCCTGGGATACGAAGCCGAGGCTGCCGAGATTCAGGACTTATACCTGTCGGGCCAGAAGATCGATGCGATGCGAGCGGTGCCGGATCGCCTCGTCGACGAGTGTGCGCTGGTCGGGCCGGCCGACCGAATTCGGGATCGTCTGTCGGCCTGGAAGGAGGCAGGGCGGCGGGGCGAAGTTGGGTCGTTGTTGGCGGGCGGGGCTTCTGTTGAGGCGCTACAGTTGTTGGCTGAGGAGTTGCTCTGATTCAAACGAAGAGCCTTACCTATGTCTGATACGCCTCCACATTTCGGTATCGCAATACCCCAGGTGTTTCTCAACGGCAGGGCAGACATGGCGCTTGTGCGTCGGACGCTGCAGAGGGCCGAGGAATTGGGTTACGACAGTGCGTGGGTGCAGGATCAGGTTGCCAGCGATGTGCCGTTGCTCGAGTCCGTCAGTTTGATGTGTTACGCGGCGGCCGTCACCGAGCGGCTGAAGCTCGGTGTGTCTGTCATCGTGTTGCCGATCCGTAATGCCCCGCAGCTGGCCAAGGACATCGGTACGCTCGATCACATGAGCGGCGGTCGCGCAATCCTCGGCGTCGGCCTCGGGCCGGTCTTTGCAGGGGATAACTATTTTCAGATCTTCGGGACGAAAGCGAACGAGGCGCTGCGCCGCTTCAACGAGAGCGTCCGGATCATGAAGAGTTTGTGGACCGAGACGAAAACGAATATCGACGGCGAGTTCTATACGCTGCACAACACCGGCATGGAGCCGAAGCCGATCCAGAAGCCGCATCCGCCTCTGTGGTTCGGCGGCCAGCACCCGAACGCCCTGCGTCGCGCCGTGCGGGTCGCCGATGGTTACATGGGAGCCGGGCCGACGACGACCGGTGACTTCGGGCGAAACGTCGAACATCTGCGGCGGTTCATGGACGAGGCCGGCCGTGATCCCGCGACCTTCCCGCTGTCGAAGCGGGTCTACCTGGCCGTCGACGACGATGCCGCGCGCGCGAAGCGGGGGCTCGACGAATTCTTCACCGCGCGCTATCCATGGATGATCGATGCCAACCCCAATTACGTCGCGGATACCTGTGTCTGGGGCAGTGCGGACCGGGTCGCGGAAGGCCTGTCCGAAGTGCTCGCGAACGGCGCCGGCATGATCGTGCTGAATCCGCTGTGGGATTTCGTCGAGCAGATCGAGGCGCTCTCCACAGACGTCATTCCGCAATTGGGCTAACGGTACACGGGCGTCCATCAGGCCTATGGACATAGACATTATTCTCGATACCCGCGCGCCGGCCGCCGAGCTGGCCGCGTTGGGTGAGCTGGCCGAGCAGGCTGGCATCCGCGGCGTCTGGGTCTCGAGCTTGCTGGACTCACGCGATCCGTTCACGAATCTTTCCGTGCTCGCGCAACGCACCGAGCGCATTCTGCTCGGGCCCGTTGCCGTGAATCCCTACGACATTCATCCGGTGCGTATCGCGTCGGCGTGGCTGACGCTGAACGAACTGGCCGGTGGTCGGGCGCGCATCGTTATCGGCGGCGGCGGCGAGGCGCTGGACGCGCTCGGGATGAAACCGGCGCGGCGGGTGCGGGCTGTGGCTGAGTGTGTCGATATCCTGAAGGGTACGGCGTCCGGCGAACGGGTCGATTACACCGGCGAACTCTACGAAGCCCATAACCTGCAACTTGCCTGGTTGTCGGCGCCGCCGCCACCGGTCTTTGTCGGCGCCAGCATGGAGCAGATGCTGGCGATGGCGTCGCGCGTCGCGGATGGCATCATGATGAGCGACATGCCGGTCTCGCTGGTCGCAGCTACGATCGATAAGCTCGATGCCGGGCTCGACACGCATGGCAAGGCGCGCCCGGAGTTTCAGACGAATGCATTTGCGGCCTGGCACGTCTATGCGGACCGCGAACAGGCGCGACGGGAGGCGCGGAGCTGGCTCGTGTTGCGCGGCATCTTCCGGCCGTGGGTGCTTCGCGAGTTTCTCGACGAGGCGGGAGTCGATGCCGTCATGTCTAACGTCGGCGCGTTCTGGCAGGCATTCAACGCCGGCACGCATGTCATCGAAGGCGTGCCGGACCAAGTGCTCGATTCGATGGTCGATCACCTGACCTTCACCGGCACGCCAGACGAACTCGATGGCAGGATCGACAAGCTCAGGCAATTTGAGGCGGCGGGCCTCGGTGCGATTTCGCTGCGACTGTATAAGGATCCGGCGACATCGATTCGCCTGCTCGGCGAGCGCGTTATACCGGCGTTACGTGCGTAGCGATGGGTGCTGGCACCAATGTGAACTCGCGCGCCGGCCGATTTCGGATCGGCGTCAGCGGCGGCGCCTGATAGGACGCAGCGATTCTTTCCGGCGGCGGTTCGCCGTACAGCGTCGTGCGGTGGCGCATGCGCCGGCCGAGCCGCTCAATCAGTTCGTCCATCGCCTCGGGCGGCATCTCCTGCCCATGACTGGCGCCGGCGGCGCGCGAGATCGACTCGTTCATCAGCGTTCCGCCAAGATCGTTGGCGCCGGCGCTCAGGCAGTCGGCAGCCCCGTCGGCGCCGAGCTTGACCCACGACGTCTGGATATTCGTGATGATCGGGTGCAGCACGAGTCGTGCGACGGCGTGCATCAACAAGGTTTCTCGCCAGGTCGGGCCGAGGCGGGAGCGGCCGCGTCGCGTCAGCGGCGCTTCCATGTGCACGTACGGCAACGGCACGAACTCGGTGATGTTGACGCCGGTGTCCGTGCCCGCGCTCGTCGCGGCGAGTGTGCGCAGCCGGAGCAGGTGGCGTGCCCAGTAGAGCGGGTGTTCCATGTGACCGAACATGATGGTGCTGGTCGTCGGGATGCCGACGCGGTGCGCGGTGCCTATGACCGATAGCCACTGCGCCGTGTCGATCTTGTCCGGGCAGATGACTGCGCGGATGTCGTCGTCGAGAATCTCGGCCGCGGTGCCCGGCAGGCTGGCCAGCCCGGCAGCTTTCAGATCGGTCAGGAATGCCTCGATCGACAGGCCCAGCGTCTGTGCGCCATGCGTGATTTCGAGCGGGGAAAACGCGTGAATATGAATGTCCGGGGCCGCCTCTTTAACGGCGTGACAGATGTCGAGGTAGGTCTGGCCGGTATACGCCGGGTGAATGCCGCCCTGCAGGCAGACCTCGGTCGCCCCGCGCGCCCACGCTTCTTCTGTGCGGCGCGCGATCTCGTCGTGGTCGAGCACGTACGGTTTGCCGCGCAGGTCTTCGGTGGTTGTCCCTTTGGAGAATGCGCAAAACTGGCACTTGTACAGACACAGATTCGTATAGTTGATGTTGCGGTTGACCACGTAGGCGATCGTGTCGCCCGACACCGCGGCGCGCAGTTCATCGGCCGAGCGACACACGGCGGCGAAGTCATCGCTCCGGGCGCTGAACAGTGTAACGATTTCAGACTCCTGCAGTGCTTCACCGTCGGCGGCGCGCGCGGCGAGGTCTGCGATACGCCGGTTCGCCGGTCGCAGCGGGTTGCCGGCCGACCATGCTGCCAGCCGCCACGGCAGCGCCATGTCGGCGCCGGCTGCCCACGTGTCATCGCGCGCGAGTCCCTCACTGTCCGCGAGGCGCAGCACCGGGAAGATCAGCCGTGGGTGCAGCCAGCGCTCGTGGTCTCGCACGTACTCCGGATAAACCGTCAGGCGCCCGGTCAGGTGCTTGCCGGCTTTGGTGGTTTCGGCGGCGAGGTGGTCGAGTTGCGGCCACGGTGATTCGGGGTTCACGTGGTCGGGGGTGACGGGCGACACGCCGCCCCAGTCGTTGATGCCGGCGTCGATCAGGTCGGTCAGGCGCGACGGGTTCAGGTTAGGCGGCGCCTGGATGCTCATGTCCGGCCCGAAGATATGGCGGGCCATCGCGATCGTCCACAGCATCTCGACGAACGGCGGCGCGACCGTCGCGTGCATTTTCGTGCCGGGTTTCGGTACGAAGTTCTGCACGATAATTTCCTGGATGTGGCCATGTCGCTCGTGCAGCTCGCGGATCGCGAGCAGGCTGTCGATTCGCTCGTCGCGCGTCTCGCCGATGCCGATCAGGATGCCAGTCGTCAGCGGGACGCCCGCCTCCCCGGCTGCCTCGATCGACGCCAGCCTGACGGACGGCAACTTGTCCGGCGAGCCGAAATGTGGCCCGCCACGTTGTGACAATCGTTCGGACGCGGTTTCGAGCATGATGCCCATCGACGGCGAGACTTCGCGCAGGCTTTCATACTCGGCGCGGCTCAGCACGCCGGGGTTCAGATGCGGCAGCAGCCCGGTCTCGGTCAGGACGAGATCGGCCATCTGTTTCAGGTACTCGGTTGTCGTGCTGCAGCCGAGTGCATTCAGCGCCTCGCGGGCCGTTTTATAACGCAATTCCGGTTTATCGCCGAGCGTGAACAGCGCCTCGCGACAGCCGGCTGCGGCGCCTGCTTCGGCAATCTTCAGGACCTGTTCGGGCGACAGGTAGGTCTGACCCACCCGGCGTGGCGTCTTCGCGTACGTGCAGTAGTGGCAGACATCGCGGCACAGCTCGGTCAGCGGGATGAAGACCTTGCGCGAATAGGTAACGCACTCACCCTGGCCAACGTCGCGCAGCGCGGCGGCCGACGTCATCAGGTCGGCGAGCGGCTGCTCACGGCCGAACCTGATCAGTTCATCGCGCCCGAGGGTCCCGGTGACCTTGTCGCTGATCGAACCGTTCATGCCGTCATCACTGCATCATCGTCGAGCAGTTGCGCGCGGATGCCGCTGCGATCGAGATAGTCTGTCGTGCTCCCGGGCGAAAATTCGCGACAGAACCACGCCAGGTCATCGGGTCGGTCGACGTCACGGCTGAAGGGCCCGTCTGCAATCAGTCGGCAGCGCAGACCTGCCGCGCGGCCCTCGTCCATGTGTCGTGTGGCGCTGTGCTCACCGAACCGGAAGGGAATCGCATCCGGCGGGGATACGACCAGTGCGTTCGTGCCGCCGTCGCGGGCGGCCCGGCAGACGGTTAGGTCATCGGCATGCTGCGCGAGCAGAGTGTCGATATCGTTGGCGGTCACCATCGGCAGGTCGGTCGGCACGATCAGAGCCCTCGTGACGCCCGTGCCGGCGAGTTGGGCGGCCGCGCGCGCCAGGTTGATGGACAGGCCACCGGCGATGTCGGGCAGGAACGTGCAGCTGTGGGCGGTCGCGAACACGGCGGTATCCGATCCCGCGCCCAGCAGCGTGATGCCTGCGACACGGTCCGACGCGCATAGTGCGCCGATGACGTCATCGGCCATGTGGCGCGCGAGCGCGGTGCATTGCTCGGTCGTCAGGATAGCGCCGAGGCGACTTTTCGCCCTGGCGAAGTCCTTGATCGGCACGATTGCCCAGGTTGTTGCGGTATTTTGCAAGCTGTTTGTCAGGTTAGTCCGGTGTCAGCGCGGCCAGAAAATCCAGCGTCGCGCGCGCGAGGCGGGTCTTGTCATCCAGTGATGTCATGATGGTTTCGCAGATTGCGACCTGCAGGTCCAGTTTTTCCAGTTCGGCCACCATGTTACGGTCTGTGGCATCGACAATGAACCCGTCCAGTATATCGTCATAATGTGTCGCCACGCCGACGGCCGAAACCGGGTGGCCGAGTTCCCTCATGATTTTCGCCGTCGGGCCCTTGATCGCTGCATCCCCGACGATCGGCGAGACCGCGACGACCGGGGCACGCGATGCCTCAATGGCCGCGCGCATGGCCGGGATTGCGAGAATCGGGTCGATGCTGAGGTAGGGGTTCGATGGCGCGATGATAATGCCGGCCAGTGCCGGGTCGCGCAGTGCGGCAAGTACGGCCGCCGACGGGCGCGCCGACTCGGCGCCGTGGTATTCGAGGTGCTGCACGCACGGTTCGGCGCGCTCGCGCACGAAGTAGTGCTGGAATTCGAGCACGTCACTTGCCGTGATGACCCGGGTGCGCACCGGTTGGTCGGACATCGGCAATATCCACTGGGCCACGTCGAGCCGGTCGCACAGCGCCGCCGTGACCTCGGTCAACGTCGCGCCGGCGGCCAGGCGCCTGGCGCGTTCGATGTGGGTGGCGAGGTCGCGGTCGCCGAGGCGGAACCAGGTTTCGCCGCCGAGCCGCTCGAGCGCATCCATGAAGTTCCACGTCTCGCCCTTGCAGCCCCAGCCGGTATCCTCGTTGACCTGGCCTGCCAGCGTGTACATCAGGGTATCGAGGTCTGGCGAGATCGGCAGGCCGAGATGCTCGAAGTCATCGCCGGTATTGGCAATGATCGTCAGTTGCTTGCCGGTCAGGATGTGGCTCAGGCCCAGCACGAGCTTGGCGCCGCCGACGCCGCCGGACAGGACCAGGTAGTTGCCGTCGTCCTCATTCACTCGCAACACTCACCGGAACAGATTCTCGTGGTCGGGCCGCAGGATATTCCGCGCGGTCTGGTCGGACGCACCGGCGCCGAGCCCGCGACATATCACTGCGGGAAGCGCCTCGCTGCCTTCGCCCATGATCAGCCCGGCGGCGCCCGCGATGCAATCCGCGGTGGCGACCTCGGCCACCTGCAGTACGCGTCCAAAGGTGTCCCGTTCGCCGCGCATGTCGTTCATCGCCTCGACGCCGGCGCAGCCGATCGCGACGCCGGTCGTACCGACGCGCCAGGGGCGGCCCACGCTGTCGGTGATAATGATGCCCAGCTCCAGGCCGAAGTGTGCTTCGAGTCGCCCCCGTAACGCCGCCGCCGACGCATCGGGGTCTTCGGGCAGCAGCAGCACGGTGTCGTCGTCGCCGGGCACGTTCGACCGGTCAATGCCGGCGTTGGCCAGCACGATGCCGAGTCGGTGCTCGACAATCAGCACCAGCGGGGTGTCCCGAACGATGCGTGTGCTCTCGCGCAGGATCAGCTCGGCCAGGCGCGGATCCTTCTCGCGGGCGTAAGCCAGCGATGAGGCCTGCGCCGAGGGTTCGATGTCGTTCAGGTCGACGAAGCGGTCCTCGGCCTTGGAGACGATTTTCTGTGCGATCGTGACGACGTCGCCGGTCTCGAGCGTCAGGCCGGCAGCTGTGATGCGCTCGATCAGCACGGCCGCGAGGTCCGCGCCCGGTTCGATCTGCGGGATGCCGGGGATGGGGAAAAATGACAGCGCTGGCGTGGACATGATTTGCCGCCTGAGTGGGCAGGTTACGCTTCGCCGATGCCCGTCATCCGGATACCGGTATGGCTGCCGCTATAGCGCCGGTTCATGAAGATCAGCACCGAGGTCATCGCCTCCATGGCGGCCGAGTTCGCGAGCGGGCCGGCATGGAAGGCCTGGAACCCTGCCTGACGAGCGAGTTCGATAACGCATTCGCGCGCGACGAGTTTGTCGCCGGCCACGAGCACGTCACAGGCCATCTCCTGATCCGACGCCATCAGGTCTGCGGCGACGTTGTGAAATGCCGAGACCACGACGACCTCCGGGCCGACGATCAGTTGGGCGCGCACCGCCGCACAGCCTTCTTCCGGCAATTGCACGCGTGCGACCTTCGGCGGAACCAGCGGGACGGTGGTGTCGACGAGAATCTTGCCGGCGAGCCCCGGGCGAATGCTCTCGAGTGTCGGCCGCTGATGGGCGAAAGGCACTGTCAGCACAACGATATCGCCGGCGTCGGCCGCTGCGGGGTTCTCGGCACCCCGGATGGTGGCATCCGGCAGGTCGGCGGTCACCGCGGCCACGGCATCGGCCGCTTTCCCGGCGGTTCGGGACCCGATCACGACGTCGTATCCGGCCCGGACCCAGCGGCGCGCGAGGCCACTGCCCAGCGCCCCGGTGCCGCCGATGATGCTGATTGTCTTGATATTCTTGTCTGTTTCCATGCTTTTTCAGTGTGTTCCCTTCAGCGAGGGCGAATGGTAGCCCGTGCGCGCCCGCGGGCCAACCGCCCCGTGCCCCGGTTTCCGGTGGCCGAGGAGGGCATTGGTGATGCAGAATACCGTGTGCGGCTCCGGCTGTAACAATGAAATACGACGGTCGCAGAAAGCCGCCGCGCTTCCCCCCAAACGACCAAGAAGAGGGTTGCCGAGGGCCATCCCGACGCCAGGACGCGACGTGAGTCGGAGGATGAAATGGAAATATATAAAGAGTTCATGTTCGAGGCGGCGCATCGCCTGCCGAACGTCCCCGAGGGTCACAAGTGCGCGCGCCTGCACGGGCACTCCTGGAAAGGCGTGATTTATGTCGCCGGCGACCTCGACCCGGTGTCCGGCTGGATCATGGACTACGGCGAAATCAAACGAATCTTCACGCCGATCTACGAGCAGCTGGACCACAACTACCTGAATGAGATCGAGGGCCTCGAAAATCCGACCAGCGAGGTGCTCGTCAAATGGATCTGGGATCGTCTGAAGCCTGATTTGCCCGCTTTGTCGCGGGTCGTCATCAACGAGACCTGTACGTCCGGTTGCATCTACCGGGGCGAAGATGACTGAGGAGCGTGCAGTCGATCGCGTGCAAGACCCGCACATGCACGCGGCGATCGCGGTCGCGCGTCGCGGCCTGGCGGCCGGCGAGCCGCCGGTCGGGGCCTGCCTCGTGCGTGGAGACGAGGTGATTGCGACGCTGAATAACGCGGTCATCAGCGAACTCGACGCGACGGCGCATGCCGAGGTGCGTGTCATTCGTGAGGCCTGTCGACGCTTGCGCACGCTCGAACTGCGCGACTGCACGCTGTACGCGACCGTCGAGCCCTGTTTGATGTGCCTGTCCGCCTGTCACTACGCCGGGATCGATCGCGTTGTCTATGGCGCAAGCCTCGCCGACATGCATGCCGTGACCGGTGCCGAGTTGACCGTTGCGCCGGACGACCTGGTACGCGGCGGGTTACGCGTGGTCGTCAGCGGGCAGTGCCTCGCCGACGAGTGCCGCGCCCTGCTCGACGACTGGGCGCGCGGATTCGGGCCCCCTGATAGATCCCACACAGACGCATCATCATGAGCGCCCAGTACGACGCCATTGCCGAACAGTATCGACGTTCCAAGGAAGCGCCGTTGCGCCGGTACGTCGAGGCCTATACGTTCATGCAGCTCGTCGGCGACGTGCGCGGCAAGCGGGTGCTCGACCTCGCCTGCGGCGAAGGTTTTTACTCCCGGCGTCTGAAGGAGGCCGGCGCCGCGGAGGTCGTCGGCATCGACGTCTCGCCGGCGATGATTGCGCTTGCCGAGCAGCAGGAACAGGATGCGCCACTCGGAATCGATTATGTCTGTGCCGACGTGCAGGCACTGCCGGACCTCGGCGCCTTCGACCTGATCGCCGCCGCCTATCTGTTGCACTATGCGCCTGATGAGCGCGCATTGATGCGCATGTGCGCCAACATCGTACGCTCGCTGCCGGCGGGCGGCCGTTTCGTAGCGCTGAACGAGAATCCGGATCAGGCAGTCGGGCAATATGCCGGTTACGAGCAATACGGCTTCAACAAGACGGTCGAGCGGCCGCGGCGCGACGGCTCGAAGATCACGTACTCCATGATCGCCGACGCCCGGTTATTCGAGTTTCATGCCTACCATTTCTCGCGCGTGACCTACGAACGGGTATTCGCCGCGGCCGGGTTTCGCAGCTCGACATGGTTGCCGTTGCAGCTGGACGCTGCGGGTGTCGACGCGCACGGCCGCGACTACTGGCAGGAATACCTGGCGAATCCGCCGATCATCGGCCTCGATTGCCGGGTCTGATTCCATGAACACGCTGCATACGCATTTCGAGGCGCACGCCGAGAGCCGGCCGGATTCAGGCGCAGTCAGCTGTGGCTCGCAGCACCTGACTTACGCTGAATTGAATGCGCGGGCGAATCGACTGGCGCACGAGCTGATTGCCCGCGGTGTCGGGGCCGATGACATCGTCGGGTTGTGCCTGCCGACCGGCATCGACGTGCTGGTCGGCATGCTCGCGATCATGAAATCCGGTGCCGCCTACCTGCCGCTCGATCCCGAGCTGCCGGCGAAGCGCCTCGCCCGGATGGCCGAACAGGCGCGGCCGGTGCTGATCGTGTCGAATGTCGACAATGAGCGTCGGGTCAGCGCATGGGACGTGCCTTCGCTGCTCGTCGACCGGGACGTCGAGCGTGGCAGGCCGACATCGAACCCCGGTCTGTGCGTGGAGCCCGAACACCTGTGCTACGTACTGTATACATCCGGTTCGGCGGGTCGGCCGAAAGGCGTCATGGTCACGCACGCCAACCTCACGTATCTGTTCGATGACATTGGCGCGGAACTCGACATCGGCCGCGCCGATGTCTGGACGCTCTATCACACCTACGGGTTTGGCTTCTCCGTCTGGGAAATCTGGGGCGCGTTCAGACACGGCGGCCGGCTCGTCGTCGTGCCGCCGGAGCTGCGCACGGATCCCGCACGATTGTCGCGATTGCTCGACGACGAGGGCGTGACGGTTCTGAGTCAGACGCCGAGCGCGTTTCGGCAGAATCTGCTGGCCGAGGAATTTCACGCCGGTCATCGCGCGCTGCGCGCGGTCGTCCTGAGCGGCGAGGCAGTCGTGGCGGGAGACCTGCAGTGCTGGTTCGCGCGGACCGGCCACGACGGCACCGCATTCCCGGGTTCCGCGAGCACGGAGCCGCGCCTGCTGAACACCTACGCGATCACGGAGACGGCCGGGCAACTGACCGTCCGCGAGTATCGGCGCGAGCACCCGCCTGAAGCGCTCGGCGACCCGCATGCGCGGTCGGTCGGTCGGCCGCTCGCGCATGTCACGGTACATATCCTCGATGATGACCTGCATGCCGTGCCGCCCGGCGAGACGGGCGAGCTGTATATCGGCGGATCCTGCGTCGCGCGCGGGTATATCGGCGAGCCCGCGCTGACCGCCGAACGATTCGTCCGGCTCAGGCTCAATGGCAGCGATCCCGTGCGCGTCTATCGCACCGGCGATCATGCGCGTCTGCTGGCGAACGGCGAACTCGAGTTCCTCGGACGCGCCGATGACCAGGTCAAGATTCGCGGCTACCGCATCGAGATCGGCGAGATCGAGACCGCGTTGCGCGCACACCCGGCCGTGCGCGAAGCCGCGGTTGCGATTCGCGACGCCGCGAACGGTCAGCCGCGACTCGTCGGCTATGTCGTGCCGCAGGAGAGTCCGGAGGGGAGCCCGGCAACGCGTGACGGGGCCACGCCGGAGTTCTGGCCGTCGGTCGGCCCGTACCAGGTCTACGACGAGTTCCTCTACGACCTGATGAGTTCCGAGACGGAGCGGCTGGCGCAGTACCGGGCGGCATTCGAACGCTCGGTGCAGGGACGTATCGTGCTCGACATCGGCACGGGCGAGCATGCCTTGCTCGCGCGCATGGCTGTCGAGGCGGGCGCGCGTCGCGTCTATGCGGTCGAGGTACTGGACGAGGCGTATCACAAGGCGCGCGCGCTCGTGCACGAGCAGGGTCTGGCCGATCGCATCGTTGTCATGCACGGTGACATGGCGACGCTCGAGCTGCCAGAGGCGATCGATGTCTGCACACAGGGCATCATCGGCAACATCGGCAGCGCGGACGGCATCGTGCCGATCTGGAACTCGGCACGCCGTTTCTTCGCGCCGGGGTGCGTGCCGGTACCGGCGCGTTGCCGTACGATGATTGCCGCCGTGCAGTTGCCGGACAACCTGGCCCACGGCGGCGTGTTCGGACGTCTTGCTCGCGAGTACGCCGAACGGGCATTCGCCACGTTGGGACGACCCTTCGACGTGCGTCTGTGTCTGCGCAACCTGCCGGAAGACGCAATCATCTCCGACGCCCATGTGTTCGAGGAACTGGACTTTCATGGCCCGTTGTCCGCCGATGCGTCAGGCAGCGCGGCGTTTCGCATCCGTCGCAACGCCCGCATCGACGGCTACGTGCTGTGGACCGTCGTCCGGACGGGCGAAGCGGACGACGTCGATACCCTGCGCACTCAGCAGGCCTGGCTGCCGGTTTTCTTCCCGCTCGGCGAGACACACGATGAGCCGGGTGTCGCCGTGCGTGCCGGCGACCTTGTCACGGGCGAATGGTCGTCGACCACGGCCGACGGGTTGCATCCCGACTACCGGATACGCTCGACGGTCGTGCGTCGTGACGAACCGCTCGCGGAATACGAATACGCGTCGCTGTACGACGAGTTCGCCTATAACGCGACGTCGGTGCACCGCGCGTTATGGTCGAATGACGCCGTGGTTGATCGGGGGTTTTCCGTCACGGACGTCAGGGCATGGCTGGCGGACCGGCTGCCCGACTACATGGTGCCGAGTGCATGGGTTCAGTTAGCGGCGTTGCCGCTGACGACCCATGCGAAGCTCGATCGCGGCGCGTTACCGTCGCCCGAACGACCATTGTCCGAACCACTATCGCCCGATCGGCAAGGGCCGGCGAGCGGTGGCGTGGCCGAACGCACCGAACTCGAAGCCGACCTTGCGAGACTGTGGGCCGAGATCCTGAACGTGGATGCGCCCTGTGTCACAGAGAATTTCTTCGAGCTCGGCGGCGATTCGATTTCGGCGGTGCGCCTGACCAGCGCGATGCAACGCCTGCTCGACGACAACGTCATGCTGGTCGCGATTTTCGACCAGCCGACAATCGCGTCGCTTGCTGTCTATATCGAGACGCATCATGCACCAGCGGTCGCCGCGCGTTATCGCTCGCCGACACCCGCGCACCGGTCTGCGCCGTCGATCGCGGTGCCGGCGGAGCGATCCGCGCCGCTGTCTTTCGCGCAGCAGAGTTTCTGGCTGCTCGAGCAACTCTATCCCGGCGCCGGTGGTGCAAACGAGCAGTTCGTCATACCGCTGACCGGTGCGCTCGATGTCGACTGTGTCGAACGCGCTTGGAATGCGGTCCTCGAGCGGCACGACAGCTTGCGCACGGTGTTTCATGAGCTCGCGGGCGAAGTGCGCCAGGTCGTTGCGCCGCATGTGCCGGTCGGGCTGCCGGTCATCGACGTGTCAGCCGACACGGTCGACGAGCAACATGCCCGCCTGCGCCGTGCCGCCGCCGCGACCGTCGATCGGGCGTACGACCTCGCCGAAGGCCCGCTGATCGAGGCTTGCCTGTATCGGCTCGCGGGCGAGTCTGCGTACCTGGTCATCGATGCGCACCATATCGTTGCCGACGGTCTGTCACTACGGACCATCCGCAGGGACTTCGCCGCTGCCTATGCGTGCGCGGTTGCCGGGGACCGCGTCGAGTTGCCGGCACCCGCGCTGCAATATGCCGAGTTCGCGACGCGCCAGCGCGCCGAATTCGCATCGGCAGCGTCGCACGGTCAGTTGGAATTCTGGCGGGGTCAGCTTGCCGGTGTCGTCGATGCGGTCGGCTTGCCGCGCGTGACGGCAGCGACGGGCCACGGGCGCCAGCGGCGCCTTGGCTACGCGATCGATCCGGTGTTGGCCGATGCGTTGCGCCGGCTGTCACGCGAGTCCGGCGCCACGCTGTTCATGACCCTGCTCGCAGCATTGCGCAGCCTGTTGTATCGCTACGGCGAACAGGCAGACATCCCGATCGGTTCTCCGGTGACCTGCAGAGAGTCCGGCGACACCGCCGATCTCGTCGGCTGCATGGTCAACAATGTCGTGTTCCGTACCCGCATCGACGGTGCGGAATCGTTCCGCGATGCGTTGTGCCATGAGCGCACCACGGCGTTGTCGGCGTTCGAGCATAGCGCCGTACCGTTCGAGAAAGTGGTCGAAGCGATTCGGCCACAGCGTCGCTTCGGCGTGCATCCGCTGTTTCAGGTTCTGTTCTTGTACGAGACACATCGCGAACCGGTCGTGACCGCCGGCGGCGTCGGGTTCGGCCTGACGACGTTCGATTCCGAGCGTGCATCCTACTGGGATCTCGAGTGTTCACTTAACGATCACGGACCGACGCAGGCGATCGAAGGGTATTTCGGCTACGCGATCGGCGCGTTCGATGATGGCTTGGCCCGCGATTTCCCCGCACAGTTCCTGCGCTGGTTGCGCGCGATCGTCGCGAGCCCGGATTCACCGCTGGCGAGTTTGCCGATGCTCGATGCCGACGCGACACGGCGAATCACGCGCGACTGGAATGCGACGGCACAGGCGTATCCTGCGGCGGACACGCTGCACGGTCTCTTCGAGGCGCAGGCGCGGCGCACGCCCGAGGCCGTCGCGCTGCAGGTCACGAACGCCGAAAGTGTGCCGACCGCGTTGAGCTATGCCGAGCTCGACGCCCGCGCCGACGCGCTGGCGACGCGGCTGCACGACGCGGGCATCGCGGCCGGCGCCCGCGTCGGCATCGCGGCCGAGCGGTCGGCGGAACTCGTCGTCGCCGTGCTGGCAACGCTGAAGGCCGGCGCCGCTTATGTGGCGCTCGATCCGAACTACCCGTCGTCACGACTGCGGTTCATGGCCGACGACACCGGCATCTGCGTGGTCCTGGCGACCCGGGATCCCGGCGACTGTTTCGCTGCGGACGTCAGCGTCATTCGGCTCGATCGGATCGACTGGCGGGCGCGGAGCGCTGATGCCAGGTCCGATTCACGGGCCGATGCTGAGTCCAATCGCGGGGCCGTGGTCGGCCCCGACGATCCCGCGTATGTCCTGTATACGTCCGGCTCGACCGGCCAGCCGAAAGGTGCGATCGGATCGCATCGGGGCGCCGTCAATCGTTGCACGTGGATGTGGCGCGAGTTCGACTTCGACGAAGACGACTGCTTCGTGCTGCGCTCGAGCCTGAACTTCGTCGACTCGGTCTGGGAGATCTTCGGCGTGCTGATCCACGGCGGCACGCTAAAGGTCTTGCCCGACGAGGATGTGCGTGACCCGCACCGACTGCTCGACGGGCTGGCCGATCCGCTGCATCCGGTCAGTCATCTCGTCGTCGTGCCGTCGTTGCTCGGCGCGCTGCTCGATATCGAGCCGGCGCTCGGCTCGCGCTTGCCCGCGCTGCACACGTGGATCACGAGCGGTGAGCCGCTGACGCCCGGGTTGCTGACCCGGTTCCGTGAGGCCGTGCCCGGTGCCACGTTACTGAACACCTACGGCACCTCCGAGATCTGGGACGCGACCTGCTTCGACACGGCCGAATGGCAGGCCGGGCAGAGCCACGTGCCGATCGGTCGGCCGATCGCGAACGTGCAGACCTATGTACTCGATCGCGCGCGGCAACCGGTGCCGGCCGGCGTGACCGGCGAGTTGTATGTCGGCGGCATCGGGCTCGGCGCGGGCTATTGGCGTCGACCCGAGCTGACGGCCGAGCGCTTCGTCGCGAGTCCGTTCGACGACTCCGGTCGCGAGCGACTCTATCGCACCGGCGATCTGGCCCGCTACCGAGCCGACGGTGCAATCGAGTGCCTCGGACGCGCCGATCAGCAGGTCAAGTTGCGCGGATTCCGCATCGAGCTCGGCGAGATCGAGTCGGCGTTGCGCGAACATCCGGCGGTCGTGCAGGCCGTGGTCGCGCTGCGACCCGCGGATACGGATGCGGGGGAGAGGTCTTTGATCGCATTCGTCGTCCCGGCACAGCCGGGTCGAATCGATGCGGGCTTGCGCGACTACCTGCGTTCGCGCCTGCCCGAGTTCATGCTGCCCGGCGGATTTGTCGCGCTGGATGCATTGCCGCTGACGCCGAGCGGGAAGGTCGACCGGCGCGCGTTGCCTGATCGACCCGAGCCGGGCCGATCCGCGCTTGGTGAATCCGCGCTTGGTGAATCCGATTGGGATCTCCAACCCGGGTCCCCGGAGCGCGCCGACGAGCCGCCGATGGGTGCGACCGAGATCCGGCTTGCCCGGTTGTGGTGTGCAGCGCTCGGCGTGGATCGCGCGGGCCGGCACGACGATTTCTTCGCGAGTGGCGGGCACTCGCTGTCGGCCGCTCGCCTGCTGGCCCGGGTGCGTGCCGATTTTGACGTCGAACTCCGACTGCGGGCTCTGTTCGACGAGCCGAACATCGCAGCGCTGGCCGAACACCTCGATCGTCTGCGGGGGGAGGGATGGGCGGCGGAGTCGACCCCGCGGCCGGCGTCTAACGGGTTGCGTCCTGAGCCCTCTGCAGACCGGCCGCTGTCGTTCGGCCAGGAGCGGCTGTGGTTCCTGAACGAGCTCGATGAGTCCAGCCCGGCATACAACATTGCATTCACGATCGATTTGCGCGGCGCGATCGATGACGGCGCCCTGCAGCGTGCGCTCGACCAGCTCGTCGCGCGTCACGAGAGCTTGCGCAGCAGTTTCCCGTCCGTCGCCGGTCGACCACAGTTGTGCACGGCTGCGCGGGCGAGTGTTCGGATCGCGACGATCGATTGCGTGGGAATGGACGATGCGGCGGTGACCGCGAAACTCGCTGCGTTCGCGGCGTGCCCGTTCGACCTCGCGGCCGGCCCGCTGCTGCGCGTCGCGCTCGCGCGTCAGGCACCGGATGAGTTCGCCCTGGTTGTCGTCATCCATCACATCGTCAGCGACGGCGTATCGAACGGCATTCTGTATACCGAACTCGCCGATTTTTACGCAGCCGAGGTGGCGGGTACGCCGCCGGTGGTGGCCGAGCTGCCGGTGCAGTATGTGGACTTCGCGGCCTGGCAGCGACGGCCGGAACGCGCCGCCGAACTCGAGCAGGCGCGCGCCTACTGGCTGGGCCAGCTGAGCGACGCGCCCCCCGCGCTCGAACTCGCGACGGATCGCCCGCGGCCGGCGGAGCAACATTTTCGTGGATCATGGGTCTGGCGACGTATCGAGCAGGAACAGGCCGGTGCGTTGCGCACGCTGGCACACGACCACGGTTGCACGCTGTTCATGGTCATGCTGGCCGCATTCGACGTGCTGCTGCATCGCTACTCCGGGCAGACCGACCTGGTGGTCGGAACTCCGGTGGCCGGCCGCGAGCATGTCGAACTCGAGTCCCTGATCGGCCTGTTCATCAACACGGTTGCGCTGCGCGTCGATCTCGACGGTGATCCCGGCTTTGCGCAATTGCTGGAACAGGTGCGCGAGGTCACGCTGGATGCGCAGGCGCACCAGTCGCTGCCGTTCGAACAACTGGTCGAGGCGCTGCAGCCGGATCGGACTCTGAGCCACGCGCCGGTTTTCCAGGTCATGTTCAATCTGACGCCGATTCCCGAGCGGCGCCGTTCGGTCGCCGGTGTCGAGTTTGCGATGGGGCGCCTGCTCGACCATGGTGTGTCGACGTTCGACCTGACGCTGTCGATCGGTGAACACGCGGACGGGCTGGAGCTCGTGTACGAGTACGATCGCGACCTGTTCGATCGCGCAACGATCGAACGCATCGCGACGCATTACGGGCAATTGCTCGAATCGGTGCTGGAAGACGCCGACCGCGCGATCAGCGCGTTGCCCGTGCTGACGTCGGTGGAACGAACCTCGATCATGAATCTGTGGAATGCGCCGGTCCTCGACCATCGAGCGCCACAATCCACACTCGACGCATTCGTTTCGCACGTCGATCGTAATCCCGCGGCTTGTGCGCTCGTGGACGGCACGCGTGAGCTGACCTACGGTGAGCTCGACCTGCAGGCGAATCGCCTCGCGCACGAGTTGCTCGAACGGGGTATCGCGCCGGGTGCGCGCGTCGCCGTCTGCCTCGACCGGTCTGTCGAGGCGCTCGTCGCGATTATCGCCGTGCACAAAGTCGGTGCGGCATTCCTGCCGATCGATTCCGATTATCCCGTGGCGCGCATCGCCGCAATGTTCGCGGCGGCCGGACCAGACGCACTGATCAGCGATTCGGCATGCGTGCCGCAGTCCCTTATCGACGATCGGATCGAGCGCGGCGCCCGCTGGGTCGTGATCATGCTCGACCGTGACGGGCCGGCGATCGACGCGCATCGCGCCGACCGTCCACGCATCGCGATCGACCCGGATGCGCCGTCCTACGTCGTCTTTACGTCGGGGTCGACGGGCGCACCGAAGGGCATCGTGGTGACGCATGCCAACACGGCGAATGCGCTGGCGGCGTGGCGCGAGGCCTTCGACCTGACGCCCGCCGACCGGCATCTGCAGATGGCAAGCATCGCGTTTGATGTGTTCACCGGCGACTGGCTGCGCGCGCTCGGTTCCGGCGCCTGCCTTGTGTTCTGCCCGCGCACCACGTTGCTCGACCCGCCGGCATTGCTCGCACTGTTACGTCAGCAGCGCATCACGGTAGCGGAGTTCGTGCCGGCGATCGTGCGGGGGCTGATGCCGGAACTCGATGCGACGCAGACCGACCTGGCGTTCATGCGCATGATCATCGTCGGTTCCGATACCTGGCACGGTGCGGAGCACCGCGAACTGTCAAAGCTGGCCGGGTCCGGTGTGCGCATCATCAACTCCTACGGCACCGCCGAGACGACGATCGACAGCACGTACTTCGAGATGCACGTGTCCGCGGCGGATCTGGACGTGGTGGCGAGCGTGCCGATCGGTCGGCCATTTCCCGGCACGCGCGTCTATGTCTGCGATGCGCGTCAGGACCTGGTGCCGATCGGCGTGCCCGGCGAACTGTGTATCGGTGGTGCGGGCGTTGCGGCCGGTTACCTCGACACCCCGGCCCGGACGGAGCGGGGTTTCGGCGCCGACCCGTTCGTGCCGGGTGCGCGTTGGTATCGCACCGGCGACCGGGTACGCTGCCGACCGGACGGTACGCTCGAACTGCTCGGGCGCATGGATCGCCAGATCAAGCTGCGCGGGTTCCGCATCGAACCCGGCGAGGTCGAAGCGGTGCTCGCGGCCGAGGCGGCCGTGACGGCGTGCACGGTCGTCGTGCACGCGCGCGGCCACGGCAATAGCGAGCGGCGGCTCGTCGCTTACGTCGTGCCTCGCGAGGCGGGCCAGTTCGACGTCGACGCCCTGCGCGCAGCATTGCAGGTGCGGCTGCCGGACTACATGGTGCCGGCGTTGTTCGTGGCGCTCGACGCTCTGCCGGTGAGCGCCAACGGCAAGGTCGATCAGGGTGCATTGCCGTCGCCCGACTGGTCGGCGGTTGCCGCCGGCTTCGACGTCGAGGCGCGGACGGCGACAGAGGCGGAACTCGCGAGCCTGTTCGGCGCGGTCCTCGGCATCGAGCGCGTCGGGATTCACCGGGATTTCTTTGCGCTGGGTGGACATTCCTTGCTGGCGACACAACTCGTGGCGCGTATCCGCGATGCCTTCGATGTCGAGTTGCCGTTGCGCGCGCTGTTCGATGCGCCGACCGTCGCCGGACTCGCGCCGCGGATCGGCTCACGTCAAGGGCAAGCCGTCGCGCCGCCGCCTGTGACGCGGGTCGATCGTGGCAGCGGCGAGGTCTACCCGGTGTCGTTCACGCAACAGCGGTTGTGGCTGCTGGCGAAGCTCGAACCCGATACGGCCGCGTATCACATCCACTGGTCCGCGCGCCTGCGTGGCGCGCTGGACACCGATGCGCTCGCGCGCGCGATGGCGGCGGTCGTGGCGCGCCACGAGATTCTGCGCACCACGTTTGTCGAGGTCGACGGTGCGCCGCTGCAGCGGGTCCGGACGGAGCTTGATGTGCCGCTCGAGACGGAGTGGCCCGGGCCTGCGGTACAGTCCTTCGCCGCGCCCGGCTGGGAGCAGCAGCTGATGCCGCTGATCGCGCGCCCGTTCGATTTCGAGAACGGGCCGTTGTTGCGCATCCATGCATTGCCGGTCGGCGACGAGCATCTGCTGCTGATCGTCATGCATCACGTCATCAGCGACGGCTGGTCGATGTCGGTGCTGTTTCGCGAACTGGCAGAAGCGTATACCGCCTGTTGTGCGGAGACGCTGCCGGACTGGCCGGACCTGCCGGTGCAGTTCGTCGACTACGCGCGGTGGCAGCGTGACTGGCTCGACGGCGACGAACTGACGAGACAGGCTGAATTCTGGCGGCGCAGCCTGGCAGACGTGCCGCCGCTGCTGGCGCTGCCCACCGACCGGCCGCGGCCGGATCGCCAGACTTATCATGGCAACTGGCATCGTCTGCAACTGTCTGTGCCCCTGACGAGGCGGATTCGCGAACTGGCCGTGACCGACGGCGGCACATTGTTCATGGTATTGCTGACCGTATTCGATGTGGTGCTCGCGCGTTACGCCGGCCAGCACGACATCGTCGTCGGCGCACCGATCGCCGGGCGCGGTCGTACCGAGTTCGAGGGACTGATCGGCTTTTTCGTCAACACGCTGGTGCTGCGCACCGACCTGTCCGGCAACCCGTCGTTCCGCGAACTGCTCGCACGCGTCAAGCGGACGGCACTCGACGCGTTTGCGCATCAGGACATTCCTTTCGAGAAACTGGTCGAGATCGTGCAGCCGCGGCGTAACCGCAGTTACAACCCGCTCGTGCAGGTCATGCTGACGGTGCACAACCAGCCGATACCGACGTTCGAGTTGGCCGGCATCGATGTCGAACCGGTGGTGATCGACAACGCCATGGCTAAATTCGATTTGAATCTGCATGTCGCAGAAGCGGACGACCGGCTGACGCTGGCATTCGCCTACAACACGGATTTATTCGATGCTGAGACGATCGTCGGGTTGGGGGCGTATTACGAGGCGGTGTTGGGCGCGGTGGTGGCCGATCCGGAACTGCGCCTGGGCGAGCTGCCGACGCTGCCGGCGACATCGGCGGCAGCGGTGATCACGGCGCAGCCGGCCATCGCGGCGCCGGACCTGGTGTCCGGTTTTGCGGCGCGGGTGGCGGCGGCGCCGCAGCAGCTGGCGGTACAGACGCCGACCTGGAGCTTGAGTTACGGCGCGTTGAACGCGCGGGCCAATCGGGTCGCGCATGCGTTGCGGGACAGGGCCTTACCGGCGAGCGGGGGCGATGCGCCGCGCGTGGGCCTGATGGTGGCGCAGGACGCAGCCGGGGTGTTCGGGCTGCTCGGGATCTTAAAGTCCGGCGCCGCGTACGTGCCGCTGGACCCGGCGCTGCCGGGCGCGCGGCTGCGCACGATGGCAAGTTCTGCCGGGCTGGCGGCGGTGGTGACGGATGGCGCGCATGCCGGGGCGGCGCGGGACCTGTTCACGACGGACGGGTTCACGCTGCCGGTCATCGACTGCGAAGGCGCGGTGGTGGCGGGTTATGCCGACACGGACCCGGACGTGACGCCCGGGCCTGATGCATTGGCCTACCTTATTTATACGTCCGGGACGACCGGGCAGCCGAAGGGCGTCATGCAGACACACGGCGGGGCGGTCACGCAGGTGGCGCGCTACGCCGCGAGCCTGGGCATCACCGCGGACGACCGGCTGAGCCTGCTGTCGGGCTACGGCTTCGACGCGGCCGTGCAGGATGTCTTCGGCGCGTTATTGAGCGGCGCGTCGCTGTACCCGTTCGACGTGCGCAACGCGGTCGCCCCGGGCGCGCTGGTCGATGCGCTGTCGGCGGCGCGGATCACGATCGTGCACGCGACACCGACGGTCTATCGCCACCTGTTCGGCGTCGAGCTGAACTGCAGCCAGGACCTGACGGCGATCCGGCGGGTGGTGCTGGGTGGCGAGCGGGTGCGGCGTTCGGACTTCGAGTTATACCGTTCGCGCTTTGCGCGCCACGCGCGGTTCGTGAACGGGCTGGGATTGACCGAATCGACGATGGGGCTGCAGTTTGTGGCCGACCATGACACGCGGCTGCTGGGCCAGGTGGTGCCGGTGGGCGATGCAGTCGCGGGCCTGGAGGTGCGGCTGGTGGACGCGCAGGGGACGGCGGGCTGGAGCGGCGAGATCTGGCTGCGCGGCGCGGGGATCACGCCGGGATACTGGGGTGCCGAGACCGCCCTGTTGACCGCGGACGGCTGGTACCGGACCGGTGATCTGGGTCGTCGCCAGCCGGACGGGCAGATCGTGTACCTGGGCCGGCTCGACGAGCAGGTCAAGATCCGCGGTCAGCGCGTCGAGCTGGGCGAGATCGAAGCGGCGCTCGGCGCGCTGGCGGGCATCCGGGAATGCGCGGTGCGGCTGATCGAACGGCCGGGTGACGCGCTGCTGGTGGCGTATGTGGTGCGCGCGGACGCGGGCGACCCGCCGCGGACCGAGGCCCTGGAGACCGAGACCTGGCGCGGCGAACTGGGTCAGCGCTTGCCGGCGTACATGGTGCCGCAGGTCATCGAGGTGCTGGACCGGTTGCCGCGGCGCGCGAACGGCAAGGTGGCCAAAGACGTGCTGCCGGCGCCGGGTCTGCAACACGCTGCGGCGCGGGTCAGCGTGCCGCCGCGCACGGAACTCGAGGCGGTGCTCAGTGAGTTGTGGTGCGATGTGCTGGGGGTCGAGACGCTGGGCGTGCACGACGACTTCTTCGCGCTCGGCGGCCATTCGCTGCTCGCGACCCGCCTGATCTCCCGCGTCCG
>SMVA01300291.1_pt1 | contig 23420 bp, 17 predicted proteins | sample 2456451 | NCBI WGS metagenome assembly SMVA01 (sample SAMN11095933, study PRJNA526329) | marine sediment metagenome | biome: Marine sediment; feature: Surficial sediment; material: Deep marine sediment; isolation source: Hadal surficial sediment | place: Pacific Ocean | collected 2014-05 | depth... | reverse complement strand
CGAGCCTGGTGATTGACGGTGTCAGGGAAAACAGGTTTTATTTATTCCCGCACCCGGAAGTTGCAGGTTTAGCTGCGGCGCGTGCAGAAGCCGTGAAATCAGATCGCTATCCGGAATTCGATCCTGCCCTCGCGGAGCTGGTGCGCTAGTCATTCGCACTACCCAGTTTGGTGAAGAGTGAGGTGCACGCATCATCGGTGGATGTTATCTTTTAGCGATGGAACCGGTGACCAAAATTGAAATACTCGACGCCTTCGAAGAGGACGTCGGTGAATTGTCCATGCCTGATCTGAATTCGATAAACTGGGAAGTTTTGGACTATCTGGGATGGGTTCATCCATCGGGGCATGTTGGTTATGTGCTGCTTGTCTCACCACGGGATGGAAATCTTCGCGGGACCATGCTGTCGAGATCAAGGCGACACAGTAAATCTCTCCGTTACCAGATGTGCAGCCTGTGTAGCCACGTCCATAGAATGGAAGAGACAGCGATGTTCACCATCACCGTCAGGGGCAGCGATGATCGACATCATCTGGGTAATGTCGTCTGCAAGAACCTGGATTGCAGTTTGCGGATTCGAAATCTAGTGGAGCCAAATAGCTATATGAATGAAACCCTGTACATACAAGCCAAGGTCTGGCGGATGCAAAAAGCGATTCATCGCTGGCTAGATAGAGCTAACCGTCTTTGATGGCCTGTTCCAATTCAAGGCACTCTCCGATTCTCGATGTTTGTTCCACCTTATTTGGCCGGCAAGAACAGGAATTCCAATCATTAAGGCGCCAGGTTAAAGATTCGATCTTAGTGTCTCGACCATTTGTGTGAAGCGTTCAACGATAGTACTTTCCTTGTAATCCTTGAACTCTCCGGCGTCGAAGAAAGTACCAAAACACCTTGGGCAGGATTCGTACTTGATATGGAACTGGTCTTTGTCGATCATCGTCAACATCTTTACGTTGCAACTGGGACAGTTAATCTTCCGCAGCTGATTGTACTTCTCACCGATGTACTCATCACCAATATCAATCGTTTCGGACCCCTCAATTTTTTTAAGATCTTCCTGCTCCAGGATGTCGAACCAGATCCCTTTACAGTTGGTGCAGCGGTCCACTTCGATATTCTCGTAAGTGACAGATTCAAAAGCGGATTTACATTTGGGGCATAACACGATTGCTTCTCCTTAAATCACCATCGCAAGTCAACGGACAATAGCGCATCACCTTCTCGAGTGGAACTAACGCCCAGGCGAAAATTTTCCTGGTAGGCCGGATTGATAAATGCGTCGTTGAAGAAAGCACCCAGAAAATGACCGAGAGCATATCCAAATAGAACATCGGAAGGATAGTGCCGGTTCCCCTCGAGCCTTGCCCAGGCAGTTACCCCGGCAACGGTATAGGAAGATACCTGCCAGGCGATTTTAGCGGGTTTTGAGATTTCGAAATAATCAATGTTCCTAACTGCAAGGGTTGCGGCGATGGATGCTTCCGATGCGTGCAAGGAAGGAAAGCTATTATTTTCATCTATGTCCGGTCGCTTTGAGTCTGTGATTGACTTTAAGCCGGTGGTTATACCACGATTTAATTCTATGGCGACCAAGCCGCCCGCCAACCCTTTTGCCCTGCTGCTATAGCTATCAGATGGTACGGCTAAGGCTGTTAATAGATAGTTCAACCTCAACAGGTCCTTCAAATCGTCGCTGAGATCCACCGCATCCTGCCTATCGCTGGACAGTGGATGGTGGCGAAGTGCCCAGTCAAGGGTATCTTCATCAAAATCCCCGATAGAAAACAAAGCCGCAGCTGCCAGCGGAACCCAGATGTGCGGACTCTTCACGGCAGTCGTGGCAGATTGTTTAACGTGATCCCAGCCCGGGCCGAGTGTAGCGGCTTTTCCCCATTCTGCCCCTGGGGAGATGCATCCTCCGACAGACAGCAGGGCAAGAAGTAGAATGAGGTTGGGTGTTTTGATTATCAGGGTGAAAGGTCGGTTTTATTGTTGCTGCCTTCATTGTACAGGCATCACGCGGTTTAACAAAAAAAACACAATCCGGAAGTTGGCCTTGAGTCGTTCGGAAGAAGCCGAAAAGTTGTTGCCGATTTCCCGGCGCTTCTAGCCCGCTGCGAAAGTCCTTACCGCGTCTCCGTGCATAACGGCTTGCAGTAATTCCGCCGTGCGGTCTGCACCTTCTGCTTTTCCAAACAGATAACCCTGAATTGCTTCGCAACCCAGGCTTTTGAGATACTCAAGTTGGGGCTCAGTTTCCACGCCTTCTGCGATAAGGTTTAACTTCAATCCTTTTGCCATGGCAATGATTGCATTAACGATGCTGGTGCCACCCTCGTTAACATGAATTGAGCTGACAAATGCCTTGTCTATTTTCAGCGTGTTAATGGGGAATTGTTGCAGATAGCTAAGGGAGCTATACCCGGTGCCAAAATCATCTATCGCAATCTTGATACCCAGTTGTGTAAGTTCCCTTAGTTTATGGATGACGTGAGCCATGTCACGCATGATGACGTTCTCGGTGATTTCTATTTCAATACTATTTCCAGGCAGTCCAAATTCTTCGAGGGTGTTAACAATATTGTTGATAAAATTGTCTTGCTCAACTTCCAGGGAGGAAAAATTGATTGAAACGCGGACGTTATGCAATCCGCTGTCTTTCCAGCGTTTTATGTCGTTACAAACAGTTCTCAATATGTATTCACCCAGGGGTAATATCAGACCCGTTTCCTCTGCGATGGGAATGAAGTCATCGGGGTAGACGGTACCATTGTCAGGATGCTCCCATCGAACCAGCGCCTCGAAACCAATGATTTCTTCGGTCTCCGCCCGGACCTGGGGCTGGTAACAAACTATTAATTCCTGGTTTGTTATTGCCTTGCGGAGTTCTCTCTCAGTGGTCAGTCGCGCGTTAGACATATCATTCATTTCTTCACGGAAGAATTCAAACCCGTTTTTACCCTTGTCCTTGACAAAATACATTGCCAGGTCAGCACTATGAATCAGCGATTCGGTGGTGCTACCGGCATCAGGATAGAGAGCTATCCCAATGCTGGTGGTGATGTAAAGTTCATGCTCATCAATGGCAAATGGACTCTGCAGCTCTGTCATTATTTTGGCAGCAATGACCTGCGCGTCTTCAAACCGATTGATATTTGGCAAAATCAGTGCAAATTCGTCGCTGCCAAACCTCGCCAGGGTATCGCCCTTACGTAGGCAATTTTCGAGTCTTTGGGATACTGATTGCAAGAGCCGGTCGCCAATGGCGTGTCCGAGCGTATCATTAACCCACTTAAACCTGTCCAGATCGAGGAACATGAGTGCCAGCTTATTTTTGTTTCTCAGCGCCTGGGTGATCGCGATTTTGAGACGATCTTCCATCAGCGCCCGATTCGGTAATCGCGTTAAAACGTCGTGATAGGCTTGATAGTTGATTAATTCCTGGGCTTGTTTCTTCTCGGTGATATCCCGAGCGACACCATAGGTCCCTTTTACTGGCATATTACTGTGGATGCCCGGTTTGCTCAGGTCAATGGACATTGAAGTTGTATCAAAATATCGATACTCGGACTCGTCCCGGCACTTCAACCTGAGTTCTACATTTTTGGACTTCCTGGAACCGGCTCGCCGCTCCGTAAAAACGTATTTGGCCTGATCCTGACTCTGCCCTGATACAAGTTTGGAGTAGTGTTGCCCGAGAAGTTCACGTCTGTTGTATCCAAGGGTTTGGAAGACAGCTTCATTTAAGAATGTAAACTCTCCTTCAGCATTCAGCATAAATACGATGTCAGGCGAATGATCGACGATAAATCGGTGCAGGTATTCTGATTCTGCAAGTTTTTGCTCAACCTCCTGGTTCTTGATCTCCAGTTGTTTTTTTTGTGTGGCATTCTTTACGGTGGAGAGAAGTTCATCAGGGATGTAAGGTTTCTTGATGAAATCATAAGCCCCCTGCTTGAGCGCGCGCCTGGTTGACTCAAAATCTGTCTCGCCGCTGACAACAATGACCTTAACCGGGATTTCGTTTTCAACAATGTAAGTGATGACATCGAAACCCGAACCTTCAGGCATATTGAGATCCAGCAGTACGGCATCGAAGATAGTGCTCTGTAGGTGCTCAATGGCTTTGTTGCCGCAATTGGCGGTCTCAACCTCGTACCCAGAGAGAACCATCAATTCCTTCAAGCTATCCAGCTGAACGAGTTCGTCATCAACGATGAGGATGCTGTTGTGAATGTCTGGTTTTAGAACGACGTTCATAGAGGGTCCTTGACGATAGCCGGGCCCGATCGGGATTTAGCTTGTGGGAGTAGTAAAGTGAATGTAGTGCCGGTATTTCCAGTTCGAAAACTGATTGTCCCTGCTGCGGAATTAAGAATGTCTTTGACGATACCGAGGCCCAGGCCCGCATTCGGGTCTGATTTACTGGTTGCCCCGGGTGTAAAAAGGTGATCAGTTAGCGCTGCTGAGATGCCAGGACCGGTATCAACGACTTCCAGTTCAATGTAGTTTGCATCAGGGAATCGTATGTTGGCGGTACTTCGAATTAAGATCTCTCCCGTTGCGTCCATCGCTTCTGCGGCGTTTTTTACCAGATTGACGATAATTTGTTTGAATAGTTCCGGCGCCAGAGTTGTCTCGGGATTATCGCTATCTAATTGCTTAGTGAATGTGATGTCAGGATAGCTACCCTCAAAAATACCGGTCAGTTCTTGCACTAACTCGTTGCAGCTAGTCCTTGTTGTATCAGAAATGGATTTATCACCAATGTGACTATATTGTTTGATTAGCTCGGCTGCCCTTTGAATTTCATTTGATATGGTGCGGATGGAACTGGTTGCCTCATGTTCTTCTCCCAGCTTGATAGACAGGATCTTCAGGTAATTTTGAGCGATAGTGAACGGGTTACTGACTTCATGGGCAATTTCTCTTGCCTTGCGCTGTAACTCTTCGATACTAATCATTTCATTAGCGACAGAAGTGGATAGAGCGGCTGTTATGGATCTTGTAAAAATTTCAAGGTCACCCAGATACTCAGCTGGGTCACGCCAGTTTACGCCTGCGACCAGAACGCCAATGACATCACCCTTGTGGACAAGTGGTGATGCTATCAGCATGTCGGATCGGGATTGTTCCAGCATCTGCTGATCGATCACAATCAGTGAAGTGTCTGCGCTGGTCACGATTGACTTTTTCTCAACGGCTTTAACGACAATACTTTTTTCTGAAGTGATCGTGATGGAGCCGTGACAGTAGCCATTATCCGTCACCTCAAAAATGGTGCAGTTGCTCAACTCAAACAGGGCTGCGCCTAATTGATCGACCTCTGCGATCAGGGACTCTGCTGCAGCAAATTGCTGGTCAAAAATGATCTTGTATTGAAAGCGTTTCATTGCCTGGTTGAGTTGTTCCAGGTCTGAGTGGTATTGATCGGTGGCATTATCACCTGGCTGCTCAATCATGTTGATGAGCTCCGAGACTTTTTCCCTTGCCTTTTTTACCTCGGCAGACAGGTTGATACCGGGCAGACCCCAGTCATCCAGGTAATCCTCTCTAACGGGTACATTCGTATTTTGTTGTATCTGGGTTGTCGCGGCTATCATCCGGATAAGCTGGTGGGTGTCTTTCAGTGCATCAACAGGCGCAAATTGAAAACGAATGGCGTCCCGGGGTTCATCAGGTAGATTGAATACCGGACTCTCAATCGTTGAGGCAAGCAGCCCGGTTAATCTGGTCTCAGGGATAGAAGCATCGTCCTGTGCTTCTGCAATATTTTCAGCCAGGTACTGTTGAAATAGTGCGCCCTGCCATTGCGTTATATTCGACTTCCACTGCTCCAGTGAAGGTGGGTGCTGAATTTTTCCCATTGCCAGCCTCACGGCAGTGACCAGGAAATGGACGGGGTCGAAAGGTTCATGCCACGAGGCAAGTTGTTCCGGTGGCTCAAGCGCCAGAAATTCAGCAAGAATGGCGGGGTCACTTTCTACTGCGGCGACAAGTTGATGTTTTTCTGTGGCAGGGTTCAGGGACAGGTTAAGCAAATATGACAGCGTACTCGGCACAGCGGAATAATTATTTCCCGCGTGTGTGCGAAGTCGAGATGAGGCTCCAGCAAACATTGAGGGATTGTAGGTTGATATGGAAATTTACTCAATCCCTTATGCGGTTTTACTCTCATCAAAGTTCCTGAAACCCCGGAACATTTTTTTGGGATGTATGTTTGACCAAAATCGCGTTGATGAGCGGCGATCATCCAGGTTGTATAATTCCCGCTACAAACACGTGGCTACTTATCAGGAGTTTGATCTCAAGAGAGGATGACTCGATGGAAAGATTCTTAACGAACAACCAGACTCGCCTCTGGACGATAAGTGAGGGGAATGGTACAGCCACCATTTTCCTGAATGGAGGTCCGGGTTGTGATGACTACCTGGGACAGGTGTCAGCAATGATAGAAGATATCTGCGAGGTGGTGCGGTTCGAACCACGCGGCTGTGGAAGATCAATTTGGGACAAGCACTACGACCTCGCCACTAACATCGAGGATATTGAGTTCATACGCAAACAATATGGATTCGAACAAGTCCTGCTGGTGGGGCACTCCTGGGGTCCGGATCTCGGGCTTGCCTACCTGCTGAAATATCCAGGCAGCGTGCTTGGCCTAATCGGACTCGCCGGTGGCAGGATCGTTAATGATCGGGATTGGCATGCGGCTTACCGTGCAGGCAGAGATGCAGAGCATGCCTCATCTCGGTTGGAGTTTCATGCGGACCCCGAAGTTAATCTTATTGGAAATGCAACCTACCAAGAATTTATAAAACAACCGAGCCTGCTAGAGGACATCGTTAAGATTAGTTGCCCGGTAACCTATATTGGTGCCGGTAACGATATTCGGCCCAACTGGCCCGCAAGGCAACTGGCCGCGCTAATAGAAAATGGGAACTACAAGGAAATTCCGGAAGCGTCTCATTATATTTGGAACACCCATGCGCAAGAATTATCTGAGATTTTGAGAGCGACTATTCGGGAAATAGTGGATCAGAATTGAGTTCGGCAATTCGCGTATAAGTTGCGTATTATCATTCGCAATGGAGTCGCAGTTTCAAAAACTGGATCGCGTTCTCAGACCTCGAGGGCATGTATTCTATGGCTGGTATATCGTTAGTGCAGCGGGAGGCATACAAATGCTTTCCGGATTACTGTGGATGCAATCATATGGTGCCTATGTCGTATTTCTGCAGGACGAATTTGGCTGGAGTAAAACGCTGGTAGCGGGCGCCTTTGCGCTAACGAGAATAGAAAGTGGCATCCTCGGGCCCCTTCAGGGCTGGCTGGTTGACAGGTTTGGCCCAAGGATTATTTTGCGAATTGGAATCCTGATGTTCGGCACAGGTTTTATCCTGTTCAGCCAGATTGATAACCTGATCACATTCTATCTGACATTTGCCTTAATTGCGGTAGGTTCAAGTCTCGGCGGTTTTGCCACGGTGATGGTTTCACTGGTGAACTGGTTTTCAAGACATAGGGCTAAAGCCGTGGCAATGTCCCAGATTGGATATAGCCTGGGTGGGTTGTCCGTGCCGCTTGTTATTCTTTGCCTCGAAGCCTTTGGCTGGCGTACCACGGCCATGATCTCTGGCCTCATCGTGATTGTTGTTGGCCTTCCCCTGATTCAGGTTGTAAGGCACAGGCCAGGTGATCACGGCGAACAGCCGGATGGAATTGAAATTGACCAGGGTCCGACGACTGATTCCAGACAATATTTTAATCTGCAGCAGGATTTTACCGCGAAACAGGCCATGCGAACCCGGGCCTTCTGGCTGATTTCAATGGGCCATGCCTGTGCACTGTTAACCGTCTCTGCTGTGATGGTGCACCTGGTGCCGCATTTAACCGAGGGCCTTAACTATAGCCTCACACAGGCAGGCCTGGTGGTCGCATTGATGACCGCGTTCCAGATGCTCGGCCAGATTGCTGGCGGTTACCTTGGGGATCGGATCAACAAGCGATATCTTTGTATCGGCTGTATGTCCGCCCATACTGCGGGCCTTTTTCTAGTGGCTTTTGCGACGACACCGCTGATGGTGCTCGCGTTTACAATGTTGCATGGTCTTGCCTGGGGTATTCGCGGTCCCTTGATGGTTGCGCTCAGAGCAGATTATTTTGGTCCCTCTTCATTCGGCACGATCATGGGTTTCTCTTCCCTGGTGGTGATGTTGGGCATGTCGAGCGGACCGATATTTGCTGGATACATGGCTGACGTCCATGGCAATTACCAGTTGGGGTTTGCTATTTTAGCAGCGAGCGCATTTCTGGGTTCGTTCTGCTTCCTGGCCGCCACTCGACCGGTTCATCCGAATCAATCAAACTAAATCTTACGAGAGGAGAAATCCATGTCTGATAAATCCGAGAATGTGCTTTATGAAGAAGATGACGGCATTGCAATGATTGCGATCAATCGCCCCGAGAAGAAAAATACGTTAACCGAAAGTGTTATTGCCGGTGTTGCTGCCGGGATTGACAGGGCGACGCGCTCGAAAGATGTGTCAGCAATTGTTCTAAGAGGTGTTGGAGACACATTCACCGCAGGTTACGATCTGACCCAAAACAGTGAATCCTTCGATCAAGCATACGGCGCACCGGACATTAATGCCAGGCCGGGCGCCTGGGACCCGGTCCGCGACTACCGCTTTATGGGGAACAATGTCAGGCGCTTCATGAGTATTTGGGAATGCCCCAAACCGGTGCTTGGTGAAATTAAGGGTTGGGCCATTGGCGGTGCGACCGATCTGGTTTTGTGTTGCGATCTTCTGTATATGGCAAGCGACGCACATATTGGCTATGCCCCAAGTAGAATATACGGTACGCCGACTACCATGTTGTGGGTATACCGGTTGGGTCTCGAACATGCCAAGCAGTTCTTGCTGACAGGGCGAGCCATTGATGCGGATACCGCTTTTCGAATTGGCCTGGTGTCCCAGGTTGTTGAACCATCAGAAATCGCAGCGACGATTGAATCTGAAGCAAGACGTTTTACGCATATTCCTGCGAATCAACTCGCGCTCAACAAATTGTTGATCAACCAGGCATACGAGAATATGGGCCTGCGAACTTCCCAGATGTTAGGTACCTTTTTCGATGGCATGACCCGACATACGGAAGAAGCTTATCAGTGGGCAGAATCTTTCAAAGACAAGGGATTCAGGCAGGTGATCAGGGAGAGGGACGAACCCTGGCAGGATTATGGTGAAAAACCTGAAAAATAACTTTATGGTAGAGAGCCTTTAGCGGGTGATGAGCCTTTAGCTTTTTATAGCCTTCGGGTGTGTCAAATGGGTGTTGAGATGATGCTGATGAGGAAGTATTGAGAAATTCTTACCTGAAAGAAATGGGAATCGATGTATGGACGCTGCGCGGACCATCGGCCGCTAGTGCTGTTGAGTCGCTACTGCCGTCTGCGGACGATGCAGAAGTTACGGGTGAACTTGAGTTCCATTTGTGTTTTCTTAACTACCGCTCTTTCGGGATTTGCCTGTCGCTTGGCCAAAACCAGGAAGTGATATCACCCGGTGCCAGTCGTTTCTGTGATGACGTTGCACTGGCGCTGAATGGCAGCGACCTTAAAGCGGGTATCAATATCGTTAAGTGGCCAATCCGGGGGCAAGGAGATCGTTCTGTTTCTGCGGCCGAATCGGTCTTGTTGCAGCGGCTCAATGGTTTACCAGGTTTGATACTGATTTTTGGGGATACAACGGCCAGTTTACTTCCCGGTGTACAGGGTATTGCGAACAATCAACTGTTTGAGGTCAATGGGCGGCAGTTTCTGCTTCTAAGTTCCATCGATCAGCTTTGCCAGGGGTCCGGCGGGAAGAGGTCTCTATGGCAAATTATCCAGGAGCATAGGAAAAGCCCATGAACCCTGATGATCAGGGCCATGAAATTCGCCCAATACAACTGGGCGACTTACCCGCCGTCCTGGTGAACGAGAGAAGAGGATATACCCATCCCTGGAGTGAAGGCGTATTCCGGGATTGCATCCAGTCCGGATACGAGTGTTGGTTGATCGTTTATCTGCAAAGGGTGATTGGTCACGGTATTTTGTCGATTGCAGCTGGTGAATCACACATTCTGAATGTGTGTATACACCCCGAATGCCAGGGGCTGGGGTTTGGCAAGGTTCTTGTGGAACATTTGTTAGGCAAGGCAATAGATAAAAATGCAAAGAGGGTATTTCTTGAAGTACGTCCATCTAACCTGGTTGCCTACAAGCTTTACGAAAACCTGGGTTTTAACGAGATCGGCATCAGGCCAAACTACTACCCGGCCCACATCGGCAGGGAAGATGCACTAGTGCTGGGTAAAGAATTCCTACCGGACTAACTTAACTGAATTATTCTTTAGAAAGCACAGATGCATGGCTATAATGCGTCGCTCTGAAAATCCCGGAAATGAACCAGACTAAATCATGATTAACGAGGAAGTCGATAGACGGCGTACGTTTGCGATCATCTCTCACCCCGATGCGGGTAAGACGACGATCACGGAAAAATTGTTGCTTTTCGGTAAGGCGATCCAACTCGCCGGGACGGTTAAATCCAAAAAATCGGATCGATATGCAACCTCGGACTGGATGGAGTTAGAGAAGCAGCGAGGTATCTCTATTACGACTTCTGTTATGCAGTTCCCCTACAAGGGCCGGGTTGTTAATTTGCTCGACACGCCTGGGCACGAGGATTTTTCAGAAGATACTTACAGGACTTTGACGGCGGTGGATTCTGTACTGATGGTGATTGATGGTGCAAAGGGTGTCGAGGACAGAACCGTCAAATTGATGGAGGTTTGTAGATTACGTGACACGCCGATTCTTGCGTTTATCAACAAACTGGATCGGGAAGTACGTGATCCTATTGAACTACTCGATGAGATCGAAGATATCCTTAAGATCAAATGCGCCCCTATTACCTGGCCCATTGGAATGGGATCCAGGTTTAAGGGCATTTATCATATCGATGATGATGAAATTCATCTCTTCAAACCAGGGCAGGGAGATGGCATCCCCGATTTTGATGTGATCAAAGGTATAAATAGTGATGAGGCGGCCGGGGCACTCGGCGATATTCTGGAAGAACTAAAAGATGAAGTTGAGCTGGTACGGGGTGCAAGTCATGAATTCAGTCTTGATGAGTATCTTCAAGGGAAATTAGCGCCAGTATATTTCGGGACCGCATTAAAAAATTTTGGTGTTATGGAGATGCTCGATGGTTTCGTTGAATTCGCGCCGACGCCCCAACCCAGGGAAACGCTGGATCAGACAATTGATTCCCGGGACGAGGCTTTTTCCGGTTTTGTGTTCAAAATTCAGGCAAATATGGACCCGAAACACCGGGATCGAATTGCCTTCATGCGCGTTTGCTCGGGAAAATATGAGCAGGGTATGAAAATGAGGAACGTACGGATAGGTAAAGATGTCCGTATCAGTGATGCTGTCACATTCCTCGCCGGTGAACGTGCCCAGGCTGATGAAGCCTGGTCTGGTGATATTATTGGCCTGCATAACCACGGCACAATCCAGATCGGTGATACCTTCACAGCGGGCAAGGATTTCAAGTTTATCGGTGTGCCACACTTTGCACCGGAATTGTTTCGTCGCGTCCGCCTTAAAGACCCGCTGAAAAGTAAACATCTGAGGCAGGGGCTCACCCAACTATCCGAAGAAGGTGCGACTCAACTTTTCATGCCGCTCACAAATAATGACCTGATACTGGGGGCGGTTGGCATTTTGCAGTTTGATGTGGTTGTCTTTCGACTTCAACAGGAATACAAAGTTGATTGTGGATACGAGCCCGTCAACGTTAGTACAGCCAGGTGGATTGAATGCGATGATCCGAAAATGCTAGCGGAGTTCAGGAAAAAGAATGAGCTCAATCTGGCAATCGACGGAGGAGGGCACTTGACTTATCTCGCACCGACCCGAGTAAACCTGACCCTTACCGAAGAACGCTGGCCGGATGTTGCTTTCCGCACAACTCGTGAGATCACTTAATTTCATGAATCCGTCATGTCCTCATAGGGATTTGGTATCTCCAGGCTTATGTCGTGTTTATGACCTGGAATGCCTATTTTTTCAGGGGATATTTCGAGTTGATCGCCCTCAATAACACCCTCTCCAAATTTGTAGATCAGGGAATTTTTACCGGCGATTGTTTCGTCGTCATAGTCCCGGGTATTTTGACTGACGGTCTCGTTGAGGCGAGAGTGGTTCAACATTGCATCTTTGCCATGACGCTTGTTTAACATTTTTTTGACTACAAATGGGCTAAGAATTGCAGCGGTTGCATTGTTTCCCCCGAAGCCTTTTGAATTTATAAAACTGGTATCAATGGTTTCCGGGTCTACTTCCTTGTGTTTAAGTAGATAGTCAAGGTGGCTGGTATAAACATCATCGGCGATTTCATCAATGGTGGTGATGCCAGGGATAATTCCATCATTCCAAACTCCGAGAGAGGCCATGATCTGATCACCTGCGGCACAGGCCAGGGAATGGCCTACATAAGACTTAATAGCGGTAACCGGCCACTTCTCGATGCCAAAATTCCTCGCCATCTCATTGAAGATATGCGATTCAGTTACCCGGTTTTGCGGCGTGCCTGTTCCATGTGCCTGCATGTAGGACCTGTTTCGCAGCGAATCCTCACCCAGTATGGATCTCACCAGGCCCATTGATTTACCGACAGTCACATAGTTCCCGATGCCAGGGCCGGGAATGGATTTCTTAAATCCATCCGCGTTGACAAAAACATCTGCAACAGCTCCGTAAATATTTGCACCCAGCTCCAGCGCCAGTTCATCGTCAAACAGGATAAGAAACTGGGATCCCTCGGCCAGGGTAAACCCACAATTTTCCGAAAATGGCCGGCAGGCTCGTCGATAATCCGCTTCACCATCGATGCGACCATCAAGTTTCTTCAATGCTTCATCGGCAGCCAGGGCGCCCATCGTCCGGTAACCCTCGATGATATCCGGCGTGAGAGGCGCTTCACTGGACCCAACGAGTACCGCCCGGTACTTTCCGGAACGGATGTCCTCGATTCCCTGCCTTAAGTTATATAAGAATGTCGCGCAGGCGCCGATATTTGCACCTGTGCTTCCGACACTGCCGAGGATATAGGCGTTAATAAAATCCGCTGTCATCTCCGCGAGTCCGAGGGCGCAGTTTTTTGAGCTGACGCGCCTGCCTATCAAGCCAGCCTGCAACATGCCGCCAGAACCGTTTGTATCCAGTTGACCCATTGCGCTACTTGCATAAACTGAAATCTGGTCAGCCGGAACCTTCTCGCGCACTTCCTGCCAGTCAATGCCTAATGAATTAATTGCATCTGATGCGCCATATACAGTGAGTTGCAGACCTCTCGGATGGTTTCGACTCTGGTACAATTTTTCCGGATCGAAACCGGTCGGTAATTGTCCGGCAGACCGGACCTTGGAAACCCGTGTGTCGGGAAAGAGAACATCCAGGTTGCTGTCCACGGTTACCAGCGCATTTGGACCCTCAATGAGTTCCACCTTCCAATTGCCCGGGAGATTTTCCGGAATTTGTTTTTTGCGGATTGAGAATGAAACTGGACCGGATTGCGTTGGGGACAATCGGGCCATTTTATTTAGTCGGATAGCCTCGGCATCAAAAAGATTGGTTTCCAGTTTCCGAATAAGCGTGTGTTCCAGGATGAAGTCACGATTATCGGCCCCTTGCATAAGGGCGCCGAGGGAAGAAAAAGTCCTGTCCGCTAGTTCGGAAGTTAAGTTATCCACCACCAATCGCCTGTAGGCGTGATGTCCGGAACTACGGCCTGCGGGATTAATCCCACCAAAGCCGACAATTACAGGCAGGCGTGACAACTGGTTAACTCCTGATCGTTTATGCGGATTGTACGTGGTTGTGATGCGGTAAATCCACTAAACCATTTCAATTGCGACAGCCGTTGCTTCTCCACCGCCAATGCAAAGTGATGCAATCCCCCGCTTTTTACCCAGTTTCTTCAACGCATACATCAATGTCACGATGATTCGTGAACCGGTTGACCCTATTGGATGCCCCTGTGCACAGGCACCGCCATGGATATTGACCTTCTCAGGATCGAGCCCCAACTCTCGAATTGCCAACATGGTTACCATGGCGAACGCTTCATTGATCTCGAACAGGTCAACATCGTCTTTGTTCCACCCTGTTTTCGCAAGGAGTTTCTCGATAGCTCCAATGGGTGCCTCGGTAAACCTGGCCGGGTGGAGTGAATGGGTCGCATGTCCTACTATTCGGGCCATTGGTTTTAGTCCATGTTTATTAATTGCGGATTCGCTTGCCAGTACCAGGGCAGAAGCGCCATCTGAAATTGAACTGGAATTGGCCGCGGTGACCGTACCATCTGATTTGAACGCAGGTCTCAGGGTAGGGATTTTCTCAATGTTCGCTTTGCCGGGCTGTTCGTCTTCGGAGACGGTATGTTCACCTTTTCGAGTCTTAACCGTGATCGTGACGGTTTCATCCTGCAGCGCCCCTGAATCGATTGCGGCTTTTGCGCGTGTCAGGGATTGAATCGCAAACTGATCCATTTCCTCACGAGTGATCTGGTATTCATCGGCGACCTCCTGGGCAAAAGCGCCCATCAGTTTTCCGGTTTTTGCATCTTCCAAACCATCGGTAAACATGCAGTCGAGAACTTGCCCATGCCCCATACGCATGCCACCGCGGGATTTTGGTAACAGATAGGGTGAGTTGCTCATGCTTTCCATGCCGCCAGAAACCATTATCTCGTTAGTCCCTGCTTTAATCAGGTCGTGGGCTATCATGGTGGCTTTCATCCCAGAGCCACACAATTTGTTAATGGTGGTTGCGCCGGAACTTACCGGAATTCCGGCATCGATAGCAGCTTGCCTGGCGGGACCTTGTTTTAGTCCGGCAGGCAGGACGCAACCAAGAATAATTTCTTCTATATCGTCTCCGGTCAGGTTTGCTTTCTTTACCGCGTCTTCAATTGCCGCTGCGCCAAGCTCGACAGCAGTAAGGTCGGCAAGTGCTCCTTGCAGGCCGCCCATGGGCGTTCGTGACCCTGCAGCGATGTATACGGCGCCGGTTGTATTGGTTGTGTCAGTCATATTTTTACCTGGTAATACAAATAAAATAGTTGCGCGCTTTCGCCCGGACGAGTCCAGGTGCACTGATAGCGCTAGGTTCGCTGATACTAAGTATGAGGTTGCTTGTTATCAATATCAAAGATTTCACTATTATAAGGAAAGGCTACATTCAGCAGGAATATGATTGAACCTGCGAATTCTGTTATCTCCCCTCGCTTGGAGGAGTCCACCAGGAGTTCCACACAGGCAAGGACAACGAGGTAGCCGATTGCATGGTAATTTCGCGGCATTGGAATTGCCATGCGATCGATAAATTTTGCAAAAGGCCCATCCCTTTTTTGGTGGCTTCGATAGAGCGGCGTCATGACGAATAAGTAGATGAACATTGCGATCGCCAGGCCCGTACCGAAGATGATCTTGTTGATGCTTAACTTTTTCCCGTTGACTTCGACGACAAGATTGTGAAGCCCGGTTTCTTCCTGCTTGTTGTGTTCAAGAAAATATTCGGGTGACTGCCAGCCAATAATTCGTTGACCCCATGAGATTTCCTCACCCGCACCAAAGAGTCCCACCAGGGCGATAAACCCGGTCATGGAGAGAAATAGCAGAGACCGGATCCGTCTCAGTTTCAATATTCGATTGGCACAAATCAACATGACACAAAAGAGTGACAGCGAGGTAATGGATTCCAGGAACCCGTCTTCTGCGACAAACTGATAACGGAATGCATCGTGATTTATTCTGGAAAGAAAAACCGAGAACAACAAAATTGAGCCGACAAGGGAAATCCCTGCTGCTTCTATTGCCGGGCCGGTAACGCGATGGCGTAGCCAGGATACCGCAGCGGGTAACCTGATCAGGCAGAATATAGAAAGCAGGGGATCCATCGAATAGTCCCAGAGGTTGTCTGATTCCATAACCCCGAGACCATAGGCAGTGAACACAACTCCAATAATAGCGGCAAGGTAATACCAGTTTCGAACGATACCCAGTGCAAAAACGGCAAACATAACCGGGCCAAGAACGATGGGATAATATCCTTGCGAGTAGAGGTCCAGGTTTATTGCCCCCAGTGCGCTTGGGTAGATTATCAGTGCTGTAATTCCAATGATGAAATAGAGTCGAAACAGATCACTGGTAATAGTGGGATGAATTGTTTTTCCAGTGCAGCGATAAAACAGGTATGAGCCGAGTAACACTACCGAGGTGAAGCTGAGATTACCGAAGAGGCCAGCCAGGTAATGGGCAAGGCTGAGATCGTTGACCTGGATCAGGGATAAGCTGAAGGCGACTGCACTGAGACTGATTCGATAGGCCGGTTTAGGCAACCAGCGATGAGTCATGGCGAGCGCCAAAGATGACATGAGCAGTGCACTGGTCAGTAAAGGCAGTAACGTTTGGATTGTAGTCACCGCCCAATTACCACGGCGAATGACTCGCTGCAAGTTTTTCATTCAGCCAGGCCTCGTTAAAACTGACGTGTTTTATGTGACTTTGATTCCAGCTGTAGAGAAGATGGAACATGCCATCTTTATCCCTGGTGATAGAAGGATAAGAGAATTCGTAGGTATGGCTTACAGGGCTTACATCCTCAGTCTCAAGTTCATGAAAAATGTTCCAGTCCTGGCCGAGAGATGAGATTGCAAGGTGTAAGCTGGCTCGCGACATGGTGGTATTGTTAAGGGCAGCCAGGATTCTTCCGTCGCCTATGTGTATCGCATCGACTGCGGAGTTTGGGTTCTGCACACGCAATTTTGATGCCGCTGACCATGAGTTTCCGCCATCGGTTGTCTTAAATTGCAGGAGTCGCATAGGCGGCGTGCCAGCGTAACGCATTAAACCGATAGCCATGGTCTGACTCGTTGGAATAATAACCGGCTGCAAGGAATGTTTCCCGTTGCTGAGTCGTACCTTACCGAGTATTCGGCCATTGGCATCGATTCGAAGAATTTCGCCAAATTTTCCAAGAAATTCATGGTATACAGGTAATCCGATAGATCCATCTGTATAGAGTACAGGTGAATTTCTTACCAGTGTACTCAGGTTTAAAAACGGTGACGTAATGAGCCTGCGTACCTTGCCCCAGGTAACACCTCCGTCTTGCGACTCCAGCAGGTTAATAGCGCTGCCTCCCCAGCCGCCGACCGAGACACTCACGAAGAAAAGCCAGGTTCTGCCGTCTGGCCAATAGAGAACGGCAGGATTACCTACCTTGCGGACAAACCTCGAGAGGTCGTTCTGCACTTTTTCAGGACCAACCACTGCACGGGCGTTGCTCCAATTGTTATTGGTAAAACTGGCCTGAAAAACCTGCACGTCACCTGCTCCTTCATCAGTACCCCCATACCAGTAGGTGACCAGTTCGTGTTCAGTTGCCGTGATTGTGGCAGCATGTACGATGAGTGTGGAAGCATAGGTTGCGAATCCTTCTGAATAGTAGGGTGCATCTGGTGACTCTTTGAAGGCGCGGTCTAACTTGAATTGAGTGAGTCCGGGATGAGGAATCAGGAAAGTCCAGGCCAGGAAGTAGAGGGCTGCACAAACAAGAATAAGTGTTGCCTTGTTGAAGATTTGTCTGCTGTCAGGTTTTACAATCTGCTCGGGAGTCATGCTAAAAACACTGGTTTTTGTTTTCGGGGCCATTAAGAAGGGCGACGACATCCTAATCGGAAGAGGCAATGTAAGCCATCTTTAACGATGCAGAATATAGAAGTTTATTTGAAGCGCCGCTCAGGGCTGTTTATAGGAGCCGCTCAGGGCTGTGATATGCTGCCGCATCATTAAATTAGAGCGGGAGTAACACATGTCGAGCAAAGCTGAAGATGCACTGGCTGTATTTAAATCTTATGAGGGTGAAGAGGAAGGTGTTGGTGAATGGTTTGAAGTTGATCAGGAAAGGATCAATCTTTTTGCTGATGCGACCATGGATCACCAGTTCATTCATATCGATCCAGAGAAGGCCGCCGAGTTGTCCCCCTACAAGGTCACCATCGCACATGGATTTCTTACCTTGTCACTCATCGTCCATCTGGGAGGCAGTATCCCGCCGAAGAAGCCAGAAGCCCTCGAAGGGGTCTACATGGGTGTGAATTACGGACTGGACAAGGTCAGGTTCCCCGGCCCTGTGCCAGTGAATTCCAAGATTCGAGCCAGGCACAGACTCATGTCCGCCGAATTAAAAGGCGATAACACGATCCAGGTAAAACGCCAGGTCACTGTTGAACTCGAGGGTGTTGAAAAACCTGTTTGTGTCGCTGAATCCCTGACCCGCCTGATGTACGGTTAGTTTCTACATCCATCGCCAGGAGGCTGTTCAGGATTGTCCGCAGCAGGTTCTCTATTCCCGAGCCTCCTTAGCAGCAACTTAAACAGTTTTTGTCAGCATAAGTGCTCTCACTGCCTATTGGTTGGTACAATAGATGCTTACCTTTTTTAAGGTCACCCATGGGCAAATCGATGACTGTTATTAGCAAAGATGATCTCATCCAGAGTATTCAGGATTCCCTGCAGTACATATCCTATTATCACCCGCCGGATTTCATCAAAGCGTTAAATGAAGCCTACGAAAAAGAAGAATCTGTGCCGGCAAAAGATGCAATGGCGCAGATCCTGATCAATTCCCGAATGTGTGCCGAGGGACACCGGCCTATTTGCCAGGATACCGGCATCGTCAATGTGTTCCTGTCGGTGGGCATGAATGTGCGCTTTGAAACCGACAGTTCCCTGGAGGATATGATTAATGAGGGTGTTCGGCGTGCCTATTTGCTGCCAGACAATGTGCTGCGCGGGTCCATACTTGCAGACCCTGCGGGTAAACGCACCAATACAGGTGACAACACACCCGCAGTCATTCATACAGAGCTGGTACCCGGTGATACAGTCGAGATCAGGATTGCCGCCAAAGGAGGTGGTTCGGAAGCAAAGTCCAAATTTGTCATGTTAAATCCTGCAGACAGTGTCGTGGATTGGGTCCTGGAAACGCTGCCCACGATGGGCGCCGGTTGGTGTCCACCGGGCATGTTGGGCATTGGCATAGGCGGAACTTCAGAGAAAGCGATGTTAATGGCAAAACGATCACTGATGGACCCGGTCGATATTCACGAACTTCAAAAACGAGGGCCTTCAAATCGTATAGAGGAACTGCGTCTTGAGATATTTGAAAAGGTGAATGGGCTCGGAATAGGGGCACAAGGACTTGGTGGATTAACTACTGTCCTGGACGTGAAGATCAGGGACTATCCCACTCACGCGGCAAACCTGCCCGTCGCCATGATCCCTAACTGTGCCGCCACCCGTCACGTTCACTTTCTGCTCGATGGTTCGGGCCCCGCTGACCTGCCGGTACCCAGCCTTGATGACTGGCCTTCCGTCACCTGGGAGGCAGGGCCGAATTCAAGACGGGTGAACCTGGACACGGTCACCGCGAAAGATGTAACCAAGTGGAAACCCGGGGAGACGATATTGCTCTCTGGAAAAATGTTGACGGGCAGGGATGCAGCACACAAGCGCATTCTTGATCTCTATGACAAGGGCCAATCCCTACCTGATGGCGTGGATCTAAGGGGCAAATTCATCTATTACGTGGGCCCGGTGGACCCGGTGAGGGATGAGGTAGTGGGGCCGGCGGGTCCGACCACAGCGACCAGGATGGATAGTTTTGCAGAATTAATGCTGGAGAAAACGGGGCTGCTGGGCATGATTGGTAAAGCAGAGCGGGGCCCTGCAGCAATCGAAGCGATCAAGAAACACAAGGCAGTCTATCTCATGGCAGTGGGGGGTGCAGCTTATCTGGTTTCGAAGGCCATTCGAAAATCCAGGATTGTCGCGTTTGAAGATCTCGGTATGGAGGCGATTCATGAGTTCGAGGTTGAAGACATGCCGGTGACGGTGGCAGTCGATAGTCGTGGTGAATCCGTTCACATCACGGGTCCCCTGGAGTGGCGTTCGAAAATTGGTACCATTCCACTGAAGCAGGACTAGTGTATTTTACAGTGATAATCACCAATAAAATCATAAACTTATAGATGACTTATGAAGGAATTTCATTGAAAGAACTAAGTCTTTGGGGTACCCTTGATTTCGTGAACCCTGCAGAGGGAATAGGGTCAAATCGAATATTGAAATGAAAGGTATTGCTGCGGGATTGAGCAGGTAGTGCCTGGCAATGGAGTGGTGGGAATAATAGCGATGGCGAAAGAATCAATGGCTGTGGACCAGTTGTATTTGAATGCAGAAAGTCTGGCGCAAGATTTTTCATTATTTCCACGGAAAGAGCCTGCTTCGGTTATTGACGGTCTGCTCACCGAACGGGAGATTGAATTCCAGCTGGAACAGCTGGGCAGTATGGAAGTGGATGCCTACATTGCGGCTACGGTAGCGCCCACGGAAGAATCCACTCGGCCTGGTGCACGCGATGTCATCAAAGCGCTGGGCGTCCCCATACTTCGTGAAGAAATTGATGGTCCTTTTTATGCCTGCGAGTTGGGAATGGAATTTAACGGCTCAACCCGAATTATCGGCTTTATTACCCAGGATCGTGCTCATGCCAAGGGCGTGTGGGGCCCCGAGCACCACGCTGCAGCGGCGAAAATAGCGAGCGAATTTGCTATTCGGTCTATGCCGATAGTCACGTTTATGGATACGCCGGGTGCTGATCCTTACGAGGAAGCCAATTTCAACAACCAGGCGCATTCAATTTCACGCCTGATTGCCGAGCTTTGCAATGTTGATGTTCCAACGCTTGGCATTATCATCGGCCAGGGTTATTCCGGTGGCGCTATCCCGCTTGCTTCAAGCAACATGCTGCTTTGTGTGCGAACAGGCGTGTTCAATACCATCCATCCGCGCAGCCTTGCTAACCTGGTTCGGCGCTACAACCTGTCGTGGCAGGAATGTGCCCAGTTCGTTGGTGTTTCGTCATACGAGTTGTACAGGCAGGGCAATATTGACGGCATCGTGGATTATGATCCCGGGGAAGATGACAAGATCGGTAATCTTCTCAATGTCATCACCTCCGGCATTACCTCCATCGAAGAGAGCACGAAGGAATTCGTTTCAGAACATCCGGAAATACTGGATCACTATCACAGGAATATCAATCGATACCTGAACCAATCAGAAACCATGGCCGCGGTTCATGCCAGCTCAACGTTAAAATTACGCACTTCTCCGACCGAGTATCCAAATGTGTTTGGCGTGGCCTTCAGATATTTACGCTACCTGGGGCTGCGCAGGCGAATCAAGGCGACGACCACAACCCAGTATGGCCGGTTGGCGGAGAGTGAGATTCCCGAAGGAGAACTTGCCCAGAGAATACATCGTGAACGTCGTGCTGCATTCCTTGGCTGGATGCAAGATCCGGATAAGGTTCTGTACGAAGACTCACTCAATAAGGTCTGGAAAAATTTTTGTGATAAGCGCTCCCAGGTGGGTGATTCACGGGGGCGAATTGCCCAGTTGTTTTTTGGTGAACCCGGAAAGAACTATGAGAACGCCAGGAAAGATTTATGCCTCGTCTCAGGGTTGTATTTGTATAACCGCTGGAAGGCCAGTTCGGGGGATAATCTTGCCGCATTGATCCAACATCTTGGTAACCAGGAATCCAACGCTTATCTGCTGGCAACGAGTGAAGTTAACGACGTTAAAAAGCTGCTCACTGCCATGTCCGGCGCCGTCAATGAATTTGTAAATCACCTGAAGAGCCTGTTCAGTTTTGAAGGCAGGAAACTGTTCGACCTGGAATATATTGACGAGAAGAATCCTGAATTTCTGCGAGGCCAGCTTGTTTCAGAGCTTAACCTGATTCTGGAAGGTGAAGCGCTATATGAAGAAGAAAGGCTGGAGGGGCAAAGTCTGTCAGAACAAACTCGCAGGCTGATAGCAGCATCTTCTGGAGGGGCAAGTTTTATACCACTTAATCGGCGCTTGCTTGAAGATACACTCTGGTCTCATATTGAAAGAAAGACTGAAACCACTCCCGAGAAGAGCGATAAGGAAATGACCATTCTGGAGGTCATCCAGGATGAAGATGTCCGGGATGATTTTGTCATTGAGTGTCAAAACCTGATCGTCTTCAGCTCTGTTTACAACAACCTGATTGGCGACCTGGTAACGGTTGCCCGGCAAGCTCATGAATCAAGAGTGCTATCGAGTGAATTCATTGACCAGCTGGTTGATAGATCAGTGCAGGAAGTCTGTGCCCTGGAAGATTTCAAAGATATGGGGGAAGCAGAGACCAAAGAGAGGTTTGTGAATTGGATTGAGCAATTATCAAATCACTCCGGTTGCGCTACATTCCTCAAATCAGTAGAAGAATGGATAAGGGTGGTCCACAAGGACAAGTCTGATACCTTGTTTGTTGTGGTCAGTTTCTTCTTTGAAAAACTCCTTCCGGGATACTATGCATCGGTTCGTACTGGCAAGCGATTTGACGGAAAAATTGAACCTGAAAGGATAGGTCGCAGGAAAGATTTTTGGAATCGGCTGACCATTGCCTATCGCGATCTGTTGTTCCATGAGGTGTTGACCCGCGAAAAGAGATCTCGCCGAACCACTTATGATGTGTTGCTAGATCGTTTCGTTGCGAACTTTGAAGAATCCAGTGCAACTTTGATGTCAGCTGATCCGGTCTCGTTTCCGACATTCAGGCCGTCTATTGAAACGGCATTGAAGAATAATGTTCGTCCCCATGGCCTCATTACCGGAATCGGCGATTTTACTGCGGAGAAGGGTTGCTACAAGGTTGGCCTGGTGATGTCGAATGTTGCTTTTCAGGCAGGCAGCATTGATAACTCGGATTGTGTGAGGTTCTGTAACCTCCTGGTTGAATGTGCGGTGCAGCGACTGCCGGTCGTTTGTTTTATCTCATCCGGAGGCATGCAGACTAAAGAGGGCGCGGCCGCTTTGTTTACGATGGCGGTTGTTAACGACCGTATTACCCGGTTTGTCCGCGATAACGACCTGCCGATTATCATGTTTGGTTTTGGTGATTGTACCGGTGGTGCGCAAGCAAGTTTCGTGACCCATCCCCTGGTCCAGTCATATTACTTCACAGGCAGCAGCATGCCATTTGCCGGTCAGACGGTGGTTGAGCGCAACCTGCCCTACACCTGCATGTTAAGTAATTATCTTTCCGTGAATGCAGGCGCGATGCAGGGGCTGGTTAAGCATCCTTTTGCCACGGAACTGGACGAGGAGCTAAAGAAAGTAGACCCGGCTATTCCCCTGCCGACGGAGACTGTCGAACAGGTCGTAGACAGGATTATGTCCGGTATCCTCACAGCAGCAGG
>SMVA01095112.1_pt1 | contig 23477 bp, 20 predicted proteins | sample 2456451 | NCBI WGS metagenome assembly SMVA01 (sample SAMN11095933, study PRJNA526329) | marine sediment metagenome | biome: Marine sediment; feature: Surficial sediment; material: Deep marine sediment; isolation source: Hadal surficial sediment | place: Pacific Ocean | collected 2014-05 | depth... | reverse complement strand
GGTCTTCATGAGCGATGGCGATGGCATCGTCGATATCATCGGCAGCCACGGACCCCGCCGCGCCGAAGATCACGAGCGCGGAGAACAGCCACCCTACGACTCGTGGCGCGCCCTTCTTCTCCAGATCCATCTCCATTCCCGCTTTCTCCAGTTTCGACGCTGACGATATTGAAAATAACATTCAATTTCAATTAGAGGAAACGCACCTTAGCCAGATCGACCATTTGCTGTCAACTAGACGGGAGATCGCGATGAGGCGGGCTCAGGCGGCCCGGGAGAGAGGCCTGTGGGGTTTTTATCCCAGATGGGGCAATACGACGGATTACTCGTCGACTCCCCGATCACAGGCGTCGCAGTGCCCATAGAGCTCGTGCCGGTGGCGAAGGACGCGAAAATTATAGCGGTCAGCAATTTCCAGCTGGGTCTTCTCGATCATCGCGCACTCGAATTCGATGATCTTTCCACAGCGCAAGCAGACCAGGTGGTCGTGGTGCTCGGTCTCGATCTCGTAGCGGGTCACGCCGTCATCGAAATGCCGTTCGCTCGCCAACCCCGCGTTGCACAAGAGCTTCATCGTTCGATAGACGGTCGTATAACCGATATTCGGATGATCGGTGCGAACGCGATTATGGATCTCCTCGCTGGTGATGTGGCCAGTCGCTTCGAGGAAAGCGACGAGGATCGCCTCACGTTGTTGGGTGTGCTTGAGGTTGTGCTCCTCGAGGTACAGCGACAGCGCTCTCTGCTCGACCTCGTGGGACATGAAGCGAACTTAATCGAGTAGGCGGGGCGATTCAACCAATTATGCGACAGCGCCGACGCGGCAAGCAACGAGGAGACTGATCGTGCGCGGCGGCTCGGCGCTAGAGGCGCTCGGCGAGCACTTCGGCGAGCTCGGCCACCTCATCGTCGGGATCCTCGGCCAGCATGCGGATCTGAGAGCGCAAACCTCCTGACGCCTTGATGGCCCCGGCGTCGCAGGCGGTCTGCAGCGCCTCGAGAGCGCCAACCACCAATTCTGCGTCACCGGAATCGAGGAACGTTCCCAACAACGCGGCGTCCTCGGGGAACCCTGCAACCTCTCGGTATTGCCGGCAAGCGTCGGCGAGTCCACTCGAGCCGTGTGCGGCTCGAATTGCCGCCCGGAGCTTCTCGGTTTCGGCGCCTCCCTTGGCGCTCGAGAAGAGTCCATCGAGCTTCTTGATGTACTGCTTGGTGACAGCCTCTTCTTTGGCCTTCGAGACGCCCGGCGGCCGCTTTTCCCTCGCGGGTGGGCCCTCCCGACGTCGACGATCACGCTCGCTGAAGGAGAGTTTGTCGCCGTCGTTCCAACTTCGATCGTCACCCATCACGGACGTCCTTCTTTGGCGTGCGCTTCCACGACACGGAGATTCTCCGCCGCCGCAGCGTTATCGCAGTCGAGCGCGACTGCGCGGCGAAACGCGAATTCCGCATCGCGTTTGCGACCGGCGGCCTGGTAGGCGAGCCCTAGGTGATTTTGCACCTCTGAAGCCTCTGGCACCATTTCGGAAGCGCTTTCCAATTCGGTAATCGCCTGCGTGGTGTCACCGCGGTCAAGGGCACTCGTCCCGCTCTGGTACAAGCGCGCGGCCCGGAAACTCGAGCATCCAAGCGCGAGAACTGCCACGCAAATCGCGCATCCGATAGGGAGCAAGGCCGCACGGAATCGAAAAGCCATTTACCCGGTTTAACCGCCCGACGAGTGCCGCGCAACACGATCCGATTGCCGGAGTCGATCGACCATGGTACCCATCGACCTCACGAGGGGGCACCAATGCACTATTGCCAACACGATCGAGAAGTCGACGCTCGCCGAGCAAAAACAGCGCGCGCCCTCTCCCCCGGCTGAACGACCCGGAAGCCACCCCCCCGAGGCCACGCAAAGTGCGCGGTCTAATTCGCCTCCGGAGTTCTCGTGACGCCGTTACCCGAAATCGCACCTCCCTCATCGCCCGCCCCGATCAAGGGCGGGGGGCTCCGAGAGGTGATCGTCCTCGCCCTCCCCGTGGTGCTCACCCAGCTCTCTACGAGCCTGATGGGCGTGGTCGATTCCGCGATGGTCGGTCGCATTGGAGCGACGGAGTTGGCCGCAGTGGGATTTGGCGGCATCTGGCTCTGGACCCTCTTCGCGATTCTCTACGGGACCGCGAGCGGCGTCCAGACATTCGTCTCGCAAGCGGACGGAGCAGGCAACACGAAAAGCAGTGGGCCGTGGATCTGGCAGGGGCTCTTCGCGTTGATGCCCGCCGGCATCGCGCTCGTCGTGATCATCGCCTGGGTGCTCGAGCCCGCGCTCGCACTACTCGGCCCATCGGTGGAGATGCGCGGCCTGACCATAGACTACGTCCAGGCGCGACTGGTCGGAGAGGTCGGCTTTGTGGCCGTGATGGTGATCAACTCTTTCTATCGCGGGCTCGGCGACACTAGAACGCCCCTGTACATCACACTGTTCGCGAACGTGGTCAATGTGGTTCTCGACTATGGCTTGATTTTTGGAAAGTTGGGCTTACCCGAGTGGGGCGTCGCGGGGGCGGGCCTCGCAACCGCGATCGCGCAGTGGGGCAACGCGATCGTGCTACTCGTCATCTGTCAACGCCGCTCGATCGCCATTCGCTGCAACACCCACCCCGTTGCGGTCAACAAAGTCCAGATCAAGCGCTTTCTCTGGACGAGCGCCCCCATCGGCGGCCAGTGGTTCATCGGCATGCTTTCGTTCGCCGTGTTCACCACGCTGGTGGCGCGCATGGGGGACATCGCCATGGCTGCGAATCAAGCCTTCGTGATGCTTCTTTCGCTTTCCTTCATGCAGGCGGTCGGCATCTCGATCGCCACCGCGATTCTGGTCGGGCGTTACGTCGGCGCGGGGGACTTTCCCGCGGTGGTTCGCACCTTTCGCTCGTCGATCCTGCTGGGCGTCACACTGGCACTTTGTGTCGCGATTCTTTACGTCGCGATACCCATTCCGCTGCTTCGTATCTTTACCGACGACCCGAGGGTGTTGGAATTGGGGCGACCGCTGCTGCTGCTCGGCGCACTCTTCCAACTCGCGGATGCCATCGCGATCATCGCAGAAGGCGCATTGCGAGGTGCTGGAGACACCCGCTGGTCGTTCGGGATAGAAATCGCCATGGGTTGGGGGGTCCTGGTTCCGCTTTCCTACTACGTGGGAGTCGTTCTCGGCTACGGCCTGACCGGCGCGTGGTTGGCCTCGCTCGTACACATCTCTTTGCTTTCATTGATCTTGGTTCTGCGCTTCCGATCGAACGCCTGGCAAAAGATCCGCATCTGAATCAGAAAATTCGCGTGTGAGACAGGCGATCGGCTGCGGAATCAGACAATCCACATCTGAATCGGAAACCCGAATTCGAAGCAGAAGGTCCGCCCAGCGTCGCCCTCCAGACTCCGATGCGCGACGCTCAGCCAGGCAATCGGATCCGCGCAACAACGGGCAGGTGATCCGAAGCGCGCTGAGCCGCGCGGCTGTCGTAAGCGGAGATGTCGAGCAGGTCGACACCACTGGTATAGATTCGATCGAGCGCCAGAACGGGGCGCGCAGCGGGAAAGGACATCGGGAATTCGATGCCGGCCGTCATCCAGGGTTCTGCTTCGAGTGCTCGGGTTGCGGGGCAACGCCGCCACGCATTCATGTCGCCAAGCAGCACAGTCGGACCGCGACCGAGCTGCGGATGCCCGAGCAACGCGCGCACCTGTTTGTGGCGCGTGCGATCCGCGAGGGCGAGATGGGTCGCGACGACCTCGAGCACTCCTCCATCGAAGGGAATCTGCGCAGCGACGGCGACGCGCTTTTCGAGACGCGAGCAGGAGAGATCGAGCATCGACACGCCGCCGATCGGCCAGCGCGAAAGAATCGCGTTGCCGAGTTCGCCCCGCTTGTGGACTCGAGTGGCGGCAAACGTCACATGCATTCCCAATGCTTCGGCGAGCGCCTCGAGTGGGTCGTCGCCACGATGAGGTCGCGTGACCTCCTGAAGCGCGATGACATCTGCAGCCATTTCGGAAATGACGAACCCGGCGCGTGCGGGGTCCGAAGCGCCTCGTCCGTTGAGCCCCGTCCAGCGATGAACGTTGTATGTCGCCACCGTAATTACCCGCTGCATCGGACGTGGCAACACAGCGAGCGAAGGCGCGCGCAGCAAGCAGAGATGGGGTCTGTCGTGATGTTGGAGATCCGGCGTGGGAGCGCTCCGCTTCTTGCGGAGCGCGCGCCCCCTCACCTTCTTCCGGGCAGTCTTCTTCCTGACGCTCACCACCACCTCTTTACGCGAGCGAGTCGGCTCGCCCCCAAGCACCATCGGCCCCTAAAGGTGGCGAGTAAACCCGGCAATTGGATGCCGAAGGGTTTTGGCAAAATGCCGCGATAACATAGCTAGCTTTACCTGTAGTGAATAGACCACAATGATTGGATAAGCCCGCCGCCGAGTGCACCGATACAGTCACTGTCATGGCTAACCACAATTCCAACGGCGTCAAGAATCCTCTCAACGCGCCCCGTGTGCGACAGGCCGCCCGTGAACTTCTGGCTGCGGTGGCTGAAGAGATCGATGCGAATTCACTTTCCCCGAAGTCCTCCGAGAAAACGCTGCGCGACTGCGAGCGATTGCGGGGGCAACCGCTCTTCTACTCGGCGCTGAGCGGCGGGACCGGTAGCGGTGCGCGAGTCCGACTCGCCGACGGAACCACTCGGATCGATTTCATCTCCGGAATCGGCGTCTACGGTTTCGGGCACAGCGACCCCGATCTACTCGAAACCGCGGTCGTCGCCGCGGCCGGCGATGCCGTCTACCAGGGACACCTTTTCCCGGGCGTCGAGTATCTGGAGCTCTCGAAAGCGCTGCTCCGACACGCGGGCAAGCAGATGAAGCACGTCTGGCTGTCGCTTTCCGGATCGATGGCGAACGAAAACGCCCTCAAACTGATCTTTCAAAAACACGCACCAGCCGATCGCGTGGTCGTCTTCGAGGGCGCGTTCGCAGGCCGGACACTAGCGATGGCGGAGCTGACGGACCGGCCCGGTTACCGAGAGGGATTGCCGCTCCGCGGCAACGTGCTTCACATCCCGTTCTTCGATCCAAACGAACCGAATTCGATCGAACGCAGTGTGTCGGCGCTAGAAGCCCACTCGAAACGCCATCCCGGCCAAATCGCCGGCATGCTATTCGAACTCATCCAGGGAGAGGGTGGGTTCAAAACCGCGCCCCGCGAATTCTTCACGGCGCTGATGGAATACTGCCGCGCCTCTGGCATCGCGGTCTGGGTGGACGAGGTGCAAACTTTTGCGCGCACCGGTGAACTGTTGGCATACCGAACGTTGAAGCTCGACGAGTACGTAGACGTCGCAACGGTCGGCAAGGTGCTCCAGGGTAGCGCTGTGCTGTTCCGCAAAGCCTACAAACCGCGCCCCGGGCTGATCGCCGGAACATTCGCAGGCTCCACAGTCGGCATGGCGGTAGGCGCCCGAATCATCGCGCGCCTCGAATCCGACGGATACCTCGGAAGCGATGGCCGAATCGCGGTTCTCGGTGGGCGCTTCGAACGCCGACTGGAGGCGCTCCGCAAACGGCTTCCCAATATCATCGGCGAACGTTCTGGAATGGGAGCAATGCAAGCCTTCGTTGTGTTCGACGGCTCCGAGGAAATTGTAACGGAGACCGTGCACGCGGCTTTCGAAGAGGGTGTCATGGTTTTCGGCGCGGGAAGCGACCCGTCGAAGATTCGCATGTTGCTTCCCGTGAACACGACCGACGAAGAACTCGAAGCCGGCTTCACAATGCTCGAAAAAGCAATTCGACGCGTAGCCGAGGAGCGAGGTCTTCTGACTTGATCAACCCGCGCATCGCGAGTGACGAGCGTTAGCGGCCCATCTCACGCGAAGCACGACGACGAGCACGAGCAGCCGCCCAAGTCACCTCAATCGTGGATGAAACTCCCATGCCGGGTGAGCCAGTTACTGAACTCACCGAAAGTTTCCGGCAGATAATGACCTTCCAGCAGCGTGATCTCAGCGCCTTCGTAGGCTGCGGTCTCCGTCCCGGTCAGTACGAGATCCGGCGCACCCGTCTTCGAGTACGTGACCTTCCACATCGTGAAGACGCCGCCTCGTTCTTCGCGCGGCCCGTCGAAGTATTCGACCCGCCGGGAATCGAACTTCCGGTCGAAGGATTCAACGTCCGCGCGAACTTGCTTCACCACAGCCTCGCGTCCCGTCGCTTCCAGGTCGGCGCCGTAATAGGATCGGTAGGTGGCACCCTCAGCGAAATAGGGTGCGAGCTGTGACCAATCGTCATCCTGATAGGCTCGCTCCAGCGCCACCGTGTACTCGTTGAAGCGCTCGATCATTCCCATGGTCGGCCCTCCTCTTGGTTCCCGACCATCCTACGCTCCCCGCCACGATTGAAACAAGCGTTTCCGTCGGAGCGAAACGCGCTGCGGTGGTTCCCGCTCGACGAGCAATGGGGGCTTTTGGCGTCAGAGACCGATGCTCGTCGATGAAGCTAGGCTCTCGGATCGCTAGGAGCGCGATCCCGGAACGGGATCGTGCGACGACGCAAAGGGAAGTCGCAGACTTCCCCAAGCTGGCCAACGACGAGCCACTCCCAGGGAGGAATCACGGGTGATCAAGCACGCCGATTCCGAGCACCCGATCCAGGACTTCGTCTCAAAACGTTGGAGCCCCTACGGCTTCTCGAACCGCGACGTATCGGAGGCGGACCTGCGCTCCCTCTTCGAAGCTGCGCGCTGGGCCCCCTCCTCGTTCAACGAGCAGCCCTGGAGCTACATCGTGGCGACGCGAGCGCAAGAAGCGGAGTTCACGCGCCTGCTTTCGTGTCTCGTCGAGGCGAATCAGAGCTGGGCAAAGGCCGCGTCGGTACTCGCGCTCGGCGTGGCTGCGCTGAACTTCACGCGCAATGACAAACCCAATCGTGTCGCGCTTCACGACCTCGGCCTGGCCACCGGGAACCTCGTCGCGGAGGCGACAGCGCGCGGTCTCTGCGTCCACCAGATGGGAGGAATTCTTCCGGATCGCGCGCGAGAGATCTACGGCATTTCCGATGACCACGAGGCGGTGACGGGAATTGCGATCGGTTACGCGGGTGACCCAGAAGCCTTCCCCAAAGAAATCCAAGAGCGAGATCTCACCCCTCGAGAGCGCAAGCCTCAGCGAGAATTCGTATTCGGAGGTTCGTGGGAAAAAGCGCTCTAGGAGCGTAGTCCCGGGACGGGGCTACGCGACGACGCATAAGCTTTGGCCGAAGGCCAGCGCGCACACCCGCCTCATTCGGGAGGCAGCAGCGCGAGGCCGCAGTCGGGACATTCTGTCGCGGTCGGCAAAATCGACTCGCCACAGGCCGGGCAGTCATCCGCGCTGATCTCGGATCGACCAAAATCTTCGGGTATGTCGGGAATCTGCCGCTCCGTGTGGGCGATATCGATCTGAACCGCCGCTTGCTCGTGTTCGACCCGTACGAATACTCCATAGGGGAGGTCCTGACCGGGCTTGCGCTGCGTGCCTTCATCGTCTTCTGAAGTCGCAGCCTGGATCCGATGTGGAATTCCTGCCTCCGCGAGAAGCCCCGAGAGGCTCGTCGCCCAACCCACCGATGACGCGCGCACACAGACCAGCTCGGACGCCGGTGGCATTGCATCGGCGGCGCTCTGGACGGGCATCGCATCGCCCTCGAGCACCAAGGGCGCGTCGCAATGGACGCAAACCGACGCGGCGTGCACGTACTCTTCACGGCACTCAGGGCAAATTTTCGAGGGCAAGAGCATCGAAGCGCCTCCGACGGGACTATACGCGAGTCACAGCGCGATTGGAGGGTTGCGAGCAGGTGGGTGGGTCTGCGACGATTCCATTTCCAATGCGCGCCCTGACCTACGATGGTAAGACCGCAGTCGTCGCCGATGTTCCGAGACCGGAACTCGCTCAGGACTCGGCGCTCGTGCGCGTCACGGTCGCCGGCGTCTGCAATACCGACATCGAACTCGTCAAGGGCTACATGGCGTTTCGCGGAATCCTCGGCCACGAGTTCGTTGGCGTCGTCGAGGAGGGGCCCGAGGAGTGGCGCGGCGAGCGGGTCGTCGGAGAGATCAACTTTGCGTGCGAGAGTTGCCCCATCTGCTACGAGGGGCTTCAGCGCCACTGCCCTTCACGCCGCGTCATGGGGATCGTCGATGCCGACGGCAGCTTCGCAGAGTACGTGAACGTTCCGATTTCGAATCTCCACACCGTCCCCGCGAGCGTCGCGGACGACGTCGCAGTCTTCGCGGAGCCACTCGCCGCCGCCTACGAGGTGCTCGAACAGGTGCACGTCATGCCCAACCAGGAATGCCTGGTGCTGGGCGACGGGAAGCTCGGACTGCTCATCGCGCAGGTCCTGCGCCAGGCGGGCGCCCATGTTCTGGTCGTGGGTCACCACGAAAAGAATCTCGAAATCCTCGCGCAGCGCGACATCCGGACCGTGCGGGAGCGCGATTGGAACCCCTCGCTCTATTCGCTGGTCGTCGATGCCACGGGTTCGGTCGGCGGTCTGCAAAAAGCCCTGGCCGCCACTCGACCGCGGGGCACCGTGGTGCTCAAGAGCACGACCGCCACCAAAGCGAGACTGGACCTATCAGCCCTGGTCGTCAATGAAATCCGCGTCGTCGGATCTCGCTGCGGCCCGTTTCCACCGGCTCTGCGAGCCCTCGAAACGGGAAGCATCGACGTCGCATCGCTCATTACGCATCGCACGTCACTTGCGAATTGTGACGAAGCCCTGCGGCGGGCGGGCGATCGCGGCCAACTCAAGGTCCTCGTCGAAGCGCAGTAAGATCGACCGAGCGCCCGAGTTCGATCACACTCCGATTGCCAAGCGCAGCAAGTCGTCCGCGGAGAGGCAGGGGAGCTGGTGAATGTCCTCCGATGCGCTCACCGTCAATCTTCGATCCGAGAGTTGAGGATGCGCTTCAACCTGGCTTCTGTGCGCCGCAGGTGGATGGTCTTTCCGCCGTGGACGGTGACCAGGCCCGGCTTGGCGCCCTTCGGCTTGCGAACATTTGCAATGGGGACCGCATGAACGTCTGCGCGGCTCGCATTCTTGGATTTTGAAAAGTGCACCGCAAGTTCGCAGGCGTCCAATACCGCTTCGGAGGGCGGATCGCTGCGGCCTTCGGTGCGCAGGATGACGTGGCTTCCCGGCGCTCCGTCGAGGTGAAAGAAGAGATCCCGTCCCCGGGCCAAACGCACGCTCAGGTGATCGTTTCCGGCGGCGCTGCGCCCTACCCAGATTTCCAGATCGTCGGCGGTGGAGTAGCGGCGTGGCATCAGTCGATTGGGAACACTGTGCTTCCCGAGTTTTCGCTCCGTCGGTGCGCTCGATGCGGAGCGCTGCGCGGGCGGCGTGGGTGCGAATTTTCCGACTAGTTTGCGGATCGCGGGTTCTTCGGAAAACGCAGCGAGCGCTTCTTCGGGCGCTTCGGAGCCCTCTACAAGGGATTGAAAACGATCGATCGACTCCTGGAGCGCGTCTCTCGACGCTTGCACGTCAGCCTGGCGAGAGCCGGCCTTGGCGAGACTCCTGACCGCCTTGCGGTAGCGCTTGAACAATTTCTCCAGATTCTCTGCCGGCGTCAGTTTCGGGTCGAGCCCGATTGCCACGGGCTCACCGGTCTCGAAATCCGTGGCGATGATTTCTAGATCTCCACGCTTCACCTGGGAAAGAACGCTCTTCAACAACTCGCCCTCGCGTTCCAGTCCGATAGCCACTCGCGCTTCTTCCAGGCTTTCTTCGAGCTTTGCGAGTTTTCGATCCAGCGACTTTGCTTCTTTCCGGAGAGCGCGTTCGATGCGCCGGCGCAAATCGTCGACGTCCCCGGCCTGCTCGATCTCCGCGTACATCGCCTCGATCGCGAAAAGGAAGCGTTCGTCAGATTCCGCTTCGAAACGATCTTCGTCGGTTCCAGAGCGCTTCGACTCGGGCGAGCGCCATGGATCCCCGATCTTCAGCTCCGGCCGCGTTTCGCTCAGCGGCCGCAGGGACACGGCGATCGAACCATCGGCGCCGAGAAGGTAGATGTTGCTGCGCGCACCGAAGATCGCGAGCAGTAGATCGAAGTCCCCTTCATCGGTGCGCAGGCGGAGCGCGAGCTGCCGGTCGTCGGCAATCAGGCGAGCCCCACCGATCCTTGCACCGATGGTGTGTGAGCGCAGATACTGGGCAAACGCAAGCGGGCGAGGCAGCGACCGGGGCGGCGCCTCCAACTGCGAGACCCGTGCACAGCGCGGCCGGCACGAGAAACGCAAGTGGCAGCGGCCCACCGACCCACCACCATAGGTGGTCAAGACAATGCTCTTGGCGTCGGGCTGCAGAACGGCCTGTACCCGATGGCCCGAAATCAGCCCATCGAGCAAGATCACCGCGCGACGCAGCTCAGTGAGACTGAGCATCGCTATTTCTGGCAGGACGAGCAGTAGTGGGTGCTCCGCTGCCCGAGGACGATTCGGCGGATTGCCTCGCCGCAACGGCCGCAGGGCTCACCCTTGCGCGCATAGACCCAGCGTTCGAATTGATAACCACCATCGCTTCCGTCCGGTGTCACATAATCGCGAATGCTCGCGCCGCCCGTTTCGATCGAACGACCCAACACCTGGCGAATCATCTCGGCCAGACGCTCGCACTCGCGGCGGTTTACGCGACCGGCTGCCCGTCGCGGTCGAATACCCGCCAGGAAGAGTGCCTCGTCGGCGTAGATATTGCCTATTCCGGCGAGCACGCTCTGGTCGAGCAGCAGATTCTTGATGGCGACCTTGCGTTTGCGTCCCGCGGCAAACAGATGCTGTCCGGTGATCTCCAGTGCATCGATCCCGAGTCGGTCGAGTCGAGGGTGCTCCTCGCCCGAGCGCAGCCACATCAGCTTGCCGAACTTCCGAACATCCCGAAGCAGGACATCCGGGCCTGCGTCTTCGAAGCAGATCCGAAGATGGGTGTGGACATCGGGTCGAAAGTGCCGCTGGGCCTCCGGGGATAATGCGGAGTTCGCCGTACGCGACATCAATCGCGGACTGGTCGCGGATCCCGAAAAGAGCTGCCCCGTCATCCCGAGATGCACGACGAAACGGCTGCCGTCATCGAGTTGCGCGATCAGGTATTTACCGCGACGGTCGAGCGCGTCGACAGTCCGCCCCACAAGCGACCGCCGCAGCTGAGCGGGTGGCGTAATGAAGAGATAACTGGGCTTCGTGGTGTGGACGCTGCCGATCCGCCGGCCCACCAGAAGTGGGGCGATTCGGCGCCGCGTTACCTCGACCTCGGGAAGCTCGGGCACTGGAACTCCTCGGCTGAGCAGGCTGAACCGCCCCTCCCACCACCCCCTCAAGTAGCGCCCATCACGCGACCGCGCCCGGGGCTCCGAGGAGCCCCCCAGCGCCCACGAGGTGCGCAGGTCGGCGACGCGCGCTCAGCCCGACTAGAACCCCTGGTGGGCCCTTCAGCGACTTTGCCGGGTGGACGATGGATCGGATGCTGAGCGGCATCTGGGCCACGTACAGGAGTGAGATCGTGAGTGAAATCGAGCACCATCGAAATTCGATCTTTTCGCAGAGGCTCGATCGCACGACGTTCACCGCCTACCTCCTCGGCGCCATCGTCCCGCTGGTCGCTCTGGGGGTGGTCGTAGAGCGCTACGTAATCCCGGCGCTTTCGGACAAAGACCAGGTGCTCGGAATGATCGGGCTCGTGGCTTCGATCTCAATCTTGTCCTTTTTGTCATTCCTCGTTCTGCGCAAGACCACACACTCGACATTGGAGCGAATCGACCGCGACAACCGCCGCCTGTCAGCGCTCCTGGGTGCATCCACGAGCTTGACGGCTTCCGAGCACGCCAGTGATATCGCGGCTACCTCGGTAGCCTGCGCGGTAGAACTCACGGGAGCGCAGGTCGCATACCTCTTGGTCCGCGGCAAGGATCCGGAAGCACCCGCAGAACTCTTCGAATCCGCAGGCAAAGACACCGAAGAAGTATTTCAGGCGATCGGTGACCGCATGATAGAACTCGCAGAGATTGCGATGTCCAGCGGCAGACCCGCAATCAAGAATGGCAGCAACAACAAAGGAAGCATCGTGGTTTTGCCACTCGCTGGCGAGTCGAGCTGGCTCGGGGTACTCGCTGTCGTTCTCGCCGGACCGACGAATCAACTCGAAGACGGCAAGATCAATGCACTAACCACACTCGCGGGATTGACCTCAGTAGCGATGCGCAACGCAGACCTGCGCGACACGCAGCGCAACTTCTTCTCGCACATGACGGAAATCCTGGTAACCGCGCTCGACGCCCACCTCGATTACCATAACGGCCACGGCAACCGGGTCGCCAAATCCGCGAACCGCGTAGGAAGGGCCTTGAATCTCGACGAAAAAAAGCTGCAGAATCTTCACTTCGCATCCCTGCTTCACGACGTCGGGATGCTCAAGATCGACAAGTCCGTCCAGCAGAACGAAAAGGTTTGCGAAAAGCACGCCGAACTCGGTTACCGGATGCTCGCGCGGATTCGGCTCTGGGAAGACGTCGCCCCGATCGTGCACAGCCATCACGAGCGCTACGACGGAACCGGCTACCCCCAAGGCCTCGCTGGAGACGACATCTCGCTCGAAGCCAGAATCATCACGGTCTGCGACGCGTTCGATTCGATGACCAGCACCACGAGCTACAAGGTCGCAATGTCCCAGGAGGCGGCAGCCCAGGAAGTTCGCGATTGCTCGGGAACGCAATTCGATCCGCGAATCACCGCGGCGTTTCTCGAACTCGTCGAGCAGGGCGTGATTACCGACCAGTAGACCGCGGCGTCACGCGCCGACCGCGTACATTCCAAAAGAGCTAACCTCGGGCTGAATCCAAGCGCCGGAGGTCAGCATGCCGATCGATCGAGACAAAGTCCTCAGCTACAAATTCCCCTCGGGCGAGGGAGGCTGGAGTCGCGACGACGCGATCCTCTATCACCTGGGAGTGGGCGCGGGTGTGCCTCAAACCGATCCGGGCGAACTCGAATACACCTACGAGAAGAACCTGAAGATTCTGCCGAGTTTCTCAACGGTGGCTGATCTCGGCGGTTTCGCGAATCTGCTGAACGTGCCGGGATTGGAGTTCAACCTCGCGCTGTTGCTGCACGGAGAACAGGAGATCGAACTCCACCAACCCCTACCGCCCGAGACAAAGCTTACGAGCGAAACCCGCATCGCGGATATCTACGACAAGGGCAAGGCGGCGCTGCTGATCCTCGAGGTCAGCACGGCAGACGAAGCGGGAAACCCGCTGTTCACCAACCGCATGTCGCTCTTCCTGCGCGGCGAAGGTGGATTTGGCGGGCCTTCGGGCCCGAAAGCCCAGAACGTCGCGCCACAGCGCGAACCCGACGGCATCGTCGAATCCAAGACGCTGCCCCAACAGGCGCTGTTGTATCGCTTGAACGGCGACAAGAACCCCCTCCACTGCGATCCGGACTTCGCGAAGCTAGGAGGTTTCGAGATGCCGATCATTCACGGACTCTGCTCCTATGGGATCGCATGCAAGGCCGTCGTGGACCACGCGCTCGATGGGGACGTCACCCAGGTAGCGCGTTATCGCGCGCGCTTTGCGGGTGTCGGCTATCCGGGCGAGACATTCGTCACCCGCTACTGGCGCGAGGACGACACCATCCTGATCGAGTGCCACGCGAAGGAAAGAGACGCAATCATCATTTCAAACGCCGCATTCCAATTGCGGAGCTGAGCCAGGAGCACGATCCCAGAATGGGATCGCGCGACGCCGCCTAGCGAACCCATAGGATTTTCCGCTCAGGGGAACAGCAGGGTTCCAACCACGAGGCTGAGATAGCCAATGTGGTAGAGCAGAATCAGATAGTAAACGAGAAACACCGTGAAGATCCCCACCACCGCGAGCGGCCGGGTTCGATAGCGCCAGAGTAGAAACGAGCCACCCGCGACGAGCCCCAGTTTGACGATCGTAAACACCACCGGGTGATCCCGAACAATTCCTGCGAGCAGTGGATTGGCTTCGCGCGCGAGCCCCGCGTTGACCCAGACCAGCGTGAACATCGCGTCGAGGAGATTCAGCGCGAGAATCACCTTGACGATCCCAAGCAGCCAACGAAATTGCTCGGGAGTTCCAATCCTAGATTCAGGCGGGGACTTCGGCGGCATCGCGCTCCTAGCTACGCGTTGGCCTTCGGCCAAAGCTTATGCGGCGTCGCGCAATCCCAGCCTGGGATCGCGCTCCTAGCTGCGCGTTGGCCTTCGGCCAAAGCTTATGCGGCGTCGCGCAATCCCAGCCTGGGATCGCGCTCCTAGGCGAGACTCAATCCGATTGTCAGCGGCTCGCCGTCGATGCTGACTTCGCGTTGGTGGGCGCCCTGCTCGGGGGGGGCATCGATGACGATCTCGATCGCAAGAGCCTCGCGGCTGAGTTCGTCGACGCGCGGGCGAACAGCATCCAGCAACGTTGGCGCTGCTGCCAACGTCAAGCGGATGCGGCCGGTATATTCGAGATCGAGTTCTTTGCGGAAAGTCTGGATCCGGTTCAGGACTTCGCGGAACAACCCCTCCGCGATCAATTCGTCGCTGAGTGTCGTGCTCAATACCACCACACCGGAAGATCCGGCTGCTGCCGCGAACCCCGGGCGTGCACTCAGCGAGACACCAATTTCGTCCGGGCCGAGCGATAGCTCCTCCCCGTCGACCTGGATTACAACGCTGCCCGTTTCCTCCAGCTGCGCGAGCAACGCCGCTCCGTCCGCCTCGGCCAGAGCCTTCTTCAACGCCGGCATGCGTTTTCCGACGCGCGGTCCGAGTGCGCGAAAGTTTGGCGTGACGTTGTAGGTCACGTAGTCGTCGGCGTTGAGAACGAATTCGACTTTGCGAACGTTGAGTTCATCTCGAATTAGATCGATGTGGTCGCTCAATGCAGCAGCAAGATCCGGCTCTGCGAGCACCAACTCGGCGGCCGCGAGCGGCTGTCGAACCCGAAGTTTCTGAGCGGTGCGCACCTGCAGGCCCAAAGAAACCAGGTCGCGAACCGCGCCCATCGCACGTGAGAGCGGGCGATCGATGGCATCACTGTCGGGTTCCGGATAGTCGCAGAGGTGGACGCTCTCCGCTTCGGAATCCGGAAAGACCCGGCGGACGAGATTCTGCCACATCTCCTCGGTCGCGTAGGGCAAGAATGGAGCGAGCAATCGCGCGAGCGAAACCAGACACTCGTAGAGCGTCCAATGTACGTCGAGCTTGTCGGCATCCAAGGCGGAAGCCCAGAATCGGCTTCGACATCGCCGCACGTACCAGTTGGAGAGTGCGTCGACGAAAGCGGTGAGCGAAACCGTCGCGTCATAGACGCGAAACTCGTCCATCTTCTGGATCACTTCGGCGTTCGTCAACGCGAGTTCCGATAGAATCCAGCGGTCGATCAATGCGCGCTCGCCTGCGGGTCGACGACCCGCCGTGCAAACATCGCTCGATGGATCGAAGCCATCGATGCCCGCGTAGATGGTGAAAAACGCGTAGACATTGCGCAACTTGAGCGGAAGCTCGCGCTGCTGAGCACGCACGCCACTCAGGGAATGACGTGTGGGATTCCAGGGCGGATTCGAGGCGTAGAAGAACCACCGGAAGGCATCCGCCCCGGGCGCAGATGAAACGGGATCCTCGATCCAGAGCTTGTTGAGCGCGGGGAGGCGGGGTACCTCGCGAGGCATGATCTGGTGAGCGCCCGCTCCCGGCTCTACGCCGAGCGCCGACCGATCGGCATCGGAGATGGCGATGACGCGCCGGGGCATTTTCGCGGGTTGCAGCGTGAGATCGATCCCGGCTTCCGGCGCGTCGCTCCGGTATGCGCGAACCATCGTCGATTCACCGCGCAGGTCGAGGCCCTCGTAGTCCTGCCGCGCGATCAAAGCGGTCCCGCGCTCCGGCGGTTCGTCGGAGTCGACCACCGCAAATTCGAGTCGAACGCGATCGAGGATGACCTCGGGCGGCGTGTAGTTGCCCTTGCTCTTCGACTCTTTCTTGCCCTCTCGATCCGCGACGTGCCCGAGCACCACACAGGTTCGATAGGGGCGAGGCAGCGGCCGCTCTGGAAAGAGCAGCGTCGAAATCCAGATCAACGAGTTGAACCAACCGCGGGTCTGGTCGATCGCCTCGGAGATGAAATCGGCGGGAAAATTCGCCTCGAATTCTTCCACGCCGCGATGGGGGTAACCCCACTGCGCAAACGGCATGGATCCAGAGTCGAACCAGGCGTCGATGACTTCCGGCACGCGGCGGTAGACACCCGGCTCGCCGGACTTCGTCCAGGTCACGGCGTCGAGCCAGGGCTTGTGGACGCGTAGGTGCGGTGAGAGATCGGGATCCTCTGCGCGCGCTGCCTCGAAGGCCTCGAAGGCCTCGGGATTGCGCTCGAGGATCTCATCGACGGAAGCTGGCGAGTCGAGTGCCCCCGTCTCGTCGTTGATCCAGATGTTGAGCGGTGTTCCCCAGAAGCGCTCTCGCGACAGCGCCCAATCGACGTTGTTGCGCAGAAAATCTCCGAAGCGCCCATCGCGAATCGTCTCGGGCAACCACTTGACCTTCGCGTTGTTGGCGAGAACCTCTTCGATGTGATCCGAGGTGCGGATGTACCAGGCGGGCCGCGCATATTGGATCAGCGGATCCTGATCCGACCGCACGCAGAACGGATACTCGTGGCGGACCTGCTCGGCGTGCCAAAGCAGGCCGCGCTCCTTCAACTCGCGGCTGAGATCGCGATCGCAGTCCTTCACCCAGCGACCCGCGTAGCTGTCGGGTGCAATTTCGGGATCGAAGTTTCCGTCGGGCCGAACCGCACAGAGCAGCGGAAGCTCGGGGTTCTTTTTCTGTTCGCCGCGTAGGAGGTCGAAGTCGATCTCACCGAACGCGGGTGCGATGTGAACGACACCCGTTCCCGCATCGAGTTCGACGAAGTCCGCGGCGACCACGCGCCAGAAGTCGAGATTCGGCTGGTTGCGCTCGAACCAATCGAACGGCGGAACGTAGCGCTGGCCGACGAGCTCCTCGCCGCGAAGCCTTCGCTCTACGGCGAGTTCCCCGCCCACCTTCTCCCGCAATGAGGGCAAGAGTGCCTCCGCGACGATCAATCTCCGCTCGCCGTCGACCACCACCACATAGTCGACACTGGCCTTCACGGCCACGAGCGAATTGGAGGGCAGCGTCCACGGCGTCGTCGTCCAGACCAGCAGCGACGTATCCGGATCATCCCGCAGCGGAAAACGCACGAACACGGAGGGGTCATCGACAGTCCGGTAACCCTCGCCGACTTCGGCCGCGGACAAAACGGTTCCGCCCTGCGCCCACCACCAAACCACCTTGTGGCCGCGGTAGAGCAGATCCTTCTTGAACAGCTCCGATAGCGCCCACCACACACTCTCCACGTAACTCTGGTGGTAGGTCACGTAAGCATTTTTGACGTCGAGCCAGAAGGCGAGTTTGTCGGTGAGCTGTGTCCATTCTTCTGTGTAGATGAAGACATTGTCGAGACAGCGGCGAATGAAGGGCTCGACGCCGTAAGCGACGATGGCCTCCTTGCCCGAGATGCGCAGCTCCTTCTCGACTTCGATCTCGACCGGCAAACCGTGGGTATCCCAACCCGCGCGGCGCGGAACATCGAATCCCCGCATGGCCTTGTAGCGAGGAAAAACATCCTTCATCACACGGGTCAGTACGTGACCGTTGTGGGGCAGACCGTTCGCGGTCGGCGGTCCTTCGTAGAACACGAAGCGGGGCCCGCCGCGGCGATGTTCGAGCGCCGTTTCTACGATCTTCCGCTGCTGCCAGAATTCGCGCACGCGGGCTTCCGCTGCGGGGAAGTCGGCGACCGGGGCAACTCTCTCGAATCGGGGCGAGGACATTGGGCGCATAGGCTACCATCCACGCTTAATTTCGCAGGAGACCTGACTTGGCCGACTACTTCAACGCTGGGATGCGGCTCTACCTCGATCACCTCATCGACTGGAAGGGTTTGCTCGAAATTAGAAGCGGCGGAACCTCCGACGTAGACGCCGAAGTCGGCGCCTATCGGACGATCCTCGAGACTGCTGCCGCGCTGGCTGCCAGCTTCGAATCCGAAGCCCGCAAGAACTGGGCGGCCGAGGCCGAGCTGACGCCCGATGGCGGCGCTCAGTCGCCTCCCCACATCCTCCAGGCCTACGATCAGCTCCGCGAAGCCGGCCTCGTATCGATGACGGTCGGCGAGCAGTACGGCGGCTTCGGGCTTCCCGCACTCCTCAATGGCATCTTCCTCGAGATGATTTCGCGCGCAGACACGAGCTTGATGATGGTGGTCGGGCTCCAGACCGGCGCAGCGAGCGACATCGAGCGGTACGCGAGCGATGAGGTCAAGGATGCGTTCTTGCCGCGCTTCATCTCGGGCGAGGTCCAGGGCTGCATGGATCTCACCGAACCCCAGGCCGGAAGCGACCTCGGGGGGATCGTGACGCGAGCCACCGATCTACCGGACGGCCGGGTCCAGATCGACGGCCAGAAGATCTACATCTCGAACGGCGGCGCAGAAGTCCACCTGGTGCTCGCGCGGGACGACGACAAATTCGAAGGATCGCGCGGAACCACCCAGGGGCTTTCGCTCGTGCTGGTGCCGCGCCACCTCGAGGATGGATCTCTCAACGGCGTAAAAGTTTCGCGGCTCGAGAAAAAGATGGGCATCCACGGCTCCGCGACCTGCGAGGTCATCTTCGAGGGCTCCATTGGCCACCGCCTCGGGACCGCTGGAGAAGGCTTTCGGGCCATGCTCGACCTAATGAATTCCGCCCGCCTCGGGGTGGCCTCCCAGTCCCTCGGCATTTCCGAAGCCGCCCTCCACGACGCCATCGCGTACGCACACGAGCGCAAACAGTTTGGAAAGGCGATCGCCGAGCAACCGATGGTGATGGCAATGCTCGCGAACATGGTGGTCAGCAATGAAGCCGTGCGCGCCCTGCTCTACCGAACCTATCGACTGCTCGACCTCAACCTGGCCCGGGAAGGCGTGCTGGCCAGCGGCAGTCTGGGCGACGCGGAGGCCTCCGCGACCCGCGCAGACCTCGAGCGCGACACCGCCCGCGTTCGGCTGCTGACGCCCCTATGCAAATACTTCGCGACAGAAACCTGCGACAACATTACACGCGACGCGATGCAGGTCTTCGGCGGCATCGGTTATACGATGGATGCAGATGTCGCGAAGCTTCACGCGGACAGCCTGATCATGACCGTCTACGAGGGGACGAGCGAGATCCAGGCGTCGTTCGCACTGCGCGAAATTGGCAAGGGGGGTCTCGCAGTCGTCTTCAAGGAAATCCGATCCGAACTGGCTGCGATGGCTGACGACCCGCTGCGTGCAGGCCTCGCCAAACGCGTTGAAGGCATGGCTGAACGCGTTGAGGAATCGATTGGCGTGATGTTCTCGGACATCAACTACGCACTTTTGCGCGCGAAGCTTCTCACCGAGATGGTGATCGACGTCATCGCAAGCTGTGAGCTGCTCCAGCAGGTTGTTGCGGACCCCGACAGACTCGACCTCGCCGAGTCCTTCATCAAGCGCCACACCATCAAGGCCGACTACTTGAGTCGAAGGATCGCTGAAAACGCCGACGGTCTGCTCGAACGAGATGCGCGCCTGATCGCAGGGATGGTCAACCAGGGCTGAATGACGACACTCCAAGCGTCGCGCTGAACCTTGGAAATCCTCGACCTCGCCATCCTCTGCGTGACAGGTCTGCTGACCTCCATGCTCTCGGCGGTTGTCGGGATGGCCGGCGGCATCACGCTGCTCTCCGTGATGCTGCTCTTCTTCGAGCCGCTCGTCGCGATCCCGGTTCACGGAGTCGTGCAGCTCGTATCCAACAGCTCACGCACGATCGTTCAGCGCAAGCACGTCGACTGGAGGATCCTCCGGTACTACTCGGCGTTGTTGATTCCGATGGCCTTCGTGGGCCTCGCGGTCGCGCAGTCGCTGCCACCAACCGTAACGCGGGCGTTGATCGGAGCCTTCGTGTTGATCGCCACCTGGAAACCAGGCTGGTTGCTAATTGGCACCCACCCCGAGCGCGCCGACACTCACCGCCGGTTTTTTGTACTGGGAGCCGTCGCCGGCGTGCTGAACATGACGATCGGCGCGGCGGGCCCGCTGATCGCGCCGTTTTTCTTGAAAATCGGACTCACCCGCCAGGCGCTGATCGGAACCAAGGCCGCCTGCCAGGCCGCGGGGCACCTCGTCAAGATCGTGGTCTTCGGGATCGCGGGATTCGTATTCGCCGACTACGCGGTCCCACTCGCGCTGCTCTGCGTTTCCGTGATCGCGGGTACCTGGATCGGCAGCCAGCTGCTCGATCGCGTCAGCGAACGCTGGTTCAAGCGGCTCTACCGGGGAGTGCTCACGCTGATCGCGCTTCGCCTCGTCATCTGGGAGGGAATGGCGTGGCTCGGGGTGCGCTAACCGAAACCGAATTCCACTAGCCCAGTGGCGGAACGCTTCGGCGCCGCTTCAGTAGATCAGCCCGCTTCGAGTCACGCTCAGTAGATCAGGACGCTCCGAATCACCTCGCCCTTGTGCATCTTCTCGAAAGCGTTGTTGATCTCTTCGAGCGGCATCGTCGCATTGACCATCTCGTCGAGTTTGATCCGGCCCGACATGTAACGATCGACGAACTGGGGCAGCTGGGTGCGACCGCGCACGCCGCCGAATGCCGAACCGCGCCAACTTCGCCCCGTCACGAGCAAAAACGGACGTGCGTGGATCTCCTGACCCGCGCCCGCGACGCCGATGATGATCGACTCTCCCCAGCCGCGGCTCGTACACGCGAGCGCCTGACCCATCAAGTCGACATTACCCACGCATTCGAACGAGTAGTCGACGCCCCCGTCGGTCATGTCGACAATTGCGGCGGCAACGTCATCGATTTCCCTCGGATTCAGGAAGTCGGTCGCGCCGAACTGGCCCGCGAGCACGCTCTTGTCGGGGTTCGTGTCGACCGCGATGATGCGATCTGCGCCTGCGATGACCGCACCCTGGATCACTGACAGTCCGACTCCGCCAAGGCCAAATACCGCGACCGTCGAACCCGGCTCTACCTTCGCGGTGTTCAGCACCGCGCCGATTCCGGTCGTCACCGCACAGCCGAAGAGACAGATCTTGTCGAGCGGCGCGTCGCTTCGGATCTTCGCGAGCGCGATCTCGGGAACGACCGCGTACTCGGCGAACGTCGAAGTGCCCATGAAGTGGTGGAGCATCTTACCCTTGTGGGAGAGTCGACTCGTGCCGTCGGGCATCAGGCCGCGCCCCTGGGTTTCGCGCAGCTTGAAGCAGAGGTTGGTGCGGCCCGAGATGCAGTACTTGCACTCGCGGCATTCGGGGATGTAGAGCGGAATCACGTGGTCGCCAACCACCACGGAGCTCACACCCGGGCCGACTTCTTCCACGACGCCCGCACCCTCGTGGCCGAGCACCACGGGAAACAGGCCCTCGGGATCTTCGCCGCTCTGCGTGAACGCGTCGGTGTGGCAGACGCCGGACGCCGCGAGGCGCACCAGACATTCGCCCTGCTTCGGTCCGTCCAGATCGATCTCTTCTACTTCGAGAGGAGCCTTGGGCTCCCAGCAGATCGCGGCCTTCATCTTCATCGTGGCGTCTCCCTATCTTTCATCGCTGGCATCTCAGTGAAATTCATCGTGGCATCCCGCTGTCATTGGGCACGCCAACGGCGTCGCTTGGCGCGCGAGTATAGCGACGGAATCTCGACTCGGGCCCGCGCGAAAACAAGCTGGATCGTTGGCGACGATCCACCTGTGAAAAGCTGGCGTGGACGAATCGTCACCCCTGAAAATCAGGGGTTAACTTTTCTGAAATTTCCAGCCTACCACTCGAAGTTCAGAGCAAAGCTACCAACGTGCTGCACGAGATCTTCGTTCAGGATGATGTCGTAGCCGGCGGCCATGCTCCAGGCCCCGTCGGTGATGACGCTCCAGGTAAAGCCAACGCTGCCGGAATCGCGCGGGAGCTCAACACCCTGAATCTGGAATGCACTCGCACCGCCTGGAGCGCTGACGAGCCGCGCATTGATGAGCCGATCCGTGTCGAGAAATTCGTGCAGCCAGCGACCGTGTAACTCCGGCACGATCCAGAGGCCTTGATCGAGCTCCCAACGTCCGCGGACGCGCGCTCCGACGCCCGTGACGAGGGAATCGAGGTCGAAATCGTCGACCGCGAGATTCAGCGACATCGCGCCGCTCTCGGTGAAGGCGTCCTGGGCGAGATGGTTGTAGTTCACGGAGGCGGTGGGTTGGATGACGAAGCCGCCAATATTGAACAGGTTGATCCCACTCTCGAATCGCGCGCCGTAGTCGTCTCCGTCCAGATCGGCGCGGGCGCTCCGGTTGACGGCGCCGAAGACGATATCTCGTTTGCCATCCATCTCGTTGTGCGCATAGCGCCCGGAAACGCCGACGTGGAATCGCGGATCGACGTAACCGGCATAGATGGCACCCTGGTAGGTGTCGATACCACCTTCGCCCGGGCGCGATGAAAAGTCGAGATCGGTGTTCGCGTAGCCGCCCGCCAGCCCGAGAACCCAATGCTCGGCCAGGAGCAGGTCTCCACCGAGTGATCCGCTCCAGATCGTGTAGTCGAAACCGCTTTCGTTCGAGTTCCCATCGACATCCCCGAAGATCCCGGACCCCTCCATCCAGGTCCGGATCCACGAATCTGAACTGGAGTGGGTTCCGGCGCCCGGAGCAGCCATCGCCCCGCCCGCGAGCATTGCCACCCCGAGAACCGGGCTGTCCTCGGGGCGCGTCGGATCGGCTGACGTATGGCTCTCCGCCCCCGCACCGCTGCCGAAGAACGCTTGATTGCTGTCCCACTGGTGATCGCGGATTTTCGCGTCGAGCGAGCGCCCGAAGCGCTCCGCGGTCGCGAGCCGCGTGGTGGCGAACTGGCTGAGGGTCTCGCCGGTCATCGCATCGAGCGCAACCGGAATTTGAGACTCGGTGAGCCCAAAGATGCTGTCGAAAACCTCTTCGATGTCCGACCCCATCCCTGCCTCACTGAACGCTTTGTCGAGCGCTTCTGCGATGGTCGACTGATTCGGAGTGTCCCCGAATTCCGAAAGAGCCTTATCATTGTGTTTGATTGTGAGCACCACCGTCTGGTCAACAAAATCGTAGCCGATGTTGAGAAACGCGAAGTCGGGTTTAAACTCAGCAAAGTCATTTTCCCGAGTACCCGCCGTGAGAATCGTTACGGTGACCCCCGTCCTGTAGCTGCCCTGGCCAGGGTCTACCTGAAGGGTCGCGCCACCGAGGTTCGCGATGCCAGTTACGTCGAGGAGATCATGCTCGGCCGTCAGCCCGTCCACTTCGACTTGGAAAATCGAAGTGGACGTGAAG
>SMVA01183316.1_pt1 | contig 23496 bp, 18 predicted proteins | sample 2456451 | NCBI WGS metagenome assembly SMVA01 (sample SAMN11095933, study PRJNA526329) | marine sediment metagenome | biome: Marine sediment; feature: Surficial sediment; material: Deep marine sediment; isolation source: Hadal surficial sediment | place: Pacific Ocean | collected 2014-05 | depth... | reverse complement strand
TGCTCTCGGCGAAGACATACGCGTCCACACTGAGACCGGTGTCGGTGATACCGATGATCTGTGAGGCACCGTCGATCTCGGCCTCATTGTAAGGCCGGTCACCACCGCGGAACCTGCCGATCTCGATGCCCGAGTCGGTGTCCTCGTCCACGCTGTAGATCATCATCCTCTCGCTCATGGCGCGAATCCAGCTACCGGTCAGCGTCTCCAGGCCGGCGCGCAGGTCAGCGATGTCGATGGTGAAGGAGATGACGCCGTTGAAGGAACCCTGAACACTGGCTCCCATGGCTTCAAGACGGCTGACCACGAGGCCTTCGTCGGCGCCGGGGAACACCGAAGCCTGCATGTCCAGGATCGGGTTCAACGCCGTGAGTGCCGACGAAACCGGCGTGATGCCAACATCGTCAGACATGAAGAAGCCCGCGGGCCATGCTGTGACTGTCGCGCCAGCGCGAGCCAGCGATGCAGCGGCCAGTTCATCAATGCCGGTGACGACAATGGCGCTGTTGGGCACCTCGCCCAGCGGGGTGACCCCGGCCATTTTCAGCGCGTTGCGCACCGAGTCCATGGGCATGTCGCCGAAATGGACCAGAGCGACGTCGTCCTTGCTGATGGCCGTGTCGAGCGCGGCGCGGAACATTTGCGGACTATTGTCCAGACGGCTCAGACTAATGTAGCCCGAAGGGGTGGCGAACCAGTCACCGCCATGCCTGGCGGTAAGACGGGTGCCCGAGTTGAGGCTTTCCATGACCGGCGCGAATGAGCGGTCATACATAACGACCGGACTCATTTTGGCGCCAACTGCGTCGCTCTTGCCGGGCTCGTCCGAGTTGCTACGGAGCTGCAGGGACCGAAAACCGGATCCCAGATCAGCAGCCGTAACCGCAAGGGGGGCCGCGACCAAGCTAACCGCGACGAGGGTCAGCAGAAAGGTCCAGCGAAACCTAACGTGCATGTGACCTCCTCCTGGAGAAAAACAAACAAACCCACCGCAGACGATTCAATCCTCTTGTGAGCGGTGGGATGGGTTAAACAGAAAAACGGAAACCAAAGAAGACTCGATAAGACAATGTGGGCCACAGGGCCCATGAGAATAGACAGAAAAAGGCCGGGGTCCTCCGACTACGACGCGACAGGTCGCAGGAGTCACCACGGCTCTCACCTCCCCCTCCATGGCCGGATGAAATCCCCGACCTGGTGATGCCTGATTAAGGCAGTTTTCGTAATACGCCGAATTATACGGGGACTCCGGGCCGAGTCAAGCAAAAAATGCCGGAATAGCATGGCTTTCTGGCGCGCAGACGCGCCGTGTCGTGAGGCCTTCAAGGTTGCAGAACCTCCCCAGTGCCACTCCGGAACCCCGCCTTCCGGAACGCGTTATCCCCTGACGTACTTTCCTTTCTTACGGGGACATGGGAGCGGTGACAATGCAGCGTCCATCTCTTCTGCGGTACGGCGGACTGCAAAGCCGCGCTCCAACTCACGGATTGAGCTATAATTTGTTGTATCTAAAGGCTTTATATGCCAATCACTTGGCCGTGACAGCGAGGTGAATCAGGAGAGAAAGCCGAACGAAGAAGGTGGCCAGTAGCGCAGGACGGCCTTGCCCTGAATGGCGTCATGAGGGACGAGGCCCCAATGCCGGCTGTCGCTGGAGATGGCCCGGTGATCTCCCAGAACGAAATAAAGTCCTTCGCCCACCCGATGGGGTCCGAAGGATGTTCCGACCGCTGTTGCCGGGAGGAAGAACTCCGCCTGCCGTCGGCCATGGATCACGACCTCGCCCCGGCGCAGCTCGATGATGTCCCCTGGAATCCCTATGACTCTCTTGATAAAAGACTTACCAGGTGTATGGGGGGCCTTGAACACGATGATATCGCCCCGCCGGATCGTCTCGGGAGAGGGGATCCAGGGTTGGACCAGGATGCGTTCCTGATCCAGGAGGGCCGGAAGCATGGAACTTCCTTCCACCTTGTAAGGCTGGAGGAGAAAAAGGAGGGCGAAGAAGCAGGCCAGGAAAGCGAGCCCCAGATCACGGCAGAAGCAGCGGAGGGGTGGAGATGATGGGATCTGGGCAGGCATGGCACCGACAATATAGGCCGGTGAACGGCTGCTGCTAGGGCTGCAGACGGGAAAGGCGGGGGTCCAGCTTGTCCCGGTATTGATCCCCCAGGGTCTGGATCGTGGTGATGGCCAGGGTCAGGGCCAGGCCGGGGAAAAGTACAAGCCACCAGCGACCGCTGCCCTGGGCCTGGCTCAGGAGCCCTCCCCAGGAGGGGAGTGGTTCCGGTACCCCGAATCCCAGAAACGACAGGCCGGCTTCCACCAGCATGGCTCCGGCCATCTGGAAAGTTGCCGCCACCAGGACCGGTGTCAAGGAGTGGGGAAGTATGTGAAGGAACAGGACCCGTGCCGGTCCCGCGCCGGCAGCGCGCGCCGCCTCCACCAGAGGGGCCCGCGCCAGGCGCATGACCTCCGCGCGGGTGTACCGGGCCAGGCTGGGCCAGCGGGTCAACCCGATGACCACGGCCAGCAGGGGCACCGACGGCGGCAGAAACGACAGCACCGCCAGAAGCAGGAAGAATGTGGGAAATGCCAGGGCCACCTCAATGCCACGAGAGACCACGAAATCGGCGGCCCGTCCCGAGAAGCCCGCAAGCGCCCCCAGGAGGACACCGATGGCCAGGGCTACAGATGTCGAGACAAGGCCGACCTGAAGGGACACGGTGGTCCCATGGATGACCCGGGCCGCCAGATCCCGGCCCAGGGCGTCGGCCCCCAGGATGTGGCGCCAGGATGGCGGTGCGTAACGGTCCGCAAGGGACACCTGGCGGTAGGAGTACGGAATCGGCGGCGCCAGGCGCCAGCGTTCTGACTGTTGCGGGAGACTCCAGTCCCGCCGGCTCCAGCCCGGTTGCTCCAGGAGGCGTCCCAGCAGTGGAATTTCGCCCAGGGCCGGGAACTGCAAGCCCTCACCCCGCAGCAGGATGAGCGGCCTGTCGTTGGCCAGCAGCGGGGCGCCCAGGGCCACCGCCGCCAGCACCATGAGGGCCAGTGTTCCAAGTCTCATCTTGCGGCGGGGAATCATGATGCTCTTGCCGGTCGTCTGAGGCGCGGGTCGGCCAGGAGATAGAGGATGTCGGTGATCAGCGTCCCGGCGACCACCAGAGTGGCGGAAAGTACGGTCAACCCCAGAATCGTCGGGTAATCCCGGGTGAACAGGCTCTCATAGAGGAGGGCGCCCAGGCCCGGCCAGGCGAAGATGCGCTCGATGAGCACACTACCGGAGACCAGAGTCGGCAGCAGGAGGCCCGCCAGGGTGAGAAACGGGATCCAGGACTGGCCCAGGGCATGCCGCCACAGGACGCGGCCGGGACCCAGGCCGCGGGAGCGGGCCGAACGCACGCTCTCGCTGGCCAGTGCCTCCAGCAGGTTGGCCCGGGCGAAGCGCGCGACGAAGGCGAGACTGCCGTAGCTCAGGCAGAACACAGGCAGAGCCATGTGCCAGAGTCCGTCGAGCCAGCGGGCCGGCAGGTTCCAGGCCGCCGCCCCCTCGCTGGCAGGCCCGGCCAGGGGGAACCATCCCAGGCCCACCGCCAGCCCGGCCTGCAGCAGCAGGGCGACCCAGAACGACGGCAGGGCGTAGAGGGTCGAGAGGGTGAAGCCGGCGGCCCGATCGATGGCCGAGTCCCGCCGCGCGGCGGAGAGGGCTCCCAGAGGGATCGCCACGGTGAAGATGATGCCGAGGGCCGCCAGGTTCAGGGCCAGGGTGCGGGGCAGGCGCTCGAGGATGCGCGTGCGTACCGGACGGTGGTCCACCATGGATCGCCCGAAATCGAGGCGCGCGACGCGGCCGGCCCAATCCAGGTACTGCACCGCGAGGGGCCGGTCGAGGCCATAGCGGGTGCGCAGGGCCTGGATGGTGGCCGGATCGGGGCCGCGCGTTTCAACGTCCAGGCCCAGTGCCGGTTCGCCCGGCGTCAGGTGCAGGACGACAAAGGTGACCAGGGTGATGCCCACCAGGGTTGAGCCGGCCACCAGCAGACGGCGAAAAAGGTAAGCGATCAAGATCAGGGAGTCTCCGCTTCAAGTCTCCAGTTCAACGGGCCTGGATAACTTCCCCAGACGGAGCGAGGCGATCCTTCGACCCCTTGCAGGCGTCGCGACAGGCCTAGAAGCGTATCGCGGTAGGCCAAAAAAGTATTGGGTTGATCCCGGTGGATGATCTCCTGCACCCGGCCGTACATGGCGGCGCGCTCATCCCTGTCCACCAGACGCCGAGCTTCAGCGCACAGGGTGTCGACCTCGGCGTCTTTGTAGGAAGCGTAGTTGATGCCTGAGCCCCTTGCCTGGCTGGAGTGCCAGAAGTCGTAGCAGTCGGGATCCGTGTCCAGAACCCAGCCCCCGGCCATGGCAGCGAAGCGCCCCGCGTCCCGGTCGGCGCGATAGAGGTTGTACTCCAGTTTGTGGATCGCCATCTCGACCCCCAGGGTTCGCAGTGATTCCTGCAGCAGGGTCATGGCGCGGATCAGTTCCTGGTTGCCCACCGGCATGAGAAGAGTGAAGCTGAACGGCGTTCCGTTCCGATCCCGCAAGCCGTCGCCGTCATGATCCTCCCAGCCGGCGGCGTCCAGGAGCCCGGCGGCAGCGCGCCGGTCGAAGGGCCACGGCTCGATATCCGCACGAAATGACCACATGGCCGGGTGGACCAGTGACGTGGCGACCTGTCCGGCGCCCTGCAGGACATCGCGTACAAACCCCTCCCGATCCAGGGCCTGGGTCATGGCGCGCCGCACCCGCGGGTCGGTGAAGAACGGGTTGGAGCCATCCTGGTTCCAGGCGATATACCAGACAAAGAGCCGTTCCACCTGCGTGATGCGCACGCGTCGGGAGAGGTCCGGGTCGGCCTGGATCCGTTCCCGGTCCACCGGCCGCAGGGAGGTGAAATCCAGATCCCCTGCCAGGAGCGCAGCCACGCGGGTGGCGGGGTCGGGGAGCGGGCGGAAGATGATCCGGGGAATACCGGGCCGGGGACCGAAATAATCGGGATTTGCCGCCAGCTCCAGGCTCGACCCGGCCTGCCATTCCACGAACCGGTAGGGGCCGGTGCCCACGGGTGATCGGTTGGCCGCTGCTTCCAGGAAATCCTGCCCGGCGTAAACGTGGCGGGCGAGAATCGGGAGCATGGCCCAGACCTCCACGGCACGGGCATAGGGCTCGTTCCGGGAGATCTCCACGGTGTTGTCATCCAGGACCTGCCAGCCGGTCACGGTTTCGAAGTAGGGCCTCTTGCCGGCAGCCAGGGAGGCAGGGTCCAGCACTTTCTCCAGGGTGAAGGCCACGTCGTCGGCGGTGAAAGGCACACCGTCATGCCAGTTCACTCCGGGGTGGAGGTGGAAGACGACGCGCCGGCCGTCACCCTCAACATCCCAACTGTCCGCCAGCCGGGGAACGATGTTCAGGCGGGCGTCGAAATCGACCAGGGTATCGCCCACCAGCTTGGCGATGATCTCCGTGTTGAAGTCGCCCTGAGTGACGGCATTCAGGCTGGCCGGTTCGCTGGAAAGGTAGGCCCTGAGAGTTGGCGTCCCGCTCTCGGGAGTCCCGCACCCCGCCAGAGCCGCCATCAGGGTGACAGCGATGGCGGCGTGACCTTTCATGTCGCCCGGCCCTTCACAGTGGGCGATGCTAACACGGGTCGCCCTTCCTTACATGCGTGCCGGAACCTGGACGCCCATCAGGTCGAGGGCGCGCAGCATGGTGCGCCGGAAAAGATCCACAAGCAGGATGCGTCGCTGCCGGGTGGTTTCATCCGCCGCTGTCAGCACCGGGAAGCGGTGATAGAAAGTGCTGAAGGTCTGGGCCAGGGTGAAGACATGGCGGGCGATACCGGCCATCTCGCACTTCTCGACGCTCTCGGCGACCACGTCGCCCAGGCGGCCGCATTCCCGCGCCAGAGTCCACTCCCCGGCCGGCGGTTGAGGAGTCTCCGTGGTCAGCCACTGCTCCGCCAGGGCGGGAAGATCCGACAACCGCGGGCCGCCGCTCTCTGCCACCTTGCGCAGAATGTTGGTGGCGCGCACGACACTGTACAGGGCGTAGGGCCCGGTCTCCCCCTCGAACGACAGGACTTCATCGAAGTCGAAAGCGATAACACGGTTCCGGGTGAAGCGCAGCATGAAATAGCGCAGGGCCCCCACCGCCAGCGTGCGGGCGATCCCATCGAGTTCCTTCCTGTCCATCTCGGGATGACGCTTCAGCACTTCACTCGCGGCCCGCTCCACCAGCAGGTCCATGAGATCGTCGGCCTTGACGCCCAGACCCCGCCGGCCCGACATCTCCAAGTACGGCCTGGCGCGGTCCTCGTCGGTGAGGTCCATGCCCAGTTCCTTGGCGCAGTCCAGCGTCAGCGCCACCATTTCGTAGGCGAAATGGTGCGAGCGTCCGGCTTCGGCGGTGAAGCCCAGGGAGGCCAGTCCCTTGGTGACGACCTTCTGCGGATAGGCCTGCCGGCTGTCGATCACGTTGTAGACCCGGTGCCCGGCACCGAAGGACGGTGCGTGATTTTCCCCCCGGTCGCTGGTGGTCACCCAGAGGGGCCGGCCGGGGCTGTCATCCTCGTGCCGCCGGTAGCGAAAGTCGCAACCCAGCAGGCCGAACTTCCACAACTGGTAGGCAATGTCCTTGCCCGTGTAGGTGACCGTGCCGTTGGAGCGCACCAGAACTTTCTGGGTGTCGGCGATATCCGCGAACTCAGGGTCGTCGGCCAGATCCATGACCCAGCAACCCGCATTCTTCCCCGTATCAATCCGCTGCACGGCTCCCCGGGCGCGCAGCAGCTTGAACGCACGCGCCCAGAATTTGAGGCGCAGGATGTCGCTTTCCCGGGGGAGCAGGTCGTACCCGATGTCCAGCCGGGCCATGGTGGCCAGGTGGTGGCGGACGATGCGGGCGGCCAGATCGGTGGCCAGGTCGGCTGTGGCGTTGCCGCCTTCCTCCATGCGGTGCAGCACCTCGCCCCGGCGCGCCTTGAGTTCAGGCTGCTCCTTGTAGAGCGCCGTGACGCGAGCATACAGGTCCCAGCAGAAGGAGTCGAAGTGTTCATGTTCCCGGGCGACGACCGCCGGCGCCGGGACATCCAGATTCTCGAAACCCACGACCAGGTCGGCGACCTGCACGCCTGTATCATCAATGTAGTTCTGCACCTCCACCTGGCGCCCCAGGTAGCGCAGGGCGCGGACCAGAGTGTCGCCGAGGATGGCGTTGCGCAGATGGCCGATGTGGGCGGCCTTGTTGGGGTTGATGTTGGTGTGTTCCACGATGATCTTGCCCTCGTCGGCGAGAGCAGGGGGCCCTCCGGGATCGGCCAGGAGGCTGCGCAGCACGACCACCCGGTCCAGGAACACATTCAGGTAGCCGGCGCCGGCCACCTCGACCCGGGTGACGCCGGGCAGCGCCGCCACATCCTCCTTCAGGGCGCCGGCAATCTCCCGGGGTGACTTCTTCAGGATCCGCGCAAGTTGCAGGCAGATGGGAAAGGCGAGATCTCCCAGGGTGGTGTCCGGCGGCAGCGATGCGTCCACAGCCGGCGGCTGGATGCCGAAGCGGCGGACGATGGCGGCCGCGAGCCCCTTTTCGATCTCCTGTTGCAGCCGGGACAAGACAGGTTTCCTCCAGAGATGCGGGATGTTAACGGCCGGCAGGCGGCGCGGCAACACGTACCCACACCTGCAGGTGCGGGGATGAAAGGTCCGGGCGCGGCAGGTACTCGCGGTGCAGGCGCTCATTCATGAGAGGGAACCGGCGCAGGCGGGCCGCGGCATCGCCGGGGATGCCGGCCACCCAGGGGATCGGGTCAGAACGGCGTACGACGATGGCGGCCGGTGGTGTCGCATCCACCGCTGCCAGGAATTCCTGGCGCCATGCCGGCGGGGCCCAGGGTGTGACCAGGGGATAGGCAAACGGGAAACGTCCCGGGAAAGGGCGCTGCGCATAGAGATAGAAGGCCGGCTCGAATCCCCACATCAGGAGCGGTTCATGCGCAGGTGTGGCGGCCGCAACCCTCCTGGCGGTGGCGGCCAGTTCGTCATAGCCCATCCCCTGCACGCGGAACCGGGCCAGATGGGCCGCGCTGTCCATGCCCCCGGCGGCGCGGATCAGAGAGGCGTGCCAGCCGGGCCAGCCGGGCGCCGCACCCAGAAGCCCTGTGGTGATGGCGGCCACGGCGATGAGGAGCGCCGCCACGGTGGCGGCTGCGGGCCTCATGCGTGCCACCACCAGGCGGCCGAGGGCGGCTGCGCCCACCCCGGCCAGAAGAGCCAGTGGCGGCCAGATGGCAATCCAGTGGTAGGGGAAGAACTTCCCCTGGGCCAGGATGGAGGCCATGGCCAGGGCCAGGGCGAGGGTCAGGGACCACAGTCCACGCACCATGGTCACACCGGTCCGGCAGGGCTGGCCGGCGCCGGGAAATCTGCGGTTCCAGGTGAGGCCCCAGCCCGCCATGGCCAGGATCCAGAGGGGCCAGGTCGTGCGTAGAAATGCCAGTCCCGTGATGCCTGCCGCATGGAACAGGACGCCGGGCCGTTCCCAGGCCAGTCGAGTGTAGTGACCGGTAAAGCTCACCGTCGCCTCGAAGGCCGCCGCCAGGGCTCCCCCTGCAAGCAGCCCCGACAGGGTGAACGCCAGCGGCGCCGCCAGGCCCAGGGCCGCGGCGAGCAGCAGGCGCCCTGCGGGAGCCGGTGTGTCGCCGCCAGGGTCGCCGACCCGGCGGGGGGGACGCAGGGGGAGGAGGACCAGGGCCAGCGGTAGAAATGAGGTCTTGAGCAGGGCCATGAGCCCGATCAGAAAGCCGGCTGTTGCCCAGCGCCAGGTCCGGGGGCGGCCGGCCGCCAGCAGGGCCAGGAGCAGCAGCGGCACGGCCAGCCGCTCGCCCTGGCCCAGGTCCCACCAATCGCCGGCGAAGATCCAGAGACCTGTTAGGATCACGGCGGCGGCCGCTCCCGCCGCCGCGTCACCCCATAGCGCCAGCAGGCGGGCTGCCGCCATCACCGCCACCGCCAGGGCCGCCAGATCCAGCAGGGCCGCGGCGCCGGGCCAGGCGAAGGCCAGGGAACCCGGCAGCAGATACGCGACGAACAGGCCTGGTGGTTTGATATCCCAGAAGCCCGTATAGGGCATGACGCCACGGGACAGGGCCCGTCCGGCGAGCAGGAAAACCGACTGGTCACGGCCCGGGGGGTAGAGGACCAACGGCGAGCCGGCAAGAACGGCAGCCATGGCCATGAGGAGGCTGCTGCTGCAGGGCAGACTGGAACGGTGTGGACTCACCGTGGGCAAGGCTATGAGCGGGACGGCAGGGTGTCAATTACGGTGCCGGCATGTGCTTTCCTTAGTGGCAGGACAGGCGGGCCCTGCCAGGGAGGTTCCAGTGATGATGCGAAGAGGGGCGCTGTGGCCGGCGGTGACTCTGGCTTTCCTGCTGCCGGCGTGCGGCGGCGGCGCGCCGGGCGAGCAGGTGGCATCCTCTGCGGCTGGGGGACCGGACCTGGCGTCGGCGCGCCGGGCTGCCGCCGCGGGTGACTGGGCCGCCGCGGAGCGTCACCTGGTTGCCGCTGTCGAGGCCGAGCCCGGATCGGAGGAGGCGTGGGTTGCCCTCGCCAATCTGCGCGGCCGCTCGGGTCGTATCGCCGAGGCGGCCGATCTCTTCGTCCACCTGGCCGATGGGCATCCCGCCAACGGTGTCTACGCCCGGCAGGCCGGGTCGTTTCTCCAGGCGAGCCGCCGTTCCGATCTGGCCGAGCCGTACCTGGAGCGGGCCTTCCGCCTGCGCCCCGGGGATCCCGATGCCGCTTACCGCTACGGTCTGCATCTCCTCTATGCCGGTCGGGACGAGCGTGCCGTGGCGGCCCTGACCCGGGGCGTGGAACTGGCGCCAGGGCGCGCCGATGTGGCCTTGAAACTGGCCCAGGCTCTGCTGCATCTGGGCCGTTTCGATGGCGCTCTGGCTGTCCTGGATGAAGCGCTGAGGAGACTGCCCGATGAACCTCTCCTGAATTTCCAGCGCGGGCTCGTCCAGGCTCGTGACGGCCATCACCAGGCGGCCGCTGTCGATTTCCGTCGTGTCCTGCGACTGGATCCCGGGCTGCACCGCGCCCGCTACGCCCTGGCGCGGGCCCTCCTGGCAGCCGGCGAGCGGCAGGAGGGTGCGGCCATGATGGCCGAGTTTGCCGCCGGCGAGGAGGAGCGGCGCCAGCGTCAGACGGCTCGCCTGGTGGAGCATCTGGCCCGGGCCGGTGGCGGAGATGACCCGTTGGAGCATCGCCGCCGCCTGCAGGATCTGGTTCTGGCCGATCCCGGTAATGGCGAGGCCCATCGCCTGCTGGCGGAGGCTTACGCCGGGGAAGGGGACTACCAGCAGGCGGCCGCGGCATATGCCCGGGCGCTCCATCTCGACCCGGCGGACACGCGCTCAGCAGAGCGGCGCCGGGAGATGTTGCGCCGTCTCGGCATGCCAGGGGAGGAGACCGGCCCTTGAGCGGCCGTGGCCTCACCCTTGCCGGGAAAGTCACCGCCGGGCTCGGCCTGAGCCTGCTGCTGTCGTGCGGGGATCTCCCGCCACGTCAGGAGACGGTGCCGGCGGAGGTCTTCCGCCTCATCGAGGTCGCCGAATCCTCGGGTATCTCGTTCCGGCATGTTTCGGGAACTCCCCACAAGAGCCAGATTTATGAAGCCAATTCAGGCGGGGCAGCCTGGCTCGATTACGATGGTGACGGACTGCTGGACCTGTACCTGGTCAATGGCGGCCGGCGGCTCACCGCCACCCGTCCACCGGCCGGGGAGGAGACCAGCGGTGCGCTTTTTCGGAATCGTGGTGACGCCGGCTTCAGTGAGGTGACTGCGGCGGCGGGCCTGCTGGACTGGCGCTGGGGCATGGGCGTGGCCGTCGCCGACTATGACAACGACGGCGACCCGGATCTTTACATCACCCATCTCGGGGCCAACGCACTCTGGCGTAACAATGGCGATGGCACGTTCACTGATGTCGCCGCCGCCGCCGGAGTTGCCGACCCCGGACCGGGCAGCGGGGCCGCCTTCGGTGATATCAACAGCGACGGCTGGCTGGATCTCTATGTCAGCAATTACGTGCCGGTTGAGCCTGACCGGCCTCTCCCAACCAGTGATGAGTTGTGCACTTACAGGGGCGTCTCCGTCTTCTGTGGCCCCAAGGGGCTGAGCCCGGCACCGGATCGGTTGTTCCTGAGCCGCCGGGACGGCACCTTCGAGGATGTCACGAGTACGTCGGGTGTGGGAAATGTCTCGCCCCGCTACGGCTTCGATGTGCTCTTTCTCGATGTGGACGACGACGGCGACGAGGATATCTACGTGGCCAGTGACGACAGCCCCAGCCTGCTGTTCATCAATGACGGCAGCGGCCACTTTCAGGAGGAGGGACTCATGGCCGGTGTGGCTCTGTCCGAGGCCGGCATGGCTCAGGCCGGCATGGGCCTGGATGCCGCCGACTATGACGGGGATGGCCTGCAGGACATCATCAAGACCAACTTCGAAACCGAGGCGTTCAATCTCTATCGCAACACCGGGAACGGCCTGTTCATTGACCGCGCCTTCCATGCCGGCCTGGCCGGTTCGGTGGCGCCGCTCGGGTTTGGCACCGTCTTTCTGGATGTGGACCGGGATGGAATTCTGGATCTGTTTTTCGCCAACGGCCATGTCTATCCCTGGCTGAAGGACGAACCGGGACCGTTCACGTATGCCCAGCCCAATCAGATATTCCGGGGTGAGCGGACGAGCGCCGGCATCATCTTCAGGGATGTCAGTGATGCCGCAGGTTCGGGAATGAGGGGTCACAAGGTGAGTCGCGGGGTCGCCGTGGGCGATTACGATGGCGATGGCGATCTCGACATCGTGGTCAACAACATGGACGACAAGCCCGACCTGTTGCGCAACGATACGCCTCCCAGGGGGGCATGGCTGGCCGTGCGCACCCGGGGCACTCTCTCCAACCGCGACGGCTATGGTGCCCGCGTGACCCTGGTTGGCGGCGAGGGGCGGCAGGTCCGCGAAGTACGCGCTTCGCGGGGTTACCTCTCCAGCTCGGACCCGGCTGTCTTCTTCGGCCTGGGAGAAGATCCCGGTGTGGTGAGTCTGGAGGTACGCTGGCCGTCCGGGCTCCTGGAGTCGTTCCCGGTGGAGAGCGTCAATCGCCGGCTGGAGGTGGTGGAAGGGGAGGGGATGCCAATTCGCTGAGCCAGCGCCGCCACGGGTCGCCGTCCGCCGCCAGGCGCAGGGCTGTCTGCGGCGCCAGATGCGCACCCCGGCGGAATGCCGCCATGGCCTCCCCGCTGCGCCCCAGTTGTTCAAGAGCCATGGCCTGTCTGAACGCGACTTCCGCGACCTCCGGTCTCAGAACGGCCGCCTGCTCGAGCAGGAGCAGGGCCGCCGCCGGGTTGCCGCGGCGCAACTCGATGCCGGCGAGGTTGGTGGCCGCCTCCACGTGCTGCCTGGCGTTCGCCTCGACCTTGTCCGCGAGGATCGAGAGAACCTGGCGGTATTCCGCGGCCGCTTCATGGTCGCGGCCATGCGCACTCAGGCTGCGGGCGTGGTTGTAGCGGGCCTTGGCGGATGTGGGAACGGCCGCCACCGTGGCGCGCCACAGTGACAGGTCATGGGCGAAGTCCCGCTCGCGATGCAGGGTGGTGGCGGCCAGCAGGCTCAGGATGAGCAGCGCCATGCCAAGCAGCAGAACCCTGAGGAGTACTGGCCGGGACGCCGCGCCTGCGGCCGCCATGACGGTCGCCCCCACAGCGGCCACGGCCATGGCCAGGCCGGCCATGGGCAGGTAGAGCAGGCGTTCAGCGAACACCGTGCCGATGGGCACCAGCAAGTTGGCGGTGAGGGCCTGTGCCGCCAGGAAGAACAGGACCCCCCAGCAGGCCGCCGGCAGGCGGCGGAGCAGGACCAGGAGCAGAGCCAGGGCCCCCAGGCCGGCGAGGGTCGAGGCCAGCAGGGGACCGTCCACGTCGGGTACGGTCACCGCGGCGTAGGAGTAATCCACCGACAGGGGATGCGGCCACAGGAAGAGCCATCCTCCGGAGGCCAGAAGACGCAGCGCCGTGAGGCGTCCCGCCCAGAACCCGGCGTGGGCGATGGGGTTGTCTCCCAGGGGCGCGGCCTGCAGGCGCATGAGACCGCCCAGGATACTGACGCGCAGGATCAGAACCAGGGCGGCCGGCAGCAGGACCGCCACCATGGCCGGCCATGACTCCCGCCACGCCCGCAGGCGGCCGCCTGCGGGCGCCTGCGTGTCCACGGGCCGCGCCCATGGCGCCAGGGCCATGAGGGCCAGCAGCGGCATCACGAAGCCGTTCTCCTTGGCGAGGCAGGCTGCCGCCGTCAGAATCGCCGCCAGAGCCAGCAGTCGCGGCCGACGGCTCTGCCAGCGCCATCGTCGCAGCGCCAGCAGTGTGCCGAGAGTGGCCAGAGCCACCAGGAGATCGGCCCGCCCCACCACGAGAGTCACCGCTTCGCTGGCCAGGGGGTGCACGCCAAACAGCAGAGCGGCGCCCAGCGCGGTCCCGAGTCTCATGGGAGATGCACGCCCCGCCGCCGGCATCCCCAGGGCGAGAAAGAAGACCAGAACGGTCACGGCGGCGTGAAGCAGCAGGTTGACGGCGTGCAGGGCGCGCGGCCCGGCACCCCAGGTTGTCTGCACGGCAAAGGTGGCCATGGTCAGAGGGCGCCAGAGAAGATCATGCCCTTCGCCCTCCCACCAGCCGCTGGTGAGCAACTCTCCCCATGCGGACAGGGACTGGACATGGAGGCGGGCGTTCTCGCGGATCAGTGCGCGGTCGTCGAACAGAAGATCGGCCGAGAGGGCCCGGAGATGCGTGCCGGCGGCACAGAGCGCCACCAGGAGCGCCAGGATCAGATGCGCGCGCCGCATGGCCGCATTCTGGCATACCCCCACCTTGACTGCCCTCGCGGGCCAGTCTCCTGATGCTCGGGCGGCTGGACGGGGTGGGGGAGCAGATGCCATCCTGATGATTGTGGCCGCCCGTGCACGCAAGCTCCTCTTCGCCACTCTGGCTGTCGCCCTGATCCTGGGAGGGGGTGAGGTCGTCCTGCGCCTGGCGGGCTTCGCCTACCAGCCCATTCCCGAGCGCATCTGGCTGGGACGCTTGAAGGGAGGGATCCCGACGGCCGAGGTGGTGTTTGACCGGCTGGTTCCGGGCCTCTTCACCCGGGATGGCCTGCTGTTCTGGAAGCCGGTCGCCGGCCGGCCGCCGTTCAACGCGGCCGGCCTCCGTTCCAGCCGGGAACTGCCGGCGGTGCGCCCACCGGGGGAATTTCGTGTCCTGACCCTGGGAGATTCCTGCACTTTCCTCGGCGAACCGCGCCCCTGGCCGGAAGTCGTTGAAGAGCGCCTGTCACGCCGTGCCGGCAGGCCGGTGCGGGTCCTCAATGCCGGCGTGCCGGCCTACTCCTCCCTGCAGGGCCGCCGCTTTCTGGAGAGCCGGCTGATCGAGTTGAGCCCCGACGTGGTGACAATCTACTTCGGATGGAATGATCACTGGCGCGCCACGGTGAAGGCCGACGCCGACTTCCCGGTCCGGGATGAGCGTATGGTGACCCTGCAGCGCCTCCTGTCATCCAGCCACCTCTATCAGGCCATGAATTATCTCATCAAGGGCCGCGTCCGGCCGCGCCCGGGAGACGCCGCCGCCGGCGGCGGCGAGGCCCCCCCGTTCGATCCGCGGCGGGATCTGGCCGCCGCGGCAGGCGGACAGCCATTGCGCGTACCGCCGGCTCAGTTCGAGCGCAACCTCCGGGCCATGGTGGCCCGCATTCGCGCCGCCGGCGGCACGGCCGTGCTCATCACGGCGCCTTCCACTCTGTCGTCCGGGGCGATTCCCTCCTACCTGGTGGCCCATGGCTTCGTGACGACGGATGGTGAATCCATTCAGGTCCTGCATGAGCGCTATGTTGACCTGGTGAGGCGGGTTGCCAGGGAGACAGGCGCACCACTGGTGGATGCCGCCGCTGATTTTGAGGCCTCTCCCGATGGTGGACGCGCGCTCATGCGGCAGGACGGAATCCACTTGACGGCAGCGGGAATCCAGCGCCTCGCGGATCTTGTGGTGCGCGTGGTGGCTCCCCTTCAGGGAGCGCGGGAGTCCTCCAGCAGTCCGGCTGCCAGCAGGTCGCGGTAAAGAGCATTCCGTGATGTGCCCCGCTGGCGGGCCAGATGGCGCAGGGCCTCACGCCGCTGTCCACCGCAGGCGCTCAGGGCACGGGGCCATGCTTCGGCCAGTGAGATAGAGACTGCGGCCGGCTCTGTGCGCGCCGTGGGAGGGCCGATCACCACGGTGATCTCGCCTCGTTCCCTGGTTGCCGGCGGGGCGGCCGCCAGCTCGGGAAGAGATCCACAGCGAAATTCCTCATGGATCTTGGTCATCTCACGACAGACCACAGCCGCGCGGGATCCCAGAATCTCGGCCATGTCGGCCAGTGAAGCGCCGAGCCTATGAGGCGCTTCGAAGATCACCAGCGTGTGAGGCAGAGAAGCCGCGTCGCTGAGCGCCCTGCGGCGGGCGCCGGCGCGGGGCGGCAGAAATCCGAGAAACGTGAACGGCGCAGTCGGCAGGCCTGCAGCTGCCAATGCGGTGATCACGGCCGAGGGCCCCGGGATGGGGATGACAGGAATGCCCTCGGCACGGGCTGCCCGTACCAGCAGCAGGCCCGGGTCGGAAATTCCCGGCATGCCCGCATCGGTCAGCAGGGCCACGCTCCGCCCCGCGCGCAGTTCATCCAGGAGCCGCGCCAGCTGGCGGTGTTCGTTGTGAGCATGGTAGGGAATGGCCCGCGCCTTGATGCCATGGCGATCCAGGAGGCGGCGGCTGTGACGGGTGTCCTCACAAGCCAGGAGGTCGGCATGGGCCAGAACCTCCAGAGCGCGCAGGGTCACATCCTGAAGGTGGCCGATGGGAGAAGCCACGAGGTAGAGCCCGGCCGGCAGCGTCTCGTCAGTCACCGGCCCAGCTGTCCCAGTCCCGCGGGTAACGGAAGTCGATCCCTATGGTTCGGTGGGAGATCTTGGCGATGGGCGGTGTGCACCGCTTGTACTGGGAACGGCGCACCATGTCCCGGACCCTCAGGATCAAGGCCGGGTCGAACCCTTCCATCAGGAGGCGATCAGGGCCAATCCGTTCATCCACCATGCGAAACAGGAGCCGGTCCACCAGGTCGTAGGTGAATCCCAGTTCCTCCTCATCGGTCTGACCCTCCCAGAGATCGGCACTGGGCGGGCGCCGGATGATCGCCTCGGGCACGCCCATGTGACGGGCAAGCTGGCGAACCTGGGTCTTGTAGAGATCGCCCATGGGCATCAGCGCGCAGGCCGAATCGCCGAACTGGGTCGTGTACCCCAGGAGGAGTTCCGTCTTGTTGGAGGTGCCCACCACCAGCGCCTCCTGCCGGGCGGACAGGTCATAGAGAACCACCATGCGCAGGCGCGCCAGAACGTTTCCCGTGCGCACCCTGGCGCGCGCCGGCAGGCTTCTCAGGTAGGGGTCGGCCATGGGACTGATAGAGATTGTCTCCAGTCTGACGCCGGTGGTCGCGGCGATGCTCTCGGCGCCGGCCAGGCTTGCAGGGTCGGAGGCGCTGGCGGGCATGGCCACGGCCAGGACATTTTCAGCGCCCAGTGCAGCGGCCGTCAGGAATACGACCAGGGACGAATCGAGCCCGCCCGAAAGGCCGATGACGGCACGCTGAAAGCCGTGGCGGCGGAGGCCGTCCTGCAGGAAGCGGATGATGATCCGCCGCGCCGGCTCACAGCCCAGGCGCAGGTTCGTGATCTCAGGACCGCGGGCAGCGACTGGACTGGTAGTGTTTCGTTGAGTCATGAGCTTTGCCCAACAAATCGATTGAGATGGCGGGGATCACGCCGGAACCCTTGCCTGGCAAGAGTTGTGACCCGGTGGCTTTCTCTTGACGGGCTGCCTCGTTCATCGTATCTCATGGCCAACCCATCGACGAATCTTCGATATGAGTGTTGGAGAGAGGGGAGTAGTATCCAGCATTCAGAGCCGGGTGGGGCAACCTGCCCGGCTCACTTGTTGTCTCGGGTCGCCGCCGCGTCCCGGCCTGCCAGCAGGCGGCTCAGTTCCCGGTGGATCAGGTCCGGGCGCGCATCCCGGCGCATGGGATGGACAGAGCGGGCACGTTTGATCTCGCGCAGGTCCAGTTCCACCAGGCTTCCGGCATCGTCGATGTCAGGCAGTTCGGCCAGCAGCTTACCGTCGGGGCCGTAGACGAAGGAGCCTCCGGCGAAGGTATAGCCGTCCTCGCTGCCGGTGCGGTTCACGTAGATCACGAACTGGGCATGAAAGCGGGCAGCGGTCTCGCCGAGAAGGCGCCAGTCATGCTGCGAGCCGATGCCGCCATCGGTCGGTCCCCGCGCCGGGCCGCAGGAAGGGACCAGCAGCAGGTCGCAGCCATCCTGGGCCAGGAGCCAGGCCAATGCCGGGTGCCACATGTCCTCACAGATCAGCACGCCTGCCCGCGCCCCGCCGGTGGTGAAGGTCCCCAGGTCGCTGCCTGCTGTGAAGTATCGGCCCTCATCGAAGAGAGTGTACGTGGGCAGGTGCAGCTTGCGGTGCCGCCAGGCCACACGCTCCCGGCGCAGCAGGATGGTCGTGTTGTAGCAGCGGCCATCGCCGCCGTCCTCCACCAAGCCGAGAACAATGTCCAGACCCTGCGAAGCGGCGCGCAGCGGCGCCAGCACCGGAGCGGTCCCGGGATCCAGCGCCACCTCGCTGACCATGTCATGCAGCCAGTACCCGGTCAGGGACAGTTCGGGAAAAACCACCAGATCGGCATGTTGGCCGCGCGCCCTCGCCACCTGCTCCAGGTGCAACTCGCAGTTGCGCGCAAGATCGCCCAGGGATGGCGCAATCTGGGCGAGATAGATGCGGAGGGATTCTCGGCGATGGGTCAAGGGGGCCCCTGGCGAGAGATCTTACCACGGGCCGGGCAGGGGAATATGCTACTTTTTCGCCTGCGGAGGATCCCATGGAGCGTGCCCCGGCGGTGGCCGGTCTCTTTTATCCCGCCGACCCCGGATCGCTGCGTCGAACCGTTCTGAAATGTCTCGGCGAGCCATCCGCGGCGACGGTGAAGCCGGTGGCGGCCCTGGTGCCCCATGCCGGCTATCGTTATTCCGGGCGCACCGCGGGCCGGGTCTATGGGGCCATGACCATTCCTCCCGGCGTCATCCTCCTGGGCCCCAACCATACCGGCGTGGGCCGGCCCGCCTCGGTCTGGGTGGAAGGAGACTGGCTGACCCCCCTGGGGAGGGTGCCGGTGGACACGGACATGGCGGCGGCGCTGGTGGCGGCCCATGGCCATCTGGAGGCCGACACGCTGGCCCATGCCCGCGAACATGCCCTTGAGGTGCAGGTGCCGTTCCTGCAGGTGCTGCGCCCCGATGTGCGCATCGTGCCCATCGTCCTGGCCGACTGCGGCTACCCGCTGCTCCTGGAGATGGGGCGGATTCTGGCGGCGCAGATTCGCCGGAGCGGTGGCGACTGGCTCATTCTGATCTCCAGCGACATGACTCATTTCGAGAGCCGGGAGACCGCCCGCCGCCAGGACAGGCATGCCCTGGACCGGCTGGAAGATCTGGACGCTGCGGGGTTGTACGATACGGTTCGCCGCCACGGCATCAGCATGTGCGGCGTGGTCCCTGCCGTGGTGGGCCTGGTGGCGGCGACGGCCCTGGGCGCCGGCCGCGGCCGGCTGCTGGATTACTCGTGCTCCGGGGACGTGACGGGAGATGACAGCGACGTGGTTGCCTACGCGGGCCTGACCATCACATGAAGCGTTGCGCGGCGTTTCTGATCGGATTGGCCATGGTCATCCTGCCTGGTGGCGGTGATCTGGCAGGCGAAACCGCCACGCCGGCCATTTCTTCCGGCGATGACTTCGAGGCCCACGCAGACAGCATGCGTGCCATCACCCGGGATCGTTTTGAACTGAGGGGCAATGTCACCTTCAAGGCGGCAGGGATCGTGATCCAGGCGGACCGCCTCCTGTACGATCGCGTGACACACCGCGGTGAAGCCCAGGGGAATGTTCTGTACGCCCAGGCTGTGGGCAGGCTGGCCGGCGAACGGATCCTATTCAATATCGAGGAGCGCACCGCCGAGATGACCCAGGTCACCGGGTACCTGGAGCAGGGAATCATCTTTCGTGCTGCGCGGTTGCTGCAGATCGACGACGATCACATGCGCATCGAGCAGGCCATGTTCACCACCTGCACCCAGCCGGTCCCGTACTGGTCGTTCCGGGTGAGTTCGGCAGTGATCGTCCGCGACCGCTACGCGCACCTTTTCAATCCCCGTCTGAAAGCCGGACCGGTTCCTGTCTTTTATTCCCCCTACCTCCTCTTCCCCATCAAGGCGGATCGTGCCACCGGCCTGCTCCTTCCCCAGGTCGGATTCTCGGATCGCCTGGGGTCGTCACTGAGCAATGCCTTCTTCTGGGCCATTGCCCGCAACCAGGATGCCACCTTCTTCATGGACAATTATTCGGAAGGGAGTGTCGGTCTCGGCGTGGAGCATCGTCTCCTGCCCAGTGCTCGCGGCAGGAGTCAGTTCAGCGGTTACTTCCTGGACGAAAAGGGTCTGGACGATGTTGACGGTCCGGAGCGCGAGCGCTGGAACGTCCGCTATCGGTTGCAGCAGAAGTTCGGCCGCAAGGGGCAATTGCTGGCGGACTTCAATCTGGTTTCGGATGGCGACTACTTTCTGGATTTCAGCCGCGATCTGGATCGGGGATCGGACCCATCCGCCCTGTCCCGGGCGGAGTACGTCGTCGGACGCGGCTACCTGATCCTGAACATGCGGATGGAACGCCGGGAGCAGTTCTTCGGCGACGATACGGTTGTCCAGTCTCGGCTTCCCGAGGCGGAAATTCGCCTGCGCAGCCGGCGTCTGGGGAAGAGCCCTCTCTATCTCTCCATGGTGAGTTCCGCGGCCATCCTGGACAAGTCGGGGACGGGGTTCCCCACGGGTTCCTACGGGCGCGTGGATATCTTTCCCTCCATCTCGGCACCCATGTCACCCGCCCCCTGGCTCGACGTGACGCCATCTCTTCAACTGCGCGAGACCTATTACACCCGGGCCCTGGACCCTGATGATCCGGCCCGGTTCGGCGATGCACTGGCGCGCGAGTTCATGCTCTTTGATACCCAGTTTCTGGGACCGCGCCTGAGCCGCATCTTCTTCGATGAAAAGGGGAACGGCCGCTTGAAATCGACCATCGAGCCGCGCCTGACCTATCGCTACCTGCGTTCACCTGACTCCGAGGAGAACGCCCGGATTCTGCGTTTCGATGAGATCGATCTTCTGCCCGGTGACCTCAATGAGATTCAGTTCGGCGTGGTGAGCCGGTTGTTCGCCCGCAAAGTGGTGCGCACGCCGGCGCCGGCCGAGCAGGAGGGAGGGGAGATCCAGGGAGACGGGAGCCAGGCCTCCACCGCCGGCCTGGAGGCGCCCAAGCCGTCCTCCACGGGATTGCCGGGAGTGCTCCGGGAGGAGAATGACCTGTCCCTGCTGCCGTCGGGAGAGGAGAAGGCGGGCGTGAAGCTCACCAGCCCGGTTGAGATCATGAACGTCTCCCTGACCCAGCGTTACTCCTTTGACAGAACCCTGTCCACGGACGTTCAGTTCCTGGATCGGGACGGCGATGGTGTCGAGACCCTGGAGACACTGGCTGAGAGTCACCTCTCCTCCCTCATCCTCGATGCCCGGGTCAACCCCTCCCGGAACACCAGTCTGGATGCCCGGGTGGGCTACCATATCCTGGAGAACGCCGTCTCCGATGCCAGCTTCAGCGCCAGCCTGTTCCATCCCAGCTACGGTTTCCTCCGGGGGAGCTGGTTCTTCCGCAACGGCCTGGATGGGCAAACCCTCAACTCGTCGCGGTTGCGGGTGAACGGCGGCACCAGTTTTCTTCGGCACAAGATCTCGGTCGCCGTCTCCCTCAATTATGATGCCTCTCTTGCCCGGCTGCAGGATCAACGCTATCGAGTCGGGTACGATACCCAGTGTTGCGGCTTTGCCGTAGAGGTTCTGGACCGGGATTTTATCGGCACCAATCAGAGGGAATACCGCTTCGTGATCAACTTGAGAGGCATCGGTAATTTCCTCGACCTGCAGAACGGCGGGTCCGGGCAATGACCGTCACCCCGGCGGATCTTCGCCACTCCAGGCCGGTGGTCCTGGGTGCCGACGGCCGCGCCGGCGCTGCCATCGCCGAGGCCCTCTCGGCCCATGCCCACCAGACGGTGGCCGCCGGGCGCTTCGAACTCGATGCCACTGACTACTTCCGCATGTGCGGAGAACTGGAGCGGCTGGAAGCCGACCTGGTCATCAACGCCGTGGGCTGGGCCGATGTGGACGCTTGTGAGGCCGACCCGGCACAGTCTCACCTGCTCAATGCCGTGGCGGCCGGCAAGATGGCGCGGGCGGCCCGCGGGGCGGGGGCAAGATTCGTGCATCTGTCCAGTGACTACGTCTTTGATGGCGCCGGCGGGGCTCCCTACGCTGAATCGGCGGTGCCCAACCCCCTCTCCGTCTACGGGCGGAACAAGCGCGAAGGTGAACTGCTGGTCCTGGAGAGCCATCCCGAAGCTCTGATTCTGCGCACGGCCTGGCTGTTCGGCGGCCATGGCCGTCGTCCCGGCTTCGTGGAGAAGGTGCTCGCCGCGGCTCTGGCCGGCGGGAGCATCCCGGTGGTCCGGGACCAGGTGGGGTGCCCCACCGGGGTGGGCGATCTGGCCCGGGGCCTGGTGGAACTCCTGGCTGTGGGTGCCACGGGGCTGGTTCACGTCGCCAGTGCCGGCGGTGTCAGCCGGGCCGATTTCGCCCGCGCCATCCTGGATGAGACGAAGCGGTTCGACGTTCAGATCGAGCCGGTTCTGTCCGACTCCATGGGCGACAGAGCTCGGCGCCCCGCGGATTCGCGCCTGGACACATCGCTTTTCACCCGCTTGACCGGCGCCCCGTCCCGCCCCTGGCGGGAAGGGCTGCGGGAGGTCCTGGCCCTGCATCGCCAGGAATCCGCCGGCCTGTGAGAGTCCTGGTGACAGGTGGGACCGGGTTCCTTGGCCGGGAGGTGGCGCGTCTTCTCCTGGCCGGCGGGCACCAGGTGACGCTCCTGGTCCGCCCGTTCCGCGCGCCCTCGGATCTGGAGGCGGGACTTGTCACGGTGTCCGGGGATGTGACCGATCCGGCTTCTCTGGCAGCGGCTCTGGGTCGGGATGGCGGCTTCCAGGCGGTTCTCCACATGGCGGCGCTGGTGCAGATGTGGATGCCTGACCGCCGCGTGTTCGACCAGGTCAATGTGCAGGGATTCCTGAATGTCCTGGGGGCCGCGCGGACGGCGGGAGTCGAGCGTGTGGTCTACAGCTCATCGTTCATGGCTCTGGGCCCTTCCCGCGGGCGCCCCCGCCGGGAGGAAGACCCCCCAGCCGGCCCCCCGTTTCACAACGATTACCAACGGACCAAGTACCTGGCCGACCAGGTTGCACGGGAACGCATGGCCGCTGGCTGGCCACTGGTCACGGTCTACCCGGGGGTGGTGTATGGACCGGGCACCCTCACCGCCGGCGGCCTGGTGACCAAACAGATTCTCCTCTTCCTCACCAAAGGGCTCCCCGGCATCCTCGGGCCCGGCGACAGGCCGGTCTGCTACGCCTACATCAAGGATGTGGCCGCCGGAGTGGTGGCCGCTCTTGAGCGCGGGAGGATTGGCCGGGGGTATATTCTCGGCGGCGAGAACGCGACTCTCAACCAGTTCATGGCGACCCTGTCGCAGGTGAGTGGAAAGCCTGCGCCCACGCGTCATATCCCTTACGCTGTCGCCTGGTGGCTGGGCCGCCTGCAATGGGCGTGGGCTGAGATCAGCGGCCGGCCACCGGAATTGACCCACCAGGTCGTGAATATTTACCGTGAATCCTGGGCCTATGACGCGGCCCGGGCCCGGGAGGAACTGGGCTACAGGATCACGCCTCTGGCTCAAGGGCTGGCGGAGACAGTCGCATGGTTGCGGGCGGCGGGACATGTCTCCTGAGGCCGGCGGCATCGGCGGCACCGAGTGGAGACGCAAAGCGGTCCATATGGGGAGCGGCACTTTGGCTGCTCTCCTGCACTGGCTCCCGGCATGGGGCGCCTGGGCCCTGGGCGGTGCGGCTCTCCTGATGAATATCTTTGTCCTGCCGTCTCTCTCCGGGCACTCTCTCGAACGGGAGCAGGATCGCCGCCAGGGCGTGGCCTGGGGCATCATCTTCTATCCCCTGTCGGTGCTGATCCTGACCCTGGTGTTCGCCCGCCGCCTCGAGATCGCCGCCGCCGGCTGGGCCCTCATGGCCTTCGGTGACGGCATGGCGACCCTGGTGGGCAAGAGCCTGCCCCG
>SMVA01205345.1_pt1 | contig 23524 bp, 23 predicted proteins | sample 2456451 | NCBI WGS metagenome assembly SMVA01 (sample SAMN11095933, study PRJNA526329) | marine sediment metagenome | biome: Marine sediment; feature: Surficial sediment; material: Deep marine sediment; isolation source: Hadal surficial sediment | place: Pacific Ocean | collected 2014-05 | depth... | reverse complement strand
GTCTTATCTGGCGATGGTGCTTGTTCTACGGATTTTCTTTTGCAGCTGAATTAACCCGTAAATCAGCGCTTCCGCGGTCGGCGGACATCCCGGCACGTATACGTCGACCGGAACAATGCGATCGCAACCGCGAACGACCGCATAAGAATAATGGTAGTAACCGCCCCCGTTCGCACACGAACCCATGGATACGACCCACCTGGGCTCAGGCATCTGGTCGTAGACCTTGCGTAGCGCCGGCGCCATCTTGTTGACCAGCGTGCCGGCAACAATCATCACGTCGGACTGCCGGGGGCTTGGACGGAAGATGATACCGAATCGATCCAGATCATAACGCGCCGCGCCTGCATGCATCATTTCGACGGCGCAACAGGCAAGGCCGAAAGTCATTGGCCACATTGACCCGGTACGCGCCCAATTCATCACATTATCGACGCTGGTGACGAGAAACCCTTTCTCTTGCAGGCTATCCGCTGCGAGGTCGTCTTGTACCCGAATATCAGCTGCGTTATTCAATCCCACTCCAGTGCCCCTTTGCTCCACTCATAGGCAAAACCCACCACCAGCAAGGCCAGAAATATCGCCATTGCGATCAGGCCGAAGCCGCCTATTGTGTCCAGTGATACCGCCCAGGGAAACAGAAATGCGATCTCAAGATCAAAAATAATGAACAGGATAGCGACGAGATAGTAACGAACATCGAATTGCATGCGGGAATCTTCGAATGGCTCGAACCCACATTCGTAAGGGGAAAGCTTTTCCGGGTACTTTTCGCCACTGCCGAAAAGGAAACCGAGGACCATAAGCAGGATCCCAATCCCGGACGCTACACCGAGGAAAACAAGAACTGGCAGATAATTTAGCGGCATGGTCAACTTATTGTCGTTAGTGCCCGCAAGCGGGCCTGAATTAGCGCGTCATTGTATCAGCGACACTCATACGGTTAACAGTCCCAATGCCATTCAGGGGCACATTATTTTATCCGTAGATACCCTTATTTCAATCCGGGGATCATTAATTCCGGGATGGAAAAGAAAGGGGCCAACCCGTTAAGGCCAGCCCCCTCTTGTTTTGGTGCCGATGGCCGGACTCGAACCGGCACAGCGTGAGCCACTGCCCCCTCAAGACAGCGTGTCTACCAATTCCACCACATCGGCAAATAGGTCTTTAGTTACTGCTGCGATTCGTCGTCAGCCGTATCTTCTGCAGGCAGCTCAGGCCAATCGTCTTCATTGACCGGCTCAGATTCTGCATCGAGCGACGGCAATTCAGGGGCGCCCTCGTCCGGAGAGGCCTCAGGAGCTGCGTCGCCGACCTCTTCTGTCGGTGCGTTTTCCAACAAGCTTGTTGGTCCATCATTGCGTTGCGCGCTGAAGTAAGCCAGTGTCAGGCTGGTTGCAAAGAATACCGTTGCCAGCACCGCTGTCGCCCGCGAAAAGAAACTGCCAGAGCCGCGTGAGCCAAAAACGGTCCCTGAAGCGCCGGCTCCGAATCCTGCGCCAGCGTCGGCGCCTTTGCCGCGTTGGAGTAATACCAACACGATGATAATTATTGAAATTATGGTGTGCGAAATAAGCAAACCTGTTTGAATCTTGTCCATTAGTTCCTCAACCTATAGCCGCCGCCGCATTGGCGATCGCCAGAAAATCATCGGACTGGAGCGATGCACCGCCGATCAGTCCACCATCTATGTCCGGCTTGCGAAATAAGCCCGCCGCGTTATCACCCTTTACGCTGCCGCCGTACAGAATCTGCACCGCGGCCGCTATTGTTTCATCCTGGTCGGCCACAACCTGCCGAATATGGGCATGCACGTCCTGCGCCTGCTCAGGCGACGCCGTTTTTCCGGTGCCGATAGCCCAGACAGGCTCATAAGCGATTACTGCGTTTGCCAATGAACCAACTCCGGCACGCTCGAGTACGGCAGCCAACTGCTCATCAACAACCTTCTCGGTATTGCCGGATTCACGTTCCTCAAGCGTTTCTCCCACGCACAGGACGGGTATTAGTCCCGCAGCCTGCGCCGCAACATACTTGGCCGCCACGACCTGAGCGCTTTCGCTAAAAAGCGCGCGCCTTTCGGAGTGCCCCACCAGCACATACTCGCAGCCCACGTCTCGCAGCATCGATGCCGATGTTTCGCCTGTATAGGCGCCGGCATCGTGCTCGGATAGGGTCTGTGCGACCAGTTTCAGGCGACTACCGGAAACCTTCTTCGCCGCCGACGCCAGGTAAGGCATTGGCGGGCAAATCAATAATTCAACGTTTCGCGAGTCCGGCATGCCGGCGATAATGCCCGCAATCAGTGCGTCATTGGCAGCCAGGCTGCCATTCATTTTCCAGTTACCCGCTACGATAAAGCTGCGCATTGCTCGTCCAAAACTTCGGTATATTAAAAAGGCGCGCAAGGATAACGGTGCAACCCCTGCAAATCAACGCGAAATCGCCGTTATGGGCTCATATCGCCAGGATTTCGGCCTTCAGGCTGCCGCCTTGGCTACAACGGCCGCCAGCTTCTTCGCCAATTGAAGCACCTGACCCGCGTCTTCGCCCTCCACCATGACCCGGATCACAGATTCTGTACCCGAAGCGCGGAGCACAACCCGGCCCTTGTCGGCCAATTCCTGCTCTGCCGCCCGCACAGCTTCCTGTATGGCTGGCGACGAACCGGGGTCAAGCCGCTGCGCTGTTTTGACATTCAGCATGGTTTGCGGATATTTCGGCATTCCTGCTGCAAGGTCCGACAGCTTGCGGCCCGTGCGGCGCATGATCGCGAGAATCTGCAAACCGGTAATCAATCCATCGCCGGTCGTGGTCTTGTCGAGACAAATCATGTGGCCGGACGTTTCCCCACCGATCATGCCGCCTGATTCACGCAATGCTTCCAGAACGTAGCGGTCGCCGACCTTGGCTCGCCGGAATTCAATATTTTGCTTTTCGAGAGCATGTTGCAAACCGAGGTTGCTCATCACGGTGCCGACAATGGGTCCCTGCAACAGGCCTTCGCGTTTGCGCGAGGTTGCGAGGATATATAGAAGTTGATCGCCATCGATCAAAGCACCATTTTCATCCACCATGACAACCCTGTCACCGTCGCCATCCAAAGCCATGCCCGCAACAGCCTGAACCGCCGGTACCGTTTGCTGCAGGAGCGCCGCGTTGGTAGAGCCACAGCCCTTATTGATGTTGCGTCCGTTGGGTGAACAACCGATCGAGATGACATCTGCCCCGAGCTGGTTCAGGGTACGCGGCCCGACTTTGTAGCCCGCGCCGTTTGCGCCATCAAACACGACTTTCATACCATCGAGGTCGAGATCGTCCGGAAACGATGAGGCCGCGAACTCCTGATAACGGGCGAGTGCTTCATCGATACGCTTCGCCTTGCCCAGTTTATTCGATTCCATTGTTATTGCCGGACTGGCCAGGCCGCGCTCGATTTCCATCTCGATTGCATCGGTGAGTTTGGATCCCTCACTATCGAAAAACTTGATGCCATTGTCATGAAACTGGTTGTGCGACGCGCTGATCACGACGCCGAGCGTTGCGCCCAAGGTCTGCGTCAGATACGCGATTCCCGGTGTTGGCAAAGGCCCAAGTAGCAAGACATTAGCTCCGGCGGCCACGAAACCGGCTTCGAGGGCTGATTCGAACATATAGCCTGACAGCCTGGTGTCCTTGCCAATCAGGACAGTTCCCCCGGCCGGGACCAGCACTTGCGCTGCTGCGCTCGCAAGACGCATGGCAAAGTCTGCGGTCATCGGATCTTTTCCGACCAACCCCCTGACTCCGTCTGTTCCAAAATACTGCTTATCCATTCAATGTGTCCTTGCTGTCAAACATTTTGCGCCTCGCGCACTGCCATCGCAATCTTGAGCGCGTCGGCAGTGGCAGCAACATCATGCGTGCGAATAATCGTCGCGCCACGTTCAAAGGCGATAACCGCGGCCGCAATACCTGCCGCCAGCCGGTTTTCTACATCGCGACCGGTCAGATTTCCTAACGTGCGCTTTCGAGACAACCCTATCAGTATTGGCAAGCCACGTACCTGAAGCCGGTCAAGACTCGCCAGCAATTCGATGTTGTGCTTGTCCGTTTTGCCGAAGCCGAAGCCAGGATCGACGACGATTCGTTGCATGCCAATTCCATTGTCGACACATGCCGTTACGCGATCGCACAAAAACCGGCCAACTTCATCGATGACGTCATCATAAACCGGATTATCCTGCATCGCGCGCGGCTCACCCTGCATGTGCATGAGACAGATCGCACAACCTGTCTCCGCCGCCGCCTGCAATGCGCCGTCGCGTCGCAATGCGAATATGTCATTGATCATAAAAACTCCGGCCTCGGCCGCGGCTTTCATTACATGCGGTGAGCTGGTATCGACGGAAACGGCCACATCAATATGCCCGGCAATTGCCGTGATGACCGGCAACACACGATCAAGCTGCTCCTGCTCGGAAACTTCCGTGGCACCTGGCCGGGTTGACTCACCGCCTACATCGATTATGGATGCACCCTGCTCAAGCATGGATTCCGCATGCCCGATGGCGGCATCTTTATCAAAGTACCGGCCCCCGTCCGAAAACGAATCCGGTGTAACGTTGAGCACACCCATAATCCGGGGTTGATTCAAGTCGATAATCACGAACTCCGCCTTGCGCCTCGAACAATGTAAAACGGCAGCCACCGGGCTGCCGTTTATTTCAAGTCAAATACCGGTCGGCTAGTGTTCGCTAGCCGGACCGCCAATCGGGGAAGTCGCTTCGGCGTCTTTCTTCTTGTCACCGCCAGCAGATTCCACATCATCTTCATCATCCGAACTGGACCAGTCTTTTGGCTCGCCCGGATCCTTGCCTTCCAGGATGTTCTTAATCTGCGCTGCATCAATGGTTTCGTACTTCATCAATGCCTTGGCCATGCTGTGCAGCTCGTCAATATGTTCGGCAAGTATCGACTCGGCGCGTTTATAATTGCGATCGATTATCCGCCGAACCTCTTCATCAATTTCATGTGCCGTGATATCCGAGACCTGCTTGTGTTGCGTCACCGATCGCCCGAGAAATACTTCGCCATCCTCTTCGGCGTAGGTAAGCGGACCAAGCTTTTCCGACAGACCCCATTTAGTCACCATTTTGCGTGCAATATCAGTGGCCTGTTCTATATCGTTGGACGCACCCGTCGTAACGCCTTCCTTCCCCAATGTCATTTCTTCAGCCAGTCTGCCGCCGAAGAGAGACGAAATATTGCTTTCAAGTTTTTCTTTGGAAATGCTGTAGGTGTCTTCTACGGGCAGATACAGGGTGACGCCCAAAGCGCGGCCGCGCGGAATAATGGTGACCTTGTGCACAGGGTCATGATCGGGAACACAGCTTCCGACAATCGCGTGTCCGGCTTCGTGGTAGGCGGTATTCAACTTTTCTTTCTCGCTCATGACCATGGAACGACGTTCTGTGCCCATCATGATCTTGTCTTTGGCTCTCTCAAACTCTTGCATACTGACAACGCGCTTGTTTTCGCGCGCTGCAAACAAGGCGGCCTCATTAACAAGGTTGGCAAGATCGGCACCAGAGAATCCCGGTGTACCCCGGGCAATAATGCGCGGCTTGACGTTGTCGGCCAACGGTACTTTTCGCATATGAATCTTCAAAATAAGCTCGCGGCCGCGAATATCGGGAAGAGGCACAACAACCTGGCGGTCAAATCGACCGGGCCGCAGGAGTGCAGGATCCAATACGTCGGGTCGGTTCGTTGCCGCAATAACGATTACGCCTTCGTTGCCTTCGAATCCATCCATTTCCACGAGCAACTGATTCAAGGTTTGCTCGCGCTCGTCATGTCCGCCACCGAGCCCTGCACCTCGATGACGACCAACAGCGTCGAGCTCGTCGATGAAAATAATGCACGGCGCCTGTTTCTTCGCCTGTTCGAACATGTCCCTGACGCGAGATGCGCCAACACCGACAAACATTTCAACGAAATCGGAGCCTGATATGGTGAAAAACGGAACTTTCGACTCGCCGGCAATCGCCCGTGCCAGGAGTGTCTTGCCAGTGCCCGGCGGACCAATCATCAACACCCCTCGCGGAATCTTGCCGCCGAGGCGCTGATATTTGCTTGGGTCGCGTAGAAAGTCGACGATTTCAGAGACCTCTTCTTTCGCCTCTTCTATTCCTGCAACATCGGCAAAAGAAACACTGATCTGGTCCTCTCCGATCAGCCGCGCTTTGCTTTTGCCAAATGACATCGCGCCGCGTCCGCCACCGCCGCCCTGCATTTGCCGCATGAAATAAATCCACACACCGATCAGCAAAAGAATCGGGAAAGAACTGATCAGTAACTGGCCGATCAGGCTCTGCGACTCGGGTTCTTTGGCGGTGAAATCGACCCGGTGCTGCTCCAGAATGCCGATCAAAGCGTTGTTATCGGTCTCCGGGCTGATGGTGTAGTACTCGAGCGGTATTCGCGAACCAAAATCGATACGCTGGATGTCGATCTCCGCCCTTTTGACGCTGCCTGATTTTACACGGTCAAGAAACTGCGAATAGTCGAGCTTCTGCGGCCCCTGCGTATTGACGCCACTAAGGCCCTGCACGACCGACAGCAGGACCACGATAATTACTATAAAAACCAGTACGTTCTTGGTTAAATCATTCACTATTATTGGAACTCCACAACACTCAATTAGACTGCGTCTAATCGTTAGACACTACTATAGTTGATAGTTTCTCGCTACCAAGTAAACCTCACGGCTGCCGGCCCTCGAGGCATCCGGTTTCATCACCCGGACTTTGCCAAAATCCTTGCGTACATCTGTTATAAACGCGTCAGACCCCTGCCCCTGGAACAATTTGCATATGAAACTGCCCTTTCGTTTCAGCGTTTGACGCGCCAGATCCAGCGCCAATTCCGCCAAGTGCATCGAACGTGGCTGATCGACCGCTTTGGTGCCGCTTATATTGGGCGCCATATCGCTCATTACAAGGTCTGCTTTCGAGTCTCCGAGCGTTTCCATGAGGCGGCTGAAAACGGCCTCCTCGGTGAAATCGCCCTGAATAAACTCCACCGCAGGCAATGCATCCATTTTCAGCAAGTCGAGCGCAATTAACCGTACACGTTCCTTGAGGCGAGCGCTGACATACTGACTCCAACCGCCCGGTGCTGACCCTAAGTCGATCACAACCATGTCGGGTCGCAACAGTCGCTCTTTTTGATCGATCTGTTCGAGTTTGTACACCGACCGGGATCGCCAGCCCTCCTTGCGCGCCTTCAACACATAGGGGTCTCGCTCCTGCCTCTGTTTCCATCGTTCGCTGCTGCTTCTGTTTGCCATGTTTTGTCAGACCGGATACTTCATTCGATGGCTGTTACACTCCCGCGGATGACACTGTCCGAGACACAAAAAAAATATTTGCGCGGCCTGGGACATCATTTGAAACCCGTTATCGTCGTCGGTGACAGCGGCCTTTCCGAAGCGGTCGTTAAAGAATTTGAATCCACGATAAATCATCACGAGTTAATAAAAGTCAGGGTCCGCTCTGGCGATCGGGAAATTCGCGATAAAATCATCGTGAGTCTGTGCGACGAAAACACATCGCTGGTCACTCGAATCGGCAATGTCGCTTTGCTGTTCCGGCGTAACCCTGAAAAGCCACGAATCAACCTGCCGCGTCGCTAACGCTGTGCTGTCTGTTTCTGCTATTCGTAGCGTACTGCAATAACCTCATAGTGCTTTTCGCCGCCCGGTGCTGAAAATGTTATTTCGTCACCTTCATTCTTGCCGATCAACGCACGTGCAATCGGCGATGTGTAAGAAATCAGGCCGGTCTTAATGTCTGCTTCGTCTTCGCCCACGATCTTGTAGACAATTTCACCGTCCGTTTGCTCATCCAGAAGTTCAACGGTAGAGCCAAATACGATTCGGCCTTTCGCATCAACGGTGGTTACGTCGATGACCTGCAAATTCGATAACTTGCCCTCGATGTCTTTAATGCGACCCTCGATAAAGCCTTGTTGTTCTTTGGCCGCGTGATACTCCGCGTTCTCTTTCAGGTCCCCATGCGCCCGCGCTTCCGCTATCGCGGTAATGACCTGCGGGCGTGCAACCGACTTCAAGTTTTTTAATTCGTCACGAAGCATCTCTGCTCCACGCGTGGTCATCGGTACTTTGTTCATGCGTTGACCTCCTTGTGCAGGTCCTGCAGCCTGTTGACCTCACTGTTGCTTAAATGCTCGAGCGCTGTGCACGTGGCAATCGCCGCGCCCAGCGTTGTGTAGTAAGTGACATTGCGCCTGACCGCCTCCGCCCTGATAGGACGAGACTCACGAATAGCCTGTTTGCCTTCCGTCGTATTGACGATCAATGATATTTCATTATTTTTGATCATGTCCACTATATGCGGTCGCCCCTCGCGCACCTTGTTCGCACGCCTGCATTCAATGCCGGCAGCGGCAAGCTCTTTCGCGGTGCCGTCGGTGGCGACAATATTAAAACCCCTCTCCACCAGCAAATGTGCGAGCTCCACCGCCTCTGATTTGTCCCGGTCACGCACGCTCAGCAATACTGTTCCACTGACCGGTAATACCACTCCGGAGGCCAGTTGCGCCTTGGCATAAGCTTCGCCAAATGTTCGGCCGACCCCCATAACTTCGCCAGTCGACTTCATCTCGGGCCCAAGAATAGGATCTGCGCCCGCAAACTTTATAAACGGAAATACGGACTCTTTAACGGAGAAATATTCCGGTATTCGTTGATCGACGAAACCCTGTTTTTCCAGGGTGTCACCAATCATCACACCGGCAGCAATCTTCGCCAACGGCAGTCCCGTCGCTTTCGATACAAACGGGATCGTTCGTGAAGCACGCGGATTCACCTCGAGCACATAAATGACGTCGTTTTGAATCGCAAACTGGGTATTCATAATACCGACTACGTGCAACTCTTTCGCCATTATCGTGACTTGCTTGATCAACTCTTCCTGCACTTCGGCCGTCAAACTAAACGGCGGCAATGAACAACCGGAATCGCCGGAATGAACGCCTGCCTGCTCGATGTGCTCCATAATGCCGCCCACCAGAACTCGCTCGCCATCGCAGACAATATCGACATCCACTTCCGTCGCCAGGTCGAGGAATCGATCCAGCAGAACCGGACTGTCATTTGACACGTCAATGGCAGCTTGCATATAGGCAGACAACTCGTTTTCGCTGTGCACGATTTCCATCGCCCGGCCGCCCAATACATATGAGGGTCGGACGATAATCGGATAACCCACATCGCCAGCCATGCCCAAGGCCTGCTCTTTGCTGCGAGCAGTGCAATTCGGCGGTTGCTTCAGGCCGAGTTTTTCAACCATTTGCGCGAAGCGCTCCCGGTCTTCAGCAAGATCAATAGAATCCGGCGACGTGCCAATTATAGGCGCGCCAGCGGCCTCCAGTGCGCGTGCCAGCTTCAACGGAGTTTGCCCGCCATATTGAACAATCACGCCCTTCGGCTGTTCCTTGTCGATGATCTCCATGACGTCTTCGAAGGTCAGGGATTCAAAGTACAGGCGATCAGAGGTGTCGTAGTCAGTGGAAACTGTCTCGGGATTACAATTGACCATGATCGTTTCGTAGCCGCGTTCGGAGAGAGCCTGTGCCGCATGCACGCAGCAATAGTCGAATTCGATTCCCTGACCAATGCGGTTGGGTCCACCTCCCAGAATCATGATCTTGGGCTTGTCGGTCGTGTCCGCTTCGCATTCTTCCTCGTAGGTCGAATACAGGTACGCGGTTGTAGATGCGAACTCAGCCGCACAAGTGTCCACGCGCTTGTAGACCGGGCGCAAGCCATACGACAGGCGCTTTTTCCGAATGAAGGCCTCGTCCTGCCGGGTCAAAGTGGCGATACGCTGATCCGAAAAACCCTTGCGCTTTAGCTGCCTCATTCGCTCGTGATCAAGGCTTTTGTGTCCTTCCTGACTGATTCGCGCCTCTTCAATCACCAGGTCGTTTATTTGCGCCACAAACCACGGATCAATGCCCGACAACGCCGAGACTTCTTCAACCGTAAAGTCTTGCCGCAAGGCATCGGCGACATACCAGATCCGGTCCGCGCCTGGCATACGCAATTCGTGGCGCAGATTGTCCCGATCTTCATCTGTGACAATCAACGCGGCCTTTTCATCCAGACCACTGACACCCGTTTCCAGGCCGCGCAATGCTTTTTGGAAGGACTCCTGAAATGTTCGACCTATCGCCATTACTTCGCCGACCGATTTCATTTGCGTCGTGAGCCTGTCGTTTGCGCCTGGGAATTTTTCGAACGTGAATCGCGGAATCTTGGTAACGACGTAATCGATGCTTGGTTCGAACGATGCGGGGGTTGCGCCGCCCGTAATGTCGTTTCTCAACTCGTCCAGCGTATAGCCTATCGCCAGTTTTGCAGCGACTTTCGCGATCGGAAAGCCGGTGGCCTTGGAGGCCAATGCCGACGAGCGTGACACTCTTGGGTTCATCTCAATGACGAGCATACGACCATCGGCCGGATTGACTGCAAATTGTACATTCGAGCCGCCCGTCTCAACGCCAATCTTGCGTAATACATCAATCGATGCGTTGCGCATCAGTTGATACTCTTTGTCCGTCAATGTTTGTGCCGGGGCCACCGTTATCGAGTCGCCCGTATGGACCCCCATAGCGTCGACGTTTTCGATGGAACAGACAATGATGCAATTGTCGTTCTTGTCTCGAACGACCTCCATTTCGAACTCTTTCCAGCCGATAACAGACTCTTCCAGCAAGACCTCAGATGTCGGTGACATCTCGAGGCCATGCGTTACGATCTGCGTGAATTCCTCCAGGTTGTATGCAATACCGCCACCGGAGCCACCGAGTGTAAATGAAGGCCGGATAATGGTCGGAAAACCGATGTCCTTCTGTTTTTCCAGCGCTTGCTCGATCGTATGGGCGATTTCCGCGCGCGGACATTCCAGTCCGATTTCGGTCATGGCAATGCGGAATTTCTCCCGGTCTTCCGCCATGTCGATCGCCTCCCTGGAGGCTGCAATCAGCTCGACCTTGTATTTCTCCAGCACACCTTCCCGGGCAAGATCCAAAGCACAATTCAATCCGGTTTGGCCGCCCATCGTCGGCAACAGCGCATCCGGACGCTCCTTTTCGATGATGCGTTCGACCGTCTGCCACTGCACTGGCTCAATGTAGATCGCATCTGCGGTCTCAGGGTCGGTCATTATCGTTGCCGGGTTCGAGTTCACCAGAATGACCCGGTAGCCCTCTTCTTTGAGCGCTTTGCAGGCCTGCGCCCCGGAATAATCGAATTCGCACGCCTGACCAATAACAATAGGGCCGGCCCCGATAATGAGGATGCTCTTAATATCAGTACGTTTTGGCAAAGGCTAAAGTCCCCCACAGGCACAAGAAAGGCCTTGAACTGTACGGATATTTAACATTAAGTTATTAAGATATTTCATTGTTTTATAAGTGTTTTTAATCAACTGATTATCGCAGTTCTCATGGTGCTGCGCTTGAAGTCATCCATGTCATCAATGAACCGTTCGAATAGTGGCTGGAGATCGTGAGGCCCCGGACTTGCCTCGGGGTGGCCCTGAAAACCGAACGCTGCCCGGTCTGTGAATTTGAAGCCCTGCAACGTGCCGTCGAACAAAGATCGGTGTGTCACCTGTAGATTGTCCGGCAGTGACGATTCGTCTACCGTGAAACCGTGGTTTTGACTTGTGATAGCGACTTGTGCCGTTTCCAGGTTCTGCACGGGATGATTGGCGCCGTGATGGCCAAATTTCATCTTTTCCGTCTTCGCCCCCGCCGCCAGCGCCAGCAGCTGATGACCGAGACAAATTCCAAAAACCGGAACCGGTGTTTCCAGAATTTGCCTGATTGCTTCAATGGCGTAGTCGCAAGGCTCCGGGTCGCCTGGTCCATTGGACAAAAACACGCCGTCCGGCCGTAGTTCCAATACTTGCTGCGCGGAGGTCGTTGCCGGAACCACCGTCATGCGGCAATCGAAGTCTGACAGGATTCGCAGGATGTTGCGTTTGATGCCGAAGTCGTACGCTACAACATGGTATGGCGCTATCCTGCGACTTAAAATTTTTGAGCGCGGTGAGAAGTTCGAGCCATAGCACCATTGATAAGTACGGTCGGTCGAGACGATTTTCGCGAGATCCATGCCGGCAATCCCCGGAAATTTTCGCGAATGTTCGATCGCAACTTTCTCGTCAACATCGCCGGTCATGATGCACCCCGACTGGGCACCCTTTTCTCTCAATATTCGCGTCAATTTACGAGTATCAATTTCTGCAATAGCGACCGTATTGGCCTGCACAAGAAATTCTGAAAAACTGCGTTCCGCGCGCCAGCTGCTGGTCACCATTGAACTGTCGCGAACAACCAGGCCCGACGCGTGCACGGCCGAAGATTCCATATCGTCGCTATTGGTGCCGGTGTTGCCTATGTGCGGATAGGTCAGTGTGACGATTTGCCTGCAATAGGATGGGTCGGTGAGGATTTCCTGGTAGCCGGTCATCGCGGTGTTGAAAACAACTTCGCCGATCGTTTTGCCTTCGGCGCCAACAGATATACCGCGGAATAGAGTCCCGTCCTGCAATGCAAGTACTGCTCGCGTGCTCAAGAAACTTCCTCAATTTGCGTCGGACTGTTCATCTGCTGCTGCTTCACGTTCATTAGATGCACAAAAGCGGAAGGACAATGCCTTCCGCTTAGCGGTTCGCCGGTGAATTGGCGACCGGCGCCAGTGTACTGAAGCGAGAGAGCCTGCGCCAGCGCTTTCGGCTTATTCAACCAGCAGGTCGGACATCCGATACAAGCCCGGCTTTCGGTCTGCAAGCCACAGAGCAGCCTTGACCGCGCCCTCCGCAAATACCCGCCTGTCCGCGACGCTATGCGAGACCTGTATCGTTTCTGATGGCGACCTGAAGATGACCTTGTGGTCGCCCGGTATTTCACCGTCACGAGTCACATAAAAGCCGATCTTGTCCGACGACTCCGGCCTGGCGCCGGACGGATCGTAAAAGTACACGTCCTCGAGCTTTCGGCCGCGACTTTCAGCCAAAGTTTCCCCCAGCAACAGCGCCGTGCCTGATGGCGCGTCTTTCTTGTGGCGATGATGGGACTCATGAATTTCCGTTTCGAATCCATTGCCAAACGCGCCGCCGACCTCTTGAAGCATTCGGGTCAGTACAGCAATGCCATAGGACATGTTGCGGTCATAGAGCAACGGAATTTTCTCTGAGGCTTCACGCAAAGATTGCTGCTGGGATTCGTCCAGACCACTAACACCGCATACCAGCGGCAATCCTGCCGTCACCACCTGTTCAATAACAGTGGTATTCGCTTGGGCCAGGGTAAAGTCGATTGCGATATCCGCTACCGCCAGTACCGCGGCCAGGTCGGCGCTGATCAGGACATTGCCGGATGCATCCAGCTGCTGGGCATTTCGAAACTCGCTGATTTTTGCATTATCGCGTAGCCAGACGCTGCTCGACTGGCACTGATCGTTCTCTTCAATGACCCGGAGAATGCCTTGCGCCATCCGACCGGATCCGAGAACCGCGATTTTTAGCATGATGTAGCCCCGAGACTTGTGCAGAAGTTTGACCTCACCCGGCCAGATTTTAGCGGATCGTCAGCCTACACGCTCAAAAAACCGTTTTACGGTATCCATCCATCCTCCCGCTCGCGGATTATGCCGGTCGCCACCGGCGCTGATGGAATCGTCAAATTTTTTCAGGAGTGCTTCCTGTTCATCGGTCAGATTTACCGGTGTCTCTATCGCGACTCTCGCAAACAAGTCACCTGTGCCGCGCCCGCGAACAGTCGTTACGCCTTTGCCTCGCAAGCGAAAGACTTTGCCGGACTGGGTCTGTGCGGGAATCTTCAGGATCACGTTGCCTGCCAGCGTCGGCAGCTCGATGTCACCACCCAATGTGGCTTTGCTGAAACTTATCGGCACCTCGCATGACAGGTCTGCACCGTCACGTTGAAACAATTTGTGCGGATTGACCCGGATCTCAACATACAAATCGCCGGATGGACCGCCGTTGCGACCCGCCTCGCCTTCACCGGAAAGACGTATGCGATCGCCGTCATCGACGCCCGCCGGCACTTTGACCGACAATTTCTTGGTCTTGCTCACCCGTCCGCGGCCGTGACAATCGCCGCAAGGGTCGCTGATTACGGTTCCCGCGCCTTTGCATGCCGGACAAGTCTGTTGAATAGAGAAAAATCCCTGCTGCATGCGCACCTGGCCAATACCGCCGCAAGTGGAGCACTTGCTCGGCTCCGTGCCCTTTTTCGCGCCACTGCCATCGCAGCTCTTGCAAGTGACCTGGGTAGGCACGTCGATGGTTACGGAATCGCCTGCAACGGCATCCTCCAGATCCAGTCGCAACTCGTAACCAAGATCTGCGCCGCGAAACACCTGGCTTCTGCCGCCACGCCGGCCACCGAAGATATCGCCGAACACATCGCCGAAGATATCGCCAAATCCTTCTGCGCTGAACCCGCCGCCGCCAGGACCGGCGCGCAATCCATCGTGACCAAACTGATCGTAGGTGCCGCGCTTCCCGGAGTCCTTCAGAACCTCGTATGCCTCACGAGCTTCCTTGAATTTGCCTTCTGCTTCTTTGTCGTCCGTATTTCGGTCGGGATGATGCTTCATGGCAAGACGCCGATACGCCTTTTTGATTTCGCTCTCGGTCGCGGTCTTGCTGACGCCAAGAACTTCGTAGTAGTCGCGCTTCGCCATTTTGCTAGAGACTTCCATTATGAAACCGGGCGTCTACGAGAGACGCCCGGCGTATTCACTTACATTATGTACCCCAAATCAGGCAGATTTTGACTCGTCATCGCTGTCGACTTCTTCAAACTCGGCGTCAACAACATCGTCGCCTTTCGCACTGTCATCGCCGCTGGTGTCTCCACCTTCTTCGGACGATTGCTCTGCATACAACTTCTGCGCGACTGTTGCGGATGCTTCAGCCAGTGCTGAGGTCTTGGCCTCAATTGCGGCCTGATCGCCACTATCAAGAACTGCTTTCAGGTCACTAATTGCGCCTTCAACTGCAAGTCTGTCTTCGCCAGAGGCCTTTTCTCCGAGCTCGCTGAGTGTCTTCTCTGAAGCGTGGATCAAGCCGTCTGCCTGATTACGGGCATCGACCAAATCACGGAACTTCTTGTCTTCTTCCTCGTGCGCTGCCGCATCTGAAACCATTGCCTCGACTTCTTCATCGGACAATCCGCTGGACGCTTTGATGACGATGTTCTGACTTTTACCGGTCGCCTTGTCCTTGGCTGTGACATGCAATATGCCATTCGCATCGATGTCAAACTGGACCTCAATCTGCGGCATGCCGCGCGGTGACGGCGGGATATCCGCCAGGTCGAATCGACCGAGTGACTTGTTATCCGCCGCGCGTTCGCGTTCGCCCTGCAACACGTGGATCGTTACCGCGGTCTGATTATCATCCGCAGTCGAAAAGATCTGCTCTGCGTTCGCCGGAATTGTCGTGTTCTTGTCGATCAGCTTGGTCATTACCTGGCCCATCGTTTCGATACCCAGAGACAAAGGAGTGACATCAAGCAGCAAGACGTCTTTCACTTCACCGGAAAGAACGCCGCCCTGAATTGCGGCACCTACGGCAACCGCCTCGTCCGGGTTCACATCACGGCGTGGCTCCTTGCCAAAAAAGTCCTGAACTGCCTGCTGGACTTTCGGCATGCGGGTTTGACCGCCAACGAGAATAACGTCGTCGATTTCGTTTACCTTCAATCCGGCATCGGACAACGCTGTCTTACAGGGTCCAATGGTCCGGCTCACAAGCTCTTCAACCAATGACTCGAGTTTTGCTCGCGTGAGTTTGATGTTCAGGTGTTTCGGTCCGCTGGCGTCGGCTGTGATGTAAGGCAGATTCACCTCGGTCTGTTGTGACGTCGACAGCTCGATCTTGGCCTTTTCAGAAGCCTCCTTCAGGCGCTGCATGGCGAGCGGGTCCTCGCTGATATCGACACCGCTTTCACGCAGAAATTCAGACATCAGATATTCAATGACCCGAATGTCAAAATCTTCACCGCCGAGGAATGTGTCTCCGTTGGTCGCCAGAACTTCGAACTGGTGCTCGCCGTCCACTTCCGCAATTTCGATAATCGAAACGTCGAACGTGCCGCCACCGAGATCGTAAACCGCGATCTTTGCATCGCCGCGCTTCTTGTCCATGCCATAGGCCAGCGCCGCGGCGGTTGGCTCATTGATAATGCGCTTGACGTCCAGTCCGGCGATCTTGCCGGCGTCTTTTGTCGCCTGACGCTGCGAGTCATTGAAATAGGCCGGCACCGTGACAACGGCCTCCGTGACGGTCTCACCGAGATAGTCCTCGGCCGTCTTTTTCATTTTTTGCAGGACGCGGGCCGAAATTTCCGGCGGCGCCATCAGTTTGCCGTTCGCTTCGACCCAGGCATCACCGTTATCTGCTGCGGCGATTTTGTACGGCACCATCTTGATGTCGCGCTGGACAACGTCGTCTTCAAAACGACGGCCAATCAATCGCTTGACCGCAGACAATGTGTTGGACGGGTTGGTAACTGCCTGCCGCTTGGCAGACTGCCCAACCAGGACCTCGTCGTCTTTACTAAATGCAACGATTGATGGCGTTGTGCGGTCACCCTCACTGTTCTCGATAACTTTTGGCGTATCGCCTTCCATTACCGCGACGCAGGAGTTGGTGGTACCGAGATCAATACCTATAACTTTTCCCATGATTCTTACTCTCCGAATGCTGTTGGCCCATCCGGGCCTGAAATTCAAATCTGGCTGATATGTGGGGCTTTCGCTTTCGCTTTCAAGCACCCAACAGGGCTGTCAGGCCTCTTCTTTTGCGCTTTTCTCGCCGTCGGCCGGTTCCTGGGCGACCACGACCCTGGCAGGACGCAACAAACGCCCATTGAGCGTGTAACCCTTCTGAAATACCGTCAAAACGGTTCCTGGCTCCACATCCCCGGACGGTTGCATCGTGATCGCTTCGTGACACTCAGGATCGAATGGCTCGCCCTGTGGATCAATCTCGACCACCCCGAAGCGTTCCATGGACGTGCTCAGCAGCTTTAGTGTTGCCTCACTGCCCACCCTTAGCTGCGCGGCGTCCGCTTTAGTGTCCGCCTGCAGACCCAGTTCAAGGCTGTCGCGAACCGCAAGCATTTCACCTGCAAACCGTTCGACTGCGAATTTGCGTGCATTGTCCACGTCGCGCGAAGCGCGCTTGCGAACGTTTTCGAGTTCTGCGGCTGCGCGCAGATACTTATCCCAGTTCTCGTCGGCCTTGGCCTGCAATAACGCCAGCGGGTCTCCCTCGATCGACTCATCGGTACCCGCTGCTTGCGGAGAATCCGTCACGTCCTCGACGATCTCGTCCTTGTCGCCTGGCTTGTCGTTTAGTTGTTCGCTTTGCCCATTCATTTGGACCTTGCTCCAGTCAGTGATTCCAAACTCGAGCGGCCCGGCGGGCCGCCATTAAAGACCGATTAACCGGCCTCCATAAAAAGACTGTCGAATTGTGGGGATCTGCCGGCAAATATCAAGTAGATACAGGTATCAAAATCAAGCCTTGCGACCCGCAAGACTCAAGAATGGTCTTTGCGCAGGGCCGAACTAAGCAGTTTTGCAGTGATCTCAACGATCGGCACAACCCTGTCATACGCCATTCGCTTTGGCCCGATCACGCCAAGAACCCCGACATGATTGTCATCCACCTTGTACGGTGCCGTTACAACGCTGACATCGTCGAGCAATCCATAGCCGGACTCTTCGCCGATAAACACCTGCACGCCATCCGCATTGATGCTGCGGTCCAGCAGATCCAGCATAAACCGCTTTCGCGAAAAAACATCAAACAGCCGGCGGATGGTTTCGATATCCGACAATTCGGCGAAATCCATCAGGTTTGTTTCACCTCGTATAACGAATTCGCCGCCGGCCGAACTGGCCCCCTCCAGCGCGGATTGGGCCACCGTTACCACGTCGCGCATCGCCTGGTTCATGGTGTCTCGGGTGGCGTCCAACTCTTCGATCAGATGCTTGCGTATATCGGCCAGATCACTGCCTACGTAATTTTCGTTTATGAAGTTCGTGGCTCGCTGCAGTTCGGAAGCGCTGTAATTGTGCTCCGTGTGCAAAATACGGTTTTGCACCTCCCGGTCGTTTATAACGAGAATCACCAACACGCGGTTGTCGGAGAGTCCGAGAAACTCGATCTGGCGCAATACGGACTTCTGGCCACGCGGCATGGTCACCACGCCGGCCATGTTGGTCAGCGCCGAGAGCATTTTCGATACCGAATTCACGAATGCATCCGAGTCGTCTGACTGCTCGCTCAGCTCTGAGCGCAGCTGCTGCATTTCGCCTTCTTCTGGCGGCTTATAGCGTACCAGTGTGTCGACGAATAAACGGTATCCTTGTGAGGTCGGAATTCGACCCGCGGACGTATGTGGCGCCGAAATCAAACCAAGGTGCTCAAGGTCGGACATGACATTGCGAATGGTCGCCGGACTGAGGTCGAGTCCTGAGTCGCGCGACAAGGTCCTGGAGCCAACGGGTTGGCCGTCGCGAATAAAGCGCTGGATCAACACGCTGAGCAGGTATTGGGCACGTTCGTTTGGCATCGACGGAGTGGAGTCTGCGGACATTTGCGATCTTCGCTACTGGAGGGCGGCGGTCTTTCCCGACCGGCGCTCGGATGAAAAGAAAAAACTAGCAATGGCTTGGCGACAGGTCAAGGGTTTGTAACAATTCAACAGATGAGTCGTGAATTCAAAACTATAGCAATTGTCGGTCGAATCGACGACCAGCGCGTCGCGGCACCGATGCGGTCGCTGGCAAGTCATTTGACTAAATCCGGCGTACAGGTGATCGCAGGTTCAGATGTCGCCAGCCAACTCGGTATTGAGACCATCGAGGAATCGTCATTGGCGGCAAAGGCCGACCTGGTTGTCGCCGTTGGCGGTGACGGCACAATTCTGTACGCGGCAAACCTCATGCACGGCCATGACAAACCATTATTGGGCGTCAATCGTGGACGATTGGGATTTCTGGCTGATGTGCTGCCCGATGACATGCTGGAAGTCATCGATCGGGTACTCGCCGGCGATTACACCTCGGAGTCCCGGCTGTTGCTGGACGCCACAATCGTATACGCCGACGGCAAATCGCATACAGCCACCGCATTGAATGACGTCGTTCTGCAGCGCAAAGAAACCGGCAGAATGGTGGACTTCGAGACTCGCATCGCCGGCCAGTACGTAAACACTCACGCGGGTGACGGACTCATCGTGACAACGCCAACGGGGTCTACCGCCTATTCCTTAAGCTGTGGCGGACCCATTATCGAGCCCATGCTCGACGTTGTTGCCCTGGTGCCGATTTGCCCACACACGCTCAATGACAGACCGATTGTGGTGCCCGCCAATCTTGAAATTGACATCGTTCTGGTAGAGGGCGGCGCCGCAAAAGCGGAGGTGGTTGTTGACGGTCGTAGTATCGGCGAACTTGGGCCCAACGATCGCCTGAGGGTGTGTGCGGCGGAAGATCGCATTACCCTGATTCATCCGCCCGGCCACCAGTTCTATGAGATTCTGAGATCGAAACTGCACTGGGGCCGCGACAGCCGGCAACGTCGATCCGACGGCGAGCAGGACACCTGAGCGATGCTGACAAATTTGCAAATCAGAAATTTCGCCATCATCGACCAGATTGAGGTTGAGTTTGGCGACGGCATGACCGTGCTCACCGGCGAAACCGGTGCCGGCAAGTCCATATTAGTCGATGCTCTGGGCCTGGTTCTGGGCGAGCGTGGCAGTAGCGCCCTGGTACGCGGCGGCAGCAAACGCGCCGAAATCAGTGCCGTGTTCGACATTGCTTCGGCCCCACACGCCGCAACGTGGCTGGAAGAAAACGCACTCGACAGCGACGGTGAATGTTTGCTTCGTCGTGTGATCAATGCCGATGGCCGCTCCCGCGCATTCATCAATGGCAATGCCGTACCACTGCAAAGCCTGAAAGCATTAGGCGAATTGCTGCTTGATATTCACGGCCAGCATTTCCATCAGTCGCTCGGCAGGCCCGCCGTTCAGCGGGACTTGCTGGATCACTTCGCATCGGCGCAAGGGCTGCGGGCCGCAACAGAATCTGCATTCAAGGAGTGGCGGCAACTTGCCGCAGAATTGGCTGATCTCGAAACCGCCGACGCCGACCGGGCATCGCGGCTTGACCTGCTGACATTCCAGACTAACGAATTGGTGATGCTTGATGTGCAACCCGGCGAAACGGATGAACTATTGAGCAATCGGCGGCGATTGCTCAATAGCGGTCGCCTGGCGGAAGGTGTCGCGACGATCATGCAGACAATTTATGAGTCCGACTCTGGCAACGCACAAAGCCTGGTTGCTGACGCCTGTCATACGCTGGAATCACTAAGCGAATTGGATGATCAGTTATTGCCGATATTGACGCTTTTGAAAGAGGCCAATATTCAAGTCACGGAGGCAGCGGAATCTTTGCGAAGGTATAGCGATACCCTCGATATGGATCCATCTGAACGCGACCGCGTCGAGGATCGTCTTGACGCTATGCAGACTCTCGCCCGAAAACACCGGGTGGACGTGAGCGAGCTTCCGGCACTTCAAGAGCGACTTGAAAAGCAATTGAACGACATTCAGCACGCGGAGGAACGCGGTGTGGAGCTCCAGCAACAGACTGAGGCCGCCGAAAGCAGATACCGAAAATGCGCTGTTAAATTATCGAAGGCACGGCATAAAGCGGCTGCGGCGTTTTCTGCATCGGTCACCAGCACGATGGCTGATTTGGGCATGAACGGTGGCATTTTCGAAGTATCGGTAAGCGACAGAGCAAAAGAGGTCCCGCAAGCCTATGGCACTGACACCATCGAGTTTCTGATTAGCGCGAATCCAGGTCAGCCGCCAATGCCTCTGTCAAAAGTCGCCTCGGGCGGCGAGCTATCGCGCATGAGCCTTTCAATTCAGGTTATCGCCAGCGATGGCAGCCCGATACCGACCATGGTATTCGACGAAATTGACAGCGGCGTCGGCGGCGGAATTGCAGAAATGGTCGGCAAGCGACTGCGGGACGTCAGCGAAACACGCCAGGTATTTTGCGTCACGCATTTACCGCAGGTTGCGAGTATCGCGAACAGCCATTTCAGAATAGTGAAAATGACGGACGGAAAATCGACCAGAACCAGCGTCAATACTCTGACCAACGATGAACGCATTGAAGAACTTGCACGAATGTTGGGCGGCGTCGAGATTACCGACCGGACCCGGGACCACGCTGCCGAAATGCTGGAATTTGGCGGAAATTACGAATCGGCAAAGACGACGATCAGCAAGCGCGCGTAGTAAACACAATAACAACTGCAATAAGAGCCGCTTTACGACACTCGACTATTTCTTGACCAGCGGCCGCACATACAACACGAGATTGTGATCAATTAACTCGTAACCGTGCTTGCTCGCGATCTCGTGCTGCAATCGTTCGATTTCATCATTTACGAATTCTGTAACCTTGCCGGTCTCGACGCACACCATGTGATCGTGGTGTTTGCCATCATCCAGTTCGAATACCGAATGACCGCCCTCAAAGTTATGACGCGTTACCAAATGAGCAGACTCAAACTGGGTCAAGACCCGGTAGACCGTCGCCAGACCGATATCTTCACCGATTTCGAGCAAGTCTTTGTAGATGTCCTCCGCACTGAGATGCCGCCGTTCGCTGTTCTCCAAAATCTCGAGAATCTTTAACCTCGGTAAAGTAACCTTCAGGCCGGCTTTTTTGAGTTCCTGGCGTTGCAGCATTCTGGCAACCTCGCAATGGGATTGGCCACCACTGCTATCGTGGTGGAAAACAAGCAGGTATCATGCGCGCGTATTATGACCCAGTTTTGGAACAAGGCAATATGCGAAAACTCTTTATTTCAGTTCTGCTTGGCGTTGCCCTTACGACGTCCAGCGCCTGCGTATACCGGGCGAATCTGGCCCAGGGCAATCTGCTGAAACAGGAGGACCTGGATCAGGTCGAAGTCGGCATGACGCGGGCCCAGGTGCTATTCCTGCTCGGTACGCCAATGATCGACGACCCGTTTCATCTCGACCGATGGGACTATGTCTACTATATTCGCATCGGCCGGAATTCCGCTTCGTTCAAGCGCTGGGTCAGCATTTACTTTACCGAGGATGCAGTACGGGAAGTGCTTGACGGCCGCGAGCTGAACCCGAACCTCTGATCCAGGGCTAGCGCCCCATAGATCGACCTGCCAGCGCAAGTTCGCGTCGTGCATCCCGGGGGTCGCGCAGCAATTGCCGATAGGCCTCCACCCGATCTCCTTGCCTGACGGGCTGGGTATCGGCAACTGCCCTGCCCCAGATACCCAACGGGCATTGCGCAAAATCGAAGTCAGGAAATTTTGCAGCAAGCTCCGAACGATTGATCGCTTCTCTAGCTGTGATGCCGTCGACCACTTTTGTTTTCAGCAGTACTTGCTGCTCGGCAGAGGCGAATACCAGTTCGACATCGATCAGGTCATTGCGATCCATGGGTCAATATTCTCACCGGGATCCGAAAATACTTATCGCGCGCCCTGTAAATCCATCCACCATCGAGTTGCAGGTTTCCTCGAAGAACGCGCCGAACATCAAATCCACAAGCATACTCTCAAATTCGAAATCAAGTTTGAGGGCGACTTTGCATCCATCGTCGCCAAGGTCTGTAAACGACCAGCCGCCCTGCAAGTGTCGAAACGGGCCACCTACCAGGGAAATATCGATTGACTCAAATTCGATACGATCATTGCGGGTCGTAAATTTATTGCTCACTCCGCCTTTCTGCAGTTCCAGGGTTGCCTGCACAAATTCATCGGTGCGTTCATGGACGCAGGCGCTCTTGCACCAGCTGAGAAACTCCGGATAAGCCGCAACGTCGTCAACAATGACGAACATTTCGCGCGATGTGTAGGGAACGAGTGCGCTTCGATTAACGTGTCGCATCAGCTACTCGAGAAATCAAGCAATCCTACTGCTTTGAGAAATACGAAAATAATCGCGATCGGGGCGACGAATCGTGCAAGGAAGCGCCACATTTTGTATATGCCGCCGGCCCCGCCCAGCTCTTCGGATGATGAATTTCGGCACATCACCCAGGACGCGAAAATGGTGATGAACAGGCCGCCAAGCGGCAACATGATGTTGCTGGTCAGGTGGTCGATATTCGCAAAAATTGTGCCCTTGTAGAACGTGAAGTCCTGCAACAGGTTGAATGAAAATATCGTTCCAAAACCCATAAACCAGACGAGCACACCCATTGCTATCGCCGCTTGGGTGCGCGTCCGCTCGAATCGCTCCACAACCCAGGCGACAGCCGGCTCCATCAGGGCGATAGCAGAGGTCCATGCCGCGAATGCCAGCAATACGAAAAATATTGTTG
>SMVA01054530.1_pt1 | contig 23540 bp, 25 predicted proteins | sample 2456451 | NCBI WGS metagenome assembly SMVA01 (sample SAMN11095933, study PRJNA526329) | marine sediment metagenome | biome: Marine sediment; feature: Surficial sediment; material: Deep marine sediment; isolation source: Hadal surficial sediment | place: Pacific Ocean | collected 2014-05 | depth... | reverse complement strand
ATCCCGGTCTTCAGGAAGATGTTCGTCCTGGTCGGCATAACTGGAAAAAATATACATCAGAACGTCGATCACGCCTTCTTTCATGAATACCTCGGTTTAGATCCTGACGTAGCAGCCGCCAGGTGCTGATTGAATAGAATGATTAAGCTCAAGTACGAGTAGCATGGATGAAAGCTTGTCGATGGTCAAGCCACTGCGTTGCACAAGGGCATCGATGTTGACCGGATCGTAAGCGATCGATTCGAGCAGGTTTCGATGTTCGCGATCGAGGTCGGAAGCAGGCTCTGCTGGACCATTGCCGGGTTGTTCCAGTAGAAACCCGAGCAGGCTACCCAGTTCTTCGGTAATGTCGCTCAGCTGCTCGACCAGCTTCGCGCCATCGCGGATCAGGCGATGACAGCCGCGCGTCTGTGGATTGTGTATCGAACCGGGGATGGCGAACACCTCGCGCCCCTGCTCGGCAGCCAGGCGAGCCGTAATCAGCGAACCGCTGCGACCCGCGGCCTCGATAACCAGCGTTGCCAGGCTAAGCCCGCTGATGATCCGGTTACGTTGCGGAAAGTTATGCCGATGTGCCTGGGTAGCCAGCGGGAACTCGCTGATCAGCAATCCTTTTTTCATTATATCCCGCGCCAGGTTGGCATTGCGCGGAGGATAAATACGATCCAGCCCGGTGCCGTTGACCGCGATGGTTGCCGCGTCGACGCGTAGGGCGCCCAGATGCGCCTGCCTGTCTATACCCAGTGCCATGCCACTGGTGATGGTCAACCCACAGCCCGCCAGTTGCGAAGAAAAGTCTATGGCGATCTGGGCGCCACCGGGTGTGCATAAGCGGCTGCCGACGATGGCAATCTGTGGACTGTGGAGCAGATCGATATTACCGCGAGCGTAGAGCAACACGGGAAAGTCATCGATTTGCCTGAGCAGGGCCGGGTAGGCCGGATCGAGGAAACAGACCAGGTGATTACCTGGCTGCTTTGCCCAGCGAAGATCGCGGTTAACCTGGGGATGTTGCGCCTGTCTGATCGCGCATATGGTTTCGGGCTTGAGCCCGAATGCGCTTAACTCCGACGATCCCGCTTCGACAACCTTGCCTGGATCAGCATTGAAATGGTCGAGCAGGGCGACAAACGCGGCGCGTTTATTGCCGAAGCTATGAAACAGGTGTAAAAAACTGGTCAGCAAATCCTTTTGCATGATGGTCTCGAAATCCTTTTGATAGACGTCGACACCTTACCACTAAGCGGGTCTCAGTGGTAGAACCTGGTTTGTTGTCGTGGTGCTTCTAGGGTGATTTGATGTAATCCTTCTCGCTGACTGGCCGGGCGGCTTCCATGATCAGGGCGTAACTCATTTTTTCGAATGAACGTATGATCATTATCGTGCCAATTTTCTCATCGGGTAATTTGACGCGAAAAGCCGGATCCTCTTCAGCCTTGTCGGGGATTATTTTGCCGACCCGGTGAATGTTCAGGACGTTACCGGTTTCGACGCCATCACGCACGCCGAGGTTTACCGCGATAGTCTGGTATTGACCAACCTGGGAGATTGCATCCAGCAGGGAGATAACCGCACCGCGCACTTCGGTGCTCGGTGGTCTGGGGAAAAAATCGCGCTCGAAATGGGTGTTGTCCATCGGGAGCACGCGGTCATTACGTAGTATTTCGCGTACTGAGTTGGTGACCCGTACCGAGGCGGGGTCACCGCGAAGCAAGAGTTTGGATTCACCCACGAAGAGTGCTTCGTAACCCAGCAGTTCCTGGGTAACCGGGTCATATAAAGGGCGGTTAGGCCTGAAAATCTGGTACCGCCCGTTGCCCGAGCTGGTATCGAGTTTACGCACATAAAGTTTATCGTTAACGCTGTTGATCAGGTGGTCGTCGACGCTGGCGAGCACGTAAGCGGAGCGGTTAAGCGTTTCCAGATCGATAACCAGCGGACGTTCCAGCAGGTGACGAATCGACTCGATCGGAATCGATGGAATGCTCGCATCGATTGACTTCGAGCGGATACGGGGAGAAATTTTAACTATTTTCATGCCACCGCTAACCTGGGACAGTACCGAACCATCTGCGCCCCGGCTGAGCAATTGAACTCTTTTTTCGCCCCCGATATAGACGATTGCCAGGGTGTCACCCGGATAGATCAGGTGTGGATTCGTAACCTGGGGATTCTTGAACCAGATTTCCGGCCAGTGCCATGGGTCGCGAAGAAATACCGACGAGATATCCCATAGTGTATCGCCTTCTTGTACAATATAGGCTTGCGGATATTCGGGTTCATAAACCACTTTTTCTGCCGCTTTTGGTTCGGACATCGCAGCCACTACGGTTTTTTCTACCGGTGTTTCGTCGGTTACGTAAACGACCGCATAGGGCGGGGGTGGTTCGGCACAAGCGGTAATCAGCAACAAAGCAAAGAGCGGTATCAATCCTTTTGCGAGCTGGCTTTTGTTGTCGTTAGGCATAGGAACCCCGGGGAATACGGTATCAGTGGATGAATTGTAGCTGAAAATAATTCGACTACAAGCTTTTTCATGACGAAGATTCTAATATAATCATCGACTTGGAACAATAAGTTACACCTTTTCGTGAAGTTTTTAACAATGGCCTTATTAAATATTTTATATTTTCCTGATTCACGCCTGAGAAAGGTGGCCAAGGCGGTAACCGAATTTGACCAGAAATTGAAGCAACTGATCGATGATATGTTTGAAACCATGTATGAAGCACCGGGTATCGGGCTGGCCGCGACCCAGGTTGATCGGCACATTCGCCTGCTGGTTATGGATATTTCCGAGGAAAAAAATCAGCCGAGATGCCTGATCAACCCCGAACTACTAGAAGCCGATGGCGCAGAAGAGACGGATGAAGGTTGTCTGTCGGTGCCGGGGGTTTATGAAAAAGTCGAGCGCGCCGAACATATCCGGGTACGTGCTCAGGATGAAAACGGGGATGTTTTCGAATTTGCAGCCGAAGGTCTTGAAGGGGTATGCATACAGCACGAAATGGATCATCTCGAGGGCAAGCTGTTTGTCGATTATCTGTCCAGTCTCAAGCGTAACCGAATCCGTAGCAAACTGCTTAAATCGCAAAAGCAAAAGACCGGCTAGGCGAGTTTCCGTTCAATGTTGAAAATTATCTACGCAGGTACGCCGGAATTTGCGCTGGCAGCCCTCGAGCTGCTAGTGAATAGCGAACACCAGATCGTCGCGGTCTATACCCAACCGGACCGGCCCGCGGGACGCGGGCGCAAGCCACGGCAAAGCGCCGTGAAAACCTGTGCCCTGGCCCAGGGCCTAACGCTGTGCCAGCCGACTGATTTTCGCGGTGAGCAAGCCTTGCAACAGTTATTGGCCTGGGAGGCCGACCTGATGGTGGTCGCGGCCTACGGTTTGCTGTTGCCGCGGGCGGTACTTACCGGGCCGAAATTGGGCTGTATCAACATCCATGCATCGCTATTGCCCCGCTGGCGCGGTGCGTCACCAATCCAGCAGGCGATACTCGCGGGTGACAGCAACAGCGGAGTGACCCTGATGAAAATGGACCAGGGTCTGGATACCGGTGACATGATTGCCAGTCGGACGGTGGACATAGAGCCACACTGGACATCGGCTGATTTACAGGATCGGCTGGCGCCGCTGGGCGCTGAATTACTCATGGAGACCCTGGGAAATCTGGAGTCCGCCCTGCAAAATGCGCGGTCCCAGGATCAGGCCCTGGTCAGTCTTGCGCCTCGCTTGACCAAACAACAGGCCAAGATTGACTGGCATAAGCCGGTGGCAATACTGGATCGGGAAATACGCGCGTTCAATCCCTGGCCAGTTAGCTTTACCCGGCTGGAGAGCAGCGATCTGCGTATCTGGCGTGGCGCCGTCAGCGCCGGCTTCAGCCCGGGGCAAGTGGGCAGGGTAATTGCCCATGACAAGCAGGGACTGTATGTCAGCTGTGGTGACGGAGTGCTGCAGGTAACCGAATTGCAGTTTGCCGGAAAGAAAAAATGGTCCGCGGCAGAGGCCTTGAACGCCAGAAATCTAACCGGAAGCAGTCTTGGATAAGTTAAATCCTCGCTGGATCGCGCTGCAGGTGTTGTTGCAATTACTGGACCATGGCCGCTCGCTGGATCACATTTTCAGCAGCGACTGGTATCAGTCGCTAGCTGCCGAAAAGCGTGATATTTCACTTAGCCGTGAGCTGGTATCGGGTTTGTGTCGCTGGTATGGCCTGTTAAAACCCTTGCTGGATAGCCGTATGCAAAAGCCGTTACGCGTCCGCGATCGCGATATCGAAGTCATTTTATTACTCGGTCTGTACCAGCTCCTGGTAATGAAAACCGATGCCCATGCGGCGGTGAATGAAACCGTAAAACTGGCCCAGAAGCAGAACAAGGGCTGGGCGCGAGGCTTGATAAACGGCCTCTTGCGTCAGCTGATTCGAGACCGCGTCGAAGTGGACCGGGCTGATCTCGCAAACGCTTATCCTGATTGGATGATAGCGCGGATTCGCCGGGATTGGGGTGACCAGGCGGACCAGGCTTTACTGGCCGGGAACGCGCGCGCACCCATGACATTACGCGTCGATATTCGGCAGCTATCCGTCGAAGACTGTATTCACTTGCTGGGACGGCAGGACATGACCGCAACGCCCAGTGACTGCGTTAGCAGCGCGATTATGCTTGATGCTCCCTGCGATGTGGCCCTGCTGCCGGGTTTTGCCAGTGGCAAACTCAGTGTCCAGGATGCGGCCGCGCAAATAGCTGCCGGGCTTCTCGATTGCGCTCCCGGCATGCGCGTGCTCGACGCCTGTGCGGCCCCCGGGGGAAAGACGGCACATTTGTTGCAGATGACCGATGCGCTTGAACTCGATGCGCTTGATCGAAGTGAAACCCGCTTGCAACGGGTTCAGGCGAACTTGCGGAGAATCGATAAAAAGGCGCAATTACTGGTCGGTGACGCGACTCATCCCGCAGAATGGTTTAATGGCGAAACCTACGACCGCATCCTGGCCGATGTGCCCTGCTCCGCCAGTGGCGTGATACGCAGAAACCCGGATATCAAACTGTTACGCCGGGAAAGCGATATAATGCCTCTGCTCAGGCAGCAACGGCAAATCCTGGACGCCTTGTGGGACCTGTTAAAACCGGGAGGCAAAATGCTTTACAGTACCTGTTCTATATTTAAGGATGAGAATGAACATCAGATTGAAGCGTTTGTCGAATCTCACCCCGACTGTGTGGAATTGCCCATCACTGCCGTGTCATGGGGGCAACCGGGCACTCACGGGCGCCAGATATTACCGGGCCCGCATGACATGGATGGGTTTTATTACGCGTTGTTGCAAAAGAATGCTTTGAATTGATGCGCATTGAACCAGGAACTGCTCGCTTTTATCGGTGTTTTTTAATACCGATGCTGGTGTTGTGCGCACCCCTGGTGACAGCCGTGCGCGATCCATTTGTAGTCCAGCACGCGAGTTTGAGCTTTAACCAGACCCTGTTACAGCTTGATCTGGTCGTCGATAGCGAAATTCCCGATTATATTGCGATCGCGATCGACCAGGGATTCGCGGTGCCGTTCATGTTTGAATTCGAAATTCGTGTGGAAAAGACCTATTGGTTCGACGAAAAAATAATATCGCTTAAGCAGAAATACCTGTTGCATTACCTGCCCATGCTGGGTTCGTTTGCGGTGTTCGATGTGAATTCCAGCGAGAGGCACTATTTTGACAATCGTAAAGCTGCGGTACGCTTTCTCGAAGTGGTTTACAATTACCCGATGTTGGATATCAATAACCTGGCGCCAGACAAGGAATATTACGCGCGTGTGCGTTTCGGTATCGATACCGATGAATTGCCGGTGCCGTTGAAATCCAGTTCACTGTGGGATAACGACTGGGATCTGCAGAGTGACTGGTATAAATGGGAAATTCACCGCCCTGAAAAATGAATAGTACATTTCGAAATACAGCTTCTGTCCTGGTACTGGTGTTATTGCTGATGGTGTCGCTTTACTTGATCAGCGATGCAACCTCGAATTCCTCAACATTCGGCAAGTACTATAACTGGCTGATCTTCTTTAACGCCTGCGGCCTGGTCGCATTACTCGGATTAATTACCCACAACGGTTACAAGTTGATCGTTCAATATCGTCTGAAAACGATCGGTTCACACCTGACCGCGCGCCTGATCGGCGTGTTTGTGCTACTGACCATTATTCCGGTGAGCGTGGTCTACTATTTCTCGCTGACCTTTTTACACCGCAGTATCGACAGCTGGTTTGATGTTGGTATCGAAACCGCGCTGGAGGATTCGTTACAGCTGGGTCGTAGTGCGCTGGACTTGCGCAAACGTGACGCACTCAAAAAAACCCGCCTGGTGGCGACGGAAATTGCGGATATCAACGATGACATAATGATTGTTTACCTGGATAACGCCCGGGATCGCATCGGTGCTTACGAGCTAACCCTGTACGATCCCAATCAGTCGATTATCGCCTCCAGCAGTATCGATACCATCGGCATTCCAGAGGTCCTGTCGTTAACCAATATCGGTGACCTCGATGTCGATAATCATTATCTCAAGCTGGTCGATGATCCGATATATGGGCTGGCAATACGCATTGTAGTGCTGGTACAAAGCCCGGACGCGACCGAGCAGTCGAAGACTTTACAGGCCTCTTATCCTTTCACCGATCGTCTCAACGAATTGACCATAGGGGTGCAGAAGGCATTCAATCAATACAAGGAACTCGCGGTACTGCGCGACCCCCTGAAAACCAGTTTTACCCTGGCACTGTCGATTATCTGGTTACTCAGTGTGTTGTCGGCGATATGGCTGGCTTTCGTGGCAGCCAAAAAACTGGTTGCACCGATTAATGACCTGGTGGAAGGAACCAAGGCGGTGGCCGCGGGTGATTACGAGAGGCAGTTGACCCTGTCGGGAAGCGACGAACTCGGGGCTTTATTACGTTCTTTTAATACCATGACCCGTAAAATTTCGCGAAGTCGGGCGATTGCCGAACAGAGCCAGCGCATGGAGGCCATGCAGAAAAACTACCTGGAATCGGTATTGGCGCATATTACCTCCGGCGTACTCACCATCGATGAAAACGGCTTCATCAAAAGTGGAAATCCAGCGGCCTGTTCAATTTTTGATATCGAGGCTTCTTTCTTTACCGAGGTCTATATTACCGACGTGGTTAAACAGTATCCGATGATGGAACATTTTTTCGCGGCGGTGCAGTCACATTTGCAGGGCGATCAAGGGTGGCAGGAAGAAATTGCTATTTTCGGGCAACGCGGCAAGAAGATATTGCGGGTTCGCGGTACCACCTTATTGGCGCCGCCTGACGGCATCAGGGAGCAGGTCATAGTGGTAGACGATTTAACCGAATTGATCCAGGCGCAAAAGGACTCTGCCTGGAGTGAAATGGCACGCCGTCTCGCCCATGAAATCAAGAATCCACTCACCCCGATCCAGTTGTCGGCCGAACGCCTGCAACGAAAATTGAGTGGTGAAGTCAGCGCCGAAAAACAAACGCTGCTGGATCGATATACGCATACCATCGTCCAGCAGGTCGAAGCGATGAAATCGATGGTAAATGCCTTTACCGAGTATGCCCGCTCACCGGTGCAAAAGACACAGATCCTGGACTTGAATGCGATGCTGGAGGAAGTTGCGGTGCTATATCACGATAACAATACCGATGTACAAATCCAGCTGGATCTGGATAAATCGTTGCCCTCTATCCAGGCTGATAATATTCGCTTACGCCAGTTGATTCATAACCTGGTAAAAAACAGTCTGGAAACCATCGAGGAAAAGGGCTGGATCAAGATAACAACCAGGTCTTTGGAAGATACACTGGGTCAATCGATAGAACTCACGGTCGAAGACAGCGGTAGCGGCATTAAAGAAGAGGTGGCGCATAATCTGTTCGAGCCCTATGTAACAACGCGAACCAGCGGCAGTGGACTGGGATTGGCGATCGTGCAGAAAATCGTCGATGAACACGGCGGTACCGTGCGGGCCTGTAACAGTGAGCAGGGTGGCGCGCAATTTTCGGTTCGTTTACCGGTGGTATCCGCATCGAATGACGCGCGGTTAAAAGAGGATGTCGAATCAATGAAGGGCAGGGTATTGCCATGAGCGCGAGAATTCTGGTTGTCGATGACGAACCCGATATCCGTTTTCTACTCAAGGACATACTCGAGGACGAGGGTTACCTGGTGGATGTTGCCGAGCATGCTCGCGCGGCCAATGAAATCAGACGCACCAACCCCCCCGACCTGGTGTTGCTCGATATCTGGATGCCCGAAGTAGACGGGGTCACGCTGTTGAAAGAGTGGAAATCGTCGGGAATGGACGATTGCCCGGTAGTGATGATGTCGGGACACGGCACTGTCGAAACCGCGGTGGAGGCAACCCGTATCGGCGCGATAGATTTCGTTGAAAAACCACTATCCATGGCGAAACTGCTCAGCACGGTGAAATCAGCGCTGTCCGCCAGTATTCATGACAGCCAGCAGGATAGCAGGCGTAAACGCGAAGAACCGGTGGGAAACAGTCGCATTGTGCAGCAGTTGAAGCAGCGCATGCTGGCCTTGCGCGATTCCAGCCAGGCCGTATTTTTTACCGGCGCAAATGGCAGTGGCAGACGTATCTGGGCCGATTTTCTTTGTCAGGATATCGGTGGGTTGCAGAATTTTGACGGCGACGGGAACAGGCACCAGCTCGCACCCTTAACCACCAATCTCTATATCGAAGAAATTGTCGACCTGCGCCTCGATCAGCAATCACGGCTTTACGATGCGATCATGTTGCTGGATAGCAATTCCAGGTATCGATTCATCTTATCCAGCCGTTACGATTATGAAGTCCTGAAGAATAATGCACAGATTGACGCGCGCATGGCCGAGTTCTGGCGAAACGCGATTCCGGTACCATCGCTGGATGAACATGTCGAAGATATTCCGGAATTGCTGGAGTACTATGTCAACTGGTTTAGTGATCACGACCAATTGCCTTATCGCCACTTTAATGTCGCGGCGCAGAATTTGCTGCGTAACTATCACTGGAGCGGGGATATCACCCAGCTAAAACAATTTATCAAGACAATCCTTTCGCAAAGCGGCAAGGAAAAGATCGAATTGGAGGAGATTCAACAAACCCTGCAATTGCTAAAGATATCGGTAGACGCGCAAAAGGGTAACAGGATGAGCATTTCCATCGATCTGGATCTGGATCTCAGGGAGGCCAGGGAAGCGTTTGAACGCGAGTACCTGTCCAGGCATCTTGCGCTCAGCGGAAACAACATGACCGAACTCGCACGTCGGGTCGGGCAGGAGAGAACACACCTGTATCGGAAGTTAAAAGCATTGGGATTAGATAACAAGAAGTCATGAATATCATCATACTGGGAGCCGGGCAGGTCGGCTCGACCGTTGCGACCGAACTCGCCAGGGAAGATAGTAACGAAATTACCGTTATCGACACCAACCAGGAAATTCTTTCCGAGCTTCAGGATCGCCTCGATCTGCGCACCATATGCGGAAACGGTTCCTATCCGGCGATACTGGAAAGCGCTGGCGCCGACGATGCCGACATGCTGATCGCGTTAACCAATAGCGATGAAATCAATATGATCGCCTGCCAGGTTGCATCGTCATTGTTTCACACGCCCACCAAGATAGCGCGTATCCGCTCGCACGAATACCTGAACCGGCCGGGATTGTTTTCCGATGATTCGATTCCGGTGGATTTCATGATCAGCCCGGAGTCGCTGGTTACCAAATATATTTATCGTTTAATCGAGCATCCGAGTGCGCTGCAGGTACTCGACTTTGCCAATGGCAGGGTACAACTGGTAGTCGTCAAGGCTTACGACGACGGACTCATGGTCGGTCGTAAACTCAAAACCATGAGCGAGCATGTCCCCGGGGTTGATATGCGGGTGGCGGCCATCTTTCGGGATGGTAAATCGATTCAACCCTCCGCCGAATGTGTCATCGAAGCCGACGACGAAGTATTTATCCTGGCCGCGCGCGAGCATATTCCGACGGTAATTGCGGAGATGCGCAAGCTCGATAAACCGATTAAACGGGTGATGCTCGCGGGTGGCGGTAATATCGGTGGCCAGCTGGCGGCGATGCTGGAAAAAGATTACCAGGTCAAGGTGATCGAGTCCTTCCCCAAACGGGCCAGGGAGCTGTGTGAAATGCTCGATTCCAGCATCGTGCTACTCGGCGACGCGGCCGATCCGGACCTGCTGGTGGAAGAGAATATCGGGAGTATGGATGTGTTTTGTGCGCTCACCAATGACGATGAAGCCAATATCCTGTCGTCGATGCTGGCCAAGCGCATGGGCGCAAGAAAGGTGATGTCGCTGATCAATCGTGGCGCCTATGTCGACCTGGTCGAGAGTGGCCTGATCGATATAGCGATTTCACCGCACCAGGTTACGATCGGGGCCTTGCTGGCGCATATCCGGCGTGGCGATGTGGTGGCGGTGCATGCCCTGCGTCGAGGATCGGCGGAGGCGATCGAGGCTATCGCGCATGGCGACAGCAGCTCTTCTAAGGTTGTCGGCAGATCCATCGATCAAATCAAACTGCCCGAGGGTACCCGCATCAGCGCGATCGTGCGCGGCGAAGACGAGGTGATAATCGCACATCACGATACCGTGATCGAAGCCGAGGACCATGTCATCCTCTTCCTCACCGATAAAAAGAAGATCTCCGAAGTCGAGAAACTGTTCCAGGTCGGTATTACCTATTTTTGACCATGCGCCTACCGCTAAACCGCTAAAATATGCAATTACTAGTAATCCAGCGCATCCTGGGATTGCTGCTTATCGTCTTTAGCAGCACGCTTTTGCCCCCTATCGTGGTGGGTTTGAGTTATGGCGACGGGGCGGTTATGCCGTTTGTCGAGTCCATAGCGGTGTTCCTGATGTTCGGTTTTTTACTCTATCTACCGGTGCGTAATCAGAAAAAGGAATTGAGGCTGCGTGACGGCTTCCTGGTAGTGGTATTGTTCTGGACGGTTCTCGGTGTCGCCAGCGGTCTGCCGATATATCTTTCGGGAATCTATGATATTTCGATTACCGATTCTATTTTCGAATCGATCTCGGGTTTGACGACGACGGGTGCGACCGTGATTGTCGGCATCGATCGATTACCTCATTCTTTACTGATTTATCGCCAGGAGCTGCAGTGGCTCGGCGGCATGGGCATAATCGTACTGGCGGTCGCGGTATTGCCGATGCTGGGTGTGGGCGGCATGCAATTGTTCCGCGCGGAAACCCCGGGCCCGGTGAAGAATAACAAGCTGACACCGAGAATTACCGAAACCGCGAAAGCGCTCTGGTATATTTACCTTGGATTGACCATCAGTTGTGCCCTGGCCTATTGGCTGGCAGGTATGTCCGGGTTTGACGCCGTGTCGCATTCATTTTCGACGGTCGCGATCGGAGGCTTCTCCACCCATGACGCCAGCATCGGTTATTTTAACAATACCGGGATTCAACTCATCGCCATCGTCTTCATGCTGCTTTCCGGGGTGAATTTCGCCATTCATTTTATCGCTATCCGCAATCGGTCGTTGAAACCCTATCAGAGAGATGCCGAGTTTCGTACTTATATAGGGGTATTATTGGCGGTAAGCGTCGTAACCATTGGCTATCTACAACTGAATCATACTTTTGATTCCACCACCGACTCAATTATCGAGGGGTTGTTTCATGTGGTTTCCATCGGCACTACGACCGGATTTACCACCGCGGAATATTATAGCTGGCCCGGGTTTTTACCGGTGTTATTGATTTATGTCAGTTTTATAGGTGGATGCGCGGGTTCCACCGGTGGTGGCATCAAGGTGATACGCATACTGTTACTGGTTAAACAGGGCGCGCGCGAATTAAAGCGCCTGATACATCCCAATGCGCAAATCGTCGTCAAGATAGGCAAGAAGCTCCTGCCTGAAAATGTGATTGAAGCGGTCTGGGGTTTTTTCGCGGCTTATTTTGCAATATTTACGTTGATGATTTTATTGCTGATGGCGACCGGGCTGGACCAGGAAACCGCCTTTTCAGCGGTTGCGGCCTGTCTCAATAACCTCGGCCCCGGCCTGGGTGAGGTTAGCCAGAATTTCGCCTCTATCAACGATCCTGCCAAGTGGATTCTGTGCCTTGCGATGCTGCTCGGCCGACTGGAGATATTCACCCTGCTGGTTTTGTTTACCCCGGCTTTCTGGCGGAAATAAGGCGATGCCAGCCAATAGCCGTGTCGGGTACAGAAAATTCTGAATTGGCTGTGCCGACGCCTTCGTATCTGCTCGATGGCGACCTGTTCGATTTCAGGAAGCTCGCGGGCTAAACAATAACCAGCGGAGACCGACCCCTGGTCTGTCTGGGTGATTTTAAATTCGAACATGGGGTACAGAGCCCTGCGGGGTCTGTCCCCGAGGGTTCAGTAAGTCAGCATTGTTGCTACCCAAGCCAGAAGGGGTCTGACCCATTTTCCTTGCGAAAAAAGGCCCCGGTCGTCTCAGACCAGAGCCAGGGGCTTCTCGAGGAGGGCGTTATCTGCATCGATGTAACCAATCTTTGCCAGCTTGCGCATCCCTGCACCGTCGGCGTTTCGCTGCCTGTCGACCTGTCCTTTTGTCGTGATAGTATAGTGCCGCGACAAGGCCTGCATCGATATCGCTTCACGCTATAGTTTTTGTCAGTAATGCCATAAAATTCTGTAGGAATTGTCCTACAGAACAACTTCCAAACGGAGATTTGCTGCGCAAATGTTATTTCCAGCTATACAGCCAGGCGATACCTGGAAGTTTCCGGTATCGGATCTGCATACGCTCTATATAGAAGAATGCGGGGTTACGGACGGGGTTCCGGTGGTATTCCTGCATGGCGGTCCCGGCGGCGCCTGTGAACCCGGACATCGACGTTTCTTTGATCCCGAACGTTATCGCATCATTCTGTTTGATCAGCGGGGTTGCGGTAAATCCAGGCCCCACGCCAGCCTGGAGGTAAACACGACCTGGGAACTGGTTGACGATCTTGAAAAGATTCGAGAATTTCTCGAAATTGATCGATGGGTTGTGTTTGGCGGTTCCTGGGGCTCGACCCTGGCACTCGCCTATGCACAGAAACATCCGCAGCGGGTTCTGGGATTGATATTGCGGGGTATTTTCCTGGGCAGGGAGGAAGATGTACGCTGGTTTTATCAGGGAGAGGCTGCGCGTATCTTTCCCGAAGCCTGGCAGCATTTTATCGAGCCGATACCGCCGGACGAACGGGACAATATTGTCGCCGCCTATTATAAACGTCTCACCAGTAGCAATGAAATTGTGCGTATGGGTGCAGCCAAGGCCTGGTCTATCTGGGAAGGCTCGTCAGTCACCCTGTTACCGGACAAGAATGTGGTCGATTATTTCAGCGATCCGCATATCGCCTTGAGCATAGCGCGTATCGAGTGTCACTATTTCTGCAATAACTGTTTCCTCAGACCTAACCAGTTAATCGAAGACTGCGATAAAATCAGGGAAATACCCGGGTATATAGTACATGGCCGCTACGATATGGTTTGTCCTGTCGACCAGGCGGTGCTGCTGAGTCAGCATTGGGGCCATGCCAAATTGCGGGTGATCCCCGACGGTGGTCATGCCGTCAGCGAACCCGGAATTTCCAGTGCCCTGGTCGACAGTTGCAATGCCATGCTGGATATCCTCGCTTGATCACACTGATGCAACGCGTCAGCGAAGCATCTGTCGAGGTGGGCGGACAATCCATTGCACAGATAGACCAGGGGCTGCTGGTGCTGGTCGGGGTACAGGCGGATGACGACGGCACCATCGCCCGACAATTTGTCACCCGGTTGTTGAACTACCGGGTGTTCTCCGACGCCGATGGCAAAATGAACCTGTCGTTGATCGATATAGACGGTGGCCTGTTACTGGTTCCGCAGTTTACCCTCGCCGCCAATACTAAAAAGGGGCGACGCCCGAGCTTTAGCGCCGCCGCGCCGCCGGCGCTGGGGAGGTCGGTATTCGAAACCATGGTTGAGATAGCCACCGGTCAGTACGCAAAAGTGTGCAGCGGGCAATTTGGTGCCGATATGCAGGTTCACCTGATTAATAATGGCCCGGTGAGCTTTATTCTCGACTAGTAAACCTCGATTAATGGTCGAATTTGATGTCGATGTCGATTATTATCAGCAACCTCTGTATACCTGCCTAAACTAGTTATTCATGTCTGACCGAAGTGCAAAAGTAAGTCGAAATACGCTGGAGACCCAGATTAGTGTCTCGCTCAACCTGGATGGAAGCGGCAAGTCGAGTTTCGATACCGGGATTCCATTTCTCGAGCATATGCTGGAACAGATCGCACGTCACGGCTCGCTGGACCTGGAGGTGTCGGCCAGGGGCGACTTACATATTGACGATCACCATACCGTGGAAGATATCGGCATTACCCTCGGGCAGGCATTCAACCAGGCCCTGGCCGATAAGAAAGGTATCATGCGCTACGGCCATGCCTATGTGCCCCTCGACGAGGCCCTGTCACGGGTGGTGATCGATTTTTCCGGGCGCCCCGGTATCGCCTATAGAGTGACCTATCCGCGCGCGCGCATCGGTGTGTTCGACGTTGATTTGATTCATGAATTCTTTCAGGGATTTGCCAATCACGCCCCGGCGACGCTGCATATCGACAACCTGTTCGGTCACAACGCCCATCATATCGCCGAAACCATCTTCAAGGCATTTGGCCGGGCGCTTCGCGCTGCGGTTGCGCCAGACGAACGCATGGCAGGTGTCATTCCTTCGACCAAAGGATCTTTATAGATCATGCAAACGATTGCCGTTGTGGACTACGGCATGGGCAATCTGAGGTCGGTGGTCAACGCGCTGGAAAAGGTGGCTGCGAAACAGCACAAGATCGTATTGACCTCGGACCTGCAACAGTTAAAACAGGCCTGTCGCGTGGTTTTTCCAGGCCAGGGTGCGGCCGGTGACTGTATGCGCGCTATCGATGAGTATGGCTTACGCGAAGCCATCGTCGATGCCACTCGCAATCGTCCCTTCCTCGGTATCTGCATGGGCATGCAGGTATTGCTTACCCATAGCGAGGAAAACCAGGGTACCGATTGCCTCGGCGTTTACCCTGGCCGGGTGCGCTATTTTGGTGATAGCCACAAGGACCAGAGCGGCGTTAAACTAAAGGTTCCGCACATGGGGTGGAATGGTGTCAGGCAAAAACAGCGCCATCCCCTGTGGCATGCGATAGAAGATAACAGCAGATTTTATTTCGTACACAGTTATTATGTCGAGGTTGAGGATACTTCGCTGGTTGCGGGAACGAGCGATTATGGTTTTGATTTCACCAGCGTCATTGCAGACGAGAATGTTTTTGCGCTGCAATGCCATCCTGAAAAAAGTTCAACCGCAGGATTACAGCTTCTACAGAATTTTTTGAACTGGGAAGGACAGGCATGATAGTGATACCGGCGATCGATATAAAACAGGGGCAATGCGTACGCTTGCGCCAGGGTCGCATGGAGGAAAGCACGGTATTTTCCGATGACCCGGTGGCAATGGCCGGCAAGTGGGCTGCCCAGGGGTGTCAACGCCTGCACCTGGTTGACCTCGACGGTGCCTTCGAGGGTATGCCGGTCAATGCCGATGTCATCGAAGAAATCAGTGCCGCCTTTCCCGACCTGCCGATTCAGATCGGTGGCGGGATACGCACCATCGACACCGTGGAAGCTTACCTGGCGGCTGGTGTCCGATACGTGATCATCGGCACCCAGGCGGTAAAGAACCCTGAATTTGTGACCCAGCTGTGCTCTGAATTCCCCGGCAATGTAATCATCGGTATAGACGCCAGAGATGGCATGGTCGCGGTACAGGGCTGGGCTGAGGATTCCGATCATACCGCGATGGACCTGGCATTGCGTTTCGAAGACCAGGGCGTAGCGGCGATCGTATACACCGATATCAGCCGCGATGGCATGATGGAAGGTGTCAATGTCGAGGCCACATGCCAGCTCGCCGAGGCGGTCAGCGTGCCGGTTATAGCCTCCGGCGGGATTACCGACATGGAGGACATCAAAGCCCTGAACGCGGTCAAGCATTCGGGAATCGAGGGTGTAATAATTGGTCGTGCACTTTACGAAAGAACCATAAGCCTGGAGCAGGCCCAGGCCTATATCGACCAGAACTAGCTTTTTGGTCCGCTCCAATGTCTCTCGCAAAACGCATTATTCCCTGTCTGGACGTCGACAATGGTCGGGTCGTCAAGGGTGTTCGCTTTGTCGAAATCCGGGACGCCGGCGATCCCGTGGAGAATGCGCGGCGCTATAACCAGGAAGGCGCCGATGAACTGACCTTCCTCGATATTACCGCCAGTTCGGATAATCGGAATACCATGGTTGATGTTGTCGAGGCGGTCGCAGCCGAGGTATTTATCCCCTTGACAGTCGGAGGGGGTATCCGTGAGATCGGGGACATTCGGCGGATGCTCAATGCCGGTGCCGACAAGATAAGTATCAATACTGCCGCGATATCTAATCCCGAGTTCGTTAAACGGGCGGCTGACAAATTTGGTTCGCAATGTATCGTGGTTGCCATCGATGCCAAGAAGGTGAGCCAGGCGGGCGCAGCCGATCGCTGGGAGATCTTTACCCATGGCGGTCGCAAACCAACCGGTATCGACGCAATCGAATGGGCAAGCAGAATGGACCGATACGGTGCCGGGGAACTACTGCTGACCAGTATGGATCGCGATGGTACCAAAATCGGATTCGATAACGAGTTAACGCGCCAGGTATCCGACAGGGTGCGGGTTCCGGTCATTGCCTCGGGCGGGGTGGGTTGTCTTCAGCATCTGGTCGATGGCATCGTCGTGGGCAAGGCCGATGCGGTGCTGGCGGCAAGCATCTTTCATTTCGGCGAGTATCGTATCGGCGAAGCAAAGGCATTTATGAAATCGCAGGGTATCGAGGTGCGCGATGTCTGACTGGCTGGATCAACTCAAATGGGACGGTGACGGGCTGGTGCCGGCGATAGCACAGGACCACCAGAGCGGCGCGGTGTTGATGCTTGCCTGGATGAATCGGCAGTCCCTCGAATTGACGCTCGAGCAGCAACGTGCGGTTTACTGGTCACGTTCGCGTCAGCAACTGTGGTTCAAGGGTGAAGAATCCGGTCATGCGCAACTGTTGCGGGAAATTCGCATCGACTGCGATGCCGACGTGGTGTTGCTACAGATCGAGCAGCTTGGTGGGATCGCCTGCCATACCGGTAGACGGCGTTGCTTTTTTCGGGTATTAAAAAATGGAGAATGGCAGCTTGACGAAGAAATTATCAAAAATCCCAGCGAGATTTATCGATGAGTGATGATATACTCGCGCGCTTGATGGTAATACTGGAATCGAGAAAAACCGCCGATCCTGATTCATCTTACGTGGCAGGGTTGTATCATCAGGGTCTCGATACTATATTAAAGAAAATCGGCGAGGAATCCGCCGAGACGATTATCGCCGCGAAATCCGGCGACAAACAGCAAGTTGTTTATGAAACTGCGGACTTGTGGTTTCATTGCCTGGTCATGTTGGCACAACAGAATTTAGATGTTCGGCTGGTATTGGAGGAACTGGAAAGACGCTTCGGCGTATCCGGTCTCGAAGAAAAAGCCGCACGTAAACAAATTAAATGAGGTGAGAAATGGGTTTCGGTGGAATTAGTATCTGGTCGCTAGTGTTAATCCTGGGGATCGTCATCCTGTTATTCGGTACCAAGAAATTACGCAATGTCGGCGGAGATCTGGGTGGTGCTATCAGGAGTTTCAAGAAGTCGATCAAGGAAGAAGAAGCAACTCCGGACAAGGATAAAGACGCGCCCGAAGGACAGGTTATCGAAGGCAAGGTTAGCGAAGAAAAAGAAAAGGTTTGATTCAAACGCTTACGCTTAATACTTTTTCACAGGTTCTGGTCTGGTAATATTTGATGTTTGATATGGGTTTCACCGAGATGCTGCTGATCGGCATCGTCGCACTCATCGTAATCGGACCGGAAAGGTTGCCGGGTGTTGCCCGCGCAGCGGGTAAATACCTGGGCAAGCTGAAACGGTTCATGACCAACGTGAAGGCCGATGTCGAAAGCGAATTACGTACCGATGAATTGCGCGAGATCCTCGCCCAGCAGCAACAGGAACTGAATTCGCTCAAAGACGTGGTCAGTGATACCGCCAAAGACCTGGATATTTCAGCGGATGTGCTTGGCGATAAGGTGGCGGACCTGAATCAAAGCCAGCAGACGCCATCCGCGGACGACAATCCTTCCGCGACCCCTGGGGTTGAGCCAGAAGCCACGGCAGCAGCGAAACCCGGGTCGGTGGCTAAACCCAAAACCAGGTCCGCGGCGAGTATAAAATCCACAGCCAGGCGTAAACCCGCAGCGAAGGCAAAAGCCCAGCCCCGGGCCAAAGCCAAAGCCAAAACGAAAAAACAAGGCTCATGAGCGAGCAAGACGCTACCGATCAAGACGCTACCGAGCAAAGCAAAAGCGGCAGTCTGATGTCGCACCTGGTCGAACTGCGCGATCGAGTGGTGCGCATGGTAGGCACCATTCTGGTGTTTTTTCTGGGTATGTTTTACTGGGCCAATGACATCTATACCTATCTCGCGGAACCCTTGACGCGCCATTTACCCGAAAACGCCACGATGATTGCAATCGATGTCGCCTCCCCGTTTTTAGCACCCTTCAAACTGGTGTTGATGCTCGCGGTATTTCTGGCAATGCCGGTGATATTGTATCAATGCTGGGCCTTTGTCGCGCCGGGTCTTTACCGAAGCGAAAAACGTATTGCCGGACCCCTACTGGTTTCAAGCATTCTGCTTTTTTATGCTGGTGTTGCCTTCGCCTATTACATCGTGTTTCCGCTGGTATTCGCTTTTTTTACCAGTGTCGGCCCGGAAATGATCAATATATCCACCGATATCGGGCGATACCTGGATTTTGTGCTGGCCTTGTTCTTTGGTTTCGGCCTCGCCTTCGAAGTGCCGATTGCGACCATAATCCTGGTGGCAATCGGTATCACTACTCCGAAAAAGCTGGCGGACAAGCGGGCATTCGTCATCGTTGGTGCATTTGTAGTCGGCATGCTGTTGACTCCACCGGATATCATTTCCCAGGTATTACTGGCCCTGCCGATGTGGATTCTGTTTGAAGTCGGGTTGATCGCCTCCGCAATGATCTTCAAGGATCGCAATTTTGATGACGAAGAAGTAGTCGAAGATGATGATTCAGTTTCAGGTGATTCCGACCACCAACCCCTGAGCACTGAAGAAATGGGCGCCGAGCTCGATCAGGCCGCTACCGACGAAACCCGGCTGGATAAGTAGGGCCGAATTTATTCGGCCAATACCCGGGCATAACCATCGGTCGCATGAATTCGGCCCGACAGCCCGCGTGAGACCCTCGATCGATATCAATGTTTAACGCCGATTGCGTTTTACGGTATGATGCGGCGCCATCCCAGGCGGCATATTTCTCGATTCAATGACAATCACTCCAGGGGCGCTGCGTCGCCCGACATTACTCATCATCATGGATGGATTCGGCATCAACCCGGACCCGACTTACAATGCGCCGGTACTGGCCGACACACCCAATTTCGATCGTTATTTCGCCACCTATCCAATGACGACATTACAGGCCTCGGGCCGCGGTGTGGGATTGCCCGAAGGGCAGATGGGCAATTCGGAAGTGGGTCATATGACGATTGGCAGCGGCAACATCGTCAGGCAGGACCTGGTTCGAATCGACGATGCCATCGAAGATGGTAGTTTTTTCACCAATAAGGCGTTGCTCAAGGCGGTAACATCCGCCAGGGATAGCGGCAGGCCGTTACACCTGGTCGGACTGGTTTCGGATGGTGGAGTGCATAGCCACATCGATCACCTCGATGCGCTGATTCGACTCTGTCATCAATTTTCCGTGGTCCCGCAATTGCATATGATCACCGATGGTCGAGATACCGCGCAGCGTTCGGCGCTGACTTACTTGCCCGCGTTGGAAAATCTGCTGCATCGATGTGGTGGTCGTATCGCAACCCTGTGCGGGCGTTACTACGCGATGGATCGGGACAATCGCTGGGATCGGGTCAAATCGGCCTGGGACAATATCGTATACGCGAAAGGGTTTGACGCCGAATCGGCCCAGGTCGGGATTCAAACGAGCTACGATGCGGAAATTTTCGACGAATTCATCAAGCCGGTCCGTTTACCCGGCCTGCAACCCCTGCAGCAGGGAGATGAAATGGTCTTTTTTAATTTTCGCAACGACCGTGCACGTCAAATTTGTGCCGCTTTCGCCCGGGATGACTTCGCCGCGTTCGACAGAGGCCAGGGATATCGATCGATATCGCTTACCAGCATGACATTCTATGGCGAAAAGCTGCCTGCCGCGGTAGCCTATGCGCCGCTGCGACCGGAAGTGACCCTTGGCAGTGTCATCAGCGAGGCTGGTTTTCGACAGTTGCACTGCGCGGAGACTGAAAAATATCCGCATGTAACCTTCTTTTTCAATGGTGGGCGTGAACAACCCTATAATGGCGAAACGCGCGCCCTGATCGCTTCGCCCAGGGTGGCCACCTATGATTTGCAGCCTGAAATGAGTGCGGCACAGGTTGCCGATCAGGTGATTGATTCGGTGCAAGCAGGGGATTTTCAGTTTGTCGTGGTTAATTTCGCAAATGCCGACATGGTGGGCCATACCGCGATACCCAAAGCCATCATCGAGGCGGTAGAGGTACTCGACCGCGAAGTAGGGCGTGTACTCGCAGCGGCCATCGCCTCCGGGTTTTCCGTCGTGCTAACCTCGGATCACGGTAACTGCGACGAGATGGTCGATTCCCGAACCGGTGAACCCCATACCCAGCATTCGAATCATCCGGTGCCTTGCCTGGTTATCGATGACGAGGTAACCACCCTGGCCGAGGGTGGAAATTTGTCCGCAATTGCACCCACGGTGCTGCAATTAATGGGGATATCACAACCCCCGGCAATGGCCGGTATATCCTTAATTCGCGACCGCCTGCCCGATTAACCTTGCCTGCAAGGTAAATTTTAGTAATGATTGCGCTATGCGCATTCATTTTCGCCAATAATGTCAACCCTGACCGACACCCTTGAGGACATCACCCTGTTCAGCGGGCTGGACGAGGACGATATCAACAGGGTTGCCTCGCATACGGTTATTCGCAAGTTTCCCAAGAACACCGTGGTGGTCAGCCAGGGGGACAAAACCGACTCCTTTTACGTGATTCTGAAAGGCAAGGTCGACGTGTTCCTGCAAAATGACAAGGGCAAGGAAATCATTATCAATACCATAGGCGAGCATGAAGCCTTTGGTGAACTGGCGCCGCTAGGCGGCATTCCTCGCCAGGCCAGCATCATTACGACCGAGGACTCGACCTTCGGCATCATTTCCCGCCAGGTGTTTATGGATACGCTATTGGCGAAGCCAACCGTGAGTATGCAGATTATCGACCTGTTGATCCATCGTATCCAGGATTTAACCGAAGATGTCAGCGCCCTGGCGCTCGAAGACGTGTATAACCGCGTGGTGCGCATACTCTACAAGCATGCGGAAGAAGTCGGCGAGAAACTGATCACCGAGAAGCTCACCCAACAGGATATCGCCAGCCGGGTCGGCGCGACCCGTGAAATGGTTCACCGTATCCTCAAGGAATTGAAAACCGGTGGCTATATCTCGATCGAAGGCAAACACATCACCATCGAGAAAAAACTCCCCGCCGGCTGGTAGGTGACAGGCCATCCCGGCCACATAAATTCGACTCGACAATTCGCGCACCCCGGGGTCGAATTCATTCGGCCGATCATGCGTCCACCCGGGCAAGCGCCCGGTTTTTCCGGGCCCGTTGAAATCGCCCGTGCGTTTGCCAAATTGGAAAAGAATTAATTCCTAATTGCCCAGGTAAATTTTCCTGCAATGCCGAAAGTGCTACCATAGCGCCAATTTTTTCAAGGCGGTTACAAGGTGGCAGGTCACAGCAAGTGGGCGAATATTCAGCATCGCAAGAAAGCACAGGATGCAAAGCGCGGAAAACTGTTTACGCGACTGATTCGAGAGATCGTGGTGGCCGCGAAATCCGGCGGTTCGGATATCGACGCCAACCCCTCTTTGCGCACCGCGGTGGACAAGGCCAAGTCCAGTTCTGTTCCCAGGGAGCCGATAGATCGCGCCATTAAACGCGGTGCGGGCGAACTCGATGGCTCCGACTATGAAGAGATTCGATACGAGGGTTATGGTCCTTCCGGGGTGGCGTTTATCGTTGATTGCCTGTCGGACAATCGTAATCGTACCGTAGCCGAAGTACGTCATGCCTTTACCAAAGCGGGCGGTAACCTGGGACAGAGCGGCTCGGTCGCCTATCTGTTTTCCAGCCTTGGCGTCTTGCTCTACTCACCCGGGCACGACGAGGACGCGGTGATGGAGGCAGCGCTCGAGGCGGGCGCCGAGGACGTCATCGTTGCCGACGATGGCAGTATCGAAGTGCTGACCACCGCCGATGAATACGTCGCAGTCAAACAGGCCATGACCGAGGCGGGGCTCGAACCCGAGGAATCAGACTTGACCCTGCGCGCCTCGATCAGTACCGACCTCGACCTGGACACCGCGCAGAAGGTCTTGCGCCTGGTCGATATGCTGGAAAGTTCTGACGACGTTCAGGAGGTTTATTACAACGCTGAAATTCCGCAACAGGCTTACGAGACCGAGGAGTAATGATCATACTCGGGATAGATCCTGGATCGCGTATAACCGGCTTCGGCATCATCGATAACCAGGTCAACCAGATCAAGTATATCCATAGCGGACACATCAAGGTGATTGGCGACAACCTGCCACAGCGTATAGGGAATATATTCGTGCGCCTCGAAGAAGTGATTCGGCAGTACCGGCCGGAGCAAATGGGTATCGAAAATGTTTTCATGGCCCGCAATCCCGACTCTGCGCTGAAACTCGGCCAGGCCCGGGGCGCGGCGATTTGTGCCGCACACAACAACGGGTTGGAAATCGCCGAATACGCGCCCAGGGAAATCAAGCAGGCCATCGTTGGCAAGGGCGCCGCGAGCAAGGAGCAGGTTATGCACATGGTTAAACGCTTGCTGGGAATACAGCAATCCCTGCAGGCAGACGAGGCGGATGGCCTGGCGATTGCCATCTGTCATGCCCAATTTTATGCTACCCAGCAAAAAACCGGGATAGACGCCAGTCTTTTAAAACGCAGGAGAAACCGCCGCAGATGATTAGTCGATTGACAGGCATATTGGCCGCCAAGCGTGCACCACAGGTATTGATCGACTGTAATGGCGTTGGTTACGAGGTCGATGTCTCCCTGACCACCTTTTACCAGTTACCCGAGGTCGGTGTGCAGATATCGATCTGGACCCATTTACTGATCAAGGATGACGCCCACAGCCTGATCGGGTTTAACACCGAGCAGGAGCGAAAGTT
>SMVA01082018.1_pt1 | contig 23592 bp, 25 predicted proteins | sample 2456451 | NCBI WGS metagenome assembly SMVA01 (sample SAMN11095933, study PRJNA526329) | marine sediment metagenome | biome: Marine sediment; feature: Surficial sediment; material: Deep marine sediment; isolation source: Hadal surficial sediment | place: Pacific Ocean | collected 2014-05 | depth... | reverse complement strand
GATCGTACGAGGGGCTGGGACTCTTCAGTGAGTACCGGGTCGGGTGGCAGCCTGCGAGGAAAGTATCTCCAGCATGAAAGGTCCCATGACTCTTGGCATGAAGTGAACGGGAGAGCGTAGTGCGGGAAATCCGCCTGCTGCGTTCGAGGTGGCGGGGGCTGGAAACGGAATCACGGTCAGGTCTACGCGGGCACGAACGGGGAAACCCGGGATACAGACAAGGCCACGACCTTCACGGATCACCGCGCCAGCCCTCGACCCTACCAGGTGTCGTCCTAGTCCTTCGGCAAGCCGAGTAGTCGCTCGGCGATGATGTTCTTCTGGATGTTAGGCGTGCCGCCCCCAATCACCATTTCGGGCCAGCTGAGCGCCATGTGCTGCCAGCGACCGCCATCGAGGACGGGTCCGGCACCACACATCAGTCCGCCGGCATTGCCCTGGAGGTGGAGACCGAGTTCGCCCATCTCGACTTCGAGAGCCGTCCGATGAAGTTTGTTGATCGAGGTTTCGCTAGACGGCGCCTCGCCTTTTAGTTGACGGGTGAGGGCGCGAAGGCCATTGAATCGCATTGACTCGATCGTCGTTTCCATGCGTGCGAGTTTTCGCCGCAGCTCGGGATTCTCGAGGGCTGGTCGACCGCTGCGCCGAGTCTTCTTCGCGAGGGTCTTCAATCGATCGAGATTTCGCAGCAGGCCTTCGACCTCCGAAATGCCCGAGCGTTCGTTGGCGAGCGCCATCACAGTGACCTGCCAACCTTCGCCCTCCGTTCCGAGGCGATCGTGAATCGGTACGCGCACATCGTCGAAGAAGACCTCGGCGAAGATGGAGATCCCACTCATGCTCTTGATCGGTCGTACGGTCACGCCTTCGGCTTTCATCGGGACGAGCAGGCAGGTGATTCCCGCATGGCGATTCTCGGTGTCGGTCGATGTTCGCACGAGCAGAATGATCCAGTCGCTCGTCATGGCGAAGGAGGTCCAGATCTTTTGACCGTTTACGAGGTAGTCGTCGCCGTCGCGAACGGCCTTGCATTGGAGTGCAGCGAGATCGCTTCCGCAGTGGGGTTCCGAATAGCCGGTACACCAGACGACTTTACTATCGAGAATTCCGGGTAGGAATCGTTGTTGTTGTTCCGGGGTTCCATAGGCGATCAGTCCGGGCCCAACCCATTGGAGTCCCATCCACGAAGTGCCGAGCGGAGGGGCCTGTGCTCGAGTCATCTCTTCTTTGAGAATTGCTTGCTGCATCACACTGCCGCCGCCGCCGCCGATCTCTTTGGGCCACGAGAATCCGACCCATCGTTTCTCGCGCACCCTGGGCAGCCAGATGTTCTGAACGTAGTCTTTCGGTCGCTCGCTTCGGGGTGGAAGATACTCTTCGAGAAAGTCCCGAACATCCTGTCGGAACGCTTCTTCGGCGGGACTCAGATTAAAATCCACGTCACAGGCCTCCCATACTTGCGATCAAGTCGTAATGGTGATCCGCATCGCCATACATCGCGCGGCTCGATTTGCTGCGCTTCAGAAAGAGCTGGGGGTCGCATTCCCAGGTGTATCCGACTGCCCCGTGAATCTGGATTGCATCGATGCCTATTCGTTCGACACATTCGCAACCTTTGGCTTTCGCCATCGAGACATAGCGTCTGGCTTCTTCGGGTCGCTCATCGAGAGCCCAGGCTGCGTAATAGAGCAGGCTCTTGAAGGATTCGAGCGCTTGATACATCTCCGCCAGAGGGTGTTTCACGCCCTGGTAGCGCCCAATCGGTGAGCCGAATTGGACGCGCTCCTTTGCGTAGTCGATGGCGAGTTGGAGATTCGCGTCGGCTGCACCCGACATTTCAGCAGAAAGCGCAGCGGTCGCTCGGGACACGACGCGTCCATAACAATCTACATGCAAATCAGCGCGCCTAGGATCGCTGTCTCCGAGCATCCAGTCCTCGCGGATCTCGACCGAGTTGAGTCGTATCGCGCCCATGGGCTTGGTGAGGTCCATGACCGGAAATTTCTCTGTTTCGACGCCCGGTGTTTCGGACGGAACGACCGCGAAGCGCAGCGCCTCGCCGCCTTCGATCGAGATGGCGCGCACGGCAACCACGAATAGTGTCGCGTGAGGGGCGTCGGGTACGAAGACCTTCTCCCCATCTAGCTGCCAGCTCCCGTCGGCCTTTTGGCAAGCGCGCAGGTTGATATGCTCGGGCTCGATGCAGTCCTGCTCTTCGTAGATGGCGAGCGTACCGATTTGTTCGCCGCTCGCGAGTCCCGGCAGCCAATGAGCCTGCTGCTGCTTGCTTCCCGCCTCGGCGATCGCGCGTGCCGCAATACTGGTCGACAAAAGAGGAAGCGGAAGCAGATGACGTCCCGCTTCTTCGAGAAGCACGACGAGATCGAGCCAGGAGAGACCGGCGCCACCATGCTCTTCAGCAATCGTCAGGCCGGGCCAGCCGAGCTCCGCAATCTCGGACCAGAGCCTGGGGCAGAAACCGGCTTGTTCTTCGCCGATCCGTCGAACTTCGCTGAGCGGACAACGTTCCGCCATGAACCTACGCGCTTCACTTCGTAGGAAATCCTGACCCTCGGTAAATCCAAAATTCATGTTTGCTCCGATCAGGGATGCTTGCCGTCCGGCGGCCAGGATTCGATGCCCTCTTCGAGGGGGATCGCGAGGGATCTCGCGAGCTTCGAAACGAGCTGCCAACAACCAACCGCCGTGACGAGTTCAATCGTCGCGTTCTGCCCAAAGCGTGAAATGCATTGGCTCATCTGCTCTGCAGAAAGCGCGCCTTCATCGAGCAGTGTGTCGACGGCGGTCAACAGCAACCTATCGTCGTCCCCGAAATGGCTACTTTCCTGCCAGTCTCCACGCAACTCGAGCAGGTCCTGGTCGCTGCAGCCAAATTGTTCGCGCGCAATCTTCCAATGTTGCGTCCACTCGTAGTCGGCATCGGTCGACCACCCGATACGCATGATCAACAGCTCTCGCAATCGATCGTCGAGTTCGCCACCGAAAAGGAGCGAGACGAGTAGGTCCGAAAGCGCCTTGGCGGTCCGCGGTCGCTGGAGCATGACGCGGAATACGTTCAATTCCGCAAAGGCCGGAATCATTTCGACCTTGGCTGCGGCTTCTTTCGCTTCATCGAGGGGAAGAATGTCGACTCGACAATTTGTCATGGCGTTTGGTCTCCTGGGTTGGATGAAAAACTAGAGCGCGAATTTCTCGAGCCATTGGTCGAGGGCAGCGACGATCTCGTCGACAGCCTCGAGTTGGAGCCAATGGCCCTTGTCGGGCACACTCAACAGCTCGGCGCGACCTTTGGGCATTCCGGCGTGGACGATCTCGCTGGCCTTCGGACCCATGGGATCCTTCTCGCCGACGGTCATCAGGGCCGGGCATCGGATATCGCCCAGCTTCGGGGTCAGGGGGTCGCTGTAGAGGCTCTTCAGCATTCGCGTCACATGTGCGATTCCCTGCGCGTCGCCTGAGATCTCTTTGGTAGACTTCTCCCCGTAGATCGCGCGGCCAAGCCCTGCTGCGCCGTCGCGCTCTCCAGCGAGAGCGATTCGTTCATACCAGCCGGCGATTTTCTCACGGCATTCGCTCGTCGTCCCGATCAACACGAGGCCAGCGATTCGGTCGGGATAGATGAGTGCAGTCTCCATGGCGACGATACCGCCCATCGAATGCCCGATGAGAATCGTCTGGTCGATGCCTTCAGCGTCGAGCACAGCGACCACGTCCGAAGCCAGGTCCGAACGGGAGTACGGCCCGGGCGGGGCATCGGATTGACCGTGACCGCGCTGATCGATGCGCGTCAGCCGTCCGCGTATTTCGAGATCTGGGGCGAGGCGCTTCCAGATGTCGAGTGTATCGACGAGGCCGTGTAGACAAGTGAAGTGACGCACTCCGTCGCCTTGGGATAGGCCGCTTGAGTGTACGTTGATGTCGTGGTTGCCAATGTGGATGGCTCGCTTGGATCGAGTCATTCGGCACCCCCATGCGATTTTTGCTTCGGAGTGCGATTGCTCTTGCCTGCACGTTCCGCAGCCGCGGGTTTGAGTGTCCCTGCAAGAAACAAGCGTTTTAGCTCACCAGCGAAGCGGTTCGTCTCTTCGGCGGCGGCTTTCCTGCTTCCTGTGCGCTGGCTCGCCATGACGCTCCAGACCATGGACGACGTCAGGCTGATCACACCTAACATCTCGGCATCGATGCCCGGTAGGCTATTGGGGCTCTTCGTGATCTGTTCCAGGGAGTCGAGGTAGTCTCCCCAGCCGCGTCGAGGTTTACTCTCGTTCGCTAGAAGGTGGAACATCCAGAGCCGCGCGATGTTGGGATGCTCCTCGACGTAGTGAACGAAGAAGTCGATCTGCTCGGCGAGGCCGCGCGGTTCTTTCATCAACTCGCCCAGTTCGGTCGAAAATTCTTCGGCGACGGCCTGGCTGAGTTCCTCGCGGTTTCGGAAATGCTGGTAGGCGGTGCTGCGATTCAGCCCGGCGCGCTTGGCGACCTCGACGATGGTCAGACCGTCGGGCCCACGCTCGGCGAAGAGCTCGCGCGCGGCGGAGACCAGCGCCTTATGAGAGGCCTTCGCGTCGCTGCGGAGCGCCCTCTGGCCGGCATTCGCGAGAAGATCGCGCTTCGTCTGGTGTCGGAGGCCCTGGTTGATGATCTTCGGGTTCGATCCGGCTCGCTCGCTCATATTGAGGGTCTTTCTTCGTGATTTTAATTCCAACATTGCTGTTGCATGTATTAAAACCATCAGGTATGTTGTAATTAACTTAGCGCGTCATACCGGAACTGCCACCGAGCTGCAAAGATTGTCAGGGCCAGATGGGCATGGCCCAGACTGATGAATCCAAGAGCCCTTCGAGGAGCGACTTCTATGAGCAAGCATGAACCGGATGCGATCGTGCTGACACGCGAAGCAGGCATCGCCACGCTTACACTCAATCGTCCGAAGGTCATGAACGCACTCACGCCCGAACTCTTCAGCGAGTTGGGGGAGCGCTTCGACGAAATCGCGGCGAACCCGGAGGATCGCGTGCTCGTATTGACCGGAAGCGGCGAGGCGTTCTGCGGCGGCGCTGATCTCAGCGGTGGCGGTGAGCAGGCGAAGCGGATCGGCAAGGGTCCGATCGCACGCCAGCAATTCACGCGCGAGATACTTCTGTCCGCTCTCAAACTCCATCGCCTCCCCAAGCCGACAATTGCGGCCGTAAATGGCGTGGCTGCTGGAGGCGGCTGCAACCTTGCGTTGGGATGCGACGTCGTGTTTGCAGGTCAGTCCGCACGCTTCGCACAGGTCTTCGTCAATCGTGGTCTCGCCGTCGACTACGGAGGGACGTGGTTGTTGCCACGATTGATCGGTCTGCAGAAGGCCAAGGACCTCGCGTTTCGCGGTGATGTCATCGGTAGTCAAGAAGCGTTGAGTCTTGGCCTGGCGCTGGAAGTGGTTGCAGACGATCAGTTGATGAAGCGAGTCGGCGAGTATGCGCGCGTGCTTGCCTCGAAGCCGCCGATCGCGCTCTCGATGATCAAGACGGGCATGAATCGACTGATGAACGCCGGATTCGAGGAGGGGCTCGAGTTCGAGGCGGACGCACAAGCCATTTGTCTCGGTTCCGAAGATTTTCGAACGGCGATGATCGCCTGGATGAAGAAGACCGAAGGACAATATGTCGGTGAATAGACGAATTTCTTAGGTGAAGGAGCAATAGCCATGACCCTCCCGAAGACCAGTTTTGCGATGGTCCAAACCGCAGCGCGCAAACTCGAACCGATGGACATTCCGATGCCGGAGATCTCGGACGATGCTGGATTGGTCCGGATCGACGCCTGCGGAATCTGTGGCAGTGACTACGAGCAGTTCGAGGGCGTCCTGCGCACTCCGATGCCCGCGATTCCCGGTCACGAGCCGCTCGGTACGGTCGCGGCGATCGGCGATGGCGCCGCAAAGCGTTGGGGCATCGACGTTGGCGACCGCATCGCTGTCGAAACGATGCTTTCGTGTCATCACTGCGGGCCCTGTCTCGGGGGCTCATATCATCTCTGTGATACGCGGCGAATCTATTCCTACATTCCGCTTTCCGACGAGCCGGGACTCTGGGGTTCTTACTCCCAATATATGTACCTCGATCCGAATGCTGTAGTGCACAAGATCGATAAGACGCTCGCGCCGGAGATCGCCGTGATGTTCAATCCGCTCGGTGCGGGATTTCGCTGGGGCGTCGAAATTCCAAAGACCGGCCCGGGCGACACCGTCGTGATAATGGGGCCCGGACAGCGAGGCTTGGCGAGTGTTCTTGCCTGTCGAGAAGCCGGCGCCGACAAGATCATCGTGACCGGGCTCGAGGCCGACGCGAAGAAAATGGAGATCGCGCGCGCTTTTGGTGCGGATGCGACGATCGACGTGCAGAACGAGAACGCGCGGGAGCGCGTCCTAGAACTAACGAATGGGCGTGGCGCTGATGTCGTTCTGGATGTGTCGAGTTATGCGACGGAACCGGTGGTGCAAGCGATCGACTTCGCACGCATGGGCGGATGCATCGTGCTGGCTGGCGTCAAGGGATTCAAGGCCATCCCGAATTTCGTCTCGGACAAAATTGTGATGAAGGAATTGACGATCAAAGGTGCGATCGGAGTGACGCGAAGCGGGTATGCGAGTGCGATTCGTTTGCTCGAGAAACGCAAACACCCTGTGGAAATGATGCACACCCATGACTTCAAACTCGAGGAAGCCGAATTGGCCATCAAGACGCTTGCGAGACAGATCGAGGGTGAGGAGTCCATTCACTCCTGCCTGATTCCAGAATTCTAGAACCGAAGCCATCGACAGAAATAATCGTGGAGAACCGAAATGGACAAGATCAAGAAATGGGTTGAAGAATCGCCATACAGTCATTATCTGGGCCTTGTGCTCGAGCAGATCGATGACTCGAGTGCGCGGCTGCGACTTCCCTATCAGGATGCCAACTCGAACCCGGGAAAGGCGCTTCACGGTGGATGTGCTGCTTCCATTGGAGCGATTGCCGGTCAGGCGATCGCCCGTGCTGCGCTCGGCGAGGAAGCAGGGCCGTTCCACACGGCGCAGATGCAGGTGAGTTATCTGGCTGCCGCGATCGGTGAAGAGATCGTTGCCGATGCCAAGCTCCTTCGGCGTGGTCGAGAGCTCTGCTTCGTGGGTATCGATATCGCGACGACTGACGGCAAACCCATCGCCCGCGTGATGACTACGGTTCGCGGTCGCTTTGCTCGCGAAGACGCCAGCTATTACCTATCGCAGGGTGACCACGGCGAGTCCGACCCCGGCGTCATGGGGCCACATATCGGCAAGGTCCCCTTCATTGGTAATCGTGGAATCAGCGTAGAACACATGACGGGCGGCACCTCGAGACTCGTGATGCCGCAGCTCGAGGACAACGCCGATGCCTCGGGTGGTGTTCACGAAGGTGCGGTGCTGGCTTTGCTGGACACGACGGGCGCGATGGCTTCATGGGCCGAATCAGGTCCGGGAAACTTCAAGGCCTCGACGGCTTCGATGCAGATTCAGATCCTCGGCCCTGCGCCGAAGGGCGATCTGGTCGCCTACGGACGCTGTATCCAGAACGACAACGAGATCTATTGGTCCGATGTCGAGGTCGCGAGCGCCGCGGACGGTCGAGTGAATGCTCGTGGCACCGTTCTCTATCGAATCGTGAAATAGATTAACTACAACCATACCTTCTCTCGGGCGTTGAGCCACGAGAATCAGAAACCCCTGTCAAGGAGATCATCCAATGCCTGTCAACCCCGATGCTGTCGGCGAAAAGGGAACACCAGTCAAGCGATCCTGGAAATCGAAGGACGCCTTGCTCTATGCGATCGGCGTAGGCGCCGGCCTAGACGAGTTGGCATTTACGACGGAGAACACCAAGGACACACCGCAGCGGGTTCTCCCGACAATGGCGGTCGTGATTGGTATGGGCGGCGTTCCCTTCGACAAGATTGGAACCTTCAATCCGGCCATGTTGCTCCACGGAGGGCAGAAGATCGAATTCTTCGACGAGATTCCGTGCGAGGGCGAAATCGAGACGGTCGGCCACATCGGTGCGATCTGGGACAAGGGCAAGGGCGCTTTGGTTGATCTCGTCTGTGATTCGATCGACCTGGCGACGGGCAAGCCGCTCATGAAGGTGACGATGACGGCCTTCCTCCGAGGTGAGGGTAATTTCGGTGGCGAACGCGGCCCCTCCCCCACCTTCGAATTGCCGGACCGCGAACCCGACCACCAGGTGCGATATGAAACGCGAGTCGATCAACCTCTGCTCTATCGCTTGTCGGGAGATCGCAATCCACTTCATTCCGATCCTTCCTTCGCGAAGATGGGCGGCTTCGATCGGCCGATCATGCACGGCTTGTGCACCTACGGATTCACCGGCCGCGCGCTGCTGCATAGCATCTGTGGCTCCGATCCTGCGCGCTTCAAGTCGATGGAGGCACGATTCTCGAAGCCGGTGATGCCGGGCGACAGGCTCGACGTCTTGATGTGGATCGATGGGAACCAGTGTTTGTTCCAGACGAAGAACCAAGACGGCGACGTCGTCGTCGATCAGGGCGTGCTCGGCTTCGAGTAAATCGGCGGTCGGCGAGACCCGCGAGTCGGGCCAGCGAGGAGTAGAGAGCCATGACGAAGGGCTTGATCATTAGCGGTGAGCGAGAGCGCACGCGAGAAGAGTTGTTCGCTCGCGCGAGCCGCCTGTCGACTGGCTTTGATGCGCTCGGGATCCGTTCGGGGGATTCGGTCGCGTTGATGCTGCGGAACGACTTTCCGTTCTTCGAAGTGACGGTCGCTGTCGGTCGGCTCGGCGCGCATGCAGTCCCCATCAATTGGCACTTTTTGGCGGACGAGACCGAACATATCCTTCGCGATTCGGCCGCCAAGGCGATCGTCGTACACGCCGACTTGCTGCCGCAAATCGAGGCGGCAATTCCGGAGAGCGTGAAAGTTCTTGTGGTCGAGACGCCGCCGGAGATCATTGCCGCCTATGCACTAAGCGATTCGTCGGCGCGTGTACCGGCTGGACGAACCGACTACGAAACGTGGCTTTCGAGCTTCGAGGACTGGAGCGAAGCGCCCCGAAGTTCGCCGGGCGCAATGCTCTACACCTCCGGCACGACCGGTCAGCCGAAGGGCGTGAGACGCAAGCCGCCGCGGCCAGAACAGATGCAGCTTGGTCGCAAGATCGGCCAACAGGTCTACGGCTTCGGCCCGGAAGCGCGCGGGGTCATCACCGGTCCGATGTACCACATCGCACCGAACACTTTTGCAATCGCGATCGCGCTCCTCGGCGATCGGATCGTATTGCAGCCTCGCTTCGATTCTCTCGAACTGCTGCGATTGATCGAGAAGCATGCGATTACGACGCTCAACGTCGTGCCGACCATGTTCGTGCGCTTGCTCAACCTCCCGAAGAAAGAGCGTGAGCGCTACGACCTGAGCTCACTCACGCACGCTGTCACCAATGCCGCTCCTTGTGCCCCAGACATCAAGAGAAAGATGATCGAATGGTGGGGGCCGATCCTCGGCGAAATCTATGGCGGCACAGAGGCTGGCATTGCCACGGCCTGCAATAGTGACGAATGGTTGAAACATCCCGGCACCGTGGGTCGACCGGTCGAGGGATCGACCATCAAGATTCTGGATGAGGATGGGAAAGAACTTCCTGTAGGTGAAATCGGCGAAATTTTCATCGGCAGTGAGATCAATTCCGAGTTCACCTACCACGGGCGGGAAGCGGAGCGAGCCGAGATCGAGAAGGACGGCCTCATCACGCTCGGCGATGTGGGCTACGTGGACGTTGAGGGGTTCCTCTTCCTGTGCGACCGCAAGCGCGACATGGTGATCTCGGGCGGCGTGAATATCTATCCCGCAGAGATCGAAGCCGCGTTGATCGGTGTCGAGGGCGTCGCGGACTGCGCCGTTTTCGGAATTCCCGATCCAGAGTTCGGGGAGTCATTGATGGCCGTCGTCGAGCGTTCTCCGGGCAGCTCGATCACTGAAGAATTCGTGCGCGGCGAACTTCAGAAGTTGCTCGCGCGCTACAAGGTTCCGCGCCGCATAGAGTTCGAGAGGGACTTGCCGCGTGAGGACACCGGCAAGATCTACAAACGAAAGCTGCGCGACGCCTATTGGAAGAATGTGGAAACGAATATTTGATCGGGAGTGATTCGATATGGTGAAGAGCAAGGATTCTCTGCGTGTAGTCGTCATCGGCGCAGGGATGTCCGGCATTCTCTGTGGTGTGCGCCTGCAAAAGGAAGGGATCCGCAACTTTACGATCTATGAGAAGGGTGATCGCGCGGGCGGTACATGGCGAGAGAACACCTACCCCGGTCTTTCCTGTGACATCCCATCCCATGTCTACTCCTACTCGTTCGAGCCCAATCCGGACTGGAGCCATCAATTCGCCCCTGGCCCCGAAATTCTGGAGTACATGGAGCGCACAGCGGACAAATATGGCGTTACGCCCTTCATCCGCTTCGGCGAAGAAATCACGCGTTGCGAATACGACGGTAAGAGGTGGCAGTTGGAGACGGCGAGAGGAGTCAAGGATGAAGCGGATATCGTTCTGTCCGCGACCGGGGTTCTCCACCATCCAAGCTACCCCGACATCGATGGTATCGACGACTTCACCGGCGAAATATTCCACAGCGCCCGCTGGAATCACGATTTTGATTGGCGGGGCAAGAGAATCGGCGTGATCGGCACCGGGTCGACCGCGATTCAGATCGTGGGTGCCATGGTCGACGAGGTTGAGCATCTCTCTCTCTTCCAGCGCACGGCTCAGTGGGTGATGCCACAGGAGAATCCGGAATTCTCTGAGGAAGAGAAGAAGAATTTCCGAGAGCATCCCGAAGTCATGAAGGCGTTGTACGACGATCTTTCCGATCTCTTTGGGCGGGTATTCGCGAACGCCGTGATCGATGCCGACTCCGAAGAGCTGAAGCTGATCGAGAAAAAGTGTCGGGACAACCTCGAGAACAGTGTCCACGATCCAGATCTGAGACGGCGCCTGACGCCGGACTACCGAGCCACTTGCAAACGCCTCGTGATCTCCGGAGAATTCTACGAAGCGATCCAGAAACCCTCCGCAGAACTTGTCGATGCGGGCATCGAAAAGATGGAGGAGCGGGGAATTCGCACAAAGGACGGCAAGCTTCACGAACTCGATTGCATCGTATTGGCTACGGGCTTCAACGCCCATCAGTTCATGCGCCCGATGCAGGTCGTGGGGCGAGACGGCATTCGGCTGGATGATGTGTGGAAGCGTACAACCCCGGCTTATCGCTCGGTCTCCTTGCCCGGCTTTCCGAATTTCTTCATGTTGATCGGCCCGAATAGTCCTGTTGGAAATTTCTCGCTGGTCGAGGTCGCGGAGACCCAACTCAACTACGTCTTGCAGCTGATTGATCATACGCTGGCCGAGGGCGCCCACGGAATCGAGGCCGCTCAGGTTGCGACCGACGACTTCAATGAGCGGCTCGTTGAGGCAACGAAGGGAACGATCTGGGTCACGGGTTGTCGCAGCTGGTACCTCAATGAAGACGGTATTCCGGCGGCGTGGCCCTGGACCCTGCAACGCTTTCGTGAAGAAATGAAAACACCAGAATTTCGAGACTTCGCCCTCATTGAGTAATGCGAAGCGGCTGGTCAGCATGATCGGCACAGGATCTACGAAGGGAATGCCCGATGGCGATGAATCGTGAATTGATCGGACGTACGTATGACGCTTCGACCTATGAGGTCAAGGAAGACGCGATGATCCGATATGCGTTGGCGACCAACGAGACGAATCCGCGTTTTCTCGACCCGAGTATCGACGGTGGCCTGATCGCGCCGCCGGTCTTTCCGGTCGTCTACCATGCGAAGGTTCTAGGCAAACCCATCAGCGATCCCGAGCTCAATATCGAATTCAGACGCGCTCTGCACGGCGAGCAAGACATGACGTTCCACCGGCCGATCAGAGCGGGCGACATTCTCTCGACGACACCATCGATCGAGGACATTCACGACAAGGGAACCGGGGAAACGATATCGATCCGGCTCCGAACCGAAAATCAAGCGGGCGACCTGGTCGAAGAGACTCTCTTCAAGCTCTTCGTGCGTGGTGATCCGGCGAAAAATGCGAGAATAAAGTCCTCGCCAAAGAAAGCGCCAAAAGAAAACGCGCGCTCCGAAGCGCCGGTTGCGACCATCATTCAGGAACTCGACGCCGATCAAACCTACCGCTATTCCGAGGCCTCGGGCGACATGGTCAAGATCCACCTCGATCCGGAAGTCGCCAAGAAGGCGGGATTCCCGGGGATCATTGGGCATGGCCTGTGTACTCTGGCCTTTACTTCGCGTGGCGTATTGGACGGCGTGGCCGGGGGCATGCCCGAGCGACTTAAACGGCTCGCCGTACGTTTCGCGTTACCCGTCGTTCCTGGTGAAACCCTTACAACTCGCATCTGGCCAGCCAACAGCGGCGTCGAGGGTCATTATGTGTTCGAGACTGTCGACCCGCGAGGCAGAGTCGTGATCAGTGACGGCTTCGCGGAGGTGTGAAGTTCTTCGTGATTGTCTTGCGCGATGTAGATTGAAGCCCCGGCGGTTGAACGCTATGCCTGTGGGTTCTCTATATTTATCCGGACGGACGCGGTCCCGCAAGGGACGCTGGACGCCTTGGGTCCTGCCACAGATGAAGAAACGCACGGAGTTGCTGAGGAAGCTGAAGGGCATCTTCAGACGTTCCGTCTCCCAGCCATTGCGGGGTGTGATCGATCAGATCAATCCCATCTTGCGGGGCTGGGTGAACTACTTCGCGATCGGAAATTCGAGCCGGTGTTTCTCGTACATCCGCCTGTGGGTGGAGAAGAAGATCCGGAGGCTCTTGGCCAAGGCCCGACAGCGCGATGGCTTCGGCTGGAAGAGGTGGAGTAGTCGTGGATCGTACGAGGGGCTGGGACTCTTCAGTGAGTACCGGGTCGGGTGGCAGCCTGCTCGGAAGTTCGAATCCGTCAGGCTCCGGCACTGAGTCTGCGGTTTCAGAGAATTCCCACCTGCATCTGACGATGGCCCGAAAAATTCCCGCGATTCCGCCGGGTTTTGGGCGAGGGGCTTTGGGAAGTCGAAGTGGAAACGAATGGGAGGGCCTCGCGTGAGCCCGCGACTCGCCGCCTATCGGTACTGGCTGGCTGGAGGCCCTACCTCTCCTTCTTCTTGAGCTTTCTTTCCTTCTTTTCCTTCGCCGTAAGTTTGGCCTTGTTGGTCTTCGCCTTGGGTTTTTTGTCTTTGCTTTTCGCCATGCTTAGAGAGTACACCGGATGAGGCCTTGAGAGCCAGTGAATACCGTCGATCAATCGGATCGACCGCCACCACCGGGGCGACTGGGGCGAACTCTGCAGCGAAGGCGCGAAGGAAAACAAGCGAGCCGTCGCACAGGGCTCGCGAATCTTTTCGTCCTACCGCGTAGTGTGCAAGAAGTCAGCCGAACTAGAACATGCACAAGTTCAGGCGCCTGGGCGAGCGCTGGAGCGTTGATCTCAGCCCATTTCTTCGGAATCGATTGGCCTAGCCCAATGGGAGTCCCCCTGGCTCTGCCGGGGAGGCCGCAGAAGTTTGACAGTTCCTGAAATCGACGAAACTCCCCGTAGTGTGCGAAAAGTCGACCGAACAGAAACCGTTGCGTTTCCAGGGCCTTGCGGCCCGCTGCGCTTGTCGGTTTCGGCCCAATTTCCGCGATCTGTTTAGTCTAAGATGGAGTCTATGAACGCTCCGCCGCTCCAATTTCTGATGTTGATCTTCGCTGGCTGGGTCAATCGCCTCCAGCAGGATGTCCTCGAATACGTGCAGGAAGAGAATCGAGCGTTGCGTGAGCAATTGGGCGGAAAGCGGTTGCGATTCACCGATCAGCAGCGCCGCCGACTCGCGGTCAAGGCCAAATCGGTCGCGCGTGTAGGAAGTTTAAGCTGCGTTTTCTGCACCACCGGTAAGTAGTCATATGTCAAACAAGCCGCAGATGAGGCATGATCACCCCGTTCCGGGAGATCACGGTTGCTTGTTAGTCAGCAGGTCGACGAGCCAAGAGGGCCGCTACCACCACGAGCACCAGTAGCAAGCTGAAGCCTGCGAGATTCGCATCAAACGGACCCACTCTGATCGCCACTCCATTCGGATCAGAAAACGAACCGGCATAAAGTGACTGAGTTACGCCGGCAATGAAGAAGCCGGACAGCACGGCGCCGACCAGCATTGCTGCGAGGAGAACGGAGTTTCGGTCGGAAGTACGAGCCGGGCGCCACATGAGACCAAGCGCGATAAGGCTAACCAGGGCGTTGGTTGAAATCAGCCAGACAGTGTGGAGCCGCGCATGCCCTGTCCAGAGTGGATTCAGAACGTGGGACTCGTTGAGATCAGCGATCGCTGGCCCCAGCGCCAGGAATGCGGCTATGAACGTAACCAAAAGTCGCGCAAGGGCGAGACGGCGATCCATCTGAACTCCTGCTGCCTAACTAGTATTCGACGACAATCATGCCTGTGCCATTTGTCGAATAATGTTCCAATGTATCAGTGTTAAATGGTAGAGAATCCCTTTCAACAAAGCATCTTGCCTCCTCATGGACGTCATGCGACGAATCTGTCAGATCACGTTCCAGCTGAGAGCTTCGCTCCCCCAGAATCACCGCTAGCCGCCGGTTCAACTCGCCGAATAGCACGCGCTGACCGAAGCCGGCGATGTAGGCCAGCTCTGCAGCGTCGTTCACCACGTTGAACACGTCGGGCCCGAATCGCTGCCAACCCCGGGCGACTAGCTCAGCTCGGTCCCGGTCCGTGAAACCCTCGCAAGTCGGCGGCGTCCGCGGCGTTGCGCGCTTCGAGCAAACCCGCGAGTCGATCGCGAACTTCGGGGTACCGCTCGCCGACGTCGTAGGATTCGTCTCCGTCGTCGACCAGGTTGAACAGCCACGGCCCCAGGGGCATCTGCAGCATTACGGGTGCCGGGGCGTAGCCTACCGAGATGGGCCGCTTGGACTGATACTTCCACGGACCCGAGCGCACCGCCCCGAGCTGGTCTGCCCAATAGAAATAAAGCGCCTGATGGGATGATGGGGCATTGTCGCGCAGCATCGGAAGCAGATCTTTCCCGTCGATGATTCGATCTTTCGGCAGCTCGATCCCCGCAAGTCCGAGAACCGTCGGGAAGACGTCGATCCCCATTGCCATCTCGGCGCGAACTTCATTATGCGGAAGCACCCCCGGAAAGTGCGCGATGAACGGCACCGCGAAGCCACCATCGAACAACCCGGTCTTTCTTCCGCGATGGCCACCCGGACTTCCCTGGAACCACGGGCCGTTGTCGCTGGTGATCATGATCAGCGTATCCCGAGCCAGACCTCGCTGCTCAAGGGCGTCGACGATGCGCCCGACACTGCGATCGAGGTCCTCGACGACATCTCCGTACAAGCCACCCGCCGAGCGACCCCGCCGATCCTTCGAGGGATGCAGGGGACGGTGGGGAAACGTGTGGGGCATATAGATGAAGAAAGAATTCGCTCGGTTCTCATCCATGAAGGAAATCGCTGCGTCGGTGTAGCGCTGGGTCAGGGTCGATTGATCGACCGGGCTCTCTTCAATGATTTCACTTCCGCGCAGATACGGGTTCGGAACCTGATCGTTGCTGCTGAGCAGACCTTCGAAGCGATCGAAGCCGCGATCGTTCGGCAGTGAGGGCGACTGCGCGCCGAGATGCCATTTGCCGAACATGCCGGTTGCGTAACCCGCGGCCTGTAGCACCTCCGGCAAGGTGATCTCTTCGGCCGGAAGCCGGGTTGCGCCGCCGAACGCTCGTTGAATTTCGTAGAGAGGCACGCCCGGAAGCGGCGCACCGTGGGTTCCTCCGCTTGTCATCACGACCTGGACGATTCGCGTGCGCGGGGGATAGCGTCCCGTCAGCAGACCCGCTCGAGACGGCGAGCAGACCGACGCCGGTGAGTAGTAGTCGGTCAGCCGTACCCCCGCCGCCGCCAGGGCATCCATGCGCGGGGTTTTGATCGCGGTTGCACCGAAGCTTCCCAGATCTCCGAAGCCGAGATCGTCGAACAAGATCAAGATCACGTTGGGCCGCCTGCGCCCGGTCAGGGTTGACGGCTTCGCAGCCTTGCCGCTTGCGACACGCTCGAGATAGGCGCGCTTGGAAGCGAGGGCGACCGCATCATCCACCTGCTCGTAGCGATACGATCCGAGATAGATCCAACCCGACACGCCCAGGGCCAGCACGAGCGCGAGCAATACGCTCACGAACAGCCAGGAGCCAAACAGGCGGAGCAATCGACGACTGAACGCGATCATTAATGAGTCCACTGACCAAAGGTCTCCGGATTGATTCGAAACCCACTGGGGCGCGCGGGCTCTTCAAAAAGTTAGCCTAGCAGCGCGGTGCGGGTTGGTGCACGAATCGTAGAGGAAATGGGCGAATGGCCCGATCCCGGCAGTTCTTTCGGCCCAATCGGCGGGCAAGAACGCGCCCATTCCCTAATGCGCGAACTCGATCATTACCTTCCCAGCGACAAACGTATCTTGCGCTGTCTTCAAAGCCTCGCCGAAATCGTCCAGGCCAAATTTATGCGTGATGAGTGGCGAGAGGTCGACCTTACACAGGAGCTCCAGGGTTTCGCCGAAATCTTCTGGATACGTCATCGAACCCGTGATCCGCAATTGCTTCATCATGAGGAGCATGAGGGAGATGGGGAAAGTCTCGCGGTGCAGAGCCGGCACCGAGATGTGGGCGTTGGGTTTGGCCTGATTGAGAATGTCGGACATCACTTTCTGATTTCCCGTGCACTCGATATACGCGTCGCTTCCATTGCACTCGACCTTGCCCAATAGAAGACCCGTTCCGTGGGCTTCGCGGAGTCGAGCCCAAACGTCGTCGCTCGAGGGGTTGAGGGTGAGATCGGCGCCGAGTGCTCGGGCAATTTCGAGACGTTTATCGGATAAGTCGACGATCGCAACGTCTTCGAAGCCGCGGTATTTGAGCGTCACCATGGCCATCATCCCAATACAACCAGCGCCAAAGACAGTGACCTTTTGACCTGGCTTTACATCGGCTTGATTAACGGCCTGCATGCCGACGCCGAGGGGTTCCGCAAGCGCTGCGCGGTCCGAGGGAAGCTCATCGGGGATTTCGAAGAGCACACCATTCTCGGTGACGTTGCGAGCCAGCACCTGCGGGCAGAATCCACCGCTCTCTGAGCTTCCGTTCCCGATGTTATTTGCAGCGGCGATTGGGTTCATCACCACGCGCATGCCGACTTTCACGTTCGAGACTTCGCTTCCGACGCGATCGACGATGGCGGAATACTCGTGGCCTAAGGCCATGGGCTCGCCGCCGGGGCCCGCCATGCCGCCAACTTTGATATAGCCAAGATCGCTGCCGCAGATTCCGCAATGATCGATTCGGAGTAGAGCATCGCGTGGGCCCAATTCCGGAAGCTTCACTTCGTCGAGTCGAACGTCATCGACCCCGTGTATTCGTGCGACCTTCATGTCTTCTCCTGGTGAAATCTAATCTGCATGGGGATAGAGGGCGGGTTGGGCGTAGCCCGACGGGCTACATGACCGAGAAACCCCCGTCGACGCAAAGCGTCTGCCCCGTAATGAAGCGAGCAGCGGGGCTCGCGAGAAAGAGGAACGAGGGCGCGACATCTTCAGGCGTTCCCCATCGTGCCATCGGCACGCGGGCGAGTTCCGCGGCCTCGATCGCCTCCATGCCCTTCATCTTCATGACGGCCGTCATGCCGGTCTCGATGAGTCCCGGTGCGACCGCGTTGACGCGAACGTTTTCGCGCGCCCAGGAGACCCCCATGTTGAGTGTCATCTGGACGATTCCGGCTTTCGCTGCGCCGTAACCGGGCACCATGGGTACCGCGCGCGTGGCCGAAATGCTCGCACAGTTAACGATACTGCCCCCGCCCGTGGTGGCGCTCTTCGCGAGCAGGGGCTTGAGGGAAACCGAAAGGCGAAAACTACTCATCAAGTGGAGTTGGATGACTTCCGCGAAGACTTCGGGCTTCCACTCGTTCTTGGCTACTAAATTCGAACCCGCGTTGTTGATCAAGACATCGAGTCGGTCGATCCCCGCGACGAGGGCATCGAGGGAATCGGAATCTGTCATCTCCGCCTGTTGGTAGGTAAAAGCGGAGAGATCCCGGTCGTATTCCGCGGCATTTTCACGCCGACCCGTGATCAGCACATCGGCGCCGGCTTCCGCAAAGGCGTTCGCGATGCCATGACCAATTCCCGACGTGCCGCCCGTGACGAGCACTCGCGCATCCGAAAAATTAAATTCCAAGCCTTCCACGTTATTGCTCCGAGTTTGCCCGCCAACGCGCGGCTTCGTGTACGAGCCATCCATGTTCCCAGAAGCTCACATCGCCTCCGGCATCGAGCAACGCTTGATGAGCGGCGGCCATGAGCGTCGCGGCACTCTTATTCTCTGGCTCGCAGGCGAGCACGGCTTCGGCGAGGCGAATGGCCGTGGGTGCATCGCCGCTTTCGAGTCGGGCGCGAGCTCGTTCGAGCACACGTTCGACTCCCGCGAGTTCGGCAAGTTCGGCGCTCGCAATATTGGGGTGAGTGGCATAGAGGTCCGCGCTTGACGAGCGTTGGAACCAACCGGTGTACTCCTCCCAAATCGTGCGCGCGGCCCACTCGATCTTGCCATAGCCCTGGCCGACACGAAGCTCCGTAGGAAGTTCGACTTCCTGCATGATCGTGTAGAGGTCCTTGCCGGCGTTCATGCCATCGAGTGTGTGACGGTGCACGTGATCCACGGCGTCGTGAAGGCGGCCCAGACAGGCGTCGATGAGCTCGCGCCCCAGGATGGGCATTCCGCGTCCGGTGATGAGAATGTCGGCCTGCAGGGCTCGCACACGCTTGACGTTTTCCAAATAGGGCGCGGGGAAACGGTACTTGTCGCCGCGCAGCGTATTGAAATTTGGAAAATGCGGGAAGAGCGGCCCGAATAAATTGCTCAACATGGCGATTCGATGTTGCGGAAGCCAAACCGCCAGGCTGTCGATGGTCTCGCCGCCGGGCATGGCCAAGAGTTCGATCGTAAGTTCGCCGACGCGAAGCTCAGTGCGCTCTTCAAACATCACGTCGGGTGTGGGGGCATCTTGGCCCTTCGATTCGCCTTCGTATCGCTTCGAGAATTCCTGGATACGCGCGAGAAGGTGGGGGAACCAGGTCAGCGCCGTGCCCGCTCGAAATTTCGGGAGCCGCGCATCATCCGCCTGACACGCGGGGTTGTTCGCCTGTGCGACATAGCGCGTGTCGGGCTCCCGAAAGAGCGAAACTCCGCCGACGTGATCGACGTGGCCCTGGGTAGTGATGATATAAGGCGTGGGACCTTTATGAATCGCGTCGAAGAGGTGTTTGTGATGAGGCGCCTCCCATCCCATTCCCGTGTTCACGATCACTCGTTCGGAGCCGGCGACGATCATATAGCTGGCACTCGTCCCCGCTGAGCGAAAGATGAAGTCATTGAAGGCGACGGCCTTCTCGTCGTAGTCGGGGTTGAGGAGTTCGCGTCCGGGTCGCTCGTCGATCAGGCGATCGACCTCGTCTTGGATGCTCATTTCACCTCCAGGCGAACGTCGAATTGATTCAAGTAGAAGTCGAAGGGAGCACGCACCTCTTCGGGTGTAGCGAGGAAGTCCTTGCGCAGGTCGTAGATGACTTTCCCGTCTTTGCCGCGCGGGTGCGCGTCCAAATACGCTCGGATCTGCGCGCGACTTTCGTTCGTCATCGGAAGGTCTGCAACCTCATAGATGCGCTCGACGGTTGCGACATCATCGGCCATGAATTCATGGAAGAGTACGTCGACTATGCGATCCGAGGGGAGGAGGTGTCGATCGCGTACCGATGCCTCGAGCAGTCGCCGAATGCGGTCGGTCCAGTATTCGAGGTACCACTCCGGGCGTGGCGACGTATAGGTTACGCGCGCACCGTAGGCGAGCATCGTTGCAGCCGACTGGATCACAGACACCGGGTCGCGGTGGGTCACGATGATGGTGGCATCCGGGAAGGTTTCCATCAGCGGGCCCTGCTGCTCGAGGTGTTGCGGGCATTTCAAGATCCAACGATCACGGGGTCGAAACCACTGAAGAATTTTCAGCACGGTCTTCATGTATTGGTAGTGGGGACGTTGATCGTGGGCGAGGTAGTAGTCGCGCCACTTCGGAGCGCGTGTCACCCAATCCTGGTTGTAACTCGTGAAGTCGGGCAGCTGAAGTTCGAGTTCTTCGTGAATATGATCAGGATTCATTGGGTGCATCGCCGCGATGAGAGGTGCGCTTGCACGGAACCCCTGCCAGGACGCCTCGGATCGTTCCCAGCGCGGGTCGACACCGTTGGCTCCCGGAGATTCATTGGGGTCAGGCACCGGTTGCTGGCTCTCCCAAAGTGGTAGTGAGCGCAGCCGCTGATCTGCGGCGATGAGGTTTACGAGGTGCGTTGTGCCCGAGCGCGGCAGTCCGATCACGATGATGGGTCGCAAGATCTCGATGTCGTGAATCTCTGGATGGCGCTCCAAGAGGTCCCGAATGCGCAGGCGGTTGGCTGCTGATCGCACGCAGTCGTTGAAGAGAATGAAGCGTCCCATCGCCGTACGTTCCGGATTTTCGTCGGTCTCGGATAACCACAGGGATAGGCGCTCGTGAAAATCGGTCGGTCCGAAGTCTTCGAGGCTGGTTCGTTCTACGGCCGTGGTCAGCACGGCGTTTAAAGTCAACTCGACGGGATTGGCCTCGCCGTAGGCGAGCGCTCCCTTTTGGAAATCGTTCAGGATCGGATTTCGAAGGTCTTCGATCCGGATGTCTTCAATCGGACTCATCGCGATTCGACTCTTTGTTTATCGATTGTTTCATCGATTGGATCACCTATTACTTCAACTATCCGTCGTACACAAGATAGCTATTGCGACAAGCGTTAGGGCATTTGTAGAAATTCGATTAGCAAAGGATCGCCTTTGCGCTCCAAATACGAAAACACGATGTCCTCGCTGAACTGCTTGTACCAGATGGGGTGGTAGTCGATCGCAGCGATCTTCTCGATCCAGGCGTCGGTGTTGTCGACGCGATAGCGCAGGTGGTGCATTCCCTCATGGCCCGCCTCAATGAATTCACTGTGGGGGCTCTCACCGCCCTGCCATTCGATGAATTCGATCTCGAGATCAAAGGAGTGTCCGAAGAGGATCTCGAGCTTCACGTCGCAGATGCGACCGCGGAAGGTGGCGCCCGTCACCGAGCCGTCGATGCGGGTCCACGGCCCGAAGAGGGCCGAGTAGCGCTCCTCGACCTCGGCGAGGGACTTCACGACGAAGCCGATCTGGTCGATCGGCGGCAAGCCAAGGGCGACGAGGGAGGGATCGGGCTGCGAGGGGTCGGTCATCACGCGGGTCACCTGAGATTCTTCTGCAGTTCTCATGCAAGTCGTGGGAAGAAGGACCACTGTATCCCGCATGCTTCCCCCTTGTCGTGGCGTTGGTGCACGAATCGTAGAGGAAATGGGCGAATGGCCCGATCCCGGCAGTTCTTTCGGCCCAACCGGCCATATTCTCAGCATGAAACCAAGAGTCCACCCCAAGTACAAGACATTGCCGCGAGTCGGCGGGTTTCATCATCGCTACGAGTGGCGGGAAGCAGCTTGATCATTTCGATTCATCAACTGGGAAAACGGGCCCGAGTCCGTCCGGATGAATAAAGAGAACCTACAGGGAGCCTCTCTGGGCGCATCGATACGCGGCGTTGAGCTCACCAATGTTCGAGTTTCCCTGAATCCTTTTCCGAGCGATCCCTGGCAGCGCGAATGCGCCGCATGGGAAATTCGTTCCGGCTTTTTGGTGGAGTCATTGCCGGCGCCGCCAGTCCTGGTACCAGGACTCGGCCACATTGGAATCATAATGTTAGGCGCAGTCGTCGTCGGCGCAGGGGTCATCGAAGTCCGGCGGCGAAGCAGACTCGTGGCTTGATTACGTTTCCGATCGCGCTCCAGAGTTAGCGGTCGACCGACTGGATGGCCTCGCGAGAGAGGATTCACTCTCTGAGTTTTGGCATTTGGCAAATGATAGACCGGATATGACCAGACCCGGAAGAGCCTCCTTCAGGTATCATCCCGCCATGGCCATCACTTTCCCACCTGACCGAACCGAAGACGACATCGACACCCGACCGGGCGCCCAGCTCTTCTCCTGGTCCGTCTTCCCAATCGCCTTCTTCGGATCAATCTCAATCTCGCTGTTCATCCTGAACGACGGCGGCTCGCCTGGACTCTCAACCGGGCTCGGACTCCTCTTCGGTTACGCCGTCGTGATCGTCGGCGAGCAACTCTACCCCTTCGTGCCCGCCTGGAACCGCAACCACGATGACGTCAGGACCGATGCCGCATGGGCGGGAACGACCATCCTGTCGACTTCGCTGCTCGGCCCGATCTACGCAATCCTCGGCGCTGGAATCGGCGGCTTGCTCTCGATCCAATTGAATTCGCCGATCTGGCCGAATGATTGGCCGCTCTCCGCCCAACTTGTCTTGGCACTCGTGGTCGTCGAATTTTTCCAATACTGGCTACATCGACTCGAGCATCAGACGGACTGGCTGTGGCGCTTTCATGCGACGCACCACAGCGCGCCGCGCCTTTACTGGCTGAACGCAGCCCGCTTTCACGTGATCGACATAGCGCTGCTCGGCCTTGGCTTTACGGTCCCGCTGATCGTCCTTGGCGCGAATCCCGAAATATTCGGCCTCTGGGTCGTTGCGGCTTCGGTTCATGGAATCTGCCAGCACGCCAACATGCAAATTCGCTGCGGACCGCTCAACTGGATCTTCAGTATGGCCGAGCTACATCGCTGGCATCATTCGCCGCTGGCTCGCGAGAGCAATACGAATTACGGTCAGAACATCATTCTCTGGGACATCGTCTTCGGAACGCGATTCCTACCCGGCGATCGAAACCCGCCAAAGGCGGTCGGAATCGCCGACCTCGCCGCATTTCCGATGACCTGGTGGGCGCAACTGCGTTCGCCGTGGCAGTGGCAGCGCGTGAAACAAGAGAGCCGAGATAGCACGCCTAACGACTAAAGAGCCTCGAATCCTCGGGAGGATTCGATGAACGCGATGAGCGTCATCGCGGGCGTTGCAACAGCAACGGTCCCGAACTCGTCTCCCCGACGCATACGCCGCAGGTCGCGGCCCGATTTTCCTTGATTCGTTTCTCGCGAGCGGTTTTACGTGCGGCGGCAAGCATAGTGCCGACTTCTGAGCCCTGTTTCGCTAGGGCGACTTCGATTCCCCACCTTCGCAACGCAGAAGTTCGAAATCGAAATTCAGATCTGCCGAGTCCAATTTTTCGCTGAGGCGAATCAGTGCTGCGTCTCACAACATTCTGGTCTCCGAGCGGTGCAACTGCAACGGCTTGAAAGCACAGGGCAATTCCAAGCTGTCCCGCCCTCCCATATGCGTCTGCCGATAGGTTCCAGATGGAAGCCCTCCAGTCTCGACGGACCTACGACTACCGGAGCG
>SMVA01089389.1_pt1 | contig 23606 bp, 23 predicted proteins | sample 2456451 | NCBI WGS metagenome assembly SMVA01 (sample SAMN11095933, study PRJNA526329) | marine sediment metagenome | biome: Marine sediment; feature: Surficial sediment; material: Deep marine sediment; isolation source: Hadal surficial sediment | place: Pacific Ocean | collected 2014-05 | depth... | reverse complement strand
GGTCGAACAGATGAGGGAAGATCTGGTCAAGGCTAACCAGGAAATTAACTGGGTCCCTTCTCATCTCAAGTCAGGTCGTATGGGGAACTGGCTGGAAAACGCAATTGACTGGGCGATTTCCAGGAACCGCTATTGGGGCACACCACTGCCGATATGGATTAACGATGTCACGGAAAATCGGATCTGCATCGGTTCCCGGGCGGAGCTCGAGCAGTATACAGGCACAAGCCTTGACGACCTGCACCGCGAGAATGTGGACCCGCTGACATTTACCCTGGATGGAGAAGAGGGCACTTATCGCCGAATCGAAGAAGTATTGGACTGCTGGTTCGAATCCGGATCAATGCCCTATGCGCAACTGCACTATCCCTTCGAAAACCAGGCTTTGTTTGAGAAGGGATTCCCGGCAGAATTCATCGCCGAAGGGCTCGACCAGACTCGAGGATGGTTCTACACGCTGATTGTTCTGGGCGTCGCCTTATTCGGAAAGAATCCGTTTAAGAATGTCATCGTTAATGGCCTGGTTATGGCTAAAGACGGCAAGAAGATGTCGAAGAGTCTTCGCAACTACACGCCACCGGATGAACTGATGGAAACCTACGGTGCAGACGCACTCAGGCTCTACCTGATAAATTCCGGACTGGTTCGTGCGGAAGAACAAAGGTTCAGCGATATCGCCGTTAAAGATATGGTCCGCAGAGCGCTGCTTCCATGGCTCAATGCGTTCAAGTTCCTCAACACCTATGCCCGGATTGACAAATGGAGCCCGGATGAGGCCAGGGCCGATTCTGACAACATTATGGACCAGTGGATTTTATCTCGCCTGCAATCGCTCAAGGTCAACATCGCCAGGGAAATGGAAAGTTATCACCTGTTCAATGTGGTGCCCGCCCTGTTCGAATTTATCGAAGATCTGACTAACTGGTACATCCGCCTGAACCGATCGCGATTCTGGTCGGAAGCAATGAGCCAGGACAAGGCCAATGCTTACGCCACCCTGTACACAGCAATCTATGAACTAAGCCTGAGCATGGCGCCGTTCGCGCCATTCCTGGCAGAGACCATCTACCAGGAACTTCGAAATTTCGGCAAAGCAGAATTACCCGAATCCGTACACCTGTGCACCTACCCGGAAGCCGATGGCCATCGAATAAAACCATTACTCGAACGCGCGGTTACCCGAATGCAACACATCATTCTGCTTGGCCGCCAGAAGCGAAACCAGGAAAAGGTGAAAACCAAAATTCCCCTCTCGCGGCTGACGGTCATTCACAAGGATACTGAACTCCTGGAGGAAATCGGCAGGCTTGGTGATTACATCAAATCCGAACTCAATGTTAAAGCAGTCGAGTATTCAACGCAGGAAGATCAGTACATCACCCTTTATGCCAAACCCAATTCTCCGGTTTTAGGTAAGCGATTCGGAAAACGATTCAGGGATTTTAAACAGAATATTGAAGCGCTGGATGCGCCCACCATCAACCGCTTGCAGGAAGCGGGGGAGATCGAAATCGAAGGAGAAACCTTGTCAACAGACGATATCCTTATATTTCGTGAAGCGGGTGAAGGGTCCAATGCATTGTCAGACAGGTTTGTCTCAATAGATCTTGATTGTGAGCTGAACGATGAACTCATTCGTGAAGGGCTCGCAAGGGAAGTCATCAACCGGATACAAAAGTCCCGAAAGGACGCTGGCCTAAACGTTGTTGATAGAATCCGACTCTCGGTTTATGCGTCTTCAGAGTTGCTGCTTGCCATTGATGAGTTCGAGGCTCATATCATGAAAGAGACACTGGCACTTGTCCTTGAACATTCGATAAGCGAACTACCGCTGGCATTCGAGATTGATGACCATAGACTCAGCATCGCAATCGAAAAAGTGAGTTAGTCCCTCTGGGAAATGTCTAATTTCACTCGTGGCAGCGCGGATTTTTTTCACCCACGCAATCTGCGATACTTAAATTGAAAAGTCTACAAGGTATTATTCGGTATGGATGAGCTCATAAATGGTTCTCTCGTTTCCATTGCAGAGGCTATTCGCACGAAGCAGGTTAAATCCAGGGAAGTTGTGACGGCATTCCTGGATCGAATCGAACGCGTCAACAGCGAGCTAAATGCAGTTGTATTTTCAACCTCGGAGTTAGCATTGAAACATAGCGAAAAAGCCGACATTGAGCTGCAAAACGGCAATCTCCTGGGTGTGCTGCATGGCGTGCCGATGACGATCAAAGACAGTCTGGATACAAAGGATGCCATCACCACCTGGGGGACCCTTGGAAGAAAGGAATTCCGTCCTGGCCGCGATGCCACCTGCGTGGATCGACTGCGGTCCCAGGGTGCGATCCTGATGGGCAAAACCAATACGCCTGAATTCACCCTCTCTTTTCAAACAGACAATCTCGTTTACGGAAAAACCAGCAACCCTTTTGATCAACAAAAAACACCCGGGGGCAGCAGTGGCGGAGCGGCCGCAATCATTGCTGCAGGTGCTTCGCCCTTCGATATTGGCACCGATACGGGTGGCAGCATTCGCCTACCCAGCCATTTTTCCGGGATTGTCGGGATAAAACCTACCACAGGCCGGGTTCCATGCACGGGTAATGCACTACCGAGTACCGGGCTGATCGCACCCTTGTCACAGCCAGGTCCCATGGCGAGATATGTGGAGGATTTATCGTATATTCTCAAGCTCATTTCAGGGCCAGACCTGTTGGATCCGCACACGATTGAGGCGCCCTGGTACGACCCTGCTGAAGTGGACGTATCAACCTTAAGAATCGGATACCACACGGATAATGGCATTAGCACACCCACAAATGAAATTGTGCAAACGGTGGTGGATGTCATCACACTGCTCGGCGAGCACGATCTTATCGCAACCGAGGCAAGACCCACGGGGATCGAGATGGCGGGATTCATCATGTCCAGGGTATTTTCTGCGGATTCCGGAGAAATGCTGGACGCCCTATTGGAAGATTGCCGAACAAAAACTCCCTCGCCTGCCATATTAGATAATATGAAATCCCCGGCGCATGAACTGGACGCAAAGGAATTCGCGCAAGTCCTTCATTTGTGGCATAACTACCAGAGTTCAATGCTGGGTTATTTTAATGATTTCGATATTCTCATCTGCCCGGTTAATGCCCGCACGGCGATCAAACATGGCGAAAAGGAAGAACTGGAGAATTACACCTATACCAGTGCTTTCAATCTAACGGGTTGGCCATCAACAGTCATTCGCGCAGGTTCAGACAACGATGGCATGCCGATTGGCGTGCAGATACTCAGCCGTCCATTCCGTGAAGATCATTGCCTCGGACTCGCGGGCTGGCTGGAAAGCAATTTAGGCTCCTTTCCGCCACCTCCGGTCAATGCTTTGGGATAGACACAGGACTTAAATACAATCAAATCTGTTTCCAGTAAGTTGCGTCAGAAAGGGTGTACATTCACCTGTTACAGAAATCCTCATGTCGGGATATAATAGCCAGAAGGGTACCCTACCGGTATGCTACCAGGCTTCGTACTCGAATTTTGAGTCGCCAAGGAACGAATAATGATGCTCAGCCGTTACAAATTGCCACTTCTTGCCCGTTTCCCGGGTTTTTTAATATTGCTGGTTTGCATTCCTGTAAAGGCAGTGGATCTCAGCACTATCTATGACCGATCAGTACAGAACGATCCACAAATCGCTGCAGCCGAGGCTCTCTACCTGTCACGGACCGAAGTTGTGAGCCAGGCAAAATCCGGATTATTACCTTTTGCCTCCATCGGTGGCTCCACTTCCGATAACCGCCGGACGATTCCCCTGCCGCTATTTGGGCCGGACCCTGATAATCCAGGTGAGATCATTCCCATACCCGGGTCAAGGCCCACAGAACGATTCAACAGCCATGGCTGGCAGGCGGTACTAAACCAACCGGTATTCAGGATGGATCGCTGGTATCAGTTCAAGCAATCAAAAAATATCGAAGCACAGGCACTGGCACAGTTCGCTTCCGACCAACAGGAACTCATCGTCCGGGTAGCAGAAAGCTACCTTAACGTCCTGGAAAGCGAGGATGCTTTGAGAGCATCGAACGCCGAGAGAGATGCTGTTGGAAGGCAATTGGAACAGGTGCAACAACGATTTGATGTGGGGCTTGTTGCCATTACCGATGTGCTCGAAGCGACAGCCGCCTATGACACTTCCACCGTAAATGTCATCGAAACCGAGGGGGCACAGAATATCAGCTTCCAACCATTGCTGCGTCTAACCGGTGAAAACATCAAGACCATATCCGCCCTCTCGGATGATTTTCCTGTAAAGGCACCAGAACCTGCCAATGTAGAGTCGTGGGTGACTACCGCCCTGCAGCAAAATTACGCAATTATTGCCGCCAAGGAAGCGGTGAAAACAGCAGAAAGACAAATACAAATCTCGAAATCCAATTTCTTGCCCAGTGTTGATGCCCAGGCATCCTGGACTCACAGCGTATCAGGTGGTGGTAACTTTTTTGGTTCAAAATTTGATATCAGAGCACTGACACTGCAGTTGAATATGCCTCTATACACCGGCGGTAACAACAGATCTCTGCTCAGACAATCTGGACACCAACTTTCAGAAGCACAAGAGATCCTTGACCTGACTCAACGCACAGTCGTTGAGAATACCAACAGCCTCTTTGTCGCGATAATCACCGATGTTGCAAGGGTTCGCGCTCGTTTGCGGGGCATCGAATCCAGCCGGACCGCGCTGGAAGCAACACAGACGGGTTATGAGGTAGGCACAAGAAATATTGTTGACGTTCTGCGCTCACAACAGCTCCTATATCTCTCCCTGTTTCAGTATGCCAGCGCACGGTACCGCTACATCAATGATACTTTACTCCTTAAACAAGTTGTTGGTACTCTTTCGCCTGAAGACGTATACGATTTAAACAAATACCTCATTTCGACCCGGACCGTTGACCAAATTACGCCAACAACAAGATAGAGAGTCGCAGTTTAAGTAGGTAGCAGTTTAAAAAGAATAGCAGTTTAAAAGTCCCGCAGTTCAATTGAACTGTTTTTGAACGCGGGAATCCAACTTAGAACTTAGAAACATCGAAACTCTATGAGAATGAAGTGTGGGAATAAAGTGTGGGCATGATGTATAAATGGATGACGGCCATTATCCTGGTGATAACATTGGCCACGGTGGTTGCCGCACTCAGCCGGAACAATGTGAACGAGGCCTCGAGTTTACCCGTCGCATTGTCGCCCGATGGAGCCACTATTGATCAGACCAACCTGCCTCATCTCACTTCAGGCGAAAGTAACAATATATCCGTATTCAGTGCTGTAAGCCCCTCTGTGGTGTTTGTCACCAATACCCAACTGCGAAGACAACGCTTCTCCCTAAACGTGATGGAAATACCCAAAGGCAGTGGTACCGGATTTGTCTGGGATGAGAGCGGATTGATCGTCACTAACTTCCATGTTGTCTATCGCGCCAACAAAATCAAGATTACATTGCAGTCCGGCAAGACGTACATTGCCGAAGTTGTTGGGGCCTCACCGGAAAAGGATATTGCCCTGCTCCGGATTGACGCGCCAGATGAAAAGCTAAAAGCGATACCGCTGGGTGATTCCAGCACACTGTCCGTTGGCAGAAAGGTCCTGGCTATCGGCAATCCATTTGCGCTGGATACAACCTTGACCGTTGGCGTCGTCAGTGCACTCGGCCGTGAGATTAAATCCATGAGCAACCGTACGATTAAAAATGTAATCCAGACAGATGCGGCAATTAACCCGGGTAATTCTGGCGGTCCCTTACTGGACTCTATGGGTCTGTTAGTCGGGGTCAATACAGCAATATACAGCCCTTCAGGCGCGAGTGCAGGTATTGGTTTTGCAATTCCCGTTAATACTATCAAGGCAATTGTCCCGCAACTACTTGAGTATGGCCGACTCTACAGACCCATACTGGGCATTGAGACCCTCACCGACTACTGGGCGAAACGCCTGCGAGTCAAGGGCGTGGCAATCCTTTCCGTGAAGGAAGGTTTCCCTGCACAAGGTGCAGGAATGATAGGTGTGCGTGAGGATCGACGGGGTAATATACACCTGGGTGATGTGATTATTGCCATTAATGATGAGCCTGTAATCAACGAAGATACATTGTTATCATTGTTGGAACAGTTGGGCACAGATGAGGTCGTAAAAGTAACGACTTTGCGAAACGAAGAAATATATAACTACGAGCTTACTCTAAAATCTCCTGATTTTTGAAATCAGCTGCGCCCGGAAGCGAATCGGAATTGGAAACCGCCCCAAGGGAAACAAGAACAAGAACAAAAAAATTAAACCATATGTTACTTTCTTTACTAACAGACGAACAAAAAGAAGCCTTTTTCTGCCTGGCGCACGATGTCGTTGTCTCAGATGGCGATCTCACTCCCGGAGAGCAGGCGATGATGGAAGAAATGCGAAGGGAAATGGGACTCGACGGTGATTTTGAACCCCACTACCTGGATGTTGAAGGCATGGAACAACTCTTCGACACAAAAAAAGCCAGGGCCACCGTATTAATCTCCCTGATTCGACTAGGGTATGCCGATGGCGCATTTGAAATTGAAGAACAGAGTTTCCTGAAGGTCCTTTGCAAGACATTCGAAATTTCCGAGAGCGAATTCGTGCTCATCGAAAACTGGGTTCGTCGACTCATCGCACTTGAGCGCGAAGCCAACGCCTTTTTTTAACAATTCTGCCCAGTAGGCTCAGGAAATATTGAACCATCAAGTATTAAATATTCTGCAGCCGCTTCTTGTTTTCGCCCTGCTCACCCTGACAGCGGCATGTACAACGACTTTGGAGGAGCCTTCAGCGGCTCGTAATAAGGAGCCTTCAGCGGATAAAGAGCCTTCAGCGGCTCGTAATAAGGAGCCTTCAGCGGATAAAGAGCCTTCAGCGGCTCGTAACAAACAGCAAGAGCCATCTTCAGAACGGCTAATAGCAACGGCCCCTGACAAGTGGAATCTTGTCTATCAACTGAATAACAACTCGTCTCGACTATCTGATTACGTCCCACCCGGTGAAACTGACGAGTTATGGTCTACGAAACTTTCGTTCGAATCATTTCGGGACATGGTTGACATGGACCCGATACAAATCTTGTTAGCCGAGGCAGCTAACGACAATGAGCACTGCAAGTTCATTCAACATTTCAGTCTTTACTCCGGATATGAAAATGACTACCCGTCATCTGTTCGGCTTTTCTTCTGTGGTGAGAACACATTCGTCAATAAGGGTGAAATAAAAATGGTGAAAGCCATCCGGGGCGACGACTATTTTTATCTCGTAAAAATATTAAAACGAGTGGAACCATTTGAGGCCAACCAGCCAGATTTCGCGGAAGAAGAAATTGCAGAATGGTCCAGCTATCTCCGCAATATCACACTATGCAACACGAGCAAGCCAGACCACCCATGTCCAGCCAACTGAGTTCCAAATAGCATTGCCAGATTCAGATTTCGCCCACACATAATCGGGCGATTGACGATTGTCTGTACCAGTCCAGGTATTGAAAATAGGGAAGTCATTACCAGTACCCAACCACCATGAACTCCTGGTTAAAGAAAATTCTGTACGCCTTCCTGCCGGGTACCTGCATACTCTGTGAAACACCCAGCCTCAGGGCGCTGGATCTTTGCGCCAACTGTGAATCAGAACTCCCCTGGCTCAATAATCAGTGTTTGTTATGCGGCATCCCACTACCTGAGGGCAATACGATTTGTGGCAAATGCCTGCTGATAAAACCCCCGTTTACCCAGTGCTACAGCGCTTTCATCTATGAATATCCAATTGATCGGCTTATCCTGGAGTTCAAGGAAAACCATAAACTCTTCATCGGAAAAATCCTGGCAACCTTGCTGGTCGAGTCCTTCCCTGAAGGATTTGCACCACCTGATCTCCTGGTTCCAATACCCCTGCACAAGTCGAGCCTCAGAAAGCGGGGCTTCAATCAGTCAATCGAAATAGCAGAGGTACTTTCAGATACCTGGTCGATACCAATCGATACAAGAAATTGCAGGCGAATAGTGAGGACGCTGGAACAAAAATCCCTTCATGGAGAAGATCGCATAAGGAATATGCGCGGCGCCTTTACAATCGATGAACCCTACAATGGAGAGCGCATCGCGATTGTCGATGATGTGGTCACGACAGGCGCCACGGTATCCGAGTTCGCCAGGCTCATCATGTCAGAAGGGGCTGGCTCTACAGAAGTCATCTGCCTGGCAAGAACACCCGCTTGACCCGACCCTGTGGTAAAATCAAAAACTATTTTCTTCGCGATAGACTTATGGATTGGCAACTGATAAATCTCAACACCGATTTTTCTGCAGGGGTTACGCCGCCGCAATCATTCAACGAGAGTTTTCACCTTGTAATTTCAGATGACGAAGTCCTCTCCATTGATGGTGTTTATCCCTGGCGCCCATTAGACCAGGATGAATGGCGATGGTTGGGGCTGACCGAAGTTGAAAGCCACTACCTGGGAAGCGTCAATGGCATCCCCGTTTTCGCCAATGAGGTTGATCCTGACGCAGACAACCCGGACGGTTATGAATTCTCCACCCTCTGGAATTTCCTGAGCCAGGTGGATCAATCAGTTTTTTATTTAATTGGCCGCGCGAAGCAAATTGTCGAGTGGCACAGAGACCATCACTACTGCGGCAAGTGTGGCCAGGTTACTTCATCATCCGAAAATGACCGCTCCAGGAAATGTTCTGCCTGCAACATTATGTTCTACCCCAGACTTTCACCATCCATCATTGTTTGCGTGAATAAGGGTGAGGAAATTTTGCTAGCCAGGAACGCCAAAGCACGAGGAAATTTCTACAGCACAATTGCCGGTTTTGTAGAACCTGGCGAATCAATCGAAGAAACAGTGCACCGGGAGGTTTTCGAAGAGGTAGGTATCAAGGTGAAGAACCTTCAATATTTTGGTAGCCAATCCTGGCCATTTCCAAACTCTTTGATGCTCGGCTTTCATGCAGAATATGAAAGTGGAGAGTTTGTTCTTCAGGAAGAGGAAATTGCTGATGCCCAATGGTTCCACTACACCGGACTCCCAAACAAACCAGCGATGGTTTCAATTTCCGGCTGGCTGATAAATGACTTCATTGAGAGGACAGAAGCTAATACAGGCCGGAATAAAGAATAGTGACAGGGGCAGCAGGGAGACCGGTCAGGAATGGAATTTTGGTTTGTCTGATCTGGATCGTTTTTTATTCTACTCCCGTCACTGCAGATGTGGCCCGAATTGCAGTTGCCTCAAATTTCAAACCCACCCTCGAAAAATTACTCGCCGCCTTTTCAGTTGGTACGACACACCAGTTTAAAATCAGTTCAGGATCAACCGGCACGCTCTATGCGCAGATTACAAATGGTGCGCCCTTCGATATTTTCCTGGCCGCTGACCGGGCGAGCCCCGCACTCCTGGAGAAAAGCGGGGTGATAGAACCTGGCAGCCGGCGGACCTATGCTATTGGCCAACTGGCACTGTGGGTACCAGGCGCAGGCTCACAGGTCGATGGGTTGTTTTTGAACGGCTTTGATGGAACGCTTGCGATTGCGAATCCGGAAATTGCACCCTATGGTATTGCAGCGATGGGCCTGATAGACAGGTTCGACAATCAACATTTTAGGGTTGTTAAGGGCAACAATGTAGCCCAGGCATTCCAGTTCGTATTCACTCGCAACGCTGCGGCGGGCCTGGTTGCCTTGTCTCAAGTCAGAAATAGCCATATCGATTCCAGGTTCTTCTGGATAGTCAGCCAAAACTATTATGATCCGATAGAACAACAACTCGTCATACTAAAACCAACGGACGCCGGTCGCGAATTTGTTAACTTTCTTGCGACAGATAAAGCCGGTTCCATATTATTAAACGATGGTTACGTCAGGCCCGGACACGGGAGAGATTCAAGGCTATGATCGACCCTGATCTGATCTCTCTTGCCATCACCTTGAAACTGGCCACTGTAACAACTGTAATTTTGCTGATTATCGGTACACCGCTCGCCTGGTGGCTGGCACGCACTAATCATGTTGCTGGATTCATACTTGAACCGATTGTCGCCCTTCCCATCGTTCTGCCGCCGGCGGTCGTCGGGTTCTACCTGCTTATCTTATTTTCGCCGGAGAGTGCATTTGGCGCGGCGTGGGTCTCACTGACTGGCCACCCATTGGCATTTACTTTTGAAGGACTGGTACTCGGCTCAATTATTTATTCACTGCCGTTTTATGTGCAACCGCTACAAGTTGCCTTTGAAAGTGTAAGACAGGATTTACTGGATGCCGCAGCAACCCTGGGAGCAGGCCCCCTGGATCGATTCTTTAACATTGTTGCGCCATTATGCAGAACCGGATTTGTTGTCGCGGCAACCCTGGCGTTTGCGCACACAGTGGGTGAATTCGGGATCGTGTTGATGATTGGCGGCAACATTCCCGATGAAACCCGTGTGCTGTCAATCGCGCTCTTCGATCATGTGGAAACCCTCCAATACCAGCGTGCTCACCTCATGGCAGCAGGATTACTTGTATTTTCCTTTTTCCTTTTACTCATTGTGTATACGCTTAACAGAAGGTGGAAGAAACAAACACATATGCGGGTAAAGAGCTGACATGGAAATCTCTGCCAGCGTTCACCTCACCCGCAGTTCCGGTTTCATACTGGATGTTGATATCAACATACTACCCACTGGTATCACTGCACTTTATGGTCCATCCGGTTCTGGCAAATCAACACTGCTAAGGCTCATCGCTGGACTCGAACGCGGAGATCGAGGAGATCGTATTCGAATTGTTTCGGGAAATGAGGTCTGGCAGGACGGTTCCAGTTTCACAGCGCCAGAACACAGAGGTATCGGATTCGTCTTCCAGCAACAGCAGCTATTCCCTCATCTTACTGTGCAGGGAAATTTGCAGTTTGCGATGAAAAGGCAGCATGTACAGAATAATATCGATACCAGCCAGATCTATGAATGGCTGAACCTGCACCCGCTATTGAGCAAGAAAATTGACCAGCTATCCGGAGGAGAAGCACAAAGAGTCGCCATGGCCAGAGTCCTGCTAAATGGTGCGAGGTGTATATTAATGGATGAACCCCTGGGATCAATTGACGTTAGGTCCCGGTCACGTATCCTGCCTTACCTGGATCGACTACGCAGGAACCTGAAGATCCCCATGGTCTATGTTAGCCACTCATTTGACGAGATATCCTACCTCGCAGATTACCTGTATGTGTTGAAAGAAGGGAAAGTTCATGCAAAGGGTCCCCTCATGGAACTCAGTTCAGATCTGGAACTCGCTTCGGGCCAAGGAGAGTCAGCTGCAACTGTCATTCATTGTACTGTTTCAAAACATGATCCTGAATTTGGTCTTAGTGAGCTGAACTTTGAAGGAGCAAAGATATTCGTCAATGCAGAAAATTTTCAAATTAATGATTCAGTCAGGGTCAGGATTCCTGCAAGGGACGTCAGTATTGCTACAACCAGGCCGGAAAATTCAAGCATCCTGAACATACTTAGAGTGGAAGTTGTTTCTCTTGAAGAAAGCCCCGGTCCTAGCCTGCTCATAAAATTGTGCCGCAATAACCAGTTTCTTCTTGCTAGAATCACCCGAAAGTCTCTTCGCATGCTCGGTCTGGAACCAGGTCAATTCGTTTATGCGCAGATCAAGAGCGTCGCACTTCTGAACGAAAACGTGGCTGATTGATAAAGTGATGGAAACTTACTTTGCAAAACAGCAAACGGCCCGCACAATTCACCAGAGACACATTCACAAGAGACATAAACAAGCTTGCAGCTTATGACAGAGACACCCATGGACGACCAACATCCTTTTTCCAGGCTGACGCCAGATTTCATCATGGATGCAGTTGAGAGTGTCGATTATCGATGTGACGCTCGTATTCTCGAACTCAATAGTTACGAAAATCGTGTTTACCAGATTGGAATTGAAGATTCAGACCCCGTGATAGGCAAGTTCTATCGACCGAATCGGTGGAGCGATGAGGAAATAATTGAAGAGCATGAATTTACCCAGGAACTACTGGATGAGGAAATTTCTGTTGTTGCACCAATGGTTCTGCAAGGTGACACGACCCTGGTTCATTACGATCAATTCCGATTTGCCTTGTACCCACGTCGTGGCGGAAGGGCCCCGGAAGTTGATGACCTGAACTGCCTCGAGATTCTCGGGCGGTTCATTGGCAGAATTCACAGCGTAGGTGCCCGGAAAAAATTCCAGTACCGCAAAAATATCTCTCTTGAAGAATACGGGACCCAGACTCGACAATTTTTGCTGGAAAACAACTTTATACCTAACGAACTGCTACCCGCATACGAATCGGTGTCGATTGGTTTACTGGAGAATCTTGAGCAGGTTATTACTGCCCTCCCCTACCAGTCAATTCGACTACATGGTGATTGCCATATGGGTAATGTCTTGTGGCGCGACGACATCCCCCATTTCGTTGATTTTGATGATGCACGATCAGGACCGGCCATTCAGGACCTATGGATGATGCTATCGGGAGAACAAGCCGAGCAATCTATTCAAATGTCGACGATCCTCGAAGGCTACCAGGACTTTTCAGATTTTGACTACACGGAGCTAAGATTGATCGAGCCAATGCGTACACTTCGCATTATGTACCATGCTGCCTGGCTGGCCCGCAGGTGGGATGACCCGGCATTCCCCCGTGCCTTTCCTTTTTTTAACACGGAGAGATACTGGTCTGATCATATCCTGGAATTACGCGAGCAGTGGGCAAAACTGAGCGAACCCACGCTGCAAATCTTCCCCTAGCAGGCTGGGAACTGCTCACCATTTACGGCTGAGCCAGGTCGCCTCACCCGTTAACTGCGGATTCGGCACCGCCAGCTTAAGTTTATTGACCACCGGGTTTGCATACATCTTCAGCCATTGGTCACGATCGTTCTCAGCACATGCTTTTAACCTGGTTTCATAGATCTTAACATCGCCGATTTCAATCGTATCCTTCACTTTCAACCAGGCTTCGCGATAGGAATCTTCCCTGATCTGGGACAATGCCCAGTAGTTAATGGAGTAAAGCTCGAGGTGACCAACCACCTGCCGGTCAACCTCGGCTGCAACTTCTTCGGCTGTTGTAAAATTCTCACCCAGCACGTCCCCTAATCGTAGCGTCACCCTGCCCTTGAAACCTGAAAGTCCCTGAACAAGATTTAACAAATCCTCCCCCTCAGCTTTTTGGTACTCTCCCGTTTCGCACAGAGCAGTGAGCTCCCTTGCCTTCACGGCGTCACAAGGATCGAATTCGTAGGCCAGAGACATGGGCATAACTTTCATGTTTCTAATTGTTTCACCCAATTCACGCTTTCGATTACACAGTGTCAGCATTTTTATTACAGCAGGGTCAGTCTGGTCGACACCATCTTTTGCTCGACCTTCACTTTGAGCAATCCACACGGAATTACCGCTGAGCAGTGACGACTGAATATAGGTTGATGACTGCATCAGTGCCGCATATACCTTTCGAGTACCCTCCTCTGATCTGCGGATAAAAAAACTCTTGTTCAGCTTCATCAGGTCAGTCGCAAATTGTCGCTGAATCAGATTATCGCCAACAGCAATTCTTACGGTCTCGAGTCCCGAGTGAAACAGCGCATAGTTCAACAACATCGAATCCCCGGCAATATCACGATGATTGCTTATAAACAGATAAGCATCGCCAAGTTTAAGTTTTTCAAACCCGACATATTCAAATTTTGTAATAGACGCGGCGATCAAACGACTGACATAAAATTCGACGACTTGCTGGAAGCCTTCAACCGTGGTCACACTATTTAATTTCTTACCAAGGTATGACTTCACAATGATTTCACCCAACCAGGGCAATACGCGTTGCAACCGCGGCGATTGCCATTGCCCAATGAAACGGAGGAAATCTTTTTCATGGAGCAGCCGGTTGATTACACCGGCGACTTCATCATCTTCGTAAGGTCGTATATCGTCGAAAGAGTTCATTTCTCTAAAATGCTGTATTTCCCGGTGACATTCTACTTGTTCTTAAGTCCTATGGCCCTACAATCCTGCAAGTCCGGTAGAACGCGAACTGCACCTGTCTGAGTAGGGTCCAATTAATTGCAGCTACAACCTTCGATTATGCTGGCTTGCAACTGGATTCAATGACCAGATTTGTGACCAGGCACCCTATTCCTGTCCCCACTGGACGATCAGGAATGCCCCGACGCCAATCAGCAGAATGAACACCAACCTGCGCACTAACTTGTCGGGAACACGATGAACGACTCGACCCGTTAGCATCGTTACGATAACGACAACCGGTATGGACACACCTGCGAGCATCAAGACACTGGTGTTCAGATGACCACCAATACCCGCTATGATCGTCCGCCAGAGTGTCGAAACAGCAAATATGGCGAGTAGAGTAGAACGGATAATGTTCAACTCAATGGGTTGCCGGTACATAAAGTAGGCCAGCGGTGCGCCACCTGCACTATAGAAACCCGCGATCAATCCGCCCAGCAAACCACAGGAGCCAATCGCCAGCTTTGAGGATTTGTTCTTGTAGGGTGCTGGTGTAATCATCAGCATGACTCCGGCGCCAATTATCACAAAACCAAGCAGTACCTTGAGCAGGTTGTAGTATTGGACACTAAAATAGTCCAGCAGAACAAACCCTACTACCAGTAGTGGTACTAAACCCATTGATACCCATTTTAGATAGTGAAAATCGATATGCCGGTGATTATGCCTGAGGGCGACAGCCGCATTGGCAAGTGAGATGAAGCTGACGACGGCTGCAGAAAAGCCGATCTCGGCAATATCGAGTGCAGTGACACCGGCTATAATTATCAAGCCCATTGCAAATCCCGTAATGGTCTGCACAAGGGCGCCGCCCACCACAAGGACCAGGAACAATATTATGTTAATCTCGGACACAGAAATTCTACCGGGTTATCGGGGCACGTGGAAAATGGAAAGTTATTTATCAATCCGTCCCGGCATTATTGTACCTGAACCATGAGCCTGCTCTGGGTAAAAACTGCTCACATTCTCTTTGTCATTGCATGGATGGCGGGTCTGTTCTATTTGCCACGGATTCTCGTGCATTATGTCGAAGGCAAAGATGCTGGTGAAGACACCAGGCGCCTTGTCATCATGGCAGAAAAGCTCTTCAAGTTTTCATGCCTCATGGCTGTACTCGCCATCATACCCGGCATGATACTCTGGCTGGGTTACGACATAACGGGTGACTGGTTGCTGATCAAGTTGGCCCTTGTTATTCTTCTGATCGGCTACCAGGTCCAGTGCTTCCGATATCTCCGGCAAATGCGCAGGGACGAGATCATTCAATCATCAATTTTCTTCCGGCTCTTCAATGAATCAGCGCTGATCATTGTCATTCCCATTCTTATCATGGTGGTTGTGAAACCCTTCTGAGAAATGCGCCTTTAAAATTTCTGGGACGAAAACGACAGAAATCCCCGACACATACGTAAGAATGCATAAGAACATTTAAATTTGAACACAAATTCTCAACCGAAGGAGAAAACCATGCAGTATTTGACAACAAAACTGGTCGCGTTTGTACTCATCAGCAGCGTATCCACTACCGCAATTGCCAACAGAGACGGCAGCAGGGCTGTCACCCGCCTGGATACAGACGGAGACGGCCTTGTCAGCCTCGATGAGTTTCATACACCCGATGGCCAAAAGGGTAGCAGGATGCTTGAAAGGGCTGACTTAAATGGTGATGGCGCAGTAACCCTTGAAGAAGCAACCCAGGCCCGTAATGAGCGGATGGCGCAGCACCAGAAGGAAATGGGCGAACGACAGGCTAAAATGGCAGCCCGATTGCAGGAGACATTCGCTAAAATGGATGCTGACGGTGATGGTACCGTCACCATGGAAGAAATGCGCCTCTTTGCTTTCAACAGAATCGATGAAAACCAGGACGGCTACTTGTCTGCCGATGAATTCAAGGCTGCCGGGATGGACCGAAAAATGGGGCACAGGCACAGCGATGATAAAAGCAGCGATCGACACCGGCGGTGGGAGGGTTAACAGGCAGTAACTTTCATTGACAACTTTCATTGACGCCATGCGTCATGATGTGTATCACTTATGGAGGTGGATGAAGCAGATTTAATCAAGCGATCAGTAGCCGGAGATGAATCCGCTTACAGACGATTACTGGAAAAACATTTACCTTCATTATCCAATTACGTAATGCGAATGATGGCCAATACAGCAGAAGCGGATGACATTATCCAGGAGACATTCATTCGCCTGTGGACCCGGGGAAATAAATTCAACCCGGAAACCGCCAGGCTGACAACCTGGTTACACAACATCGCGCACAATCTCTGTATCGACCATTTCCGAAAATATAACCGGCTGGTGGGCGATTCAGTCGAACAACTTATCGCCGAGGCATCGGGGCCGGAAGAAGATTTAATCCAGCATGGACTTGTCGAAAGCATTGCGCATGCAATGATGTCATTGCCAGAACGACAACGAAGCGCCATCATCATGTGTCACTATCAGGGCCTATCAAACAAAGATGCGGCGATAGTCCTTAATACCTCTGTTGATGCGCTCGAGTCGTTGATGGCCAGGGGGCGAAAAAAGCTCAGGAAGTTACTGGAGTCAGACAATGAAAATTGATCGATTCATCCGGATCCTCGAAGCATATGGAACAGATGAGGATAACTGGCCTGAAGATGAGAGACAGGCCGCGAGGCAACTGTTGCAATCAAGCGATGAGTGTTCTGCGATATTAATATCCTTTTCCGCGCTTGATGATCGACTGGATGAATACCTACCGCGACATTCAGTGGTATCAAGCATGAGTATTTTGGAAAGCTTACCCAGGCCAGTGATCGATCGACTAATCAGCTGGTTGATTCCCGGCCCCGGAGAAAACCCGTGGAGACCCCTCATGGCAGGTTCTCTTCCCCTGGTCCTTGGCATCATCATCGGTGCCAGCACTTTAGGTGAACTGTTTGGGTTCGAGGATTCGGCAGATAACTGGGAAGATGAAATCTATTTGCTGGCACTTGATGATTCAGCCTATCCTGTGAACCCTTCTAATGAATAAAAGCAGGATGATCAGTATTTCACTTGTATTCTCAGTCGCACTGAATTTGCTGTTTATTGGCGTTGTGGCAGGACGATTCATGTATGCAGCACCAAGACCAATGTCGCCACATCTGGGCTGGGTTCTGCGCGATCTGGATGAAGAGGCGCGGGATAAGCTGCGTCCAATTATTGAAGATCAGGCACGGACCATCCGGCCCCTTCGCCATGAAATGCGGGAAGCACAAAAAGAATTCAGAAATTTGCTGGTCGATGATTCATTCGATGAAAATGCGCTGGAAGAATCACTCAGCCATCTGCGGCGGGCGTCGCAGGAATATCAATCGGGCATGCACCATCAGATGCTGATGGTGCTTAAAGACCTTGAACCCGAACAGAGGCGCAGAGTCGCTCGATTTCTGTTGCGTCCGCGCCCGGAGGGCAGGGATCACAGGCCTCGTAAACGTGAGTAGCTCGTTAGGATAAAGAAACGGATTCTAACTACTCTATTGCAGTTACTCATAATCTTGCCCTGACATGAAGACCCTGGAGATTGGAATGAGTTACTCATTTTTGAATCTCAATCTGGTATATAATTTTTCGTTTAGCTGTGCTCCTTAGTGAATCGAATCGTAAAAGAATCGTTGGCTGCCCTGTTTGAAACTGCGCTGGAGGAATCCGGTGAGCAATATTTTAGTGCTCTGTTCGATCCTGAATGGAGATCTGATTGTGAAGTTCGCCAGGAAGGTGAAAGGACTTACTGGCAACCAACATTGCAGGCGCCTTCAATAGATTTTTCGGGACTGGCCAGCGCGGTGGGGCAGTCTATTCATCCGGATATCTGCGCCTATTATGGTAGCTACTGGGCAGGTGCGCTGGAGACGAGCAGCCAGGAGGGGCATGTGAGCCTGATTCAGTTGTGGAATCAGGAGGACTTTGAACGGCTAAGAGCGAATTTGATTGGGCACCTGATGGCGAAACAGCGGCTCAAGCAACCCTTTACCGTATTCTTCGCCAATGCCGAGCCAGATACAGAACTGTTTCTAGGCATCGACAACGAATCCGGAAAAATAGTATTGGAAGAACCTGGTAAACCTGTCGTCAGGGTTGTGGACACGGATATTGTCACTTTTCTCAATCGTCTGTCTCCTGTTGTCCGTGTTCCTGACATATACTAACCGGTTTCCGCCGGGGCAAAGTGATGGACAATATAATCCTCGAACCAATCAGGTCAATTTCCGGTGATATCCGGCTGCCCGGTTCAAAGAGTTTGTCGAACCGGGCCTTACTGCTCTCAGCGCTGGCAAACGGGAATACCAGGCTAACCAATTTACTGAGGAGCGACGACACCCTCCATATGGTCAATGCGCTGCGGCAACTGGGGGTGAATATTCGGCTTAATGAAGACTGGGATCAATGTGAAGTTGAGGGCAACTCTGGACTTTTTTGCCCCCCGAAAGAAATTCGCTTCTTTCTTGGAAACGCTGGAACGGCAATCAGGCCCCTTACAGCTATTCTCAGCCTTATTCCTGGTGAATTTGAAATCGACGGTGATAAATATATGCGGGACAGGCCCATTGAACATCTCGTCGATGCATTGACCCAACTGGGGGCAGAAGTCCAATACACGAAGAAACCGGGGTACCCGCCACTGAGAATCAGCGGGGGAAGGATTACCGGTGGCAACGCGAAAATACCCGGTAATATTTCAAGCCAGTTCCTCACTGCGCTGCTCTTGAGCCTACCCCTGGCAACTGAGGACAGTAGTATTCGGATAATCGGCGAGCAGGTATCAAAACCCTACCTCGATATCACGTTGAATATCATGGCTAAATTTGGGGTGAGTGTCTCTAACCAGGATTATCACCAGTTCAGCATTCCGGGAGGGCAGCAATACCGATCCCCTGGTTCCTATATGATTGAGGGAGACGCGTCCTCGGCTTCCTACTTCTTCGGTGCTGCTGCGATAGCCGGTAAAATCCGAGTCCACGGGCTTGGAGAAAATTCGGTTCAGGGTGACCTGGCTTTCATTGATGTCATGAAACAGATGGGCGCCTCTGTGAAAAAAAATTCTGAGTGGATTGAAGTGAGCAGTGCACAACTCAAAGGCGTTGATGTTGATTTAAATCACATTCCCGATGCAGCGATGACTGTTGCTACCGTCGCATTGTTCGCCAGGGGGCGAACCTCAATTAGAAATATATATAACTGGCGGGTGAAGGAGACTGACCGCATGCACGCGATGGCTACCGAACTTCGCAAGGTTGGCGCAACGGTTGAAACGGGAGATGACTACATCATTATCGATCCGCCGATAAATATCGAAGCAGCGGAAATTGATACCTATGGGGACCACCGGATAGCCATGTCTTTTTCACTGGCTGCACTTGGAAACAATGCAATCCGGATCAATGATCCGGATTGCACTCGAAAAACTTTCCCTGATTTTTTCAACGTGCTTGAATCGGTTTCAACCCACTAGGTGTCTAATCGAGCCGTCAAATATGGATTGTGCTCACTCTGCATAATGCTTTCGGCCACGCTCATCAACGCTGAAGAACCCGCTAAATCGGAGTGGAATCTTCGCAAGGATAAAATTGGAATCCAGGTCTATAGCAGAAAAATCGAAGGTCTAAAGTACCGTGAATTCAAGGGCATTGTGGAAATGGAGTCGACACTGGCCGCCACCCTCGCACTACTTGATGATAGCGGGGCTTGTGTTGACTGGTTATATCGCTGCGAATCGGCCAGGGTATTGCAACGATCAGGGCTACGGATGAGGCATGTCTACCAGGTAAGCGACCTGCCTTTCCCGGCTGCAACACGGGATGCAATAATTAAGGTCGAACTAATTGACTACAAAACTGACAGTATTCGAGTCACTAATCAATCGGTACCGGATTTTATCGAAGCAACCTCATTCGTTCGCATTCGAGATTCTTATGGCACCTACCTTTTGGAACAGCTCGATGAATTCCGCGTGAGATTGACTTGGACGCAGTACATCGACCCGGCAGGATCCCTGCCGGCCTTTATGGTGAATGCACTTCTGACGGATGTGCCCTTTAATTCCTTGAAGAAATTCAGGGAAGTCGTGAAGAAAGAAAAATATCGAGATGCCAAGTTTATTTACGATGACAGTGGTACACCGATTGACCTGATATACGATGAAACCTGGCGTTGAGCTTGTTCTAGCTCAAGTTCAGGCTACCCTGGCCGGGAGATTCGAGTTCCAGCAGATATTTTTTTACACCAAGACCGCCGCCAAAACCCGTCAAACTGCCATCGGTGCCAATCACCCGATGGCAAGGGATGACGATGGGTAAAGGATTGCGGCCATTCGCCGCGCCAACAGCCCTAACCGCTTTGTTCCGACCTATTTTGTTGGCAATATCCTGGTAGGTACAGGTTTCCCCATATGGAATTTTCACCAGGGCACTGAGCACATCCAGCTGAAAAGGAGTGCCATGAGGCGCTAATGACAAATCAAATTCACTCCGTTCACCTCGAAAATATTCATCCAGCTGCGTGGCTGCCTCAGTGAAACAATCAGCTTTCAGGTTCCAGTCAGGACCGGGTGTCACCTTACCCTTTCCGTTGGGAAAACCAATATAGGCCAGTTTTTTACCTTCGCCAGCCAGAAGCAGTTCTCCAATCGGAGAGTTAATGTATCTGTAGTCCATCATATATTTCCTCAAATCGCATTTCGCCAGAGGTGCATTCCGGCATATGCCCGCCAGGGCCGCCATGTCTCCGCACGCGCCAGAAGTTCTTTTTCGCTATCGATTCCCATCTTTTCCTTCGCTACTTTCAGCAAAACCAGGTCGTTGTGCAAAAATGCATCAGGATCATTTAGCGCCCTCATTGCCACATACTGAGCCGTCCAGGGCCCGATCCCTTTTATGGCAGTCAATTGTTCGACCAGTGTTGCAGTATCAGTTTCAATTCCCAGGTTGAGTTCTCCATCGAGTATTGCCTGCGCCATCATTTTGATTGCATTAGCCCGAATTACAGGCATTGGCAAATCGCCCGGATCTATTCTTGACAAGCGTTCCGGTGCCGGGAAAACAATGCCGTATTCCGTCATATCACCATATTTTTCTGCAATCCTGCCCATGACAGTGGTCGCTCCCTTGACAGAAATCTGTTGCCCGACAATGGCCCTGACGGCAATTTCAAATCCGTCCCAGGCACCCGGAAGTCTTTGACCGGGATTCGTTTTCATCAGTATTGCAAGTGAACTATCCCTTCCCAGATGGCATTGAATATCCTGCGGCAACGCATTTAAGTCGAAGAGCCGCCGGATCCTGTCCACAATACGTATCAGCGGCCTTGAACTGCCCAGGTCAATCCTGCAACAAAGTGAATGTTTGTTTTCATCATTACTCACTGAAATTTGCCCCACCTCTGCATCGACCTGGATGGTTCGTTTGTAATGACTCGCAGTGACGCTTTCCACCCCAGGTATGGCCCGCAACGATAAGAAAGACAAAATACCAGCAAAATCGAAGGGTTCACGATAGGAGAGCCTGATCGTGAAAGCGCTATCCTGCCCCGGTTTTTGCTTTTTACGCAAACTCCTCGGAGACCGGTCATAGACTTTCCTGAAATGATCATTAAAACGACGGACGCTGCCGTAACCAGAAGAATAGGCAATCGATGTCATATCGAGATTGGTTTCATCCACCAGCTTTTTTGCAAATTGCAATCTGCGGGTCTGGGCAATAGTGATGGGTGAAGCGCCGAGATGTTGCTGAAACAATCTGCCCAGATGACGGGACGTCACACCCAGACGGTCGCTCAGGACTTCGACGCTGGCGTCATCCAGGGCACCTTCCCCAATGAGCTTAAGGGCACGCGAGACCGTGGTCGATGTACCCGACCAGGCTGGTGTGCCAGGAGATGCCTCTGGACGACATCTGAGGCAAGGGCGAAACCCCGCTTCCGTGGCGGCAGCAGCAGTTTTGAAGAATGTGACATTTCGTGCCTGCGGCATTTTCACCGGGCAGACCGGCCGGCAATAAATACCGGTCGTGCTTACCCCGATGAAAAACCTGCCATCAAATCGTGGGTCACGGGTCTGCCGTGCACTTTCATAAATTTCGTATTGTGAATCCATGGAGCAAATCATAGGCTCGTTGGCGGTTGCTTACTAGCCAGAATCGGACCTCATAATTTTGCATGTGCAGATAGGTTGTTCTAGCCATAGATAGTTGCCTGTAGATCGTTGCCTGTAGATAGTACACTCGCGTTTAACATAAGCGATTCGTCACTCTTACTAATTTGATGATCAATTCCCTCGGAAAAATAGACAACCCAGACAATGCGATATCCGCTTTGCGTGACAGCAATATGGCGCATTGTGTTCACCTGGAAATTGATCACATCCAGCACTATTTTTCCGGTGATGAATTAGCCATCGGTGTACTCTGTTATGTCGATGAAAATTCCTTCAGGGCGACCATGTCTTCAGACATCGAATCACTCCAGGAGGCCGTTGCTGAGCAGCCGAATGTTTCACCGCGGGAAAGCTACGAAAACCTGTTGCTGAGATTAGCACTTCCAGACATCGACCTTGCCGCCCCTATGGAGCTTGACAGGATCCATATCCCGAAACCCTGGGGACAGGAGATCTGGTATACCGGGATCGAAGAGAGGGGAGTCTGTGGGATTCAGACCATACCACTACCCTGGCTGTTGGATGTTTTTGGCGCTCTGCTGGCAGGGACGAATGACTTAACGCCCATCTTGTTAAAAGTACTGGACCCGCTTCCGGATGAAGTCTACGGCGACCTTTACTTTGAACTTCACAATGAAAAGCGCGAGGTTTATGTCGTTACACACGTGGATAGTCGAGCCTGGCCTGATTCAGTCGGCAAGATCCGATATGGATTCAGCCAGGCTAAAATCAGCGAATATGCAGATGCGCAGATCTTCAAACAGGCGTACCTTGAGGCAGTTGAGGCATATCACCAGGTAAGAAAGCAGATTGATGGCAGGCTGGATAGGTTAAGATCAAAGCACCAGGTGAGCAAGAATGATATCGTTCCTGTGGCCACCAGGAAGCAATGGCAAAAAGAAATCGACCCCCATTTACTGAGGCGCGAAGAACTTCTCAGGAAAGCAATGAATTCCTTTTCAGCGCTGCGAGATCTTCATCCCGGGGACGTCGTGCAGGTCCACCCCCACACCCCGCATTCATTGCAACATGGTGTCCGGGTGGTTGAATTTCAGACTCCACATTACGAGCGTTACATCCTGTCCTTTGCACAGAAAGTGGTTACACAGGATCATTGGGACACAGAAAAAGCGCTGGCCCAGGTACAACTCGATGAAGCAGACCACGCTGAGATGGAAATTACCGATGCCAGTGCCTCGAACCTTGAGTCGATAATCGCCGATTTTGATGAATTCACAGCGACAAGGATCCTTCTCAAACCAGGCATGAACTGGACCCTGAATGCCGAATCCTATTGCCTGGTAATCGGCGTCCT
>SMVA01157380.1_pt1 | contig 23618 bp, 20 predicted proteins | sample 2456451 | NCBI WGS metagenome assembly SMVA01 (sample SAMN11095933, study PRJNA526329) | marine sediment metagenome | biome: Marine sediment; feature: Surficial sediment; material: Deep marine sediment; isolation source: Hadal surficial sediment | place: Pacific Ocean | collected 2014-05 | depth... | reverse complement strand
GAAGCTTTTACATGATTGGAAGACACAGACTTTTCCTGCCGATTCCCTGTTTTCTTGCACCTTTAAACGCGCGGATTACCTAGCATAGTGCCTTGGGGCTTGCAAGCAGCCAATGAGGATAAAAGCGAAAAATTTCGAGGGGTTTGAAAAGGGTATTTTTCCTTATAAAAAGCTGTAGGGATCAATATCAATTTTGATTCTGATTCCGCCTCTTGGTCTTACCCCTTTCATCCAACTTCGAATTACATTTTGAAGGTGAGTTTTGCGGTTGGTTTTTAAGAGCAGGCGATAGCGAAACCGACCCTGTAGACGGGCCAGCGGGGCCTGGGCCGGGCCAAACAGGCTAACCCCTTTGTCCCGCGGAAAACGTCTGGCCAGTTCATGGCTGAGAGCTTCTACTTTGGGCAAGTTTGGCCCTGAAACAAGAATCGAAGCCAAACGGCCATAGGGTGGCATATTAAACTTTAATCGCTGCGCCATATCGCTTTTGATGAAAACCTCCTTATCACCAGAGAGCAGCGCGGCCATCACCGGATTGTCGGGCATGTAGGTTTGAATATAAACATGACCCTTTAGTTTCTCGCGGCCGGCGCGGCCAGAAACTTGTTCTAGTTGCTGATATGTGCGCTCGCCTGCCCTGAGATCACCGCCTTTTAACCCAATATCTGCATCAATCACGCCAACCAGAGTTAGCTTAGGGAAATGATAGCCTTTGGTAATCACTTGTGTTCCGATAATGATATCAATCTCGCCCGCGGCGATTCGCGCTACCATTTCCGCCCCCTTATGGGGACTGGTGATTGTATCCGATGTCATAACCAGACGTTTGGCATGGGGGAAAAGGCGGGCGACTTCTTCTTCCAGGCGTTCAACTCCGGGGCCGCAAACAGCAAGGCTATCCTCAACACCGCATTCAGGACAAAATTTAGGGGTCGGGATTGAATGGCCGCAATGATGGCACATCAGGTGCCGCTTCAGGCGATGTTCGACCATCCAGGCGGTACAGTTGGGGCATTCTATCCGAGTCCCGCACGTCCGGCACAGGGTTAAGGGGGCATAGCCCCGGCGGTTCAGGAACAGCATCGCCTGTTCGCCCCGTTCCAGTGTTTCCTTCAGGGCTTCGTTAAGTGCTGTTGATAGCCAGTTTCCGGCTGGGTTTTCAGCTTCGCGCATATCAATGGCAGTAAGATCGGGAAAACTGGCGCCGCCATAGCGGTGCTTCAAGGTGACGTGTGAAAACCTTTTGCGTTCGATATTGGCCAGGGTTTCGTATGAAAGCGTGGCGCTGGAGAGAATGATGGGACAGTCTGCCAGTTGCGCCCGAACCACCGCCATATCACGGGCGTGGTAGATAACCCCGTCTTCCTGTTTAAAGGATTGGTCATGTTCTTCATCGACCACCACCAAGCCGAGTTTTTTGAAGGGTAAAAACAGCGCAGATCTGGCGCCGATGATTATCCGGGCCTCGCCCGATGCTACCGCGCGCCAGGCGCGTCTTCGTTCCGCCTTGCCTAAATCCGAATGCCATTCTACCGGCAAGGCCCCGAACCGGTTCCGGAATCGTTCCAGCCATTGACCAGTAAGGGCTATTTCCGGTAGGAGAACCAAAACCTGATTTTCAGGGTTTTTCAGGATATCAGCGATAACTTCAAAATAAACCTCGGTTTTGCCGGATCCGGTGACCCCTTCCAGGGCGGTCGGTTGGAACCCTTTTTCAAGCCCCGCTTTCAGGGTAGTAACTGCATCCTTTTGCTCATCGTTTAGCTCAGGCCCCTTCATTTCAGGATCTGGCGGTTGATAGGGCCGGTCTTTGGTGCGTTCCACCCCCTCGATCAGGCCGAGTTTAATCAGGCCGCGCACGACTGCCTCGCTGACCCCGGCTTTTTTCGAAATCGACTTGATTGACCGTTCCTTGCCGTCATCAATGACATCCAGCACCTGTAGGCGTGCTGGCGTCAGGCGCGCGGGGTCAACCGCGGCCTTCCCCTTGAAATATTGCATACTAGTTGGCAGGGTTTTCAGCGCACCGGGTGATGACATTGACATCTTCAAAACGTTTCCCGGGGTTGAGATGGTATAATTTGCAACCCAGTCGATAAAGTGGCGCTGCTCATCGGTCAGAGTCGGGACGTTGAGGACCTCATAAATGAATTTCAACTTTTCCAGGGGAACTTCTTTTTCCTCCTTCGGCTTTTCCCAAACGACACCAGTGACCACGCGCCCAGCTAGCGGAACCCTCACAAAAGTGCCATGTTCAGGGCGCTCGCCATCAAATTTATAGTCCAGCACCCGCCCCAGCGCGAAGGGCAGCAGGACCGAAATTCGGCCCTCTTTCTCTTCAAATAAACTTAAGTTCTTCGCCATGCTGTCCCAACCTTACCTGAGACCATCACAGCCTTGCAATAAAGCAAAAGAGGGAGTACCAAATTTATTAGGATGTTTGACCATCTAGGGGAGGAATATGAAGTTTTTCGTCGATACTGCCGACACTAAGGAAATCATTGAATTGGCCGATACCGGGCTTCTGGACGGAGTGACGACCAATCCGTCATTGATCAAGAAATCAGGCCGCAAGATATTTGAGGTGATCGAAGAGATTTGCGGTATTGTCGACGGCCCGGTCAGCGCTGAAACTGTCGCCACCGATCACGCAACGATGCTGAAAGAAGGCAAAAAACTTGCCAAAATTTCCAATAATATAGCCGTTAAGGTGCCCCTCACCGTTGATGGACTAAAAACTTGCAAGGCACTTACTGGTGACGGTATTATGGTCAACGTTACGCTCTGCTTTTCGGCAAACCAGGCCCTTCTTGCCGCCAAGGCAGGGGCCACTTTTATTTCCCCTTTCGTTGGCCGCCTTGATGACATTTCAGAGGACGGCATGGGGTTGATTGAAGATATCCGACTGATTTATGACAATTACGGCTTTAAAACCGAAATTCTGGTGGCCAGTATCCGCACTCCACTCCATGTCCTGGAAGCAGCACGCATTGGCGCAGATGTTGCAACTATTCCGGCATCGATCATGAGACAGCTGTTCAAGCACCCGCTGACCGACAAAGGCTTGAAAGCATTTCTAGATGATTGGGAAAAAACCGGGGAAAGCATTTTATAACCACGGCCGTCCCTGATAAGATGGGCCATGGCCGCAAAACCCCACCTTGAAGAACTTACAACAGCCGAGGTTGCTCACTTGGTGCAAAACTGGGTGCGGTTTTTATCTTCCGAGCGCCGATTTTCTGACCATACCACCTCGAATTATACAAGAGACCTTGTGGTTTTCCTGACCTTTGCCCAGGACCATGGCGGCGGTCTGGTATCCCGCAAAACCCTGGAAGGTTTTTCACTTAACGATTTCAGAAGCTTTCTAGCTGCCCGGAAAATGAGCGGCCTTAGTGCAAAATCCTTGGCCCGGTCGCTTTCTGCCTTAAGAAATTTTTTCAAGTTCCTGGCCAAGCGGGAAAATTTAAATAACAGTGCTATTTCGCAGATAAAAACCCCGAAGATTCCCCATTCTATCCCGAGACCGCTCAGCGTTGAAGGGACTGAAAAGGTTCTCGAAAATATTTCCTCAGGGGCAAAGGAAAATTGGATAAAAGCCCGGGATTGTGCCGTGGTGACACTTCTTTATGGCTGCGGCCTCAGGATTTCAGAAGCACTTTCGCTAAATGTAAAAGATATTCCGCGGGAAGAAACATTGGTTATCAAAGGCAAAGGCGGCAAGGAACGCGTTGTTCCGGTGTTGCCAGTGGTAAGTGAAGTAATTGAAGCCTACCTTCATAACTGCCCCTTTGATTTGGACCAAGAGGGGCCGCTTTTTGTAGGCAAGCGCGGCAAGCGGTTAAACCCGCGCACGGTTCAAAAAGCAATGGAACGTGTACGCCGCTCTTTGGGTTTGCCGGAAAGTGCCACCCCGCATGCCCTGCGCCACAGTTTTGCCACCCATTTACTTTCGGCTGGAGGTGATCTTCGAACCATCCAGGAACTTTTGGGACACGCTAACCTGTCCACCACCCAGCATTACACCGAGGTTGATTCAAAAAGCCTCTTGAAAACCTTTGAAAAAGCCCACCCCAGGGCTGGAAAGTAATTTCTTACATATGTATGGCGCGGTTATCGACCGCCATGGCCGCTTCCTTGACCGCTTCGGTGTGGGTTGGGTGGGCATGACAGGTCAGAGCAATGTCTTCGGCGCTGGCGCCGAATTCCATCGCAAGCACAGCTTCGGCGATCATGTTACCGGCATCAACGCCAATGATATGAACCCCAAGAACCCGGTCGCTTTTGGCATCAGCCAGAATTTTGACAAACCCATCGGTGGCGCGGTTGGTCTTGGCCCGGCTGTTGGCGGAAAACGGAAATTTGCCAACGTTATAGTTGATCCCTGCTTCTTTTAGCTGCTCTTCGGTTTTCCCGACCGAGGCCACTTCCGGCATGGTATAAATCACTGCCGGGATTACGTCAGGGTTGACGTAGCCGGTGTGCCCGGCGATGAATTCTGCTGCTGCCATTCCTTCGTCTTCGGCTTTATGGGCCAGCATCGGCCCTTCGATGACATCGCCAATTGCATATATACCCTTAACGTTCGTCTCAAAGCGCCCGTTCACTTTGACCCGGCCACGGTCATCAAGGGCAACCCCGACATTCTCAAGCCCCAACCCAATGGTGAGGGGGATGCGGCCAATCGAAAGCAACACGACATCGCAGGAAATTATTTCACTTTTACCCCCCTGGGCAGGTTCCACTTTAACATCTGCACCAGTTTTGGTTTTCTTGACACCCACCACTTTTGTGCTGGTTTTAATATCCATGCCCTGCTTTTTCAAAATTCGGGTAAAGTTCTTGGTAACGTCCTGATCCATGCCGGGCGTGATCCGATCCATAAATTCAACGACCGTTACTTTTGAGCCCAAACGGCGCCAGACCGAACCCATCTCAAGCCCAATATAACCACCGCCAATGATCACCAGATGCTTGGGCACTTTAGGCAGCGAAAGGGCTTCGGTAGAGGTGACAACGGTTTTGCCATCAATATCAACACCCTTCAGCGGCGCGACGTCTGAACCGGTAGCAATAATGATGTTTTTGGTTAAAACCTTTTCGGCCTTGCCGTCATCAGAAGTGACTTCAACGGTTTCGTTATCGAGGATTTTTCCGGTTCCTGAAAATCTGGTAATCCTGTTTTTCTTGAACAGAAAATCGACACCCCCGGTGAGTTCGGCTACGGTTTTGTCTTTTTCTGCAAGCATTTGCTTCAAATCAACGCTAAGGCCTTTCACCTGGATGCCAAAGGTGGCGAAGTGATTTTTAGCTTCCTCGTATTTTTCCGAAGCATGGAGCAATGCTTTTGACGGGATACAGCCGATATTGAGGCATGTGCCACCCAGTGTCTTGCGTTTTTCAACACAGCCCACCTTGAGTCCCAGCTGGGCGGCACGAATGGCGGCCACATACCCCCCGGGGCCACTGCCAATTATTACAACATCAAAGCGATTTTCGCTCATCTTGATTTCCTCTATGTTAAATTACAGGTCTAAAAGAAGTTTGTCGGTATCTTCCAAAAGCTCTTTGACACGGACCAGGAAGGTGACTGCCTCACGGCCATCGATCAGGCGGTGGTCATAGGAAAGCGCTAGATACATCATCGGTCGAATGACGATTTCGCCATCAACCACGACCGGGCGTTGCTCAATTTTGTGCATACCTAAAATCGCAGATTGCGGCGGGTTCAAGATCGGGGTTGAAAGCATGGAACCAAACACGCCACCATTGGAAATGGTAAAAGTGCCGCCCTGCATTTCTTCTATACTGAGTTTCCCGTCGCGGACCTTGGTGCCCATTTCGAAAATGGCTTTTTCGATCCCGGCAAAACTTTTTTGATCGGCATCCCTCAAGACCGGCACCACCAATCCGCCCGGAATACTGATGGCCACGCCGATATCATAGTGGTTTTTATAAACGATTTCATCGCCGTCAATTTCGGCATTTACCGATGGAATTTCCTTTAGGGCATGAATGCACGCCTTGGTGAAAAACGACATAAAACCAAGCCGCACGCCGTGTTTTTTGACAAACAATTCTTTGTTGCGATTGCGCGCCTCGATTACCGCCGTCATATCGACTTCGTTAAAGGTGGTTAGTATCGCCGCGGTGTTCTGGGCTTCTTTCAAGCGTTCGGCAATGCGCTTGCGCATCCGGGTCATGCGCACCCGCTCTTCGCGCTCTCCAACTGGCACGGGCTTTAATTCTGGTTCTCCCGAAACCGCTTTCATGATGTCTTCCTTGCCAACGCGGCCATCCTTGCCGGTGCCGGTGACGGCTGAAATGTCAACATCGAGTTCTTTGGAAAGTTTTTTTGCGGACGGGCTAAGGATTTTTTCTTCTGTCGGGGCTTTTGCGGCTTCCGGTTTTTTTTCTTCCCTTTCCGGGGCTGCCTCGGGTTTGGCTTCTCCGGGTTCAATTTCAGCAATCACCGCCCCAACCTCAACAGTTTCACCCTCTTTGGCCAAAAGAACCTTCAAGATGCCCGCCACAGGGGCATTTACTTCCATCGCCACCTTGTCGGTCTCAAGCTCGGCTATAGGCTCGTCCAAAGCAACCTGATCCCCAGCCTCCTTGAACCAGTTGCCGATGGTGGCTTCGGTGATCGATTCCCCAAGATTTGGAACTGTTACCTTTTCGGTCATTCTGTTTTCTCTCCACCCCCGGTCTTAAAGGGTTAAGGCCTGATCGACAAGCGTGGCTTGCTCTTTTTCGTGGACTGAAGCCAAACCGGTGGCGGTGGCCGCGCTTTCTTTCCGTCCGGCATATAATGCCCGTTTAAGGTTTCTAAGGCCGGTTTTCGCAAAAACCTCCTCAAGCCGGGGTTCGACAAAAAACCAGGCCCCCATGTTTTTCGGTTCTTCCTGGCACCAGACAATTTTCTCAACATTTTCAAAAGACGCCAAAGTTTTTTGCAGGTTCTTTTCCGGGAAGGGGTAAAGCTGCTCCAACCTAATGATATATGTATCCTTTTGGCCGCGTTTATCGCGTTCTTTCACCAGGTCATAATAAACTTTGCCTGAACACAAAATTAAGCGGTTGATTTTAACCGGATCGGTTTTAGTAGGGTCAGGCAAAAGCGGTTGGAAGCAAGTTTTTTCGGCCATTTCCTTCAGGGACGATACTGCTCCCTTGTGTCTCAAAAGCGATTTCGGGGTCATGATGATAAGGGGTTTGCGATAATCCCGGTGCAACTGGCGCCGCAGAATATGGAAATAGTTAGCCGGGGTAGTACAGTTGGCCACCTGCATATTATTTTCGGCACACAATTGTAAAAACCGCTCTAACCGGGCCGAAGAATGTTCTGGGCCCTGGCCTTCATAACCATGCGGCAACAGCATCACGAGGCCGCTGTAACGCAACCATTTGGCCTCGGCGGAAGAAATAAACTGGTCTATTACGACCTGGGCTACGTTGACGAAATCACCGAACTGGGCCTCCCAAACCACCAAGATGTTAGGTTCGGCCTGGCTGAAGCCGTATTCGAACCCAAGCACTCCGGTCTCTGAAAGGGGACTGTCGATCGCTTCAAAGTGGGTTTTGCCCGCCACGGTTTCTAGCGGGCAATAGGCCTCCTCGGTTTGTTGGTCGATAAATTTGGCATGGCGGTGGCTAAAAGTGCCGCGAATGGTATCTTGCCCGGTAAGACGAACCCCAAAACCCTCCTTCAGGAGAGTCCCGAAAGCCAGGGCCTCTGCGGTAGCCCAATCGACCCCGGCTCCGGCTTCAAACATTTTGGTTTTATTAGCGAGCCCCCGGGCCAAGGTTTTGTGGATATTGAAACCCTCAGGCACCCTGGTTAATGTCTTGCCAATTTGTTTCAGAGTTTTTTCGGCAACCCCGGTCGGTGGTTCCGCGGTGTGATTACCGGATTCCTCCATACCTTTCCACTTTTTCTCGAAACGGTCGGCCTTTTTGGGTTTGTAATCCTGGGCTGCTTTCAACTCGGTTTCCAGCGGTTCAAGGTACCCTGTCTTTTGGGCCTCATAGGCCTGCTGGTCCAATATGCCCTCATTGATTAAACGGTCACGGTAAAGTTCAGCGACCCCCTTATGGGTTTTGATGCGGGCATACATTTTCGGTTGGGTAAAAGCTGGTTCATCGCTTTCGTTATGCCCAAAACGCCGGTAGCAGACCATGTCAACGACAACATCCTTCTTAAAGGTTTGGCGAAACTCAGTGGCCAGTTTTGTAACGAAGACTACCGCCTCAGGGTCATCGCCATTGACATGGAAAATTGGTGCCTGAACAATCTTGGCGCTGGCCGAGGGATAGGGCGAAGAACGCGAATGGTGGGGATGTGTCGTGAACCCGATCTGGTTGTTGATAATAAAATGGATGGTGCCACCGGTGCTGTAACCATTGAGGCCGGAAAGCATAAAACATTCGGCTACAATCCCCTGTCCGGCAAAGGCGGCATCGCCGTGAATCAAAAGGGTAGCAACCTTTTCGTGGGTTTCGTCGTTCATTTGAACCTGTTTGGCGCGGGTTTTTCCAAGCGCAACGGGATCAACCGCTTCCAGATGTGACGGATTAGCGGTCAACGACAGGTGTACCTTGTTGCCATCAAATTCCCGGTCGGCCGAAGTGCCAAGATGGTATTTAACATCACCAGAGCCCTGGACATCCTCGGGTTTATATGACCCGCCATGGAATTCGTTAAAAATAGCCCGGTACGGCTTTTGCAGGACATTGGCCAAAACGTTCAGGCGGCCGCGATGGGCCATGCCGATAACAATTTCCTTGATCCCTAATTGCCCGCCGGTCTTAATAATTGCTTCAAGTGCCGGGACCATGGCTTCACCGCCGTCCAGGCCAAATCGTTTTGTGCCAACAAACTTCCGACCCAGAAATTTTTCAAATTGTTCGGCCGCTACCAGTTTTTGCAATATGGCCCGCTTGCCTTCTGAGGAAAATTGGATGTCCTTGTCACGCCCCTCAATACGCTTCTGGATCCAGGCCTTTTCTTCAGGCACATTTATATGCATAAATTCGACACCAACCGACGAGCAATAGGTGCGGTGTAAAATTTTTAAAATTTCACGAACCGTTGCCGCCTCTAGACCCAAAAGATTATCAATAAAAACCGGCCGATCAAGGTCAGCCTCGCCGAAACCATAGCTTTCAGGTTCAAGTTCAGGGTGAGGCGGCCGTTCTTCAAGCCCAAGGGGGTCCAGTTCGGCAATCAGGTGACCGCGCACACGGTAAGACCGGATCATCATCAATGCCCTTAGGGAATCGAGCGTTGCTTTCCTGATGTCCCCGGGAGAGATTTTTTCTTCGGAGGGTTTGGCCGCCTTTATCGTTTCTGTTTGGCTTTCTTCCACCCCTTCAGGCGGCCAATCTTTCCGCGCCCAGGTGGGTTTTTGCAAAACGGCAAGGCTGGCAGCGCCGTTTTCCATGCGTTTGAAAAAGGCTTGCCAATCATTGCCAACAGAGGCGGGGTTTTCAGAAAACCGCATATATTGGGTTTCAATAAACCCGGCGTTGTTGCCGGTCAGCAGGGTGTCTATAAATTCTTTTGATGCCATGGCCGTTATGAGACCTTTACATAATTACCGAGTCAGAAAGTTCAACCGCCCAATATATCTAAAAGGGTAGTCCCGATTGACGCCGGGGATGAAGCAATGACAATCCCCGCTGATTTCATTGCAGCGATTTTACCCTCAGCACCACCCTTGCCACCGGAAACAATGGCGCCAGCATGGCCCATGGTACGCCCGGGTGGGGCGGTCAGGCCGGCGACCAGGCCGACCACGGGTTTCTTGATTGGTGAGGCCTTTAAATATTCGGCCGCTTCTTCTTCTGCCGTGCCGCCAATCTCACCGATCATAACAATACTTTCGGTTTCATCATCGGCAAGGAATTTTTCCAAAATATCGACAAAATTGGTGCCGTTTACCGGGTCTCCCCCGATACCAACACAGGTCGACTGGCCAAGCCCGGCTGCTGTGGTCTGTGCCACCGCTTCATAGGTCAGCGTGCCCGAGCGCGATATAATCCCGACAGAACCTTTCTGGTGAATATGGCCTGGCATAATACCAATTTTGCATTCACCGGGTGTAATTACGCCAGGGCAATTGGGGCCAACTAAACGGCTAAAAGTGCCTTCCAGCCGCTTTTTAACATTCACCATATCCAGCACCGGGATGCCTTCAGTGATACAAACAATCAATTCCATCTCGGCTTCAATGGCTTCCAGGATTGCCATGGCGGCAAACGGCGGGGGAACATATATAACAGTCGCGGTTGCCCCGGTTTTGGCCTTTGCCTCGGCGACCTTATCAAAAACTGGCAAGCCCAAATGTTCACTTCCGCCCTTTCCGGGTGTGACCCCGCCAACCATTTTGGTGCCGTATTCGATGGCCTGTTCGGTGTGAAAAGTGCCGTGCGAACCGGTGATGCCCTGGCATATTACGCGGGTGTTTTTATCGACAAGAATGGACATTTACTTTGCCGCCTCTTTGACCGCCGCCACAACTTTTTCCGCGGCATCGTTCAGGTCGTCAGCAGGGATAATAGCAAGCCCGGAATTTGAAAGGATTTCCCTGCCCTCTTTTACCTTTGTACCCGCCAGCCGTACAACCAGTGGGACATTAATATGGACTTCCTTTGCCGCCGCGATAATGCCGTCAGCAATGATATCACAGCGCATAATGCCGCCAAAAATATTAACCAAAATGCCCTTCACCGCTGCATCTGACAGAATGATTTTAAAGGCTTCAGTTACCTTTTCCCGGGTTGCACCGCCGCCAACATCAAGGAAATTGGCGGGCTCTGATCCCTTTAATTTGATGATATCCATGGTCGCCATGGCCAACCCGGCGCCATTGACCATACACCCTATCTCGCCGTCCAGTTTGATGTAGCTGAGACCGATTTCCTTGGCCTTAGTTTCCATTGGGTCTTCTTCGGTTTCATCGCGAAGTTCGGCAATATCAGGGTGACGGAACAGGGCATTTTCATCAAATGACATTTTGGCGTCTAAAACGACAATATGATCATCTTCGGTGAGAACCAACGGGTTAACTTCAAGCAGACTGGCATCAAGATCAACAAATGCCCGGTAAAGGTTTTTCAAAACCATACCTGCTTCATCGCCGGCACTACCTTCAAGTCCAAGGCCTGAAGCAAAGGTTTGCAACTGATCTGGGGTCAGGCCACTGTCGGGATCAATGGTAAGATGAATGATTTTTTCCGGGGTTTTTTCCGCCACGTCTTCAATATCAACCCCGCCCTCTGATGATGCCATTACCGCTACCCGGCTTGAAGCACGATCAATTAAAAGGCTTAGGTAAAACTCTTTGGCGATACGGCACCCATCTTCAATATAAAGACGGCGCACGACCTTGCCTTCCGGGCCAGTCTGGTGGGTCACTAGGGTTTTGCCTAAAATTTCATTAGCTTTTTCAGTTACTTCCTGAAGAGACTTAACAACCTTAACCCCCCCCGCTTTGCCGCGGCCGCCGGCATGAATTTGGGCTTTTACGACCCAGACAGGACCGCCCAGGTCTTTGGCAGCTTTAGAAGCTTCCTCGACACTAAAAGCGACACCGCCCCTTAAGATGGGAATGTCAAAATCTGCGAGCAATGCTTTGGCCTGGTGCTCATGAATATTCATTTGTGAAAACCTTAAAAGAAGTGTCCGAAATTAATCTGCCAGCTCGGGGGCCAATTTCTTCACCGCGTCGATCAGTGAATTGACCGCCTCAAGAGATTTTTGAAAGCCCTCTTTTTCTTCACCCTGAAGTTCAATCTCAACAATGCGCTCTACTCCCCCTTCCCCAAGGATAATGGGAACACCGATATAGCTGCCATCAACCCCATATTCACCGGAAAGATAGGCGGCACAGGGCAGTAAGCGTTTTTTGTCTTTAAGGTACGCCTCGGCCATCTGGATTGCCGCACTTGCGGGGGCGTAATAGGCCGATCCGGTTTTTAGAAGACCGACAATCTCGGCGCCACCATCGCGGGTGCGCTGGATGATGGCGTCAATTTTTGCTTGGGTAGACCAGCCCATTTTGATCAAATCTGGCACCGGGATTCCGGCGACTGTGGAATAGCGTGCCAATGGCACCATGGTATCACCGTGGCCACCCAGAACAAAAGCGGTGACGTCTTCAATCGACACCTTGAATTCCTCTGCCAGGAAATACCTGAAGCGGGCACTATCGAGAATGCCAGCCATGCCGATGATTTTGTGGGTCGGTATTCCTGAATACTTTTGCAATGCCCAGACCATGGCATCCAGCGGGTTGGTAATGCAAATAACAAAAGCATCGGAAGCAAATTTTTTAATGCCGTCACCGACCGCTTTCATGACCTTGAGGTTAATCCCCAAAAGGTCGTCACGGGACATGCCGGGCTTCCTGGGAACGCCAGCGGTGACAATAACTACGTCAGCTCCCTTAATCCCCTCGTAATCGTTAACGCCCTTGAGGTTTGCGTCAAAATCCTCGATTGGGGAAGATTCGGCCAGATCGAGTGCCTTGCCCTGTGGCAGCCCCTCAACAATGTCAAAAATAACAACATCGCCCAGCTCTTTCAATGAGGCCAAATGCGCCAGGGTTCCGCCGATCATCCCGCCACCGATGAGTGCAATTTTTCTGCGTCCCATACCTAAAAATCCCTAATGTTTTTACAGGCTCTCTGCCCCTTAAGAAGATACGAGCGTACTAGCGCGCTTTTCCTCATATCGCAAGTAAATCTCATCAAGATTTTCAAGGAAATTTCTAAACCGCGTGACCTTTGGCAAGGTAATCCTTTGACTGCATTTCAATGAGGCGCGAAGCGGTTCTGGAAAACTCGAATGAGCCGTCACCGGCGGGGTATAATTCTTCCGGCAAACCCTCTGCAGAACAGATGAATTTGACATTATTTTCGTAAAAAACATCGATCATCGTCACAAACCGTTTTGCTTCATTGCGGCGGTCTTTTCCCATCTTGGGGATAGCCACAACGATTATCGTATGATAGCGCCAGGCGATGGCAAGATAATCCGCCGCCCCTAGCGGGTTGGAGCATAGCCGTTTGAAGGAAAAAACCGCGACGCCTTTGGCGCATTTCGGGACAAAAATCTTGCGCCCCTGTACCTCAATCTCATCCGAAGGCACGGTAGACGGATCACCGACATCCCGGTCAGTCAGGGCCCAAAAGGCTTCTTTCAGTTTTTGCGTCGTCGCCTCATCCACCGGGGTATAATAGACCTGCAGGCCTTTGATCCGTTGGTAACGATAATCGTGGGGTCCGGTAAGTTCAACAATTTCCATCTGTTCTTCGATTAGATCAATAAAGGGCAGGAAAAGTTTGCGGTTAAGGCCATCCTTGTAAAGATCAACCGGCGGCCGGTTTGATGTAGAAACGATGACCACGCCGAGATTAAACAAGCCCTGGAACAGGCGGCCCAGGATCATGGCATCGGCAACGTCGTTGACCTGGAATTCATCAAAACATAAAAGCTTCACTTCACTGGCAATATTTTTTGCCAAGAGGGAAATTGGATCACCCAGGGTTTTCTGGCCAATTTCCTTTTTCAAGTCTTCCGGTGATGCACCGCGCCAAGCGTGAATTTGGCCATGAATATCCTGCATAAACTGGTAGAAATGAACCCGGCGTTTTTTGGTGAGAGGAATCGATTCGAAAAACAGGTCCATCAGCATTGATTTGCCGCGGCCAACCGGGCCCCAAATATAAATACTCTTTGGCGCACCAGTATCCTTGCCCCTGAAAAGTTTAAAAACGCCCTTGTCGGTTTTGGCTGCGACGATGGCTTGAAAATGGTTCTCCAGCTTTTCAACAACAGCCCTTTGCGAGGGGTCGGATTTTAACTCTCCCAAATCAAGATGTTGCTGATACCTGGCCAAGGGGCCAATTATTTCGAACTTTGCCATGGATCAGAAGTGTATTTGTTTTTCAGGACCTGACAAGAAAAACTAGGCCTTGCGGGCCACCATCATTTTTTTTGTTTCGGCAATCGCTTTGGCCGGATTCAAGCCTTTAGGGCAGGCGTTGGTACAATTCATGATGGTATGACAGCGGTAAAGTTTAAACGGATCTTCCAGATTATCCAGACGTTCATTTGTGTTTTCATCGCGGGTATCGACCAGCCACCGATAAGACTGTAACAGAATGGCAGGGCCTAAATATTTTTTATCGTTCCACCAATAGCTGGGGCAACTGGTTGAACAACAGGCACACAGGATACATTCATAAAGGCCATCCAGTTTTTCACGATCTTTATGGGACTGGATGTGCTCCTTCTCTGGCGCCGGGCCTTTGGTTTGAAGCCATGGTTTGATGGATGCATATTGGTTATAAAAGTTGGTCATATCGGGAACCAGGTCTTTAACAACCTCCATATGCGGAAGGGGAGTTACAGTAACATCGCTCTTAACGTCGGAATTGGCCTTGGTACAGGCCAGGGTATTGAGGCCGTCAATATTCATGGCGCACGATCCGCACACGCCTTCCCGGCAAGACCGCCTTAAAGTTAACGTCGGGTCGATTTCATTTTTTATTTTTAGAAGCGCATCCAGGACCATCGGCCCACAAGTATCCATATCAACCTCATAGACATCCATCCTGGGGTTTTCTTCGTCATCCGGGTTCCACCGGTAAACATGAAAGCGTTTAATATTGGTCACGCCCTTACCTGCAGGAAAGGTTTTACCTTTTTTTACAACAGAATTTTTGGGGAGGTTGAATTCCGCCATTTCGCTTACCCTTTTAATAAACCCTGGCTTTGGGTTTTATGTAGTCAATATCTTTGGTCATTGTAAAATTATGCACTGGCCGGTAGTCAATTTTTACCTTACCGCCCTTAAGCCACATGGTGGTGTGTTTCATCCAGTTTTTATCATCGCGGTCTGGAAAATCTTCATGCATATGGGCGCCGCGGGACTCTTTCCTGTTTTCCGCGCCATGCATGGTCACCACCGCCTGTCCAATCAGGTTGTCCAGCTCTAGCGTCTCAACCAGGTCACTGTTCCAAATCAGTGACCGGTCGGTGGTTTTAATATCCTTCATCGATTTAAGAACAGTATCAATTTTTCTTTTGCCCTCGGCCAGGTGATCCGCCTGGCGGAATACCGCACAATGAGATTGCATGGTTTTTTGCATATCCAGGCGAATTTCAGCGGTTGACCTAGCCCCATCGGCATAGCGGAAATGATCCAGGCGGCCAAGTGCTATATCGGCCGAATTTTTCGGCAAAGCTTTCTTTTTGCCATTTGGGGTCACAGTTTCTGCGACCCGGTGCCCGGCAGCACGGCCAAAGACCACCAGATCAATCAGGGAATTAGACCCCAACCGGTTGGCGCCATGAACCGAAACACAAGCCCCCTCGCCGACAGCCAACAGGCCAGGAACAATTGCATCGGCATCGTTCTTGGATGGGTTTAACACCTCGCCATGATAATTGGTCGGGATCCCGCCCATATTATAATGGCATGTCGGGATAACCGGGATCGGGTCCCTGGTGACATCAACCCCGGCAAAGATTCTGGCAGATTCAGAGATTCCTGGCAGGCGTTCATGCAAAATGGCCGGATCCAAATGATCCAGATGCAAAAAAATGTGATCTTTCTCGACCCCGACACCCCGACCTTCACGTATTTCCAACGCCATTGAGCGGGATACCACATCGCGGCTGGCCAAATCCTTGGCGGATGGGGCATAACGTTCCATGAACCGCTCACCTTCAGAATTGACCAGGTACCCCCCCTCACCCCGGGCGCCTTCGGTAATCAAAACGCCAGCACCATAAACCCCGGTCGGGTGAAACTGGACAAATTCCATATCCTGGAGCGGCAGTCCGGCTCGTAAAACCATGCCGCCGCCATCGCCGGTACAGGTGTGGGCAGATGTACAAGAGAAATAAGCCCGGCCATACCCCCCGGTGGCCAGGATAAGGGCGTCCGAAGCAAATCTGTGAATGCTGCCATCCTCAAGGCATAAGGCAACAACGCCGTAGCATTTGCCATCAACCATAATCAGGTCAATAGCAAAATATTCGATATAAAATTCGGTGTCGTGTTTCAGTGATTGCTGGTAAAGCGCATGCAGCATTGCGTGCCCGGTCCGGTCTGCGGCAGCACATGTTCGCAGTGCCGGCGGGCCTTCGCCAAATTTGGTGGTCATCCCGCCAAAGGCACGCTGGTAAATCCGGCCTTCTTCGGTTCTGGAAAATGGCACACCGAAATGCTCCAGCTCATAAACCGCTTTAGGCGCCTCACGAACCATGTATTCAATCGCATCCTGGTCACCCAACCAATCCGATCCCTTGACGGTATCGAACATATGCCACTGCCAGGAATCGGGGCCCATGTTGCCAAGCGATGCGGCAATGCCACCTTGGGCCGCCACGGTATGCGACCGGGTGGGAAAAACCTTAGTGATGCAGGCGGTTTTTAATCCCGCCTCGGATGCTCCCATCGCCGCCCGCAGGCCTGAGCCGCCGGCGCCGATAACGACAACATCATAACTGTGATCGGTGATGGGATAGGCTTTGCTCATATCTCTCCGGCCCTAAAAAATTAATCTGAACATTGATACCAAGGCAACGCCGCCAAAAATAATTGCAAAGGCGGTGTTCAATGCCAGCAGTGTTTTTTTGGTTGAGGGGGTTGCGATGTAGTCTTCAATCACCTCGCGGACACCCAAGCTTAAATGATAAAAACCGGCGCCAATCATAACCACCATAAAGACCGCAATGACCGGATGTGTCAGCCACACCAAAACGACATCATAATCTGCCCCCGCCATCATTACGATTGAGGTCACGAACCAGACCACTAGAGGAAAAAGGATCAAGGCTGTCAGGCGCTGGTGCAACCAATTCCGGGTTGCTTTTTTGCCCGAAGGGTTTGTTTTTCCAGCTGCCATTACAATTTTCCTGCCTGCATATAGGCAAAAACCCAGGCCGCGATGGTAAAAATCAGGGACAGCGCCACAACCAACATTCCAGACCTTTTCACCTCAAAAATTTCAAATCCTTTGCCGACATCCCAAAAAAGATGCCTAACCCCATTCAAGGCATGAAAAATTAAGGCAAAGGTAAAGCCGAAAAGGATAAGCCTACCTACCGGATGGATGATAAAGCCCTGAAAACTCTGGTAGGCTTCCCTGCTGCTGGAAAGTGCAAAAATCCACCAGGTTAATAATAGGGTGCCGGCGCCAAGCGCTATTCCGGTTGCCCGATGCAGGATGGAAAGCACCATATGCAGCTGCCAGCTATATACTTGGAGATGAGGCGAAAGTGGGCGTGATTTTTTTGACATGTACCCCTCGGGCAAGCAATTAAACTTAAGGTTCTATTAGCCTCTAAGACCCCTAAGGGCAAGGCAATATTAGGCAACCAAAAAGCACATTACTGTGATTCTATTTTATCTTTTATTATTTCAGCGAGAGCGAGAATACGTTTCGCATTTTCAATATGAAGGGCTTCGACAAGTTTACCATCAACCAGCACCACTCCCTTGCCGTCTTTAGTTGCCGCTTCAAAAGCGGCAGTAATTTTTTCAGCCTCAGCAATGTCTTTTAAGGATGGCGAAAAAGCTTCGTTGGCAGCGGCAATCTGGCTAGGGTGAATAACCGTTTTGCCGTCAAACCCCATATCAGCACCTTGGTGACATGACAATTTCAACCCCCGTTCATCGTTAATATCCAGATGGACGCCATCAATGACTGCCAACCCATTCGCCCTGGCAACCAGAACAACAAGGGACAGGCTGAATAAAATAGGCTCCCGGGTCATAGTATGTTTAGCATGCAAATCCTTCACCAGATCAGAAGTACCCACCACAAGACATTCAAGTCGCCCACCTACGGCGCCAATCAGGCCACTGTTTAAAACCCCCGGCGGGGTTTCAATCATGCCCCAAAGCCGGGTGTCCTGGCCGTACCCCGCTTTTGTTAGCAGATTATTTGCGGCCTTGACCTCTTCAACGCTTTCAAATTTCGGGAAAACAATGGCATCAGGCGGATTTTCCAGAAAAGCGTCAAGATCATCGGTTACCCATTCACTTTCAAGGGCATTGACCCGGACCGTGATATAGTTGGCCTGCGGCCGGGATTTTAAAAAGTTTTTTATATTGTCCCGGGCCTCACTTTTGCCGGCAGGCCCGACACCATCTTCAAGATCAAGGATAAAAGCATCGGCGGCAAGGCTGGATACCTTGTTTAAGGCCCGGGTGTTATTGCCAGGGACATAAAGAACGCTTCTAAGCGGGTACTTTGTCGTGGCCATGAAATATCCTTTTTACCAAAAACCCCTGCGCCAATGGTGGCACAGGGACATTTTGCAGAGAAAACTTGAAAAAGAAAAGGCTTAAGAGACGGTCCAGCCGCAATCCTTTCCGGCGTTTTTCGCATCCAGCCAAACCTTTAGGGGTTCAAAGTAAGCCAAAATGGCAGAACCGTCCATTTGCCGGGTCCCTGTGAACGCCTCCAGAGCATCTGGCCATGGACGGCTTTGGCCCATCTCAAGCATGGCATTTAATCGGGTTCCAACTTCCTGGTTGCCGTAAATTGAACAGCGATGAACCGGTCCCTCCCAGCCCGCCATGTCACAGGCGGCTTTGTGGAACTGGAACTGCAGAATGTGCGCCAGGAAGTACCTCATATAAGGGGTGTTGCCGGGAATATGATATTTGGCGCCTGGATCAAAATTGGCTTCGGTGCGCTCTACCGGGGGCGTAACCCCTTGGTATTGTTCGCGCAAGGCCCACCAGGCGGCGTTGTAGTTTTCCGGCGCAACTTCACCGCTGAAAACCTTCCAGCGCCATTGATCAACCACCAGGCTGAAGGGCAAAAAAGCTATCTTGTCCAAGGCTTGGGAAAGCAAGAGGCCGATATCCGCCGCCGCGTCCGGTTCTTCGTCCAAAAGCCCCAGTTGCACCAGGTAATTGGGGGTGATCGATAACGCGATAAAATCACCGATGGCTTCATGGAAGCCATCGTGGGCGCCGCCCTGGTAAATCTGGGTTTGGATTTTGTAGGCACGTTGATAAAAATTATGGCCCAATTCATGGTGAATTGTATTGAAATCCTCTCCGGTGATATCGATACACATCTTGATCCTGAAATCTGTGCTATCAATATCCCAGGCACTGGCGTGACATTGAACGGTTCTGTCCTGAGGTTTGGTAAAAAGTGAGCGCTCCCAAAACGTTTCCGGCATTGGCTCAAATCCAAGTGAAGTGAAAAAATTCTCGCCGGTTTTAACCATTTGAATTTCATCATAACCGGCATCAACCAGCAACTGGGTCAGGTCATAGCCGGGGTCGGCATCGCCTTCTGCCACCAGCGGGAAAATATTGCCCCACTGCTGGGCCCAAATATTGCCCAACAGGTGCGCCGGAATCATCCCGCTGTCGGTCTGGGCAGCTTCTCCGTATTGATCAATCATTTTATCGCGGACATAACAATGCAGGCTTTCATATAAGGGTGCCACCTGGCCCCAAAGCCTGTCAGCTTCTGCGGTAAATTCGTCAGCTGGCATGTCATAGCCTTCGCGCCACAGCGCGCCGGTATCCGCAAACCCCAATTCCTGGGAGCCTTCGTTGGCAATTTCCACCATACGGACATAGTCCTCTCGCATTGGCGGGGAAACTGTGCGCCAGCCTTGCCAAACGTCCTTGAGCTCCGCTTCATCACGGGAATTGGCCATGATTTGAATGATATCGATATCAGCCAGACATTCACCTTCGGCAGGGCAATACTTTCCTGCAGCATAGGTCGCACCCAATCCAGTGGTAATCGCGGCTAGTTCCTTGGTTTTCTCCGGATCGCTTGGGGCGGGAAGTGTGAGGCCGCGGCGCAGGCTGTCTATCTTGCGGCGGGTATCAAAATCCAATTCAACATCATTATAACGGCTGGCTTCTATGGCCAATTCGACCCCAAGGGTGGTAAATTCTTCGCTCACTTTTGCCACCAGCCAGTTAGAATCATGTGTAAAAAAATTAGCCTGAATCCAAAAAACATGGCCGGCATAGGGGCCCAGTTCCTCAAAGGTGGCTTCCGCGTCCGCAACAAAAGCCCGGGCCTCATCGGCGGCGGTTGAAACCATGGTGGGTTCAACGGTGGGCTCCATCTTTGCAACATTATCGACAACCCAGTAAGCGGCGCCACCCAGCAACAGACCGACAACGCCGGCTCCAACGTTATTCATGATAGTCTCCTTGTTTTTAAAATCTCGCTCGCCTTAAAACTCTTTAGGAATTGAGCATTAAGTAAGGGAATGAGTCAAGAAGGTTCAGCTTGGGAAACGGCAGGAATGCCCTGATTTAATTAAGGTGCTTGTTGATAAGAATTTCAGCAATTTGCACTGCGTTCAGGGCCGCACCCTTACGCAAGTTGTCACTAACCACCCAGAAATTAAGGCCGTTTTTTACAGTTTTGTCCTGGCGGATACGGCTGACAAATGTGGCATAGTCACCAACGCAATCAACCGGCGTTATAAAATCTTCAATCCCCTCACTATCGCTAACGATAATACCGGGGGAGGTTTTTAAAATTTCCTTGGCCTCGGGGGCGCTTATCGGGTTTTCAAATTCAACATTGACGGCTTCACAGTGGCCAATAAAAACCGGAACTCGTACGCATGTGGCGGTCAGTTTGATTTTGGAATCGAGGATTTTAGCAATTTCGTTGGCAATTTTATTTTCTTCGCCCGAGTTTCCACTCTCATCGAAATCCCCGATCTTGGGAATGACATTGAAAGCAATTTGTTTTGGGAAAACCTTGCCTGGTGTCATTTCACTGACAAAAATTGACTTGGTCTGTTGGAAAAGTTCATCCATCGCGGCATTGCCCGCGCCCGAAACCGACTGATAGGTGGCCACCATTACGCGCTTAATTACGGCGGCATCATGCAAGGGTTTTAGGGCAACAGCCAGTTGAGCCGCTGAACAGTTGGGGTTGGCGATTATATTTTTCGCCGCATAGCCCTTGAGGTCCCCGCTGTTGACTTCAGGGACAACCAACGGGACATTTTTATCCATGCGAAATAGTGAGGAATTATCGATCACCACCGCGCCTGCTGCGGTTGCTTTCGGGATATAGGTTTTTGAGACCTCGCTGCCAGCGGCAAAAAAGACAATGTCCTGGCCGGTAAAATCAAAATCTTCAAGCGCCTGAACTTTTAAAGGATCGCCGCTCCCGAATTTCACTTCTTCGCCCGCTGATTTATTGGAAGCAACCGCTTGAACCTCTTCCACCGGGAACTGGCGCTCTACTAAAATATTCAATATTTCCCGACCAACATTTCCTGTAGCCCCGATTATGGCGATTTTTTTTCTCATGGCTAAATTTTAGTACCCTATATATAAAAACTCCGCGTGCCTGCCAAAAACAGTCACACGGAATTTTGGCAACTTTAAGAATTTAGTCTTTTTTGGCTGCGGCTTTCTTGGGCGCTGCTTTTTTCTTTGTTTTGGCTTTAACTTTGCTTTCAGGAGCGGCCTTTTTTTCTACCTTAGGCGCAGCTTCTTTTGCCGGCCCGGCCTTTTTCTTGCCCTTGATCCGTGACAGATCCTGTTTTTCTGCGATACGGGCGGCTTTACCTGTGCGGCCCCTGAGATAATAAAGCTTGGCCCGCCTTACCTTGCCGCGGCGAAGAACCGTAATTTTGTCAATGATTGGGGAATATAACGGGAAAACGCGCTCCACGCCCTCACCATAGGATAGCTTGCGGACGGTGAAGCTGGAATTGATTCCCCTGGATTTTTTGGCAATGCAAACACCTTCAAACGCCTGAATTCGCTCGCGGCCGCCTTCCTTGACCTTTACATCAACGCGAAGAGTATCCCCTGACGAAAATTTTGGGATATCCTTGCCTTCTGTAAGCTTGGCAATCTGTTCTTTTTCGAATTTTTCAATTGTGCTCATGACTTAACCTTTTTTGTTTTTAATTCCAGCAACGTATTTTTTCCATAAATCCGGGCGCCGTTGCCTGGTCAGATTTTCTGACATTTCAAGTTTCCAGGCCTTGATTTTTTCGTGGTGGCCTGACGTCAAAACTTCGGGAATTTCCTGGTCTTCCCAAACTTGTGGTCGTGTATACTGCGGATACTCCAAAAGTCCAGCATTAAAACTTTCTTCCGCCATCGAAGCAGTATCCCCCATCACGCCGGGAAGAAGCCTGATAACACTATCCAGAACCACCAAAGCCGCAGGTTCCCCGCCTGAGAGAATGAAATCGCCGATACTTATCTCTTCAATTTCACGGCTCTCAAGAACCCGTTCATCAACCCCTTCAAAACGCCCGCAAATCAGGATCAGAGTTTCCAGTTTGGCGAATCGGACGGCCATTTCCTGGTCAAAAACCTTACCCCTGGGGGACAGGTAAAAAACCGGGGCGGTGGAACTTGTCTTAGATCGGGTGTGATCGATTGCCCGGCCCAAAACGTCTGCCCGCATCACCATCCCAGGCCCACCGCCTGCCGGGGTGTCATCAACGGTCCGGTGTTTATCTTCAGCGAAATCACGAATGTCGATAACATCCAGCGCCCATAGGCCTTTCTCCAAGGCCTTGCCGGCCAGCGAAGAACCCAAGGGGCCTGGAAACATGTCCGGGAAAAGCGTTAGAACATGGGCTGAAAAACTCATTTGTTTTCCTCTTCCAGCCAACCGGTTGGGTCAATCACCATCGTGCCTTTTTCAATATTAATGTCCCCGACAACATCGCCGCGGAAGGGAACCAGAAGGTTTTTACCCACGCCCTTTTTGGGACTATCAAGAATTATCTCGATAATTTCGCCAGCACCAAAATCATAGAGACCGGAAACTTGGCCAAGCCTATCTCCACTTTTGGTTTTCACTGCAAGCCCAACCAAATCTGCGTGGTAATATTCATCTGGGCCGGTTAGCGGCGCTAATTCATCGCGGGATACAAAAACCTTTGTCCCCTTTAAGGCCTTGGCGGCTTCGGGCGTTTCTATGCCCGCAACAGAGACCACAAATTCGGATTTTATCGGTTTAACAAATGTAATATGCAGGGGTTTTAATTCGGTGCCTAAAAAAAACACCTTGAATTTCTTTAGGGCCGCCGGGGTTTCGGTAAAGGTTTTCAAACGAATATCGCCCCTTACCCCATAGCTGTCAGAAAATTGCCCAACGCAAACCAAACCTTGGGGTTCAGACATTGCATTGGGCATATTCTTTTGGGCCGACATTTTTAAAGAGGCCTTAGCCTTCCTTCTTTTCTTTGGCAGGCGTTTTAGTAGTAGCCTCTTTTTTAGGCGTGTCCTCAGCCTTGGCTTTCTTTTTCGGGGCTTCTTCCTTAGGAGTGTCCTTGGTCTTTGCTTCCTTGGCAGGAGTTTCTTCAGCCTTGGCTTCCTCCTTGGGTGCGTCCTCAGCCTTAGCTTCTTCCTTGGGGGCTTCTTCGGTTTTGGCTTCTTCCTTGGGAGCGTCCTCAGCCTTGGCTTCTTCCTTGGGGGCTTCCTCAGTTTTGGCTTCATCCTTGGGAACGTCCTTAGTCTTGGCTTCCTTGGCAGGAGCTTCTTCAGCCTTGGCTTCTTTCTTAGGCACGTCCTCGGCTTTGGCCTCTTCTTTAGGAGCTTCTTCAACCTTGGCTTCTT
>SMVA01012484.1_pt1 | contig 23621 bp, 16 predicted proteins | sample 2456451 | NCBI WGS metagenome assembly SMVA01 (sample SAMN11095933, study PRJNA526329) | marine sediment metagenome | biome: Marine sediment; feature: Surficial sediment; material: Deep marine sediment; isolation source: Hadal surficial sediment | place: Pacific Ocean | collected 2014-05 | depth... | reverse complement strand
TTTGATCTTCTCGACGTTATTAAGCGGACTGATTTTTTCCAGGTATGCGCGCATCTCCGGATCACGCTCATCGCCATATTCCACGCGGCGCAAGTCGCGCCGATAATCCTGGGTGTTTTCCAGGAAGGTGACAAAACTGCTGATACCAACAATATCCACGGCAGCTTTCAGCCGGTCACTGTAGAGAACGGCGCTGGCGAGCACCATGTAGCCACCGTAGCTGCCACCGAATACGGCGATTCGGGATGCGTCAAGATCCGGTTGTGTACCTATCCAGTCGAGCAGTGCGCCGATGTCACGAACGGAATCTTCGCGTTTGAAGCCGTTGTCGAGCGCAAGATAACTTTTTCCGTAGCCCGCAGAACCCCTCACATTGGGTACCACCACTGCGACCCCCAGGTTCTTGAGCCACATCTGGTAGGTGCTGGAAAAAAATGGCCGGGCCTGGCCCTCGGGCCCGCCGTGAATCGAGACAACGACAGGAAACGGTCCCTTGCCGGGCGGTTTGTAGACCCATGCAGGAATCTGCCGCGGCGCCCCATCGACCTCGTCGAATGTCGGGAACTCGATCAGTTGCGGGCCCGGAAATGACGAGGTATCGAGCCCGCCGACCTCACTTACGGTCCAGCGCACGAGCGAACCGTAGTCGAGGGGGCCGCCCCCCAATGTCAGTACAAAAGTATCGCTGGGTGTCCTGGGCGTGTTGAGCGTCATTGCGAGGCGTCGATCGTCCGGGCTGAAAGTGAGACCGAATGCGGTGCCTGTCGGAATATTGTTGACCGGCCTGTATTGCCTCGTTTTAGCATCCATCAAGTAGACGCGCGACAAGCCGTTTTCGTTGACGGTAAAGGCAAGCCGGCTCCTGTCATGGCTGATAGTCACACTGCCGACGTTCCACGGAATATCGCCGGTGACAATCTCAACCTCCGCACCGGGTTCGAGTGCTTGCCATGCCAGTTGGGTGAATTCTCCGCCGCGATCGGTCGTCAGCCAATAGCCTTCATCGTTGGCGGCGAAGCCCACGGGTTCGTTTGCGCCGCCACCCTCTGCACCGCCAACCAACAACTCGTGGGTCTCGGTATCAAGGTCGAGCAAGTGCACCCGCGAGTCCGTAATGCTGACGTAATTTTCGACCAGCACTTTGCTGCCGCTCGCGGAAAACTCTGCCGCCCCCCACGCACTGCCATCCGGAGACTCGAGCACCACCCTGGCGCTGTCCTTATCGTCCGGATCCATCAACCAGATATCATTCGACGCGCCGTTTCGACGCGTGCTTCGATACGCGATCCGGCGACCGTCTCGGTCCCAGACAACGCCGCCGTTTCGCGATTCGCCGTCCGTCAGCATCGTAGCGCTGCCTTCGTTCGGATCGAGCATGAAGATCTGCGAAAATTCACTGCCGCCAGCATCTCTGGTGAATGCGAGTGTCGAGCCATGTGGCTGGCGGGTCACGCCGCCAATTGGTTCGTCATAGAATGTTATTTGCGTTCGCGCGCCACGCGGCATGTCGACACGATGAATCTGGCTTACGTCACCAAAACGCGTCGATATGTAAATGCCGCTGCTGTCTTGCGTCCAGTCGCGGAATGCGGCCGAGCGAACGTTTTGGTATCGATTCAGGCCCGCAACGATTTCTGCCGGTATTGCCGGCACGTCTTCCATCACCAAATTGCCGTTGTTGGCGGTTGAAGAAACAATCTCCGCGTTCGCGGCTGCGATCACGAAAATGCCAAGGGCGAATCCGCTGATCTTTTTCATTGGTGTAATCATAATTAATCGATCCTTATGAGCTAAGTATGGCTCATGAAACCAGCAATGCCATGAAATCATCGACGGCCGTCGCCAGCAATTTCTCGCGCTCCGCACACAGTGCGCTCAACTGGCTCCACTGTCGCTCAGCCAGTTTTTGCGAGATGCTTGATTCGAACTTCTGAATCAAAACGGGAATGCCCTCTGCGCGCCGCTCCCGGTGACCAATGGGGAAGTCGACTGCAATACGGTCAGTGCTCGTTCCATCCCGGAAGAAAACCTGTATGGCATTACCAATGTATCGTTTTTGCGGGTCGAAATAGTCTTTCGTGAAGGACTTGTTTTCCGCGACTTCCATCTTAGTCCTGAGCGCGTCAACTCGTGGGTCATTTGCGATGTCGTCTTCGTAATCGGCGGCGGTCAGGCGACCGTGGATCATTGGAATCGCGATCATGTATTGAATGCAGTGATCTCGATCAGCCGGGTTATCCAGCGGTCCGGTCTTGTCGATGATTCGAACGCCGGGTTCCTGCGTCTCTATATGAATTCTGTCGATTTCCTCGAGTCGGTCTTTCACCTCCTCGTGCAGCGTCATCGCAGCCTCAACCGCGGTCTGTGCGTGAAACTCGGCCGGGTAGGAAATCTTGAACAGGATGTTTTCCATGACGTAAGTGCCATAGCCCTGTGTGAAAGCAAACGGCTTGCCCTTGAAGAGCACGTCGTAATAGCCCCAGGTTTTGGCGCTAAGTGCCGACGGGTAACCCATCTCGTCAGTCATTGCGATCAGCGCAAGACGCACCGCGCGACTGGTTGCGTCACCGGCCGCCCAGCTTTTCCTTGAACCCGTGTTTGGAGCATGCCGATAGGTGCGCAAAGCGCCGCCATCGATCCAGGCGTTGGAGACCGCATTCAGAACCTGGTCGTGAGTTCCTCCGAACATGCGGGTTACGACTGCGCTCGAAGCAACTCGAACGAGCAGCACGTGATCGAGACCGACCCGGTTGAAGCTGTTCTCAAGAGCGAGAACTCCCTGAATTTCATGCGCCTTGATCATCGCGGTGAGTACATCAAGCATGGTCAAAGGCTCTTTGCCAACGAGTCTCGCTTGCCGGCTCAGGTAATCCGCCGTCGCAAGTATGCCGCCGAGATTGTCGGACGGATGGCCCCATTCCGCAGCGAGCCAGGTGTCGTTGAAGTCCAGCCAGCGAATCATGGTGCCGATATTGAACGCCGCCATGACCGGTTCCAGCTCGTAGGATGTCCCCGGTACGCGTGCGCCGCCCGGCAGCGTTGCCCCGGGCACGCTCGGGCCGAGTAATTTGGTGCAGGCCGGGTAATCCAGCGCCTGAAAACCGCAGGCGAGGGTATCCATCAGGCAATAGTGTGCGGTCTCAAAGGCAAGGTCTGAATTTACCTCCGTGTTACAAACGTAATCGGCGATGTCGACCAGGACCTGGTCGGGCTCCGCGCGTACTGCCGAGCGAATATCGTGTCCGGACATGAAGTCTCCTGAGATTAATGGCCGTTTAGATTCTGTATTTCCGTATTGTTTCGCGACGGCGCTCTCGCAGAAGAGCTCCAACCGGCACCGCCGGTATTACTTGCGATCGTCTATCGCTACCCACGGCTGCAAGGATGGCCCGACGTAGTCTGCCGCGGGTCGTATCAACTTGTTATTCGAGCGCTGCTCCATAACGTGTGCCGCCCAACCCGTGATTCGGGAGCAAACAAAAATCGGTGTGAACAAATACGTTGGAATGCCCATGAAGTGATAGACACTTGCGGCGAAAAAATCCGCGTTCGCGAATAATTTCTTTTCGTCCCACATGACTTTTTCGATCGCCTCGGATACGTCGTACAAACGCATATCGCCGGCTTCTTCAGCCAACACTTTGGACATGTTTTTGTTCACCAAATTCCGTGGGTCCGAGACCGTGTAAACCCGGTGTCCGAAACCCATTATTTTGTCTTTGCGTGCCAACATCCGCAGCACTTCTGCTGCCGCCTCTTCGGCTGTATCAAAACGCGAAATCAATTCCATTGCGGCTTCGTTTGCGCCCCCGTGCAACGGGCCGCGCAGCGCACCGATGGCACCGGAAATTGCAGAGTGCATATCTGACAAGGTACCGGTGATAACACGTGCTGCGAATGTCGATGCATTGAATTCGTGTTCCGCATAAAGAATCAGTGTCGTATCGAGGCTTTTCCTGTGCAGATCGCTTGGCGGGTTGTCGTGCAGCATGTGCAAAAAATGTCCCGAGATCGAATCATCGTCAGTTTCCACGTCTATGCGTTTGCCGTCTGTATGGAAGCGATGCCAGTACAGCAGCATTGAGGGCAAACTCGCCAGCAACCGGTCTGCAACATCCGCTTGATTCGAAAAATCACCTTCGGCTTCAATGTTGCCGAGAAACGAAACCGCGGTACGCAACACGTCCATCGGGTGTGCATTCGCAGGAATCATCTCAAGGACGGTCATCAATTCATCGGGTAGTCCGCGCAGGGTTTTCAATCGGGCAATATAAGCATCGAGTTGCGCGCGATTCGGCAGCTTGCCGTACAGCAACAGATAGGCCACCTCTTCGAAGCTCGCATTGTCAGTCAGGTCGTAGATGTCGTAGCCACAGTAAGTGAGACCGGCTCCTTCCTGCCCGACGGTGCATAAAGCTGTTTCTCCCGCTGACACACCGGCCAGGCCGCCCACTTTTTTTGTTGCTGTCATTTTTGACTCCCGCGCCCTTGTGCCTGGCCCTGCGTCAGGCCCTGGTCGGCAAACAATTCATCCAGTTTATCTTCGTATTCGTGATAGCCCAGAACCTCGTACAACTCATCCCGGGTTTGCATGTTCTCGAGCAGCGATTTCTGTGTGCCCTCTTTGCGTAAGGTTCGATAGGCATTTTCCGCCGCAGCCGCCATCGTGCGACTCGCCGTCAGCGGATACAGTGCCATGCGAATTCCCACCCCCGCCAGTTCATCTGTCGTGAATAATGGCGTCTTGCCGAACTCGGTCAGGTTTGCCAGCACCGGCACATCGATGACGGCTGTAAATTGCTGGTATTCCTCCAGCGTCGTCAGCGCTTCCGCGAAAATCATGTCGGCACCCGCTTCAACGTATGCGTGTGCCCTGTCGATTGCTGAGCGCTGACCTTCGACCGCGTGCGCGTCGGTCCGCGCCATGATAGTGAAGCTATCGTCAGTGCGGCCATCGACGGCTGCCTTGAGGCGATCGACCATTTCCGCGGTATTGACCAGCGCTTTCCCCGGCCGGTGACCACAGCGTTTCGCCGCTACCTGGTCTTCAAAATGGCAAGCGGCAGCGCCCGCGCGAATCATTTCGCGCACGGTGCGGCCTATCATAAACGCGCTGCCCCAGCCCGTATCGGCATCGACCAGCAGCGGCAGGTCGCAGACGTAACTTATACGGCGAATGTCCTCGCACACGTCGTTCAGCGTCGTCATCGCCAGGTCCGGCAGGCCGAACGATGTGTTCGCAACACCCGCTCCGGACAGGTAAATAGCCCTGAAACCCGCTTTTTTTGCGAGCAAAGCGGCGTAAGCGTTGATCGTCCCGACGACCTGTAAAGGCCGTTCCTGCTCAAGAGCTTGCCAGAACCTGGCAGCGGCACTTTCTGTCATTCTCATCTCCGGGTTTTAATCTGGATTAAAATCGGGGTGCGGATTCTAAACCACCGGAGGGGCGTTTCCCAAATTGAGCGCCTGGAAAATATAAATTGTGTGGTCGTTGCCCTGGAGCGTTAGTCCATTTCGACGACGGTCCGGCCGACGACCGACCCGTCGAGATAAGGCGCGAAACTCTGCGGCAGGTCATCGAAGCGGATTGTCTTGCTCGCGATCCTGTCGAGATGTCGCGGCCGCAGGTCGCTGCCAATGCGTCGCCACACAACGAGCCGCAAATCCCGGGGGGTATCCACTGAATTGATTCCCAACAGGCAAACGGCGCGCAGGATAAACGGTAATACGGTCGTATTGAGCTCGAATCCTGCCGCAAGACCAATGCTCGCGATGTTGCCGCCGTAACCAACGGTGCGAGTCAGCCAGGTAAGTGCCTCGCCTCCCAGATTATCGATCGCTCCCGCCCATGCGGTTTTTTCCATCGGCCGCCGACCGTAATCAACCTCGCCTCGCAGCAAGATGCGCGCAGCGCCAATGCCCTCAAGGTACGCCGCCTGGTCCGACTTGCCCGTGAACGCGACGACTTCATAGCCGCGCACACTCAGCATGTCGATTGCAACGCTGCCTACTCCGCCGGTCGCGCCGGTCACGAGAATGGGGCCGTTTTCCGGCGCTTGACCATTTTGCTCCATGCGGTGAATCGCCAGCGCGGCCGTATACCCGGCCGTGCCAAGCTGCATTGCTTCTGCCGCGCTCATGCCATCCGGGATGGGCACGACGGCATCGGCAGGTACGCGCGCGTACTGGGCGTAGCCGCCATCGCGCACTTCGCTCAAACCGCAACCATTGACGAGTACGGCCATACCTTCTGCGAACTCATCGTGCGCGGAGCTCACGACCGTGCCCGCAAGATCAATACCGCCAACGAGCGGGAATTGCCGCAAAATTTTTCCTTTGCCGGTGGCCGCAAGCGCGTCCTTGTAGTTAATCGTCGAGTGACTGACCTTGATGACGACATCGCCTTCGCTCAGATCGTCAACTTTAAGCGTACAAAAACCGGCGACGATTTCGCCGTCCTGTTGATCGATGCGATAAGCCTTGAATTCCTTCATTTCTTGCCTCTTGCCTCTTGCTAGTGAGCGTGATCGAGCCAGAACTCGAGTCCCATGGTGTTCAATTCCACATCCATCCTGACGATACCGCGAAGCGCTTCATCGCTCAACGTGCTGCCATGCTCGCGAAGCTCATCCAGAAGATAGGTGTACATGCTTGCATGCAATACCGCCGTGCGATCATCTTCAGTGGCATGGCGCCTGGCAATCGCGACAAAGTCATCGATGCGCCGATGCATGTCGTCTGCCAGCCTGGGCAGGTCACCGACCTTGCTGTAGTGCGTCAGATAGAGTTGCTGCGGCTGGCACGCGATGATCCGGTCGATCGCTTTGTGCGCCTCCGCTGGATCGAAATGTACCGGTGTCGTGGTCGGGTAGATGAACTCGCCATTGATCGTGTCCAGTTCGCGATAGGAGACGCCAAAACTATCCCCGGTGAACACGCCTTTCGATGTGGGATCGTCAAGACAATAATGGTGCCGCGCGTGACCCTCGGTAAAAAACGCACGCAAGGGTCGATCCGCCAGGCTGAAACTCTGCCCATCGTCCGCAACAATGACTCGCTCTTCCGGTATGGCGATAATATCGCCGTACATTTCGAGGTAGGTCTGCTCACCGTAGACAGCCGTTGCTCCTTTGATCAGCTTTGCCGGATCAACCATGTGCGGTGCGCCGCGCGGGTGCAGCACAGCTTTCGCGTTTGGCAAATGTCGCATGAGTTGCCCGGCGCCACCGGCGTGATCGAGGTGTACGTGCGTCAGGAAAACGTAGTCAACATCACCAACATCGAGGTTTTGCTTTTTGAGGCCATCCAGCAGAAATGGCACGCTGAAGTTTGTGCCGGTGTCAACGAAAGCAGCTCGGCCGCTTTCGACAACCAGGTGACTTGCATCAAGCAACGGTCGAACGTAGTCGGTATCAATGGCTGTAATGCCATGATCCAGCTCGGTGGTTCGTGCCGACTCACTTAGCATCGCTGCTCCTGCGCAATGGATTGTCCGCTCAACGGATGCCTGCATGGTAGAGATCACGGCCCGATAATTCCACCGGTGTCGGGGAATCCGTCACCGTTTTCTGTACTATCAGGTTGCTATTCGTCTTTACATCCCCTTGCCCGGAGGGCGCTCAAAGTGAAACGCTGGCCGATAATTCTTCTGCTCGCTGTTGCGGTGCTGGTTTTTGTTGCGCCCGGCATTGTTGGTCGTCTCGCCGAGAAACAACTTGACGACAATTTGACCTGGCTTGAACAGGAGAATGACGACATCGTCATTACCACCGAGAAGTTCGATCGTGGCTGGTTTACTTCGGTGGGACGACATCGCGTCACCATGAGAAACGGATCATTACTACAAATGCTGGCTGCCGATGAAAGTTCTGACAGCAGCAACATGCCGAGCCTGATCATCGATACTCGCCTCGATCACGGTCTGATACCCATCACATCGCTGGGTCGTGAAAACGGGTCCCTGAAACCGGGTCTTGGCAGCAGCGTATCAACCCTGTATGTGGACGATGGTAGCGGTGAGCTCACCGACCTTCCCGGCAAAATTTACAGCACTATTGGTCTTACCGGAGATGTAAGCCTTCGTTACCTGATGGAAGAGGGAAGTCTAACCCGCCAGAACGCATTGATAACGTGGTCCGGTGCAGACATCACTCTGACCACGGATTCGACTAAGCAATCGTTGGCGGCGCGGGGAATTATCGAGCCTGCCAGCCTAGAGTCCTATGGCGTCACCACAGACATCGGCCGGGTTTCTTTCGCGCTCGAGCAGGACAAGAGTGAGTATGCGTTTGGCGTTGGCCGGGCGAGCCTGGAGATCGATTCGTTCACCGTCACCAGCCCCGGAGAACCGAAGGCTGGCTTCGCCAAGGTGAGCATAGAGGTGGCCAGCGAACTGGTCGATGATCGTTTGAACGGCATTGCAGCGCTTGAGTTCGGGCACATCATCATGCCCGGGCTCGGCGACATGAATTTGTATTTTTCTGTCGCGGCGAACGGTCTTGATGTGGGCGCACTGGAAGTGTTTGTCGGTGCGCTGCGCGAAGCGCAGGCGAGACAACCGGATGCCTCAATGGAGGTGTTGTTACCGCAAGTCGAAGACGAGCTGGAGGCCCTGGTCATGAAGGGCGTGGAAATCGATATCACCCGACTGGATATCTCTTTGCCGCAGGGAGATTTGTATACCAGGATCAACATCACGATTCCGGACTCGGGCAGTGGCGGCTCGTTTTCCTGGCCAGGAATCATACTGGCGACAACCGCTTCTATTGACCTGAAAATATCCACCTCGCTGTTTGAAATGGCGCAGGACATGAACCCGCAGGCAAGCGCTCTGCTGGCAATGGGAATCGTCAAACGCAACGGTGACAATTATGAAATGGAAGTCAGGTACGCCAAGGGGTTGATGACAATCAATGGCGCGCCGATGCCGATTCCTCTGAGTTTGTCGCAGTAGCGGTTGTTTGAGTTCATCGCGGTCGCGCGTCCTGACGCGCAACTACAAGGCATCTATTGAGATTTGCCTGGAATCGGTAATCGTCAGGTCCAGTTCGCTGGCACGGTGACAGGCCACAATGGCGCCAGCGATATGCTCTTTTTTCGGCGCCTGGGTCCTGCACCGGTCCTGCGCGTGTTGACACCGCGGATGAAAGACGCAGCCGCTGGGCGGGTAAATCATCGACGGCGCTTCGCCCAGAACGGGCGGCTTCGTTGGCGGCACGTTCGGATCGGGAACGGGAATGGCGTCAATCAATGCTCGACTGTAAGGGTGCAGAGGTTTCGCGAAAAGATCGGCGCTGTCTGCTGCTTCGAAAATCTGGCCCATGTACATGACCAGCACGCGATGGCTGATTTGCCGCACCACATTCAGATCGTGCGAGATGAATATGATGGATAACGCGGTACGTCGTTGCTCTTCGGCGAGTAGCGTCAGAACTCCCTGGCGCACCGCCCCGTCGAGCGAGGCAACGGCCTCATCGCAAATCAGGACGGCCGGTTTGATAATTAGCGCCCGTGCGATCGCGACTCGCTGTGCCTGGCCGCCTGACAGCTCGTGCGGAAAACGCCGCAGCAGCTTCTTATCGAGACTGACCCGCTCCAGCATGAGCGTGACGCGGCGATCTCTTTCTTCCCTGTCCATGCCCGGCTCATGAACCTGCAGTGGCTCAGCGATCGCATCGTGTACTCGCATTGCCGGATTGAGCGACCCAACCGGGTCCTGAAAGACGAGCTGCATTTGTTTTCGGTCGGAATTGCTGCGCCCCTCCAGCAGGCCTGACAACTCCCGACCAAAGAAACAGACCCTGCCGCTTCTTGCTTGCACCAGACCCAGGATAGCCCGCGCCAGGCTGGTCTTGCCGGAACCCGACTCGCCCACAATGGCAACCGTTTCTCCCGGCCGCACGCTCATGCTGAGAGCTTGTACGGCCACCAGTTCTGTCTTGCCCCAAAGCCTGTCGGTTCTGGGTTCGATGTAGCTGACGGCCAGATCTGAGACCTCAAGCGCCGGTTTGCGTTCCGGATCGCGCAATTCGGCCGCCTGGCCGCCCGCGTTTCGCGCTGTGTCCAGCATGGCACGCGTGCGCTCATGGGCCGGGCTTGCGAATACCGCCTTCGTTGTGCCCTCTTCCAGAAGGCGTCCTTCGTCGAGGACCAGCATGCGCTCACAATTGCCGGCGATGACACCGAGATCATGCGTAATCAGCAATAGCGCGGTACCCATCTCTTCCCGTAGCTCGCGCAGCAAGCTCAATACCTGCACCTGCACGGTCGCATCAAGCGCCGTAGTCGGCTCATCAGCAATCAGGAGTTCGGGTTCGGCTATCAGGGCTGACGCGATCATCACCCGCTGCCGCATACCCCCCGACAGTTGGTGCGGGTAGGCTTGATATTGTCTCTCCGGATCGGGGAGGCCTGCTTTTTCAAGCATTGCGATTCCACGTGCATCGATTGCCGCGCCGGTCGCCATGCCATGCCGGATGACGATCTGGCGAAGCTGCTCGCCGATGCGAAGATAGGGGTTCAGTGCCGCGCCGGGGTCCTGAAACACCATCGCGATTCGCCGTGCACGAATGGCGTTGAGCACCTTGTTTCCGGCGCCCAGGATTTCCTGGCCCTGATACCGCACACTCCCGCTCGAGTGTGCGTTGTCCGGCAGCAATCCCAGCAGCGCCAGCGCTGTCTGCGTTTTACCGGACCCGGACACGCCGACAAGACCGACACTTTCGCTCCTGTCAATCGCAAAACTCAGCCCGTCAACGACCGGTCGTGGCGAAGATTTATAGCGAACCGTCAAGTTGCTGACACTCAGTAATGTCACCCCGACCTCTCTTTCGGATCAAGTTGATCGCGAAGGCCGTCGCCGAGGAAATTGAAGCACATCAATATAAACGCAAGAATCGATGCCGGGATAAACAACATCCAGGGCGCGCCCTCCGTGTGTCTTACCCCGTTATTGACCAGGGAGCCCAGCGAGGTTTGCGGTTCCTGTATCCCGAGCCCGAGAAAACTCATGAACGACTCGATAAGTATTGCCTGCGGCACTGTGAGGGTTACGTAGACGACAACAACGCTCATCAGATTCGGCGTGATATGGCGAAAAATTATGCGTGTGGGCGACACGCCAATAAGACGCGCGGCTTCAACGAATTCCCGCTCTTTCAGGCTGAGGGTCTGGCCGCGGACAATCCGCGCCATATCGAGCCAGTTAACCGCACCAATTGCAACGAAAATGAGCAGGAAGTTGCGCTCGAAAAACACCATCAGGAGAATGACGAAGAAGATGAACGGCAGCGCATAAAGCGTGTCAACCAGCCGCATCATCACGGCGTCCACCTTGCCGCCTGCGTAGCCCGCTATCGCGCCGTACACAACACCAATGACCAGGCTAACCAGTGTTGCAACGATCGCCACGGCGAGCGTAATTCGAACACCCATCAATGTGCGCACGAACAGATCACGACCCAGATCATCGGTGCCGAAATAACGCGTTGCGTCCATCGTGGGTGGCAGCAGGCGGACATCCAGGTTTGAATCAAGATACGTGTACGGACTGAACAATGGCCCAACGATAGCGATTAAAGCAATCACGACCAGCGCGCTGGTCGTGATGACCACAACGCGGCTGCCACCCAACTGCCGGCCAAGCTGGCCTAATGCGGCAAACGTGCTCATTGCCTGCGAATTCTCGGGTCAAGAAAACCGTAGGCGATATCAACCAGCAGATTGAAAACGATCACGAGTGTTGCGTAAAAAATCACGATACCAAGCACCAGGGTGTAGTCGCGATTCAACGCGCTACGCACAAACAACTGGCCCAGGCCCGGTATGCCGAATATTTGTTCGACCACCACAGAGCCCGTTAAAACAGCGGCTACCGCCGGCCCCATATAGGACAGCAGCGGCACCATGGCGGGCCGCAGCGCGTGGCGACGCACGATGGTAAAAGTGCTGAGCCCTTGTGCCCGCGCGGTACGTATGAAATCACTGTTCATTACCTCGATCATGCTGGCTCGCGTCATGCGCGTTACGTAAGCAACCTGCGGTAACGCCAGAGCGATCACTGGCAGCACATAGCGCAAACCACTTTCACTGTCGCCCCAACTCGCGGGCAGCCAGCCCAGATAGACCGCGAAGACGAGCAGGAAAAGCGGTGCGATGACGAAAATCGGGATTGAGATACCCGTCATCGCAAGGCCCGTAACCATCCGGTCGAGAAGACTTCTCTTGCGTACGGCAGCCAGAACGCCTGCGCCAACGCCAAGAATCAGGGCGCTTAGCATTGCCAATGCGCCCAGCTGCAGCGAATACCGCATCGCGCCGCCGATCAGTTCGGCAACGCTGTAGCCCGGGTATCGGTAGGACGGCCCAAGATCTCCTCGCAACAAGCCGCCAAAATAACGCCTGAACTGTTGCGGCAGCGATTCGTCAAGGTGATACGCGCGTTCGATGTTGGCGGCTGTTTCCGGCGGCATCGCCCGCTCTTCATCAAATGGGCCGCCGGGTGCCGCACGCATCATCATGAAGGCCAGAACAATTATCAGGAACAGCGTCGGGATGGCGCTTAGCAAGCGCGTCAGGGCAAAACGGAGTGCGCCTCGTTGCTGCATTCTCTGCGGACCAACCTGATTCAGTCGAAACTCAGATGCTGACTGTAATGATAATCGAGCACGTTGTCTTGCCAGCCGCGAACCGAAGGGCTGACCAAGTGTTTGCTAACATGATAATAGATTGGTATCACAGGCAGGTCGGCGAGCAACACTCGTTCCGCTTCCTCAAGATAAAGACGTCTTCGCGCAAGGTTAGTCTGCTTTGCCGCGCGCTTTAATTGCAGGTCATAGTCCTCGTTGCTGTAACCGAACATGTTTGAAGGATTATCGCTCTCGAACATGGCCAGAAAAGCGTACGCGTCATTGTAATCGCCGTTCCAGCTGGAGCGAAAAATCTGCGTGATTTTCATTGCGCGCATGTTGGTCACGAGCACGCGAAATTCCTCGTTAATAAGTTCCGCTTCAAAACCGAGTGTATGTCGCCACATGGCCTGAATTGCCAGCGCAATATTCTTGTGGGTCTCTGACGTGTTGTAACGCAATTGAATTTGCAGCGGGTTCGCCTCGTTATATCCCGCCTCTGTGTACAGGCGCTTCGCCGCTGCATTGCGCTTTTCTGTGCTCAGGGTCGCGTACGACAGAACGGGTGATTCATAATTTTGAACGCCGGGCGGAATCCAGCTGTAGGCGGGCTGCTCGCCGCGGCCGGTTACGCTCGCGGTAAGGGCTTCCCGGTCGATTGCCATCGACAGAGCCTGACGAAGTTCGGGATTGTCACCCAATGGCGGATAATTCAGATTGAGCCCGTAATAATAGGTGCCCAGGAATGCCGATACACGTAACTCGGCTGGCCGCTCATCACGAATCCGGGCGAAGGCTTCGGATGGAATCGTGGAAGTGACATCCAGCTCTCCGGCGCGATAGCGAAACAATTCGACACTGGGTTCTACGGTGACATGGTGGCGCACGACATCAATCGCCGTGTTTTTGTTATTCCAGTATTGCTCGTTGCGGATGAGCGTGATCGCCAGGCCTATTTCCCATTTCGCCAGCCGGTACGCCCCGTTACTAACCAGCTTGCCGGCTCGTGCGAATTGCTCGCCAAATTCCACGACCGTCGCCTCCCTGACGGGGTAGGTTGCGGCCTGTGCAAGCAGGGAAAGGAAATACGGTGTGGGTTCCCTGAGCGTAATCTCCAGCTCGAAGCGGCTTGTCGCCTCGACTCCCAGCGCTTCCGGCGGTTTATTTCCCGCAATAATTTCTGCTGCGTTAACGACACTATTGAGCGTTTCCGCATAAAACGCAGCGGTCTCCGGATCGACGAGCCGCCTGAAGCTGTACACGAAATCTCGGGCTACGACGGTTTCGCCATTCGACCAGCGACCCTCGGGGCGCAGCCAGAATTTGTATCTCAGCCCATCCGCCGAGATTTTCCAGCGCGACGCTGCGGCGGCAACCAGCACGCCCTCGGCCGAGTAGCTGACAAGCCCCTCGAAGAGGTCCCGCAAGGCAATATGTGACTGCGTCGTGCGCGCCAGTTGCGGATCGAGCGTTTCCGGCTCCGGCCCGATACCTCGATTGAGCAGCCGGGCCTCCGGCAGCATTGTGCCATCCGACTCTCCGGGCCTCTCGCAAGAGCAAAGCAACGTGAGACTCAGAGCGACGACCGCAAAGGCCGTCTTGATCGCTGTGCTTCTCGCCTTCATTTGAATCGCATCACCCTCATCGCTTTACGCAATTCAAGGATACCGCATCCCCGGTGCGCCGACGCGGATCAGCGCACGCTTTGCTCAGGCCGACTTTCGCAGCTTGCGCCTCTTAAGATGAATGAGGAGCAGGGAAATGGTCGATGGGGTGACTCCTTCCAGCCGTGACGCTTGCCCGAGCGTCTCCGGTCGCGTGGACACCAGTCGCTGCCGCGCTTCGTTGGAAAGCCCGATGACCGTCGAGTATTCGATGTCCGCGGGAATGGTCAGTGATTCCTGGTTTGCGTGCCGTTCAATTTCTCGCTGTTGCCGCTCTATGTATCCTTGATACTTGGCTTGCACCTCGATCTGTAATTCGACCTGCTCTGCCTGTTCGTCCGTGAAACCCGCCGCCCAGTCACCCGCGCCCACCGCAGAAAGCGCTGCCACGTCACGGTAGCTGACTTCGGGCCGCCGCAAAAGCTCGGAAGCCCGGCACTCTCGCTTGAAATCAGCACCCAGGATTTTTTTGTCAGCGTTCGTCAGGCCTGTCGCGCGAACCAGCAAACTGCCAAGCCTTGTCTGTTCTTGCGCGACAGCTTCGCGTTTTGCCGTGAAGATTTGCCAGCGGTGCTCATCCACCAGGCCCATATCACGGCCGAGGGGCGTCAGCCGCAGGTCCGCATTATCCTCGCGAAGCAACAATCGATATTCTGCGCGGCTGGTGAACATCCGATAGGGCTCACTTACACCACGCGTCGTCAAATCGTCGATCAGGACGCCCAGGTAGGCTTCGTGCCTGGCCGGACACCAGCCCTCCTCGCCACGCGCCCGCTTCGATGCGTTGATGCCCGCGAGCAAACCCTGTGCGGCGGCCTCTTCATAACCGGTCGTGCCGTTGATCTGTCCCGCGAAGTAGAGCCCGGCCACATGTTTCGTCTCGAGTGTCGACTTCAAATCGCGAGGATCGAAATAGTCATACTCGATTGCGTAGCCCGGCTGCGTAATATGTGCTTTCTCGAAACCGGCGATTGAGCGAACAAAGCGAAGCTGAACCTCGTACGGCAGACTGGTTGAAATACCGTTGGGATAAACCTCGCTTGAGTGGAGCCCTTCAGGCTCTACGAATATCTGGTGTGCGTTGCGATCGGCAAAGCGCACGACCTTGTCTTCTACCGATGGGCAATACCGCGGTCCTACGCCTTCAATTACACCCATGTACATCGGCGACTCGTGCAGCGACTCGCGGATGATGTCGTGTGTTTTTTCGCAGGTTTTGGTGATATGACAATTCACCTGCTGTGGATGATCTCGCCGGCTACCAACAAAGGAAAAAACCGGCCGGGGATCATCGCCCGGCTGCGGCGTCATCAAATCGTAATTAAGGCTGTTGCCATCGAGCCTTGGCGGCGTACCGGTCTTCAGCCGAGCAACTCGAAACGGCATTTCACGCAGCCGATCCGCCAGCCTGTTTGACGGCGGGTCGCCGGAGCGACCGCCGGCCTTTTCGGTATCACCAATGAGGATGCGGCCGCCGAGGAACGTGCCGACAGTCAGGACTACGCTGGGCGCGAGAAACCTCAACCCCAGTCCGGTTACAACACCGGCAACCCGATCATGTTCAACGATCAGGTCTTCCACCGACTGTTGAAATATCTGCAGCCCCGGTTGATTCTCCAGCATGCTGCGAATGGCCTGCCGATAGAGTTGCCGGTCAGCCTGTGCGCGGGTCGCGCGAACCGCCGGACCCTTGCTTGAATTCAGGGTACGAAACTGAATGCCCGCCTGGTCGATCGCGCGCGCCATCGCGCCGCCGAGCGCGTCGATTTCCCGGGTCAGATGGCCTTTGCCGATGCCGCCGATCGCAGGATTGCAGCTCATTTGCCCAAGCGTCGCGATGTTTTGGGTGATGAGAAGGGTCCGGGCGCCCGAACGCGCGGCAGCAAGCGACGCCTCCGTTCCGGCGTGACCACCACCGATCACAATTACATCAAACACGTTCTCGACAGACATTGGATATTAATCAGGCAATTAGGGAGGCGGATTCTATAGCCCCGACCGCCCGACCGCCAGCGTCCCGACCCATTGAGGGCCGCCTGCACGCCCCCGGCACGCTTTACTTGGGCCCTGGTAATCGGGAAGATAGCGCGCTCCTGAATACGAGGTGCAGCGCTTGACGCTCTCAAGAATCCTGGCCGCCGCAGGCCTTGTCCTGCTCGGCTCCCCGACACCCGCTGCGGAACCGCTGGTTCTTGAGGACTGCCGCATTTCGGCCGGGCCAGCCTATCCCGGTATCAGCGCTCGTTGCGGCATTTTCCTGCGACCGGAAAACCCCGCTGTCCCCGATGGCAAAATGCTGGCCCTTCATGTTGCGGTGGTTCCGGCGCTCAGCCTGGAGCCCGCACCGGACCCGTTGGTCCCTATTGCCGGCGGCCCGGGCCAGGCCTCCTCGGAGTTTTATGCTGCAACGGCCCAGGCCTTCGAGTTGATCCGGCGGGATCGCGACATTGTGTTGCTGGACCAGCGCGGCACGGGCGACTCGGCGCCCATGGATTGCGCTATCGACGACGATATTGTCGGTGGTCGGATGACCACCGAACAGACGCGTATTGCGACCGAGGCCTGTATTGACGCCCTGCCCCACGATCCCCGCTATTTCACGACCAGTGTCGCCGTCCGGGACTTAGAAGCGCTGCGCATAGCGCTGGGCTATTCGCAATTCAATTTATACGGCATTTCCTACGGCACTCGTGTTGCGCAACATTTCGCGCGCCGTTTTCCGGACGCAACCCGCAGTGTCATTTTGGACGGCGTGATCCCTCCACAGATGGCGCTTGGGCCCGGTATCGCCACCGAGGCGCAGGATGCTCTCGACTCCATTTTTTCTCGCTGTGCCGAAACGGCAGCTTGCGAGGCGCGCTTTCCCGATATCGCGGCGCGTTTCAAGGCGCTTAAAATCAGCCTTGCCGCCAAAGATGCAGTAGTGATCGTACCGCATCCGGGCACCGGTGCGCTGGAAACCGTGACCTTCGGCGCGGATGAATTAGCGGGTGCGATTCGGATGCTCTCTTACCATCCGAGCACGGTTGCGCTGATCCCCTTTCTCATAGACGAGGCGACCAACGACCGTTTCGAACCGCTCGCCGCGCAGCACCTTATGATCCTGGAGGCGCTCTCCAATGCGCTGAGCATCGGCATGCATAACGCCGTGGTTTGCACTGAAGACGCACCGTTTTTTGCCGGCGAAGCCATCTCGGCCGAGGATCTGGCGGCGACCTATATTGGTCCGCTCATCGTTGACGCGCTGGAGACCATCTGTTCGGTTTGGCCTCTGGGTCTGCTCGATGAGGGGTTCAAGAGGCCGCTTAAAACGGACACGCCGGTCTTGCTTTTATCTGGCGACGCCGACCCGATCACGCCGCCAGGCTTCGCAGAAATTGCGGCGGTCGAGATGACAAACGCCAAACTCCTGGTTGGCAAACAACAGGGCCACGGGCAAGCGACCCGAGGCTGCATGCCGGACATCATGGCGGACTTTGTCGCTACCGCATCCGTTGTCGATCTCGACACCGGCTGCCTGGAGCGGCAATTTGCGATGCCTTTCTTTCTGGATTACTCCGGGCCTGCACCATGATTCTCGTCGAGGACCTGTACAAATCCTTCGGTGAGGTTAAGGCCCTCCAGGGGGTAAGTTTCCAGGCCCGGGATGGGCGCATCACCGGGTTGCTCGGGCCGAACGGTGCAGGCAAATCGACCACTTTGCGCGCCCTTTACACCGTCTTGAAGCCCGACCAGGGTCAGGCGAGCGTCGATGGCATCGACGTCGTTGCGGAGCCGCTCAGGGCGCGGGCTTGCATCGGAGCGCTACCGCATGGTGCCGGGCTGTATCCGCATTTGACGGCCAGAGAAAACATCCGCTATTACGCCAAATTGTATGGCTTACCGGACGACTCACTAGACGAACGCATTCAATCCGTCATAGACGATATCGGCATTGGTGAGTTTGCGGACCGGCGCAGCAAAGGATTTTCCCAGGGGCAGCGCACCAAAGTTGCGCTCGCCCGAGCACTTGTTCACGAGCCCCGGAATATCATTCTGGATGAGCCGAGTAACGGGCTGGACGTGATGGCGATCCGGTCGCTGCGCGCGCTGATTCTCAAACTGAGAGACGCCGGCAAATGCGTGCTTTTCTCCAGCCACGTGATGCAGGAAGTCGCGGCGTTGTGCGATGAGATTGTCATCATTGCTGCCGGGCGGGTTGTGCTGCAAGACACCCCGGAAAACATTCTCAATCGAACCGGGTGCGACGACCTAGAAGACGCTTTCGTCCGCGCAATTGAAAACGTGGAGCCACTGTAATGGGCGCGCTCAAGATCGTTTTTTTTAAGGAGGTTTTAGATAACTTTCGTGATCGTCGTACGCTGATCTCCGCGTTGCTGATGGGGCCATTGTTCGGGCCGATACTATTTGCTTTGGTCATCAACCTGTCATTGAAACAGTCCTTGAGTGATATGGACGAAGCGCTCGAATTGCCCGTGATTGGCAGCGAGTACGCGCCCAATGTTTTGCGTTATCTTGAAAGCATGAATATCACGATCGTTGCCGGCCCGGAAGACAGGGACGCAGCTCTGCGGGCCGTGCGTGATGGCACACACGCTGTTGTCGTTATCATTCCTGAATCGATAAGTGAAGATCTTGCCGGGACGGTGCCGGTCAGGATCGAGGTTATATCCGACCAGTCCAACAAGACCGGGGAGCGTGAGTCCCGGCGAGCGCGGCGGGCACTCGTCGCTTATAGCCGGGAAATCGCAGCACTGCGACTGACTGTTCGTGGCGTCAGCCCGTTGGTAATGAGGCCGCTTAATATCGACACGGTGGATGTATCGACACCGAGCGGCCGCTCGGGAATGCTGCTGGGCATGATGAGTTATTTCTTTATATTCGCGTTGTTGACCGGCGGCATGAACCTGGCAATCGACGGCACTGCCGGCGAACGCGAGCGCGGCTCGCTGGAACCACTGCTCTGTTTACCGGTGACTCGCGATCACCTGATTATTGGCAAAATTCTGGCTGCCTGCCTGTTTATGGCGCTGTCGTTATTTTTAAGTCTTCTCTCGTTCTATGTGACCCTCAAGTTCATACCCCTGGAGAAACTCGGCATGACGCCCAACTTCGGCCCTGATGTCGTTGTCGTCGGGTTTTTCCTTTTGCTGCCATTTACTTTGCTTGGTGCAGCATTGATGACCCTGGTTGCGTCGTTCACGAAGAGCTACAAAGAGGCGCAAACCTGGTTGAGTGTCGTTTTGCTTGCGCCGACCTTGCCGATTCTTATTGCCAGCATTCTAATGGTTCGTTCGAGCACGGCGCTCATGTTTATTCCCAGCCTGAGCCAACACCTGTTGCTGGTAAATCTCATTAAAAACGAGCCCATGAATATGTTGCACGTCGGTGTGTCTGTTTTGGGTACTCTCGCGTTAGGCGTGGCGGCAACTTTTGTATGTGCACGACTCTACCGCCGTGAGGGGCTGCTTGGTTAATCGTAGTTTCGATGGGCGCCTTGCGGTGATTATTTCCCGATGCAGAACTCTGAAAAAATACGCCCGAGCAAGTCGTCGCTGGAGAACACGCCGGTAATCTCACCCAGGGCCTGTTGCGACAATCGCAGTTCCTCGGCCAGCAACTCTCCGGACTTCGTTTCAGCCAGCGCTTGCTTGCCGCACAGAAAGTGACTTTGCGCGCGCTCCAGCGCGTCAAGATGGCGCTGCCTGGCGGTGAATGCCCCCTCTCCCAGCTCTTTGTATCCGGCCATCTTTGATATTGCTGCGGTGAGCGCCGCAAGTCCCGCACCGGTTTTGGCCGACAGCTTGATCGTTGTCGGCTCGCCCTCAACCATGCCCGCCTCCTCGCCCACCAGGTCAATCTTGTTTCTGACCACGAGGACCGGTAGGTCACCTGGTAGCGTTTCGCCCGGGCCGTCTTCGGCCTCGCTTCTTGTTGCGTCTTGAATCCACAGCGCGCCATCGGCATTTTGCAACGCCTTCTTTGCGCGGCGAATACCCTCCGCCTCTATTTGATCCGGGTCGCTTCGCAGGCCCGCCGTATCGACGAGTTCCACCGACAAGCCGCCGATTTTTATGCTCTCACGCAGGATATCCCGCGTCGTACCGGCTACGTCAGTGACGATCGCCGCCTCCTCGCCGCTTAACAGATTGAGCAGACTGGATTTACCGACATTGGGCTTGCCAACGATGACGATTTGAAAACCATCGCGAAGCACGCGACCGACGGTAGCCGCTTTTTTTATGTCGACAAACGCCTGGTCGCATTCTTCGATTCGATCAAGGAGTTGCTGGTCCGAAAGAAAATCTATTTCCTCTTCCGGAAAATCGATGGCGGCCTCCACGTGGAGTCGCAGCCGCACCAACTGCTCCTCCAGTGCGTTAACGACCGCCGAAAATTTTCCGGTCAGCGACCTCAGTGCGGCGCGCGCCGCCTGTTGCGTGCCACTGCCGATAAGGTCGGCAATCGCCTCCGCCTGCACTAAATCGAGCTTGTCATTGAGAAAAGCGCGCTTCGAAAACTCGCCCGGCAATGCCAGGCGCGCGCCAAAAGAGACGGCGGCCTCGATAATCAGGCCGACAACGACCGGGCCGCCATGCCCTTGTAGCTCCAGCACGGACTCGCCGGTGAAAGAATCCGGAGTGGGAAAGTACAGGGCAATTCCGCTGTCGATAATCGATCCCGCTGCGTCACCGAACTCGCTCATCTGTGCGTATCGTGGCGGCGGCAGTTTGCCGAGCATTTTCTCTGCTATGTTTTCGACCCCGGGTCCGGAAATGCGAACGATGGCAATTCCACCGGTGCCGGCGGGAGTGGCGCTAGCAACTATCGTATCCTTCACATAGGGCGTCTTGGTCGTCATCGGGTAATGGAACCACAGAGCCGGCGGCAGTGCCGATAATCGTTGTTTTTGTCGCCGGCTGATAAATCGCACGCGCGGGCCCATGTCGCTTCCGTGCGTGCCCGCGTCGGCTACTGTTTTTTGTTTTTCTCTTTTTTCTCTTTTTTTGTTTTTTTCTGCTTGGTTCCGCCTTTCTTGCCTTCCGCGGCTACCACCTGGTTAATGCGCCACTGCTGCGCAATGGAAAGCAGCGTATTCGTAACCCAGTAGAGCACCAACCCCGACGGGAAAAAAGCAAAAAAGCCCGTGAATACGATAGGCATGACCTGCATTACCTTCGCCTGAACCGGGTCGGCGGGTGCCGGGTTGAGCCGTTGCTGGAACAGCATCGCCGCACCCATAATGATCGGCAGGATGAAAAAGGGGTCCCGCGTCGAAAGATCGGTTATCCAGAGCGCGAAGGGCGCCTGGCGCATTTCAACGCTTTCGAGCAGAACCCAGTAGAAAGCGAGAAAGAACGGCATCTGCACAAGAACGGGTAAACACCCGGCGGCCGGGTTAACTTTCTCCCGCTTGTAGAGCTCCATCATCGCCTGGCTCAGCGCTGGCCGATCGTCCTTGTAACGATCTTGCAGCGCCTTCATGCGCGGCTGGATTTCCCGCATCTTCGCCATTGAGCGACCGCTGGCCTGGGTCAGCTTGTAAAACGCCCCTTTGATCAGCGCCGTTACAAAGATGATCGCCACGCCCCAGTTTCCGAAAAACGAATAAACCTTGGCTAGCAACCAGAATAACGGTTCGGAAATGATAGTTAGCCAGCCGTAATCCACCGTTAGTTTTAGCGTTGGATCGATTTGCTCCAGCTGGGACTGCAGTTTCGGACCGACGAACACGGTAGTCTTGAAAACGGCATCGAGTCCCGGCGCAACGGTCGTGGTTGGCCCAATTGCGCTGGCTAGCGACACGTCGCCACGAACGGAAAAGTTGTAGCGCTGTTCCGTTCCCGCCGCCGGCACAATTGCCGTCAGGAAATGATGCTGAATCGACGCCAACCATCCCGCCGACGTCGTGAAGGTGGTCGGTCCATCGTCCAGCAGATCGTCGCGCTTTTGTTTCGCGGATTTCTCACCGTCGTAGCTTATTGGCCCGTCAAATGAGTACGTGTCCACATCGAACATGGATCGCTCCATGGCTTTGGAGCGCCGTTGCAGCTGGGCATAAGCAGCACCTTGCCACTCCTCGGCTGACCCGTTAATGAGTTGCTGCTCGATTTCGATAATATAGCTGCCGCGTGTCAGCCGAATTGTTTTTTCCACTCGAAGGCCACGCCCGTCGGTCCAGGTTAGCGGGATGGTAAGCTCATCGCGATCATTGAGGTCGAAACGCCTCGACGTCGAGGAAAACAGTGCCCGATGATTCGGTTCTTCACCCTCGCCGGTCGACCGAATGCCTGTCTGGACCAGTCCAAGGTCCGCACGTATTGGGCTGAGCAATTCAACCAGATTGTCCGGTTGGTCTTTGGCAACCGGATAACGCAACAATACGGCGCGACTTAATGTCCCGCCGCGAGTATCGATCTCCAGTTTCAGGACGTCTGTTGTTACAACAATAATGTCGTCGGTCGGTGCGGCCTCGACTGCCGGCGCCGTTTCGTAAGCGGGCTCGAACGCGGGCGCGTCGGCGACGATGGCAGGATCACTTATTGCCGGTAGTGAAGGAAATTCGGTTGCTTCCGCGGGTGCGCTTTGCGTTTGTTCCGTGGCTGACGCCGACGGGGCCGATGTTACGGGTGGATAGTCGCTCATCCAAGCCTGATAGGTAAACCACACCATCATGCCGAAGAATGCCCAGGGTAGTAATCGTTGGTTGTCCATCTGACTCTTAATTCGCTCGCTGTCTTGTATCCGTCTGACATTGTTGCCAGTGATTCTCGAGACTGTCAAAGAGCTCCCTGTTCGATGCTCGATGTGTCTCTGTCTTGTTCAGTACAACAACATCCACGCCGGCAAGTATGGCTTTATGCGCGCGGAAGGATTCTCTCACTATGCGCTTTATGCGTGTTCGGCCAACAGCCTGGCGACAATTTTTTTTGGATATCGCCAGCCCCAGCCTGGCTTCGCCGCCCTTTTGCCTGCGACACAAAACGGTGAAGTATTTATCGCGGCTGCGCCTGGCTTTGCCGAACACCCGGCTGTACGCTTTTTCGTCCAGCAGGCGCGAGGCGCGTCGGAAGCGGTGGCAGCTGGTTTTAGCGGTGGTCCGCGTGCTGTTGATCGTGGCCGGTACTCGTAGCGCTAGGGTGTGAGTTGCGCTCGTCCTTTGGCGCGACGTCGCTTCAATACAAGGCGACCGGCCTTGGTTGCCATTCGCGCTCGGAAGCCGTGGGTGCGTGCCCGCTTGATTCTGCTGGGCTGGAACGTGCGTTTCATTTGCCTTATACCTGATTGTTTGCCTTGAGCTTTATGCCCCGGCTAAATTGAGGTCGGCAAG